>Ga0302305_1000408_pt1 | contig 26674 bp, 17 predicted proteins | sample III_Palsa_E2_3_FD_198764 | JGI IMG/M metagenome (GOLD analysis project Ga0302305, IMG submission 198764) | Peat permafrost microbial communities from Stordalen Mire near Abisko, Sweden - III_Palsa_E2_3 | ecosystem: Environmental > Terrestrial > Soil > Palsa > Peat permafrost | place: Sweden... | reverse complement strand
GCCTCCACAATCTTGCAGAGGCTGCGCCGGTCAAACTTCGTGGAGTCGCACACGGCGACCACCTTCGAAGACGCCTTCACCATGGCACGATTCACGCGAGATTCCAGGATGTTTGGGGTCGTCACGCCAGCTTCCACATCGAACCCGTCCACGCCCAGGAAAAGGATGTCCGCATGCATATCGTGCAGCATCTCTTCCGCGAGCGGCCCCACCAGGGAAAACGAGTTCTTGCGGAGCGAGCCGCCGGTGAGGAGGATTTCGAAGTCCGTCCCGCTGAGCTCGGCCGCAATATTCATCGCGTTCGTAATCACGGTCAGTGAAGAGAGAGAGCGAAGAGCCCGCGCCAGCGCCGTAGTGGTCGTGCCGGAATCCAGCAGAATGCACTGCCCTTCCTGAACCAGCTTGGCCGCAGCATCCGCGATGCGCTTCTTCTCCGCGGAGAATCGGCCTTCCTTCTCCTGCAGCGTAGGATCGGACATGGAACCCGATGTCGGCAGGATGGCACCGCCATGCGTACGCTGCAGCACGCCACGACGCTGCAACCGATCCAGATCCTTTCGGATGGTAATACTCGAAACACCAAGCGTCTGCGAAAGATCCTCAACGAGAACCCGACCGTTCTCTTGAGCGAGCCCGAGAATATACTGACGACGCTCTTCGATCAGCATATGCAAACCGCCGTCTACGGGAGCCGCAGGCTTCGGGTTCGACTTCGGCTTCGATTTTGTGGGGGCAGAAGAACTTGACATGGGAAGAACGTTCGATTCCTGAATATATCACAGGGAATACAGGCTTCAGGAGCTCCTTACAGGGGCGGACGGCCCTACGCCCTTGACCTAAAAGAGAATAAAGAATAAGAAATAGTAAGCATATGATACCTAGTAAAAACGCGACAGTAACGCTTCCCGAAAACGCTCCGCACGGCGTATTCGACATCAGCATCTTGGGAGAGACGAATCTCGATCTCGTCCTTTACGGTCTGCCGGAGGAGCTTCCGCTGGAGCGTGAGGTTCTGGGATCCGATTTCCTCGTGACGTTGGGCGGTTCATCCTCTATCCTGGCGCACAACCTCTCCATGCTCGGCTCGAAGGTCGGATTTTCTTCCCTGGTGGGTGGTGATGCCATGGGAGATATAGCGCTGCATTACCTCGAACAGAGCGGCGTGGATTTGTCCCATGTGATACGCGACACGGCGAAGAAGACGGGAGTGACCGTTCTGCTTCCTCTAGGAAAGCAGCGCCGGATTCTTACCTATCCCGGCACGATCGCGGAACTGACGATCGCCGGCCTCGATTTTCCGTTTCTCGCCGCGGCGCCGCACGTTCATATCTCTTCCCTGTTTCTGCAAACGGGACTGCATGCAGGTTTGCCTGCTCTGTTGGATCGCCTGAAGGCCGCAGGAAAAACTCTCTCGCTTGACACCAATGACGACCCTGCTGACGAATGGGCAGGCATCCTCCCGGAAGTGCTGGAACGTGTCGACCTCCTGCTTCCGAACGAAGAGGAAGTGCTCCGCATGACGAAGACCAGCAACGTGGAAGCCGCGCTTGATCAGTTGCTGGGCCGCATTCCGACGGTTGTCGTGAAGTGTGGCTCCCGAGGCGCGTTGGTGCAGACGGCGGAGATCCGCGAGTGGATCGCTCCCAATCGTGTTGACGCCGTCGACACGATCGGGGCGGGCGACAGTTTTGATTCAGGTTTCCTCCACGCCTGGTTGCGCGGGGCAACGGTGAAGGATGCGGCGGCCTTCGGTAATTTGACCGGAGCGCTTTCCGTGCTTCGCCCCGGCGGAGTGGAAGCTTTCCGCGATAGCTCACTTCGCCGCGAGTTCCTTGCGTCATCGCCATGGGCCTCGGCATAACAAACTCATCACCGTCACAGTCTCTCGCAATCCAACAGCACAGGAAATCTCTTGAACTCTAACGGAATGCAGACCGAAGCACTACCCGCGAGAAACATCGCCGTGGACGCGTATCGCGGCTTCGTGATGCTGCTGATGCTCGCCGAGGTGTTGCGGTTTAGCGAAGTCGCTGCGCACTTTCCGCACAGCATGATCTGGCAAGCGCTGGGATATAACCAGAGCCATGTGGAGTGGGTAGGCATGAGCCTGCACGACACGATCCAGCCATCATTCACCTTTCTCGTCGGCGTAGCGTTGCCGTACTCTCTTCGCAGCCGAGAGCGACGCGGGGAGAGCTTCGGCCGACAGTTCTTGCACACGCTCTGGCGAAGCCTGGTGCTCGTGGCACTCGGCATCTTTCTCCGCTCCATTCACACAGACAGCACCAATTTCACCTTTGAAGACACACTGACGCAGATCGGTCTTGGCTATACCTTCGCTTTTCTGCTGGCGCAGCTTTCCTCAAAGTGGGTCTGGACAGCGTTTGGCGCCATCCTATTCGGGTACTGGCTCGCGTGGGCGCTTTACCCGCTGCCCGCAGCGAACTACGATTACGCGAGCGTAGGTGTAACGCCGGTATGGCAGAGCCAACACCTGCTGCATGGCTTCACCGCGCATTGGAACAAAAACGCGAACCTGGGTCAGGCCTTTGATCTGAGATTTCTGAATCATCTTCCGAGACCCACACGCTTTACGTTCAACGAGGGTGGCTATCTCACCTTGAGCTTCATCCCAACATTGGGGACGATGTTGCTTGGGCTTCTCACTGGTCGCTGGCTTCTTGAGCAGCCGCAAACGATTCCTCTGCGGAAGTTTCTGTACACAGCCGCGTGGCTGATCGCTGCAGGCCTGCTGCTGCAGCTTACCGGCATCAATCCGATCGTCAAGCGCATCTGGACCCCGGCGTGGACGCTCTTCAGTGGCGGTGTATGCCTGCTCCTGCTGAGCGCGTTCTCGTGGCTGGTCGATCTTCGCGGGAATCGGCGACTGGCTTATCCGTTCGTTGTGATCGGCGCGAACTCCCTCGCGGCTTACCTGATGGCTCATCTGTGGGAAGACTTTCTCGATCGTGCGCTTCACACACATCTCAGCGGAAGGCTCTTCGTGCTCTTCGGCAGCGGAACCGAGTCGCTCGTGTCGGGAGTGCTGATCCTGCTGATCTACTTCCTGTCGCTGCGCTGGATGTACAGGAATCGGATTTTCATCCGCGTGTAGATTCGATCAGTTGGGATACGGCTCATTCGGTTTCACAATGCGGATGTAGTGGTCCGTGAAGGCGAAGTGTGCACCCGGCAGATCCAACTTCGGCATGTGGCAGGAAGTGCAGTCCTTGGTCGCCCTGGGGCATGCCGCAGCTGTCTTGTCCCGGCTTGGCTTCTCTCCAAGTCGTACATGACAAGAGAGACATCTCTCGTCGTAGGTCGCAGAAGCGGTCTCAAGCTTCCTGTGCGGATCGTGGCAGGCGACGCAGGTGATCCGCGGGTCGGAGGGATCGTAGCAGCGGCTGTTTTCCAAGCGATACGGCTGGAAACGAACGTTGCGAATGTCACGAATGCCTGAGCTCAACACGTCGTGTGTTGTCCGATGGCACCTCCCACAAAAGTCGTTCATGTCGACCGGTGCCAGGATGCCTGCAAAAATGTCCGCGTCCTTCAGCGTGTTGCTGCCGCCCCCGCTTGCCATCAGCGAGACATGATCACTGCCCGCGCCGTGACAGTTCTCGCACGTCACACCGGGATGCGCCTGCTTCACGTCGATGCGTCCGTCGAATACGTCCTCGCTCGTGTGGCATGAGAAGCACTTCTTCACCTCGGCTTCCGGCAGCGGTCGCCCGAGTGCCGCCATCAAGGACTTGGGCGGGCTGCTCGAATGCCCGATGGTGAGATCGAGATTGGAGAGCGCCAAGTAGTAACTCGCGCGGCTCTCATACAGCTTGCCGTCTTTTTCCAGGATGAACGTCTGCCCGTCATAGCCTTGCCCGAAGATCCAGCGGATCGGCGCGGCCAGGCTTGCGCTACCGTCTGAGGCTCTCATCTCCAGCCCGTCGTGGTCTCCCTTCGCGATCGTGATCGTATAAGAGCCATCGTGATAACTCATGGTCGAATAGTTCGGCGCATCCGGGTCTCGCGGATCCAGCGCGGCGCGGCCCATCTGCGTGGAGAGTCCGGAACTCATCCCCCGGTGACAGGTGATACATTTTCCATCGCCGACGTAGGCGTTCTTCCCTGTCGCCCCGGTCTCATATCTAGACCGCGGCATCGTCACATGCTCATCCTGCATAGCGTGAACGGATGAGCTGCCACAAAGCGCGCCGGCCACGCAGCACAGAACAAACACGCCAAAAGCGAGTGTTAGCATCCAACGCGATAGTCGATGTGACCTTCCGGAATCAAGCGTTGCCATGAACCCTCTGCCCTATCGGCCACGCTACTGCGCTGTTATGGGACGCATTCCGGTGACGGATGCGGCTCCCAGGTAACGCTTCTGCAGCTTCAGCCGATCCATCGCGTTCTTCCTCTGAAGCGTGAGAAACTCCGCCTGCTCCTGCCTGGCAAGCGCGGGTTCTCCGAGTCTTGCGTAGGTTCGCGAAAGGCTATAGCGAATGTCTGGCATACCCGGAGCTAACGCCTTTGCTTGCTCCAACTCAGGCCGGGCACCTGCGGGGTCGGCGGAAAGCAGCAATGAGTTGCCCGCGATATAGTGCGCGAGAAACGAGTCGCTGTTGATTTCAATGGCTCGCCGCGCCAAACCTGCCGCCTCTTCGTATTCCTTCGACTTCATGCAGACGAAAGCCCACTCCAGATACGCCAGCGCGCTCTCTGGATTCAACTCCGTTTCCATCTTGAATTGTGCCTTCGCTTCCGTATCGTGCCCTACCGATGCCAGCATACCGCCATAGGCATAGTGCAGGAACTGCGTCTTCGGATAGCGCGAAAGCATATCGCGGAAAGCAAGGTCGGCCTCATCGGTACGCCTTGCAGCCAACAGTGAGGCGAGGTTGCCGGCGTCGTGCACCAGGGCGTCACGGGAGGGATCAAGCTGAGATGGCAGAAGGGGAACGCGGAGCAGACTCAGGCCAAGCGCGACCTGCAAATTTTCCGATCGGTCTCCACGGAGATAGAGCGCAGAGAGAACCAGCAGGGCGCCATCGGAATCTCCACGCTCGTTCATGAGCAGCGCGCGATGATAGTCCGCAATGTCCCGCAGCGGTTCATCAACGCCCAACTGCTCAGCCTTCTGCAGATCCTCGACCGCGTGAGCATAGTCCTTCAGCTCGAACTCGCTGAGGCCAAGCAAAGCCCAGGCATCGGGGAGTTCGCCATTCAGTTGCACCAGCTTGCGGAAGGCCTTCACGGCTTCGCCATAGTTGTTGCCGTCGTACTGGAGCGAACCTAGGTAAAACCATCCCTCCTGCCAGGATGGCGCGCGCGTTACCACACGTTGATAAAGCTTGAGACTCGCCTGCGTATCACCACGCTCACGCGCAGCATCAGCAGCCTTTTCCAGCTCCTGAAGACTGCCCTTGTTCGCGTTCGCACTCTGTGGTGTAGCCGCAAACATGGCAGGCGCCATCGTCAGAAGGGAGAAGCCGAGCACCACCAGCCTGCTCCGCAGAAGACGACGTCGTCTGTAATTGCGAGTAAATGGCATCAACTTAGGGCCTTTCCTCTTTCGATGGCGCTTGCTGCTGTGCGTCGCGACGTTCGTGAGATTCTTTGCGCTTGAGGTTGTAGAGTTCGCCCTGTCGCTGTGCGTCTGCTCGGCGCCCCGTGCGTTGGTAGGCCTCGGAAAGCATCAGGTAGGCCTGCGCCTGGTCGGGATCCGCCTTGATCACCGCTTCCAGCATCGGAATGGCATCCGCAAAGCGATGCTGTTTGAGGGCGATCTCCGCTCGTTCATAGGTCACTTCAGCGGAGTCCGGTTGCAGACGGTCGGCGATGGTCAGGTAGTGCTCTGCCGCGGCGAGATCCCCATCAAAGCGCTTGAGGCGGCCGAGAAAATAGTTCGCTTCGAAGTCATTGGGATCCTGCTGCAGAGCTTTCTCAAACTCGACTTCCGCCTGCGGTAAGCGCTCAGTCCCCACATACATTTCACCCAGGGCTTCGTGGATCTGCGGAAAGTCTGGTTGCGTGGCCGACAGCTCCTTCAACTCAGTCTCCGCGTCGGTGTATCGATGCAGGCCATTTAAAGTCTGCGCGAGGATCACGTGCCCTTCCGCAGATCCCGCGGAGGAGAGCGCAATCGTAATCAACGGAAGGGCCTTTTCGTAGAGCCCCATGCGCTCGTACGTTGAGCCCAGGATGAGCGCGTTGGCCGCGTCCTCTGGATGTTTTGCGTACACACGCTCCGCCACGCGCGCAGCCAAAGAAAACGACTGAAGATGGTAGTAACAGAGCGCGAGAAGTTCGTCGTAGCGGATGTCAGCGCCCGTTCGCTGCAGATGCGTCAGATGATCCACCGCCTGCGAGTACTTATTTTCGCGAATCAACGCTATGGCGAGATTGAATTCGATCTTGTTGTTCGAAGGGTCGAGCTCGAGCGCTTTGTCATAGCTTGCAACCGCCTCTTCCATGCGCCCCATGTGCACGAGCGCAACGCCCATATTCGAGTACACCCCAAAGCTGGGATTGTCACGCACACACGCCTGGTAGGCATCGTTCGCCGCACTCCACTGCTGAGCGGCGAGCGCACGGTCGCCGGCGGCGCAAGGGTCTTGGTCTTGTGCCCAGCCGCTCCCGCTCATCATCAAGGCTGAGCCGCAGGCGAGCGCGGCAGTGCATAAGCTGACCGGACAGCGCCTCATTGCTCGCCATCCTTCTTCTGGTGCAAAACTCTATATGACTGCGCGAAGAGTTTGCGTTCCGCCAGCGCAGACGCGGGATCATTCATGGCGCCGTACACCGTCGCGAGAGCGTAGTGGATCTCGTAGCTATCGGGAGCCAGCTTCTCGGCTTTACTCAGAGCTTCGAAAGCGTCGCTCCATTGCTGCTTCAAGATATAGCCCTTGCCTAGGATGAGATAAGGCAAGCCATCATTTGGATCGCGCTTCACCGCTTCCTGCGCGTAAAGGATCGTCTGCGCCCCATTTCTCTTTGCAAGCGCAAGACGTCCCAGCCAGATCCATGGGTCCGGGCTTACCTGATTGACCTTGGTCTCTGCAAGCAGTTCGGCTACTGTCTCATCTTCCCGCCCGAGGTTATCCAGAAAGAGGGCAAGACACAGATGAGCGAACGGCAGCTGCGGGTATTCCACAATCGCTTTGCGGTAGAAAGCCTCGGCCTCATCGGGTTTTAGCTTCAGAACCGAAATGGCCGCCTTGCCTTCGAGGTCGACGGCGTCGGCATCTTCCGCGCCTGGGACAGGGATACGATCCATATTCAGCTCGGCACTGCCGAACGCCGGAACGAGACTGGGATAGTCGGGAGCGCTGTTTTGCAACAGCCGCAAAACAGCGAGCGCGCCGTTACGGTTCTTCTGCCGCATGAGAACGAGGCCGTAATCGTACATGGCGCCGTCCGCGATGGCCTCAGGAAGCCCCCCACGCGCCAGGGCCTTGTTCAGATGCAGCGACGCGTTGCTCCAGTCCTGGAGCTCGAACTCGGAGACTCCGAGCATTGCGAAGCCCAGCGAGTTTTGCGGCGCGAGTTGCGTCAGATGTCCGAACGCGGTAGCGGCCTGCTGAAATTCGTGTGCCTGATAGAGGAGTCCACCATAGCGCCACCAACCCTCCAACCATGTGGGGTCCTGGGCGAGAGCCTGCGTATAGAGCGAAGTCGCTACGCTATCTTTGCCTTCATTTTGCGCTTGGGCCGCTTCGGCTTTCAGTCGTGTAGCGGAAGGAGACTGCGCCGCAGCGCTGAACACCGTGGTGAGAGTGAGGAGCCCAAGAGACACGACGCGGAGGAAGACGCTTTCCCTGCTCCCCGCAGCACGCATCCGAGTGTTCCACTTCAGCGGTCTCATCACTTTTGATCCAAAACAGTGCTGGAATAAGCCATTATAGGCCAGAAGGCTCCTCGAACTTGTTGCGTTCGAGGAGCCTTCTGGGTTTCTTGCAGGGAGGTTAGAAGAAGATCTTCGCACTTCCCTCCATCTTCCGGGACCCTACCTTGCCGCACGAGTAACCTAGGCCGCCAACGCCATCGTTACAAGGCTGGTTGCCGTTGGTCAACGCGACTGTACCGGTAGACGGATCGGTTGCCCCCACAGGCACGGTTAGGGTGAACTGAGCAGCGGCGTTGATCGGATTCAGCGCACCACGGTTGAGGAAGTCGAAGGAAGAGATTCGAATATCGAGGTGTCTCGCTCCTCCGCCTCCCATTGGGAAGGACTTCTGCAGGGCGATGTCATAGTCTGACGTTGCCGGGCCCTTCATGTACGGCGGGTTGATGGCACCTTGCTGCCCAAAGGACGGCAACGTGATGCAGTTCGTGTTCAGGAACTGAGAGTTGATGCCCCCGTGTCCACGACGCGGATCGCACGTGTAGCTTGCGTAGACACCACTCGGCGACGATGTCGTGGAACCGGGAAGGTACGCGGTCGAGTACGCGTTTGTGCCAAACCACGAGTCCGTCTGACTCCAGATCAAACCGGTGCCAGAGGTGGGGCAAGGAAGGCCGCCCTGCACGCAGCTAATGTAGGAGCTGATCGCGATAGGCGCGCCGCTTTGCGCCTTCGCAATGCCCGAAAACATCCATCCGTTCAGCACACCGCGAGCGACGATGTTGTGCTCGAGGAAACCCCGGGCCCCCTTAGGCACGTACCACTGAGCTCCCATAGCGAACAGGTGTGTTCGATCAAAGCTCAATACGTGGTACGAGTCGTCATTGCTGAAGGGATCCGCCAGCGGTGCCTGGAACTGGTCGCTGTCGCCCATCGCCTTCGAATAGGTGTAGCTTGCGCTGAAGTCGAACGTCCTGCTGGACGAGCGCTTCAACGTTGCCTGCAGGCCGTTGTAGTTGGCCCGACCCGTGTGCTGAATCTGAACAATCTGCTTGAAGGGGAAGTATGGCGCATAGTTCCCTTCGTTTCCAATCGATGCAGCAAGCACGTTATGCGTGCCTGGCACCCATAGAGCACCGAGCGGCACATTGTCGATGTTCTGCTCGAGCTGCAGGTTACGACTCTGACTACCGACGTACGCGATATCCGCGCTCATGCGGTACGACAGGGATTGCGACACAGTCAGGTTGTACTGGTAAATGATCGGGTTGGCGCCATCCTTGGGATCGTAGACCGCAGCGCTGTCGCCGTATGTGAACGATCCCTGCGAACCGGGGCTAGACGCCGCATATTGCGCCAACGAAAGACCGCAGCAAATCGTTGCTTCCTGGATGTTCGGCGGCCCAAGAAGTGCACCGAATCCAGCGTTGGTCGGGTCGCGTTGCGTATACATGCCGAAGCCGCCACGGAGAATCGTCTGGCCGCGTCCCGTTGTATCCCAGGAGAAGCCAACGCGAGGCTGGGTCAGCGGGATCGGATACGGACGAACCGTCTTCGGAATCGTGCCGCAGAGCGGAACCGCAGACTGACCAGGGTTCGCACAGCTTGCTGTACGCACACCGTCATACACATTGGCGGTCGCCGACTTCGTATAAGCAGACGGATCGAAGGTAGAGCCGAGCCCTGACGCGTCATACCAGGGACCCTGCAACGTCCAGCGGACACCGAATTCGAGCGTCAGATTCTTCCGAACCTTCAAGCTGTCCTGCCCATACCACTCGAAGGAAGAAGAACGCAGCCGGCCAAGAACATCGTGGTTCGCCTGTTCATACTCCGAGAAATGTTCTGTGAGAACATCGGCGTATTCGTCACCGGTGGTGGTACCAGCCCAAGTTGATGGAACGAGATAGCCTTCGAGAGGATCGGCGGCTTCATTCTGATCATTGCGAGCGCGTCCGATGTTGCCACCGAACTTCAGGTTATGGGCGCCGGTGACCTTCGACAGGTTGTCAGCGAACTCGAACTGGGTCTGCTTGTAAAAGTTACCTGCACCGACCAGGTTGCTCTCCCCCCAACGGCCGGTCGCCGGCGGAGCACCACCGCCCGAACCGCAACCACTCGTGTTCAGCGAATCGCACACCACGAAGGCCGGAACGATCTGCGCAACTTGCGGATATCCGTTGTTGTAGAGACCGCTGAAGTTAACACCAAGGGACTGCCTGCTAAGAAGGCTCGCGTCCTGATACGCATTCGGCTGGCGAAGCACGTTCGTATTGAAGGAGAACTCGTTCGTGAGCGTGGGGCTCAGCACGTTCACCATGTTGACGTTCAACGAGCGCGAGTTGTACTCGGAGAGCGTCGGGGATGGCTCCGGCACGTTCGAGGTCCACGTACTTCCCGCGCCAACGTACTCACCCCAGGGTTTCACATCAGTTTCATCCTGGCGTCCAAGGCGCACGTAAAAGCGAGCCTTGTCGGAAGGATCCCAGTCGAAACGGCCGACGTACTGGTTGATATTGATGGGCGCAGCGGGGGACGCAGCATAGTTCCAAAGCCCACCGGGGTCGTTGTAGTTCGGTCCGACGAGGCCGGGCCCCATGAGCGACTTCAGCAGGCCGCGACCGTTCAGAGTTGGGTTAGCGCCCGTGATGATGCCGCCCTGCTTGTCCAAAGTCAGGCCCGTCAGGGGGTCCGTGATCTGGCAGGGGTGCTGCAGATAATAGGTATTGCCGGCTCCGGCGGAGCTACCGCGCGCGTTGGTGCAGATGTTGCTGAATACGATCTGGCTGAAGTCTCCGCCCAACTCTGCGTTGGTCGGCACGTTGGTCAACTCGGTTCCGGGGTCTGGGTTCTGACGGCTGAACTCCGTGCCAAAGAAGAAGAAGAGCTTCTTGTTTGGTCCGCGGTTGTACTTGAGTCCGGGGATGATGATCGGACCGGTCAAATCAAAGCCACCATAGTTGAACAGTCCCCGCCGTGGTGTTCCCGCGAAGTTGTTGCTCCAGTCGTTGCCGTCGAAAATCGAATTGCGGCCGATATAGTAGGCCTCGCCGTGCAAGTCCTTGGTGCCGGACTTCGTAATGGCCGTAATCAGTACAGGCGATCCGCCCTGGTCGGCGGTGAAGTTGCTGGTTTCTACCGTAATTTCCGAGATGAATTCAGAGTTTGGATAGATATTGGAGCCGTTGTTGCCGGTAAGGTCGTCCATGTTGCCACCGTCCAGCTTGAACGTGTTGGCGTCGGAGCGGTTACCGTTGATGTTGAACGCGTCCACGCCCGTGGTGGCACTGCTCGTGGCGCCGCTGCCGAACTGCGAACTGCCGTAACCACCGCCCGCATTCGTCACAACGCCTGCAGTCAGCGGAACAAGCTCTTCAGCATTACGGCTTAGGGTGGCCAGCGCCTGAATCTGATCGCTGGTCAGCGTCTGCGAGCGCTGCCCCGAGTCCATTTGCTCCGTGGTGGACGTGACGGTCACCGTCGTAGAAACGTCGCCAATCGACAAGGGCACATTGACAGTGATGTGATCGTTGGCGTGTGCCACAACCGAGCGGGTCCAGGCCTTGAAGCCATCCATCTGGACCGTCAGCTTGTAGGTGCCCGGCAGCACCGACGGGAACACATACTGCCCCGTTGAATCAGCGACCTCGGTCGTTACAACGCCGGTATCGGCATTACGGATGGTGACCTTGGCGCCGACCACGACTGCCTGGCTCTGATCCGCCACGATGCCATCAATACGTGCGAGCGACTGCGCGTACATTTTCTGCGTTCCAAAGACGCATAGAGATATAGCGATAACTAGAAACCAATACGTCTTCCGCATCCTGTTTCGACCTCCGCTGATTTGCAGCGATATCTAAATGAAGTGCAATGAAAAGATGTAAAACGATTACATTTTCAATAAATTGTTGTCTTGAGAGCCGATCCTATTGCGAGCTTAGAGCGATGTCAAGGGAAAAATGAAACAATACGGAACAATATCGAAACATAGCAGAAGTTCATCCGGATGGTTTGCTCAGAGGCTCTTGAAACCAGCGGATTAGCGTTTGTCACATCTATTGGCGCTCCAGCTTGAGGTTCGCGGCCTCGTCAATGAAAATCGGCAGGACTGACAGTGGTGCGGGATAATCCTTCAGAATCCTGCCGCCCGAAATACTCTTTCCGGTGGCATAATCCCGCCAGGTGCCGGGGGGCAGAAAGATGTCCCGACTGGTGGCCCCTTTCTGCACAACCGGCGCAACCAGGACTGCGGTTCCGATCATGAACTCGTCCATGATCTTGTCCGCACCGCGCTCGGCCGGGAAGTTATACCAGACAGGTCGCAGGATAGGCTCTCCAGTCTTCGGAGCCGCTTCCGCAAGCTGCCAGATGTAGGGGAAGAATTTCGCACGCAGTTCGCTGGTCTCCCGGCAGAGCTTGAGCGTCTCCGCATCGAAGTGCCATGGTCCAAGCGAGAACTGGGTGAGCGGCATGAGTGTGGACATCTGCGCCCAGCGAACCAGCATCTCCCCATCGATCTTGTCATCGTAGTATTGGTTGCCGCCGACCATGTCCGGCATCACATAAACGAAGCCGCGCATGGAGTTTTCGATGGCTTCCGGCACAACGGACGCGAGTCCATTATCCGTACCCCAGACGGAATTCTTATCGATAAGCCTCTGCACGACACCGGACGACTGTGCATACGATCCGATGCGCGCTTCCGACCACGGGAAATGCGCCACTATCTCACGGTCGTAAACATCCGGAAACTGCGCAGCGGAGATATGGCTCGCGGCTTGCAGGTCAGCCGGCACTAGGTTTACGTCGCCGCCGTCGAATTTGAAGCCATCGAAGCCGTAGCGAGTTTGCAAGGATTCCAGGCGTGCCCGGAACGCGGCTGCCGATGCGGGATTTGTGAAGTCCCAAACGGCGCCTGTTCCCTGCCACCAGTGGATCAGACCAACGTTCCCGGACAGATCTTTCAGCAAGTATTTAGTGGTTTCGGGGTCGGTAAATGCGTGCGTGTCGGTATCCACAAAAGGATGAATCCATAAGGTCACGCGAAAACCCATCCCGTGGAGCTCGTCGTTCATCGCCTTGGGATCAGGAAATTTCTTCGCGTCGAATCTCAGGTCGCCGTAACCGTCTTCCCACTTATCATCAATCTCGATGACGCCTGCAGGAAGCTTGTTTTCGCGGATCGACTTTGCAAAAGCGATGACGCTCTGTTGCGATACGGCTGTCTTCGACTCCACCCACGTTGTGTAGACCGGCAACTGCAGATACTCCCGCGGCGGCACGACTTTGGGCCAACCGATTTCTCGGTTCACCGTCTGTAGTAAGGCGCGCACGTCTTTGGCCACCATCAGATCGAAGGCAATCTCCGACACGCCCTCCATCTGGAGGGACAGCTCCGGAAAGTCGCCATCGCGGTCGATCGCGTAACTGAAATCATGCGGCGTCTTTACCCAGACGCCGACGCCACTCGTGCTGTACCAGAAAGGCGTTCCCTGCGAGGCGCCCTGCGCAAAGAAAAGCCGCTTGCTGACTTTGGCGTCATTTAGCGGATAGGTATGCGGCTCTTTGTAGCCAAGGAAGGCGCCGCCGTACCACTGGCCGGGAAACAGCCGGAGCGTGATGCCCGGCGGATAGGGCATGTCGCTGTTGAGAATCCAGGTATGGAAACGGATGCGGTCCGCTTCGGGCACAATCTCCACGCGGACGGTTACATCGGCTGTCGTCGTGTCATACACAAGCGTCACTTTGCCTTCGGTCTTTTCGATGGTCTTCAGCTTCGTGACGCGCTGCAGCTTATCGCCCATGAGGAACCCAAGGTTAGGCTGCGGGCTGTCTTTGGAAGCCGTCTCGAAAACCAGGGTCTCGCCGCAGAACAGCTTCAGCGCGTACCCTTCACGCGAGACATCAAGCCGGTAGGCGTCCGTTCGAATCGAAACGGTCTCCACGCTTTCGGTAACGCTCGTGGAGCCGAGCATCAGTGCTGAATGCCCTGCAAGTGTGGCCAACAACAGCGCCGCGCGATGAAACCATCCTCTTCGGATCACAAGATCTCCTTTAAGCAGCGCCCATCAGATGTCGCAGCCCGAGTGATGCCCAGAAGTAGGCACCTGGCGAGCAGCATCCGCACGCACTTATTCCGTTATCTTTCGTTTTGAAAACATATCCTGCTTTCAAAAGCCTGTCAACCTACCGGGCCGCAGACCGAAGTACCCGATATTCCTTTGTTTTTCCTACTAATCTGGTTAAAAATCTCCTCTGGGGAGCATGGGGACTAGCCTTGACACTGGAAAGTAAAGAATATAATTGCATACGAAACAAAATAACTTATTTGACGAAAGATATCCGGAGCTCCCATGAAATGTTTTGTTCGCAACTCGGTTCTTGCCCTGGCATTTTCTCTGCTCCCCTTAACCACTTCGCTCTCTGCACAGACTCCCGTTCCTGCGAGCGAGCCGACCGCAACAGTCCCGCGCACTTCGCTCCAGTGGACAGAGATGAAGGGCAGCAAGACACAGATCTTCATCGACCTTCACGCCAAGGGACAGTCCACCTACCGAGGCATCACCGACGGGTTCGCTCCCTCGCTGATGGTGCAACTGGCAGGAAGTGGGAGCGTCGATCTGCTCGAATACCAGGGAAGCGGTGAAGACTGGAAGTGGGTACCGCTGCCGGCGCACATCACTCTGACGCATCCTCAACCCGGCACGGACCGGGTCGAATTCGACGCCAAGGCGCTCGCGCCTGGAAAAAAGTTCAGTGTCATCTTCCGTTCGCTGAATGATGAGTGGACCGCTATTGCATCGAGTAAAGTTCTGCCATGGAACCCGAATTAGACGTTACTCGATGACATGAATGGTGAGCCGCATGTCATGATGTCCGGAACCGCAGTAGCGCGAGCACTTGCCAGTTAGCTCCGCTATCTCTTCCGGTGTGATGACCACCGATGTCGGCTTTTTCGTGATCGGCAAGTCGATGGGAAGGCCATCGACTGAAATTGCATGTGGAACATCATCGGAAATGAAGACCAGTCGCACTGGCTGGCCTTCATGCACCGTGATCTCTTCAGGCACGAAGGCAAACTGCCGGGCGTGGATGGTAATGGTCGCCGGCATAGGCTTTTCAGCGGCTACGGAATGGGACGGGGCAGCCGACATCAGTGCAGCAGCAAACAGAAGCAGCACAGATTCCCGCTTTTGCGAAAGTCTATTCATGAAGATGATCACCTGACCCACAATACCGTCGCAGCATACCCTCTCTCAGAAGAGATTATTGGCGACCTGCTCGGCAGCAAGCGACGCCTTATCCCGCAAGACAGCAGCGTCGGGAATCCCACTCATCTGCACAAAGAACATCGTGTCGCGCACTCTGCCGAAAATTGCCTCGCCATGAGGAATACCCCGAAGCTGACAGCTCCAGGCCTCGTTGCCCAACGCGTTCACCACCTGCGGTTTGCCTGCACAGACTTCTCGCGACTTTGCATAGTCATGCTGGGGGTCCGTGGTGGTTTTCACTCGCACGTAGAGGCGGCGCTTCATCTTTCCCTCGCCTGCGAGGAAATCACAAACATCTCCCTCCGGGGTCTGTTGCCTGACAGAGAGAGTCGCCGGCTGCTGCAGAGCTCCTGAGACTGTCTCAGTGTTGATGTACGGGCACGACCGCTGCGAGCGTCCCACCGCGGGCAAAGCCAGCAGCACCGTGAGCGCGGCAAAGGGCAGAGCTTTCATCACTGCCCTCCCGCTGGCGCGCCGGCCGCTTGATGCGGAGTTTCAGGCAAATCCGTGTGAATGTGCCAAGGCACGCTCTCTCTGGAGCTCTCCGGATGCTTCTGAAGGAAATCAAGGCCGTTCGTGCGAGCTTCGGAGTTGATCTTTTCCGTCTTGAAAAGGGCGAGTTGCTTTTCCGCTTCCTCCGTCTTTCCGGCGCGATGATAAAGAATCGACAAGTTGTAGTGGCAAGTCAGGTCGTCGGGATCGATGTCCTGCAGCGCTTCAAACTGGATCGTCGAGTTCTTGTCGTCATTCATGCGGAAATAGGCCGACCCTAGATCGCGTCGCGCATCGCGTGATCGCGGAAACTGCTTCACTACTTCCAACAAGTCGGCCATCTCCGCGTCCAGATGGCCCGCGCGCCGGTCAACCTGCGCCTTGTAGTAGAGCGCACGTGCGTTATTGGGGCTGAGAGAGAGAGCCTTGTCAACATTCATGGCCGCAGAGCCGTACTTCTCCCATTGAATCTCGGCAATGGCAATGTTGGTATAAGCGTCCGCGTAGTCAGGCCGTAAGCGAACAACCTGCTCAAAGGCATCAACCGAACTACTGAACTGCAGTTGGTCGAGATAAGCGATGCCCAGGTTGTTCCAACGCATCCACTCCGCATTCTGGTCTGGCTGCGCGGGTACGGGCTCATTGTCACCCACGTTGACCTTCACCTGGCGCGAGGCTAGCTCGACCACGGGATACGGATCATGCTTCTTGCCGAAGACATTGTTCAGATAGGTCTGCCGGAAGTGCTCATAGTTGACCTTCGCTGTCATGGTGATCGCGCCATGCAGACCCGCCGGTACCTGGAAGCGATACCGCACCAGCACAGAACGTCCTGCTCCAACAGTGTTATCGAAGGCCACAGAGTGGATCATCCAAACCATATGGTTGTCCACGAACTCGCTTGAAGAATCCACGGGGCGGTTGGTGAAGCTATGCGCCCTCTCGTCCAGCTCACCATTGGGCTTCAGGAATCCGCTGTGGTAAACGTCCTTGCCGGAGGCGTCTTTCACTTCAAACTCGACCCATGCCTGGTAGAGATCGCGTACTTCCGGGATCAACGAATGCCCGATGTTCTTGTTCTGAATGACCACATAGACATCCAGAACATCCTTATCGTTGATATGGAAAGGCACTGAACCCAACGGCGCAATGAGCTTCTCGCTGTCTGCCTTCTTGATGCCGAAAATGTCGACGTTCAGATAGTCGCCGCTCTGCAGGAACTTGACTGTCTTATCCATCTGCTCGGAGAGCTTCATGTAATACGGCACTGCGGTATTGCCGGCAGCCCAGCTATGCGAGGCGAACGTGCCCTTCTTTGCGCCGTAATCCGGCAGCACGGCGAGGCTGCGCGCCATATGGCAAGTCTGACAGGTCTTGAAGTCGCCCGTATAGAACGTCAGCGGATTCTGGTGCGAGAACTTAGAGTTCTGCCAGTCGTCAAATGCGGAGAAAGCACTGACGAATTTGAAGTCGTTCAAGTGATCGGGCAGGTTTGCTTTGTGGCATGCGGCGCAGAACTGCGGCGTACGATAGAAATCCTGCATGACGGCCCGCGCATGGCGGTCCGTGTGCCGCATGATCTCCTCGTAAGGCACCTTGCCCGGAATGCGATTTCCCTTTTCGTCCAGCATGACCGAGGGCAGACCCATGACGTAGCCGCCATTGCCGCTGGTCGATTTGAGTTGCTGGATCGAGTGACAAACCGAGCACGTCACACCTTCGCGGTCGAAACGGCGATCGATGTGCGAATCCTGCGTAATGCCACCGGAGAGAAGAGCAATCGGGTTGTGGCAACTTTCGCAGTGCCGCGAAAACTCGATGCCCTTCGTGCGAATCAGGATATTGACGCTGTTCCGATAAAACGGCGTGCGGAAAGAGTTGGAGTGCAACGCCTGACGCCACTGTGCATATGCCTGCTGATGGCAATGCCCACAGTACTGCGCATCGGGGAAATCATCAGGCTTCATAAAGCCTGTGCCTTGAAACTCAGCGTTGCCTGGCGTAAAGGGATGGTCTTTGCCAAAGCGGAAATTATAGGTAGAGGCAATATCTTCGGGGGAAGCGGCAATCACGCGGTGCGCTTCTGCCGCGTCCGACGGTTTCGCGACAGGATTGGCGATAACGGGCTTTTTCTTTCCAGTCTCGCGAAACATCGCGGAAGCTTTAAAAGCGCCGCCGAGCGTTCCCATCAGCACTACAAAAGCGGCAAGCGTTTTTAAATGTCTTATCTGCATAGAAGCTCTTGCTTGGGCCGCCCGACCCGCCTACTTATGCTTTGCCGGTTCCACGGACTTCGCCGCCTGGCCGCGAGCAATCGCGTCATAAACACTCGGCACAATACCTTTGCCTTCTTCCACGGCGAAGATGCGATCAACGCTAGGCAGCTTCAGGTGCTCCACCTTACCTGACGAGGCCCAGCGAATCTCGACGTCCTCCACCGCCGTCGCCTGTCCAAGTCCGAAATGAAGACGCATGTCATTGTTGGACTCGTAGCTTCCGCCGCTCATCACATCCGCGCGCTGACGCATGCCGTTCGCACTCACGTAGACAGTTGTACCAACGGCATCGCGGGGCCCTTTCGGTCCACCTGTCAGCACCAGTTCTACCCAGTGATTTGTCTCCACGGCGACGTTGCGCAGAAGAACGGGCGTGTGGTCCATGCAGTTGATGACCACCTGGATGCGGCCGTCGTTGAAGAGGTCGCCGAAAGCCGCACCACGAGACGGAATCACGTCCGCCAAGCCAGTACCCTCGACAGCCGGCATCAACTCATACTTGGCGCCGCCGCCCGTATTGTGAAACAGCAGTGGGCGCTCCGCGTAGGACGTGCCCCAGTTATGCTGATCGACCTCGGGGAAGACGTGGCCGTTGGCCAGGAAGAGATCTTTCCATCCATCGTTGTCGTAGTCGATGAACTCGACAGCCCAGGTGAGGAAGGGATAGGTAACATCCGCGATGCCCATCTGCGGGCTGATCTCCGTGAAGTTGGCATCGCCCATGTTCTGAAACAGCGGCTTGTAGTCGTCAGAGAACGTGCCGGTGTAAAGATCGACGAGGCCGTTGTTCTTGTAGTCGCCGACGGCGAGGCCCATGTTCGCGGTCTCGCGGGCATCCTGGTTGAGCGCGAAGCCGGAGTAGAAGCTGGCGTCGTCGAACGTGCCATCCCCCTTGTTGATGTAGAGATAGCTGGGCGTGGAGTCGTCAGCCACAACAAGGTCCACCTTACCGTCGTTATTGACATCGACAAAGGTCGAGGAGAAACCATAGTTGTGGACCTTGTCCGAAACCCCGGCTTTCTCGCTGACATCCGTGAAGGTCCCGTCGCCATTATTGTGGAAGAGGTGATCGGGCTCACCGGGCAGACCGCGCGGACCGCAGTTCACATGCACGCCGCGGAACTGGCAGTAGCCGTTATCCGCTACACCCTTGCCAAGCGACTCGGGGTTCTTGTCGTCCCAATGAACGTAGCCCGGGACGAACAGATCCAGCTTGCCATCGCCGTCGTAGTCGCCGAAGCTGGCGCCCGTGCTCCAGTTGCCGAGCGGCACGCCCGCCTTCTCGGCCACATCTTCGAAGGTGCCGTCATGCTTGTTGTGGTACAGCCGGTTCTTGCCGAAGTTCGTGACGTACAGGTCGGGCCAGCCGTCGTTGTCGTAATCGCCGACGGCGCAGCCAAAGCCCCAGCGATCGTTCTCGACGCCGGCGATCTTGGCGACGTTGGTGAACGTGCCATCGTGGTTGTTATGGAAGAGCGCCGCGTGCGGCGGAGCGGTCTTGCCGCTCAGCGCGTCGTAGGTCGAGCCGTTGACCAGGAAGATGTCGAGCCAGCCGTCATGGTCATAATCCAGCAGGCACACCCCCGAACCATTCGTCTCCAGGATGAAGCGCTTCTCGGGCGTTCCCATCACGTGGTGCCACTTCGTGAGTCCGGACTTCTCGGACTCATCCATGAAGATTACGGGGCCGGTCTTTACGAAACCGCCCGCAGTGATGGGGCGCTTCTCGGAATCCAGCACTGGAGCGAAAACGCCAGCGGTGGAGGAGCCGGTGTGTGGCCCTTGTGTCGCCTCTGGCGCCGGCGAGTACTGACGTCCCTGCGGTTCTGGAGCTTGCGCGCCGGCCAGTAAGCCGCCGGAAGCGACCAAACATAAGGCCAACGCGAAGAAACAACTGCCGAGAAACTTCACGGATGTCCGACGCGTCACGTTACTGACCTCCACCATACCGCCGTATCCCAAAATCAAAGCCTTACTGCGATGGATACTTTCGTTATCTTTCGATTTTACGCTCGCTCGGTTGGCTTTGGTGCGATTTTATTACGTATCTATTTTTCACGTCAACTAGCTGTGAGTGTATAAGAAAGGGTGTCGGTTGCCGGATCGTCAAAGTGCGGAAGCTTTTTTGCCGAGGCCTCGCGGCCCACGCGTATCCACCCGATCGGATGACGGCCACCAGTAAAATACTGGCTCGTCGCAAAGTGAACCGCGGGCTTGTTCCCACTCGGGTCCAGGATGGCGATCGCCAGGATGTACTCTCCCTTAGGCAGGTCAGAAGGACAGGCAAACTCGGCCTGGATCGTGCACGGTGCTTCCGGCAGGAGCGTGCGCAGGTCAACATTCTGCACGATGCCCTTCCAGCGTGGCTGGCGCGATTTCGCATCGAGCAGGCTCACCTCGAGCGGCCATGCGTAATATAGCGGCGACGATCCCGTGTTGCGGACGTTGATCGCCACCCGGAACGACGCACCGGGTTGAACGCTCGGCGAGTACCGTACCTCATCCAGAACGAAACGATAGCCGAGGGCTGCCTGCACCTTTGCCGCATTCGCCACAGCAACAGGATTCTTCTGGTCGTAGTTGCTTAGCCATCCCAGGTGGTTCCAGTGCAGCTGGCGAATCAGCTGAATGATGGCATCACAGTTGTGGACCAGCGCATCGGTCGGGTCCTTCCCAAGAGGAGTTCCCCAATCGAAGGCCGTCTCGCCCCCCATCGGCGCGATCTTCCATCGATCCATCATGCGTGGCGACGTCAAAAGCGGCATGTGGGTCGTCATCTCCTCCTTATGCCCAAAGGAATCCCAGTAGATACCGAAGCGATAGTCTGTGAAAAGCCCTGGATAGCGGTTCATGAGCAGCTTATGTGGGAAGCACTCGGTGAAAGCATCCCCGATCACCTTCTGCAACGTCGCCGATGGGGCCGGGTCGTGTTGCTCTCCCCATAGCCCGACGATGCCGGTTTCCACGAAGGCAACGCGGGGATCGTTATCCCAACACTGCCCCAGTTTTTGAATAAGGGCAACGACGCGCTGCTGAAATTGAGGAGTTTCATACTCGCCACGCGGCAAATCCTTTGGCCAGTAATGCCCGTCGGGCGGCCAATCGAGATAAACGCGGGGAATCACCTTGGTATTCATCTCGGCCAGCCCAGCCCACTCGATATCGCAGGAGGCACGTATGCGATCGGCACTCGCGCCTGCATGGTCCTCCAGGTCGCTCCACTTGAGGTAGGACTTGGCCAGAGAAGCGTAAGGCAGATTCTTCGCGGAGCCGGGATCGCTCGATCGGAGGCCCTTGAGCGGATTACGCAGCGCGGTCTTATACTCCGGCGGCCGAACAATGATGTCGGTCTCGGCGCCCTGCGCAAAGGCAGGACGATACGAGAGAAAAGCGGAAAGGCTTAGGCAAAATGTTCGACGATCCAGCGGAGACAATTCTTACCGACTTTCGTTATGAAGTTTGCGCTTCTGGCTTATTACTTGCCAAACCAGTCACCATCTCCCGGCCCGGAAAAACCCTCCTCCGCAGACTGCGCGGCCTGCGGGGGAGGTGGAGAAAGAGTGCGGCCTAGGCCCTAGTAGACGATGAGCTCATCGATATCCGGGGCATAGGCAGCGGAGTTACTGAAAACGACCGTATTGCTGCTCCCAGCCGTGAGCGTGACATTCACGCTCATGGTATGGGGCGTGCTCCAGTTGTTGTCGTTGGTACCGGTGAAGCTCAGGGTGGATGCCGCACCATTCACGGTAATCGTCGCTGAGCGCCCCGCATCGCCGTCTTCATAGGAGATGGTGATGGAGTGAATGCCAGACGTCGATGCCGCGATGTTGTTGAAGGTGAGCGTGCCACCTTCGCCGATGTAGCCGACGGTATTGCCGCTGGAGCAGCCCGAGCACGTCTGGACCTTGGCGCCACCCGCGAGAGTATTCGATGCGGAAGATGCCTCATACGTCGTGCCGGACGTGGAAGCCTGCACCGTGATCTGGTCGATGTCCGGAGCGTAAGCGGAGGCATTGCTGAACTCGATCGTGTTGGTCCCGGCGTTCAGACTCACCGTCACGGTCAACGTTTGCGGCGTCGTCCAGTTGCTGTTATTCAACCCGGTGAAGTTCAGCGTGGTCGCCGTGCCGTTGACCGTCAAGGTTGCGGACCGCCCTGCGTCTCCATCTTCGTAAGAGATCGTCAGGGTGTAGTTGCCTGCGGTGCTGGCAGAGATATTCGGGAAGGTTAGCGTGCCGCCTTCTCCGATATAGCCCACCGTCTGGCCACTGGCACAACCGGAACAGCTCTGCACCTTGGCGGCACCGCCCAGCGTATTCGAACTCGAGTTCGAGAGATAGACGGTTCCCGATGAACCCGAGCCCGAGCCGGAACCGGAGCCGGAACCGGAACCAGTCGCGGAAGCCTCATACGCTCCGATGTCGATCGTCGATCCCACGGTGCGTGGCTGACCGTCGAAGTCAACGGTGCCGAAGTTCAGGGAAGTCGAGGTGTTCCCTGCATTCAACGCAGGAGAACCCGTATTCAGGAAGAGGTTCGGTGGAAGGTTGGCGATCTGGAGGAACTTCGGATCGGCGTACTGCGAGTGTGTGTCGTTGCCTGTTCCCTGCCATGATGTCAGGGTGCTATAGCCATTGGAGTTCCAGATCCATCGGCTGCTCGCCGTGCCCCCAGGAGCATAGTAGAGGTTGTAGTCCAGAGCGATCTGCGGGGTACCGATGAAGCTCGAGATGAGAATGCCCTGCGTGTTCGAGTACACGATGTTGTTCTCGAACAAATTGCCAGACACACTGGTGGGGAAATACTGCAGATTCATTTCGCCAAGCCCATTCGCGAGGGAATCGTTATCAAAGAGCGTGTTGTTGACGAACGTGCTCTGCGTCGTGCTTCCCACGCCCGTAGAGTATCCGCCTATGGAAAGCCCCGAGGAGCGGTTATGGTAAATCAGGTTGTTGCGCACGGTGACATTGTTCGCCACCTTTCCTGACTTCTCGCTGGACACCTGGATGCCGATGTCATTGTCGTGCGAGATGTTGTCTTCGATCGTGATGTACCCGCCGCCATCAACGTAGATACCGGCAGCGCTGGATCCATTGGTGTAATCCGGGTTGCTGGAATCCGTCGCGTTGTAGACGAGATTTCCGGTGATTGTTCCGTTGCGCGCTTGGTCGACCAGCGGAGACACGCCATACCCTCCAAGTGCGTCGATCCCGATGTTGTTGGTGTTGTAGACCTGGTTGTTCGTGACCGAGAAGTACTGCACATCGCCATCGATGTGAACCGATTCGCTATAGCCAAGCACCAGGTTATACAGGACGTTCCCATCGATCACCATGTTGGTATTGGCGCCGCTGGAAGAGTTTCCATAGACGCCGATGCCATGCGCGCCATACGTGCTGTTGTTCACGTTGTAGATGGTGTTGCCACGAATCTGCACGTAGCTGCTGCTGCCGTTGATGGAGACAGCGGCGGGAAAGACTGAGGAAGTATCGGGCGTGATGTTGCGAATGGTGAACCCTTCAACCGAAACATAGCTACAGTTTGTGATCTGCACCAGCCCACGGGCAGCGCTGTCCGTGGAGTACGGTATGGTCACTCCGGTTCCATCGATGATCGCCGTCTGGCCCGGATAGCTCTGGACGCGAATCATGCCACCTGAGGCCGATCCGCATACATTGAACGTCACCAGGCCGGTGTACGTTCCGCCTTCGACGTACACGGTGCTGCCGGCCGAGACCGTGCTCACTGCGTGTTGGATGGTCAGCCACGGAGCAGACGACGTTCCAGCGTTCGCATCACTACCTGAGGTAGAGACGTAATAGGAATTATTCGTCGTAGGATTGCTGCTATTGCTCGTCACCACGACGGCTTCATAGTCGATGTACGCGTTGCTTGCGCTGTTGCTGGAAACGAGCTGCACCTTGATCTGCCCTGTGCTCGCATTTACATAGTTCGTAGGATTGCCCCACACGTTGAAATTGAGCAGCTTCCACGCTCCGTTGGCGGTGGCCATCACGTTCGTCCCTACCGAGACGTAGGCGCTATGGTTCCAGTCGTAAATCTGCCAAGTCCACGTCTGGGTCGCTGTGCTGGGGCCTGTGTAGTTCGCCAGGATCTGAATCCCGGTGACGGAGGAAGCCGCGATGGAATTAGGCAGCGTGTACGTGGTGTATCCCGCGTACGAGGTTCCCGCGGCGGCGGCCTCGAACTCGACATAATCGTTCGAGTTGTTCTGCACGCCTGCCTGGTCCATCGTGCCAAGAGCGCTCACGGGCTGTCCCGAGCTGGCGCCCTGTGTAGTCGTATATGCGGTAGGTGTCAGGGTAGTTGCGGTTTGTGCCTGCGCCATTCCATTCGCCAACAACGCGAAGGATGCGAAAGCCAGCCATACTGCGCTTCTGCGCTCTGCGGAATACTTCATTAGAAAATTCATCCTGTCTCCTCTTTTCTGATCGCGGAGGAGCCTGAATACAACGGGGCTCGTCCGAAAGTGCATTCGTGCAGGTAATGCGGGATCCCGCGGAGCAGCAGCGAAGCAAAAGGAAGCAGCATGGCAGGCAAAAGACATCAACCGAATGTAAACGATTACCTTCGGAATACAACTGAAACACGCAATGTAATCGATGTCAAGGATTTCCTGCAGTGGAACTGAAGGAATTTTTCGAGACGAAAGGACGCATGAGGACGCCGCAACTCGTCGGCTGCCTGCCCTCACCAGGATGTTTCATCCTCAACAAAGCACGTTTGTCTTCAAACAGGAACGAGCAAGGGCTTCGGCTTCTTATGCGCGACAGAACGCGGACGACCCTCGTTTCCGAGAGCCGATCACGACAGTGAGACAGATAAACCGTGCGCTGTAATGGACTAACACGTACTCGAACCGAAACCTCGTCCACATGGACGAGGTTCCCCAGGACTTAGGGGTTCATCCCGAATCCGCTCAAGCCTCTACTTACAAGAGGCCTGAGTAAGGGCCACCAACTTCTTCCAGTAGGTAGGCAGGCCGCGGTAAGGATTCGGCAGCACATCGTCCGTGATAAACACCGAACCCATGTTGCGCTTGGCTGCAAGCTTGAGAGCGTCAGGCAGTTGATCCTCCGACGTGTCATACACAATCGCTACGAATCGAGACGCCGGATACTTCTGAATCCACGCTGGCGGTGCGCTGGCCTCCTGGCTGAAGGTTGCAAAGTCATGCTCAAAGACAACGAGATTGAACGACGAGGTGGGGGTAGCGGTTTTCATCGTGGCGTACTTCGGATGGGGATAGGTGCCGGGATTGAACGTAACCGTGGCCTTCGGCAGCTTCGTTGTAATGTAAGTCAGGAGCGGTTGATAGTAGCTCTCAATCAACGATCCATCTGAAGACATCGTGTCTACGAAGATGCCATTGAGTGCATCCGTGCCATACCAGCTAATGTACTGGTCAATCTGTTTTTCCGCGTCTGCAAGAGGCACAGCTCCATAGTTCGTCCAGACATACGCCTCCGTGATGCCGCCGGCAACTTTCACCTTCTTGATGACAGCGGCATACTCCGCACTGAAGGACGCACCAGGGCCGCTGTTCGGATTCATCACCATGGTGCGCACGGTCTGTGCGTTCCATGGCGAATCGGCGATCGCGCGATCCCACGCCGAGCCTGCCGCCGCGGGGTAAACGTAGGACGGCACCAGAATCGACTGACAAGTCCCGGCGGTAGAGGATGCCGGCCCCTGCCCAGCGGCTCCGCGCGTGAGTAGCATTAGCGGTAAAGCCAGTAAAAGAGCAACAGCTACTTTTTTCATGATTCCGGTGTTTCCTTTCCTGAGTACGGTTGTTGAGGAGCCACGGCCCCGTAAGATCGCGTATCTCCTCAGCAACAGGCCTGAGTCGACTGCGTGAGCGTGCTCCAGTAGGAAGGCAGCACCGCGTAAGGATTGGGTAGCGTCTGGTCTGTCACGTACACCGCGCCGACGTTTCTCGCAATCGACACAGTGAGAACGTTCGCGACATTCGCCGCCGATGTGTCATACACAATGTTGATGAACTTGGACGACGGATAGCCCGCCGCCCATGCTGGTTCCAAAACGGAGGATAAACTGGTGAAAGTGGCGTAATCGTACTCAACACTGGTCTGCCCGACCTTTTGAACCAGTTGGATTGTTAGTGTAGCGCAGCGATCTGCAGGTTCTGATCGTTGCAGGATGCGTCCGGGAGTTACCATCCATGCCTCTGGTGCTGGCGGCCTATAGCCGAGCGAGGAGTGAGGCCGAACGGTGTTGTAGTGGACGCGCCAGCGCTCGGCCAGCACACGGATCTCCTTCATCGAGTAAAAGAGTTCGCCATTGAGGAACTCGTCGCGCAGCTTCGAGTTGAAGCTCTCACAGTAGCCGTTCTCCCAGGGCGAGCCCGGCTCGATGGAGGCAGTCTTCGCCCCTGTGTCCGCCAGCCATTTGCGAAGATCGTGAGCCACGAACTCTGGCCCGTTGTCAGAACGTAGATGTTCAGGCACACCTTTGATCACCATCACATCGGCAAGAGCCTCGATCACCTTCGCACTCGACCACCTGCGTTCAGCTCGTACCAGCAGACATTCTCGGCTGTGTTCGTCGATCAGGTTCAGCATTCGCACCGTCCTTCCATCGTAGGTCTTGGCGCTCACGAAGTTGTAACTCCACGCATGGCTGGTATGCATCGGTCGCAGCCGAACACGCGAGCCATCGTTGAACCACAGCCTACCTCGTGGTCGCTGCCGCTTCGGAACCTTCAAGCGGACTCGGGACGATTTCAGGAAATAATTACTGGAACC
>Ga0302305_1000403_pt1 | contig 26791 bp, 12 predicted proteins | sample III_Palsa_E2_3_FD_198764 | JGI IMG/M metagenome (GOLD analysis project Ga0302305, IMG submission 198764) | Peat permafrost microbial communities from Stordalen Mire near Abisko, Sweden - III_Palsa_E2_3 | ecosystem: Environmental > Terrestrial > Soil > Palsa > Peat permafrost | place: Sweden... | reverse complement strand
ACCCGCCATCGCAAACCCGCTCAACCCGAGGTTCAACAACTGAGGCGTCGTCTGCCGCAGATGGTTCCACGTCGAAGAGTTATCGCCACTCCACGTAGCTGCATACCGCTGCCCCCCCGCATAGCTAGCCCGCGTCAACACAAACGGCCGCACATTCGGCTCCAGCTTCAGCAACCCATCCCACGTCCCACGCGAGTTCTCCATTCCGTAGACGTTGTGTATCTCCGGATGCATCGCCGTCCGCGTCACAAACCCCGGCTCCTCAATCCGGTGCACCACATCATCCGGCATCGTCTTCGTCGGATACGTAAACACCGCCGGCTCATTCATATCGTTCCAGAACCCGGCAACGCCATCGCCCACAAACTCCTTATACAGAGTCCCCCACCACTCCCTCGTCTTCTTCTGCGTAAAGTCAGGAAACACCGAAGGCCCGGGCCACACAACACCTACATAATCCTTGCCGTTTTCCTTCACAAAATGATCGCCAGCCTTCCCCGTGTCATAAGGCATATAGCCCTGGTTCGGAAGATCGGCAATGTGCAGATCGGTAATCACCACCGTATGAAAGTGCTCCGCAGAAAGCTCATGAATCATCCCCGGAAAACCCGGGAACGTCACAGGATCGACCGTAAACGGACGGTTCTTGTACTGATAATCAATGTCCAGATAGATCGCATCGGCAGGAATATGATCCGCCCGCAGCCTCGATGCAATCTCCTCCACCTTCGCTCGCGGATAGTAGCTATACCGCGACTGCTGAAACCCCAACGCCCACATCGGCGGCAGTGGAGTCGGCCCAGTCAACCACGCATACGTCTCCACCACCTGCTTCGGCTCCGGCCCATAGATCAGGTAGTAATCGAGCGGCCCCGCCGGCGCACTAAAGCTATAGCGATCCGCACGCTCATGCCCAAAGTCGAAGAACGTCCGAAACGTATTGTCGAACAGCACACCAAGCGCTTGCCCTTTACGCATCTGCAAGAAAAACGGCACCGACTTGTAAATCGGGTCAGTCGACTCCTGCCAGCCAAAGTTGTCGGTGTTCCACATCACAAAGCTTTCGCCCGCCCGATCCAGCGGCCCGGGCTTATCGCCAAGCCCAAAGAAATGATCCTCGCCCGTCTTCGTCTTCGTCACCTTGAAGCCGTCACTCGTCCACTGCACCGGCAAAGCATCGCTCTGCAAAACATTCCCAGCCAGATCAGAAACCGTAACCCGCAGATCAGCCGACACACTCACCCGCAACGCCGCCGTACGAAAGCCATCCACCTCATCCACCACCGCACTCCGCGACGTGCGAGCCTCCGGCAACACAGCCCACGATGCATCCTCTGCAGGATGTCCCTTTGGGAAAATCCTCACCCGCAACACATCCGGACGAAGCGCATCAATCCGCAGCGACAGCGTCGCATCCGAAAGCTCAACCCCACTCGGCGTATGGCTTAGCCCGGCAACGCTCTGCGCGCCAGCAATCGCAGCAAAGCCAAAAAGGAATACAGCAATAAGTCCCACCCTAAACCGGCACACAAACCCACGAGTCACGTTCAACATAATGAATAAGAGGCCGCAATCGCTCACAACATCGCAATGCAAGACCCACCCTCACTGCCTCATTTCTTCATAAACAGATAACCAGCCTCGAATGTGTGGCTTGCCCGCAACTATCAAGCGCTCGGCCTACTTCAAATCGATCGCATAAATGTTTCCCGTGAACACCCTGGCGCGGATCAGTGGACGATTGTCCACCGTCAGTCCGCAGAAAACATAGTCCACCGCATCATTCTCGCGCGAATCGGAGAGCCGCACGACCTGCTCCACATGCCCATCCGGAATACTCACGCGGTCAATCGGCTGTGCCGGGTCAAGCGACCCATGCAGGAACAAGTAACGGCTATCGGAGCTCCAGATCGGATCAGCCCCCGAAGCCACCGGCAACGTCGTCCACGAACGCGTCGCTACATTCAACAAACGCACCTGCCGCTGATCGAGTGTTAGCGCCGCAATATACCGTCCATCCGGAGACCACCGCGGACTAAACAACCCATCCGACCCCGACACTTCCTCAACCTGTCCATTCGCAAGATGCAAAAGATGGAGCGTCCGCGCCCCACCTTCTTTGCCCATCGCGTCATTTACCCGGCCAAACACCAGCGACTGCCCATCCGGCGACCACGAGGGATCAGCCGCATTCCGCGCCTCCCGAAGCACAGGCTGCAAGCCTCCACCATTCGCTCCCACCAGATAAATCTGCCAGGCCTTCCCCGGTTCGCGGGCCATCATCGCAAGCCGCGAGCCATCCGGCGACCAGTGCGCCAGAAACACATCCAGCGCATCCGACGTCAACTGCAGCTTCTCGCTTCCATCCGCTTTCGCGCGCCACAATTGCCCACTCTCATCCGTCCACGCAACCCACTGGCCATCACGCGAGTAATCCACCCGGGCCGCCGAAGCCAGAAACCCTCTCTCCGGCACCAGCTCTCCTGTTGGCGAAAGCCGTTCCAGCTCCGACCGCGCATCCACGCCAAGAAAGAAGATGCGGTTCCCCGTACGCGCCGCAATCGGCGACCGAAACTGTAGCGGCCCATCCGTCAAACGCCGCGGCGACCCCGTCGATTCACCCTTCAACTCCCAAAGATCGGCATTGCCACCACGCGACGACTCAAAGACAAACGCCTTCCCATCCGCCGACCAAACTCCACAGCAATCCTTGGAAGGATCGCTGAAGTTCGCCAGCAAACGCTGCGGTTTCCGGTCTGACGAAGTAATCTGCCACAGCGAAAGCGTATGCGCCAGCGGGTCCTGAATCGTAAACCGCAACAGATGCCCATTCGGCTCCCAACGCAACCAGAAAGCGCGCCCCGGTAACGTCGCATAGACCTGCGGATTGTTCCCCGTAAGGTGCGTCAGATAAAGCTCGTTGCCATTCGCATAAAGTATGCCGCTTCCATCTGGCATCCAGCTCGCATCATGCGCCAGCACATTGCCCACCCGCAATGCCGACCCTCCAATCGTAGGCACCACCCAAAGCGGCTGCTCCGACTCAGGCGACAAATGGTCCCGCAGCAGCAGTCGCGATCCATCCGGAGAAATATCTCCCAGCGTCGGTCCAGCAACTTCATCTGGGAGACTCAGCGGCACAACCGAACCACCCGAAATCGAAACCGCTGCCAACCCATAGCGGCCACTATTGATCGTCGCAACAAACAAATGAACGCCGTCTGTCACGCCCGCCGCCAGGTTCTCCAGCGTGTCCGTACTCGGCGCCAGGTGTCCGTTATGCGTAATCTGCACAATATGCGGCGGAGTCGTAACCGACCGCGACGATCCCACAAAAAATCCCGCCGCCACAGCCGCCAAAAGCGCCAGCACCCCTAAAGCCCAAACTCCGTAGCGGCGTCTCGCCACTGCCCCCGCTGTCACCGGAACCACAACCGAAATCGCCGGCACCGCGTCCGAGCTTACCGCGACCTCAAGCGCTCGCTCAACATCCTCAGAGGCCTCACGCGAATCGCCAACAGCGGCTTTCTTGCCCCCATCAGCAGCAACTTCTTCCTCGCCAGGAAACACCGTAACCGGCGCAATAAACCGATAGCCTCGCCGCGAAAGCGTCTCAATAAACCGAGGATTCTCGGCCGAGTCCCCCAGCGCTTCCCGAATCTTATTAATCGCCGTCCCCAGCGAGTGGTCGAAGTCGACGACCGTATCCTTACCCCACAGCCGCAGCTGCAACTCCTCGCGGCCCACCATGTGCCCGGGCTTTTCCAGCAGCATCGCCAGCACCCTGAAGGGCTGGCTCTGCAGCTTCACACGAAACCCTGCTTTCCAAAGCTCTCCCGTCTGGAGATCGACCTCAAACAGCCCGAAGCTGAGTTTCGAATTGGCAACTGGAGCAGGCATAGCGCGCGTCAAACCCCGCGTCCTCGACTTTATCATCCCGTCACAATCGCTGCCCGTCAATGGCTGGTCTGCCCTAAACCGCTCATTCTAAAAGCATTGATAGATGACAAAAAATTGAACTACAAAGGGGAGCAAGACGATTGCGCTGACATGTCGAAAACTCGCAACGTTGCGCTCATTGCTCCCTCACCGCGTAATCTTCTCAAAGGAGATGTCGCTATGGGGGACTTGGAGGCAACACAATGCACACCCTTCTCAAAGCCGGAAGAGCAGCCCACACCATCGCTCTCATTCTGGCAGTCGTATGTTTCCTGACCGGATCTGCTCCCCGTCTGTGGGCGCAATCAGATAGCGGCCGTGTCACCGGAAGCGTCGCAGACACCACCGGTGCCCTGATCCCCGGAGCCACTGTAACCCTGACCAACATCGATACCGGCGCCGCACAGTCGCGAACAACTGCCAGCGACGGCAGCTTTAACTTTCCAGCACAGGATCGTGGACACTACCGCATCGCAACCGCCGCAGGCGGTTTCAGCTCACAAAAACAGGACTTCGAACTGCAGGTCCAGCAAGTACAAACCGTCGACTTTAAGCTCTCCGCCGGCGCGACCGACACAACCATCAATGTGACCGACGCCGCCCCGCTGGTCGATACCTCCACCTCCTCGACCGGTGAAGTCGTCGAAGGTCGTCAGGTCACCGATCTGCCACTTGGCCAACGCAACTTCCTTCAACTCACCACCCTCACCCCCGGCGTGACGCGCGGCGCGTACGGCTCAGACGCTTCCGGCAGCAACGGCAACGTCGAAACCCTCCGCTACGCCGATAGCGGTGGCGGCGCGCTCACCGTCAACGGCCTTCGCCCTCAATCCAACAACTTCCTGCTCGACGGTACCGACAACAACGAGTCGCTCGTAAACACCATCGTCGTCTTTCCATCGCCCGACGCAATCCAGGAGTTCCGTGTCACCACCGCCGTTGCCCCTGCCGAGTTCGGCCGTGCAGGCGGCGCCATCGTCAACACCTCCATCAAATCCGGCACCAACCAGATCCACGGAACCGCCTTCGGCTACTTCCGCGATCAGATCTTCGATGCCAACCCGCTCTACTTCTCCCCCACCACAGCCGTTCCTGACTTCCAGCGCAAGCAGTTCGGCTTCGCCGCTGGCGGACCCCTTCTCAAAGACAAGCTCTTCATCTTTGGCGACTACCAGGCTCTTCGTCAAAAGCAGCCTCAGGATGCAGCCTTCCAGACCGTTCCGACTGCTCTCATGCGTACGGGCAACTTCTCACAGTTGCTAGGTCTCGCATCCACCACACTCCCTGACCCCACACTCACCGGTTGCAATGCGGTCACAACGACTTCGGGTCGCGTCTACACCACCGTTGCCACCACGCTGGTTCCAAACCCTCAGGCCACCTTCAACGCCAGTCCTGACAACGGCGCTATCTTTGACCCCACCACCTGCACCCAGTTCTCCTCCGGCGGTGTTGCCAACGTCATACCCACAGCTCGCGCAAACCCTGCAGGACTCAATTACCTCAACGCCTTCAACCTGCCCAGCGCCACCGGCGTCCTCAATAACTACTTCGCCGTTCGCCACAGCATCACTAACTACAACGACTTCGACGTTCGTCTCGACTACCACCTGTCCTCGAAGGACTCCCTCTTCGCGCGCTACAGCTATGGGCAGGACAATAACACCGTCACTAGCCTCTTCACCAACCTCCCCGCCGGATTTGCCTCTGGCAACAACGTCAATCATCCCCGCAGCGTCGCTGGCGGATACACTCGCATCTTCACACCGAACATCGTCAACGAGTTTCGCTTCGGCTACAACCGTCCCGAGTACGCCTACATCAACCCCATGGAAGGCGAAGCCGTATCCGCCAACCTCGGCATCGTAAACGCCAACCGCAGCCCACTCCTCGGAGGAGGCGCTTTGATCGGCGGCAGCAACACCGAAATCGCCTACACCGGCGACGGTGGTCCTTACTCCGTTCCAGAAAAAACCTATCAGTACGCGGACGAAGTCACCTACACCCACCGCGCCCATACCTTCAAAGCGGGTGCCAACATCATCCGTCGTGAAGTTGACTTCTTCCAGGGCAACGACTCCAAGGGTTCTTTCGTAATCGGCGGCGTCAACTACCCCGGCACAGGACGCTTCACCGGCTACGAAACATCCGAACTCCTCGCAGGATTCTCTGACTATGAAATCGGCGCGGCCAGCACCTTCTTCCATACCTTCAACTATGAAACCGGGTACTTCGTTCAGGACGACTGGAAAGTAAATCATCGTCTCACTCTCAACCTCGGTGTTCGTTACGACCTCTACACCTACCCCTACGAACAAAACAACAATCAGGCCAACTACAGTCTCACGAGTGGCACGCTGCTCTTCGCCGGCGTCAATGGCAACTCGCGCTCCCTCGTCAATACAGATAAGAACAACATCGCCCCTCGCATCGGCTTTGCCTACGATGTCTTCGGTACCGGAAAAACTTCCATTCGCGGCGGCTACGGGATCTTCTACTTCCTCGATCGCGGCGGTATCGGCAACCAGCTCTCCAACAACCCCGGCTTCAACGGCCTGCAGGAATACCAGGCGAGCAATGGCTATCGCGTAACCTTCACCGGCCAGGGTCCCCTGAACAACAACAACAGCACTGCTGCCACAGCGGCACTTCCTTTGCCAATCTTCGGCGCTGCATCTGTTACTCCAGCACTCCTCGCCAACGCCGCTGTAATCGCGCAGTTGCCCAACAATCAGAACAGCATGGTCCAGCAGTACAACCTGCAGATCCAGCAGCAGCTTGATCGTTACACCTCTGTAACCGTCGCATACGTTGGCAATAAGAGCGATCACCTCGCTACTTACTTCAACGCCAATGCACCTATCCTCGGCACAGGCGCTGCTACCTACACCAACCGCGGCACCATCACTGAAAACGATGCAGAAGGCACAGGCCACTACAACGGACTGCAGCTCTCACTCAACCGTGCTGTCGGCAACAATCTCATGGTGACTGCCGCTTACACCTACTCCCACACGCTAGATAACTCCAATGGAGCATTCTCGACCGGCACAAACAACACCTCCGGCGCTCGCTTCTTCATCACCTCGGCTGGTCCGTCCTTCCGTCTCAACTACGGCAACTCTGATCAGGATCAACGACAGGCCTTCGTCACATCGGCGGTCTATAACCTTCCCTACGGACACGGACAGAAGTTCGGCGCCAGCGCACCCCGCATCCTGGATGAAGTCCTCGGCGGCTGGCAGACCAACGCCATCGTCACCATCGATAGCGGTACGCCGTTCGACATCAACACCACCGGCATCGGCAACATTGACAACCGTGCTGACGTGCTGAGCTTCCATCACGTCGCGCGCGGTCTGGTCGGTGGAACCGGCAACATCGCCAACCGCCTCAACTACTTCACCGGCACCTTCGCTCCTCCGCCAATGGTTACATCAGGTGGAAACCTGGTGTACGCACGCGCTGGCAACATCGACCGCAACCAGTTCTTCGGACCTGGCTATACATCGACTGATTTCGGAATCTTCAAAGACTTCGCCATCACCCAGCGTGTCCGCTTCCAACTCCGTGCACAGGCTTACAACCTGTTCAACAATCCCGCCTTCACTACCCCTGATGCCAAAATCAACGACGGTGTCACCAACACCAGCGGAAACTACACCACGGGCACTTCGTCCAACGGCTTCGGCACAATCGACGGAACCCGTGCACAATCGCAGCGAGAGATGGAATTCGCCGCCCGTGTGAACTTCTAATTGGATTTGCACTCCTGCTAGCGGCACTGCCCCAAAAAGCAGTGCCGCTTTTTTTCACGGACTACCTGTACTGCTCGGAGCAATCCAATGTCACCCTTCGTAAAGAAATCAGCGCTGAAGTTCCTTACAAAATGCATACTTGCAATAGCCTGCTGTAGCCTCGCAACGCAAGCGCAGAGCCCCATAGAGGCCTTAAAGCTCTTGAAGGTCGATCCACCAAACTGGTGGACAGATCTACCAAAACCCATGCTGCTCGTTCGTGGCGAAGGCCTGCATGACGCGAAGTTCTCGCTCAGCGACACCTCTCTCCACGTCGACAAAGTCACCATCTCGCAGAACGGCCATTGGGCCTTCCTTTGGCTCTCCTCGACCCCGGTAAAGCCCGAGACAATCGCAGTGCGTGCACGTCTGGGCCATCACACCTCACAGTTGCCATACACCTTCGCGGCTCGCCACGCGACCACCCAGGGCTTCTCCTCCGCCGACGTCATGTACCTCATCATGCCAGACCGCTTCGCCGACGGCGACCCCACTAACGACAAGCTCGCCAACTACCGCGATCCCGACGACCGCAGCGCCGCACGCGCCTACCACGGTGGCGATCTGCGCGGCATTCAAGACCACCTCGACTACCTCCAGCAACTCGGCGTCACCACCATCTGGACCACTCCCCTCTACGACAACAGCGCCGCGCAATCCGGCCAGACATACCACGGCTACAGCGCCACAGACATGTACAACGTCGATCCCCACTTCGGCACCCTCGCCGACTACCGCGCCCTCGTCGCCGCTGCTCACGCCCGCGGCATGAAGGTCGTCCTCGACACCGTACCCAACCACGTCGGCCCCAATCACCCCTGGGTCAAAGACTCACCCACACCCGACTGGTTCCACGGCACCGCCGCATCCCACATCAAAGTAGACGACGACTTCGCCAGCGTCACCGATCCCAAAGCAACCGCAGAACGTCGCCACGTCCTGCTCGATGGCTGGTTCGCCGACATCCTCCCTGACATGAATCAGGAAAACCCAATCGTTGCCCAGTATCTCGTCCAAAATGCCATCTGGTGGATCGAGTCCACCAACCTCGACGGCCTCCGCATCGACACCTTCCCCTACGTTCCCCGCAGCTTTTGGCACGACTACAACGATCTGCTCCACACCCTTTACCCGCACATCACCAACGTCGGCGAAGTCTTCAACAAAGACCCTCACATCACCAGCTTCTTCACCGGCGGCCGAGCCAACACAGGCAGCGATGGCACCGTCGACACCTTACTCGACACGCCCTTCGACTACCCCATGTACTTCGCTCTCCGCGGCGCTCTCACACATCAGCAACCCATGACCGCCATCGCTGATGTCTTAAAGTCCGACACGCTCTACCCCCATCCCGAGCGCCTCGTCACCTTCATCGGCAATCACGACGTCAAGCGTTTCCTCTCCGAACCCGGAGCCAACCCCGCCGCGCTCCATCTCGCCTACGGCTTACTCGCAACCCTTCGCGGCATGCCCCAGCTCTACTACGGCGACGAAATCGATATGACCGGCGGCGACGATCCCGATAACCGCAAAGACTTCCCCGGGGGCTTCGCTAAAGACAAAGCCAACGCTTTCACCGACGCAGGCCGCACCGCATCGCAGCAGTCCATGCACACCTGGGTCGCCACCCTCATGCAACTCCGCGGCCACACACCCGCCCTGCAAACCGGCCAACAGCAGGTCCTCTTCGCTGACAAAGAAACCCTGGCCTACGCCCGCACCACCGATGCCTCCGGCAACTGCACAACATCCCCACAGGCAGACCGCTACCTCATCATCATCAACAACGACCCAGCCCCACGCGACATCAGCATCCCAGCCAACTCCGGCACCATCTCCGGATGCACCAGCTTCACCACAGCCTTACCCGATCAAACCTCTGCCCATCTCACCGAAGGCACTGTGCAGCTTCATCTCGCCGGTCAGCAAATAGCCATCTTCCGCGCACAGGCTCACTAGCGCATGAACATTTACGCCACCACTCCACCCATCAACGGATCGGTAAAGCTGGTCGCACCTGTCTCCACGCGGCCGGCATAGCGTGTGCTCGAGCTCGCACCATGCGCTTGCACCGTAAAGTCATACCATCCATGCGACTTCGACGCCTCCACCAGAACAGTCACCTGCTCTCCCGGCGCGAGTTCACGGTTCTGTGTGCCCGTCTTATAAGAGTTGTCCGCCACCGTCACCGTAACCGGCTTCGCAGATAAGTTCTTCACCCGCGCTTCTACATTTCCAGTTAGCCCCTTCGTTGTGCGCTCGTACGCGCAACGCACAACGATCGGGGAAGCAGTAGCGTCTCCGCGAAACGCCCGGTAGAACCCATTCGGCCCATGAACGTCAACGTTATACTGCCCGCCTTTGAATAGCTGCGTCGGGAACCCTTCCTGCATCGTGTCGCCCGGCTTCAACGCATAGGTCGCAACAAACATATTTTGGTTGTTGGTGCCGCGTGGAATCACACCGCTGTCATGGGCTGTATTACGCAGATACACATTGAACGGCGCACCGGCGCTCTTAGCTCCATGAACTCCGCTGCTCGCCCGCATCGAAAGAACAAAAGCCTTGCTCTCCGGATTGAAGTCCCCTTCGCAGTACATCTCATAAGGCAACGCGCAAGCCGGCCTGATTCCCGGCTCCTGCCGCGACGCATTCGTAACACTACGCGGATCACGGTTATAAGCCGCAACTTCCTGCGCCGAAAGCTTGTTGTAATTCGAGGGCGTCTGTTTATGCTGTGCGCGTTGGATGCCCTCCACAAACTTGTCACGATCCAGAAAAGGAAGCACAGCCTGCGTCGTATCACTCGGACGAAACGACGAAGTAAGGTTGCCGCAGATATCCCGGCGAAACTGACTGATGTTCGTCTCCTGCACCGTCTTGCCAAACTTCGCGTGCACGTACTCTTCCAGAAACTGCAGCGTAGACGAGTGATCGAACAACTCCGAGTTCACCCAACCACCACGGCTCCACGGCGACGCAACAATCGTCGGTATCCGGAAACCTAACCCGATAGGCCCACTCCGCGCTTCCGCCTTCGTAACACCTTGCGCGATCTCATCAGGAAAGTAGCTGTACTCAAGCCCCGTATCGATGCCAGCAGAAGCGCGACCGCTCGTCTTATTCTGCGGATCGGCAGCAACATACGACGGGCCATGATCAAAGTAGCCGTCATTCTCGTCGTACGTCAGAATAAAGATCGTCTTCTTCCAAACCTCAGGATTCTTCGTCAGAATGTCGACGACCTCAGACACGTACCAAGCCCCATACCAAGGATGCGTAGGATGATCGCTGAACTTACCCGGAGTCGATAGCCACGAAATCGCGGGCAGCTTTCCATTATTCACGTCACTACGAAACTGATGAAAAACATCGCCTTTGGGAACTTTCATCTCAGACGTCCGGCCATCTTCTTCAAACGAGATCGTTTCCAGCGAGTGGTAATCAGGATCACCCACGTTGGTCACAAAGGCATTTCTGTGCAGCTCTTGCTGATGTTCCGGTAGGTTCGACAACCCACCACCACCCCGCTTCAACTGCTCCTCCAGAGCCTTTAGGTGCTCTTGCTTCTGCTCAATCTCAGCAGTCTTGTCGTCCTTCATCGTGGCATCTGTCGCTGTCTGTTGCAGCTCGGCAATCTCACTCTTCGCCGCCTCGATCCGGCTCTGGATCTTCTGCATGTTGGCATCGGACATATTCACGTTATAGGCGCTGAACGACTCCAGCATGTTCCCCAGGTTGCCCAGCCACTCATGCGCTTCCGGCTCCATGTCCGCAAGTCCAAGTTCATTCTGATAGATCTTCCAGGGAACGCCGGCCTCACTCAGCCGCTCCGGAAACGTCTTCCACTTCAAACGTCCACGCGAGTACTCCGGATTACGCATGTACACGCTGGAGTGAGAATTCTGCTCGTCACGTATTGTCCCCGTCCAAAAAATCGAACGGTTCGGCGTCGTGCTCGACATCACACCGCAGTAGCTCTGATCACACACCGTAAAGGCATCAGCCAACGCGTAGTAGAACGGAATATCTTCACGCGTGTAATGCCCCATAGTGATAGGGACATCGACGTAGCTCGAATTGTGCGACTTCTTCGCATCGATCCACGCATTGTGGTGCCCTTGATTCCACGCATCCACCTGGCTATCGCGGCTATGCGGTATCGACCCCATCCAGGTAATCTTGGTGTCCTTGATATCCAGCCGCCACGGCGCATAAGTCTCACCCGCCATCCCGGTTTGCAGAAAAATAGAGTTCCCATTCGCTTGGCGAATGGCACGCGGATCATTAAACCCACGCACTCCCTGCAAAGTTCCAAGAGCATGATCGAAGGAGCGATTTTCCTGCATCAGAATCACGATGTGTTCGGCGTCCGCCCATGTGCTGCCCGGCGCCGGTTCAATCGCAAACGCCTTCCTCACAGACTCCGGAACACCTGCGGCGAATCCCGTTGCTCCGGTCAACATCGCTGCCTTCTTCAGAAAATCACGTCTTGATTGCATTACTTCTTCGTCCCCCGACAATAAGTCGTTCCCAGCATAAAGAGTCGCACTCGCTGCAGAAAGTACGTTCTACGCAACGTATAAGTTGCGACACTGTTTGTTTACAAATTGAAGAATACCCTCGCAATGTAACAAGAATGTTACTCAACAACCAACAATGGGAATGGAGCAAATTGCGTGCTAAGTTTTGATAGCACATTTATGACATCCAGACATCTTCGCCTTCTCTTGCAAGTCCAGTGCAGCCTCCTCCTCTTCAGCGGAATACTAGGCGCCGCAGGCCAGAATCCTGCACCACCGGATACATCATCACCCACCACAACACTGCATGTGAAAACCCGCCTGGTAGTGCTGGATGTTGTCGTGCTCGATAAAACAGGACACCCCATCTCCAATCTCGACCGCTCTCAGTTCTCCATCACCGAAGACAAGGTTCCACAACAGATACGCAGCTTTGATCCCCCCTCCGGCCACACTATGCCCGAAGGCAGCGCAACGCATCCCATCGTCCACGACACAGCAGACCTTGCAAAAATCGGCAACGCCCCAGTAAACATTCTTGTATTCGACGAGCTGAACACAAAGTGGGATGGCACCGCGTACGCACGCCTGCAGATGGAGAAGTTCCTAAAGTCACAGCCCGAAACCCTAACCGTGCCAACACTTCTGCTCGCCGCTGGAGACTCCCGCTTCGTCGTCCTGCATGACTACACCCAGAGTCGCGCCGAACTATTAGAAAGCATTCGTACTCACTTCCCTCAGTACCCGTTTCAAATGATGCGTGGCAGCTCCGGAAACACCAACATCGAGCTACTCGAAAAAACGCTGGGTACGCTTTCGCAAATAGCAGAAAGCTCACGCGGCACACCCGGCCGCAAAAATGTAATCTGGGTCGGCTCCGGCTATCCGTCCATCAATACGACAGCTCTCAAATTCGACGATGAGGACAAGCTCATGGCGGCAATTCGTCTCGTCACAGACCGCATGCTCGCAGCCCGCGTCACGCTCAACATGATCGAACCCAATGGCGTGCAGACCGGCTCGCAAGATACCGGCTCGGGCAGCGATGACGGCTCTTCCGTAGACACCGGCGTAGCCAACCTCTCCCCCTACATGGGCAATCTGGACTTCGCCACCTTCACAACGGCAACCGGCGGTGAATTATTCGCCAATCGCAACGACGTTAACGTCGCCATCGGACAGAGCGTAACCAACGGCGGCATCTACTACACGCTCTCCTACTCCCCAACCAACTCCAGCGACGATGACCAGAAGTATCGCAGTATCCGCGTGAAGCTAAAAGACCCGTCACTCCACGCCGTAACCCGCGACGGCTACTTCCCCGACACCACCTCGGTCGACCCAGCTCCTCTCGCCGGAGCAAAGCCGGCAATGCAGCTACAGTTCGACATGGTAAGCGCTGCACGTACTCGTCTGGCATACAACGGATTGAAAGTAGAAGTGAGCCACACCGCAAACGAGTACGTCTTGCTCGTCGGGACGAAGGATCTCCACTGGGAAGATCAGCCAGACCAGTCCCGCCTCGCCGAAGTCACCGTAATGACAGTCTTCTTCAACGCAAAGGACAAAGAGCTGCAAAGCAACGCCATCGAGCTCAAAGAGAAGATAGCCAAAGAAGGCCAACTCAACAACAAGTCAGAGGTAGCCCTCAAGCTACCCATACAACCGCCTACAGGAACAGCTCGAATCCGCTTCGTAGTCCGCGATGCTACAACAGGCGTTCTCGGTACCGCAGACATGATGCAGTAAAACTCTGGCAATACCATCAATACAAAAGAGGCACCGTAAACACTCTCTTAATGCAGAAAAATCGCATACTCCAAACATTCAACGCAAATTCACCGTCCGTTCTCATTCCGGACTTACGCCTTGGCTATGCTGACAGACATCGAGAGAATCGAGAGTCAAGGAGATCTGTGAACAGCATTTTATTTGAGCTGCGAAAAATCGCTAGCCAGATTCGTTCCACGCGAGTACAAGCCCTAAACGATGCCACTCCTTATCAGAGCAATATGGCTTCACATGTAATACCGTACAAAGCTGTCATAGGCGTTAGCCTTCAGATGCGACAGCAACTTTGATCTACCCCTAAAAATAGTTCCATCAGTACGTAAAACCCCGCTAGAGCCGCGCAAGCTTTCTACGAATAGCGCTCTGCTCCAGTGGCGTGCCCTCGTGTGCGTTGATGCGGCTTTTAGCAACCATGATCCCGTTACCGCGTTCGTGAAACAAACATTGGTTTCAATACAACCGCCACGCATACCAACCAATCCACCGGCACCTGTAGCAATCTTTTGGAGGTCACACCCAGCATGCGAGTGAAGGATATTTTTCTCAACCGGGCAACAAACATCTGCCTGTTCTTTCTAGCGATCGCAGCTCTTCTGGGGCCTGTTCCTTCGGCCAACGCCGCGGCAGGCAACACCGCTCTCAAGATCTATGAAGTCGCCGGTGCCGGTGCTCTATCCGGCGCGACCTACCGCCAGGACACGATCATCCTCTTCAATCCAACGCAGGCCACCATCAACTGCACGACCTGCTCCATTCAAACCCATAGCGGAACCAGCACCACCTCCGCATGGACGGTCTACAAACTGCCGACTCTCAACATTCCTGCCGGCGGCTTTTACATGATCTCCGCCAGCTCGCCCGCACTGGCAACCTACGGCAGTCTCTCCCCCATTCCCTACGACTACGAACTCCAAACCATCGAAGACAGCGGAACAATCCCAAGCACCCAGAACATCCTCAGCAGCACAGTAGGCACCGTTGCTTTGGCAAATACACAAACAGCATTGACCGCTGGCTCCAGTCCCCAATGCGGTACCGGCTCTCAGCTTCTGGACTTCATCGGCTACGGCTCAAACACCAACACCAACGCCGCAACCACTGCAACGCCTTCCTCCTGCTACGCCGGTTCAGGCGCAGCATACTACGATGGCAGCACCGCCTACGGCCGCCAGCTCGGCGTCACGCGCAAGAACAAATGCACCGACACCATGGACAACCTGAACGATTGGGTCAACCTCCCGCTGACCTACTTCAACTCCACCTCCGCCCCCTCTGCCTGCCCCGTCACAACACAGTTGAGCGCAATCCTCACCGCCACGCCCACCAACCCTGCCCCCGGCGGAGCCATCACCTTTGAAGCCGCAGTAACACCGGCATTGGCCACCACCACAGGCATCACAGCCACACTCGACTTCAACCTGCCGTACTACGGCACCACCACCCTGCAGATGTACGACGACGGCACCCACGGCGACGCAAAAGCAGGCGACGGCGTCTACACACTCTCCACCACGCTCCCTGCCGCGGTGGTCTCCGGCTTTACCTACCCGGCCAACGTCACCGTCACGGATACCGTTGGCAATACCTACACCGGCTCCGTGCAACTCAACGTCGGTGCCGCCGGCCCACCTCCATCACAGGGCAACAACAGCATCAAAATCGTCGCTTGGTACGGCGCCGGAAATCTATCCAGATCGCAATACGGCCGCGACACCGTCATCCTCTTCAATCCGTCTCAGGCTCCCATAGAGATGAAAGGTTGGTCGCTACAAACAGGCAGCACCACCGGCACTTTTACAACCATCTATCTTCTTCCTGACGTAACCCTCCCAGCCGGAGGCTACTTCGCCATCGCCGGCAGCGGCGTAAACTACATCTCCAGCAGCGGCTGCACCAGCAACACCTGCAATCTCAACTATGCCTACGACTACCAGCTAAAGACCCTCGAAGGCACCGCCACAAACACCGACAACGACCTCAGCAGCACCGCAGTAACCGTAGCCCTGGCCAACATCGCAACCAGCGTCGGCACCTGCCCTGCTCTATCATCTCCCAGCGTTGTCGATCTACTTGGAGTAGGCGCAGCCGACGGCAGCTCACCAGTAACCTGCTACGCAGGAAGCGGTGAAGCTTCTTACACGCCCAGCACAACAAACGGTATTGCCACCAGCGTCAACGGGCTCGTGTACCCCTACGCCACCATCCGCAAGAACAAGTGCGGCAACACCTCCAACAACGTCACCGACTTCATGCTCGGCTTCATCGACTTTGAAAACTCCACCACCGCTCCAGACCCCTGCCCCACCGGCACGCAGATGTCCGTCACTTCTACAGCTGCCAGCCCCGTCAGTGCCGGCATCACAGACCCCTTCACCTTCACCGCCAGCGTCACGCCTGCGACAGGTCCTACCAGCACAAGCCTCAGCGTAACGGCAGACCTCTCCAACCTCGGTCTCTCCACCACCACACAGCTTTACGATGACGGCACACACGGCGACGTAATCGCCGGCGATCACACCTTCACCCTTGCAACTACATCAACCGCTGGAATCATCGGCGCAGAGCCCGGTTTGATCGTTACCGCTACGGACGCACAAGGCAACGCCGCACGCAACCTCATTCCCTTTACCATCACGGCCGGTACCATCACGCTGACCACGCCGACCCCCAGCGCCACTGTCGCCTCCGGCGGCGTCGTTACCTTCCCCGTCACCATCACGGCACTGCACGGTTATAGCGGCATCCTGAACATCACCTGTGCAGGTAAACCTAATGCGAACACGCTGGGCGTTCCAATCAGCACACAGTGCGTTGCCACACCGCCTGAAGTAACCATTTCCACAAACGGCACCTCCACCTTCTCACTCGCCATCGCCACTGGAACAACCTTCTCAGCCAGCGTTCTACCGCATTCTTTATCACTCGGCTTCATCGGCCTTGTTTCCATCGGCCTTCTAACCCTCGGCCTGTTTCGCCGCAAGCACCTACCCAGCATAGCTCTGCTTGTACTCGTCACGTTGCTCACGCTCAACACCACCGCCTGCGGTAAAAACGGAGGCCTCGGCAACACGTCCGCCGCTCCCGGCACCTACACCTATACCGTCACGGCAACCGACTCGAACCTCTCCACCATCACCAACTCACTCACCCTCACCGTCGTAGTGGAGTAGAGCAACGCAACAGGAAATGCAGCAGCCTGCACGGCGGCGATCCACCGCTTTGTCCCGAGCTTGGCAAGAACACACACAGCAGTAAAACTTTTGGGGAACATGCAATGCAACGGAAGACCCGCTCCACCTATGTTCGTCTAGCAGCTACAACACCAGCCGCCATGGTCTTGGCACTAGTTGCCGGCTGCGGAGTCAGTGCCTCGACACCATCAACCAACTACAACACACCCATAGTTATGCAGGGGCAGGTCTTCGCCGGCAAGAACTACATGGTCGGCTCGACCATAAACATCTACGCCACGCAACCCAACGGCGTTGCGGCCAACGGAGCTTACACCGGCACAGCCAGGTTGCTCGCCACCACAACCGCAAACGCAACAGGCGGATGGTCCTTGCAAGGCCTAAGCTGCTCCAGTCCCGACCAGCTTTACGTAACAGCCCAGGCAGGCGTTCCCTACCCCTCCGGTCAGAGCGCGACTACTCTCGCCAACAACCCAAACTCGCTCATGATGACCGCCATCGGAGACTGCTCCATCCTCAGTTCGGCATCCGCCACAAACAACGTCACCTCGATCGTCACCAACGAAGCTTCGACCATTGCGGCACTCTGGGCGTTGCATAGCTTCATCAGCATCAACGGAAACACAGTTAATATCACCAGTTCCGCGACAAACTATGGCGGCACAAAAGGTATAGGCACTCCAACAAACTTCGCCGGACTAGCTCACGCCTTTCTCAACGCGAACAGTCTCTCGCCCTACAAGCTCGGCGCATTCAACCAATACACCAACGACGCCGACAGCGGCACTGGTGGCGGCCTGGTACCAGTGCAGGAGTTGAACTCACTGGCCTACGCGCAATACCTATGCACCATCGGCAACGACGGCACCACTGCCAGCAACTTCAACTACTGCACCACGCTCTATCAGCTAACCACCCCCGCAGGCGGAACAGCACCCACTAACTCGCTGCAGGCCATGTGGAATATCGCCCGCAATCCTTCGTACAACGCAGCCGCCATTCTCGCCTTCACCCAGACCTCCGTTCCCTTCTCAGGACAAACAGGAGCGCAACAAGGCACCCTCGGTGTCTACTTCCCAGCTCTTACAAGCTTCGGCACAACAGGAACCAACGACTGGAGCGTAGCCATCTACTACCTCCCCGGCTACGGTGCGACTTCAACCGCACAAGGCTCCCTCTCACCGCAGTACGTCACCATCGACGCCAACGACAGCGTCTACTTCTCCAACCCCAACGCCTCCACCGGTACCGCTGCCAACGTCATCGCGCTCACCAGCAACGGCGAAAATCTCTGGGCATCCACCACGGATACCACCAAGCTCATCCAGCCACGCGCCATCGCCGCGGACGCTCTCGGAAACATCTGGGTAGTCAATGGACCCGCCACTGCTGGCAGCGGCTTCGTCGAGCAGATCAACGCAGCCACAGGCGCCACCATCCAGCAGTACCCCTCCACCGCCGTCTCCCTCTACGGAACCGCGGTCGACTCCCTCGGCAACATCTGGTACAGCGCCAACGCCCCAACAGGACAAAACCTGCACGAGCTGTTGCGAAACGGAACCACCTACGCAGAGAACACCGGCTTCCCCATCACGCCAAGCTCAACCTATCAGCTCTTGCAGATACGTCCAGACAGCAATAACAACATCTGGGTCGCCGGTTATCAGTCAGCCAGCGCAGCCACGGTCTACTTTCCCAACACTGGAACAGCAGCAGCTCCAACCTATACAGCCGCACTCATTGCAGCCCCGATCACCGGCACCTCTTCCACCTACGGCATCACCACCGACGCAAGCGGCAACGCCTACGCTGTAACCAACGGTACCGGCAGCGAAATCTGGAAGACCACCGTCACCGGCAGCGGAGCCTCGGCTACCCTCAATGCAAGCAACGTTGCCGCAAACTCCACAGCAACCTCGCGCTTCATGGACATCGACGGTGCCGGCTCCATCTGGTATGGCGATGGCTCCAGCGGCACCAGCATCTTTCAATACATTCCCGCCGCCGGAACGCTTACCCCTTACTACCCCTGCTACAACGCCGGCACCACCGGTGCAACGCAAAACTGCGTCACCGGCATCAGCACCAGACTCGACATGGCCATCGACTCCACCGGATCCTTATGGGTTGCCAGTTATGGCAACTCCGGCGGCGGACGCATGGTGCAGATCATCGGTCTGGCCGCTCCAACCGTGCCGCTCAAAGCCCTCGGCAAACCGGGCCAAATGCCATAAAGCAGATTCATCCGAAAATGCGCGAACAACAAGCACCTTCTCGTAGTCACCACCTCAAGCTATGCCGCTCGCGGCGACTCACAAAACGAGATGCGTCTCCGCTACGCAATTAGAACGGTCGCTCTCGTAACAGACAAGAACTCGTACAAGTACTGCGTTGATTTTTGGAGGGAACACCCCACATGCGATTGAAGAAACTACTCTTTCTGGCCCTGATGCTGCTCGCTCTATGCACCGCAAAGATCTATGCCCAGTTTGAGACATCTTCACTGGTCGGACGAGTCACTGACCCAACCGGTGCAGTCGTTCCCGGTGCGACCGTAACTGCAACCAACATGGACACCAACGTCTCCATCAGTCGCATCACAAACAAAGCTGGCGAATACACCGTACCCGCTCTGCACGCAGGCACTTACCGCGTAGTAGCCACCACCAATGGCTTCGTCGATGCCATCACCGAAAACATTCATCTCGAAGTCGGCACCAATCAAGAAGTTGACCTCAAAGTAACCGTCGGCAACACCGAAGCCGTCACAGTCGAGGCAAGTCAACTGGCACTCGAGAGCGAGAGCAGCCAGAAGCAACAGGTTGTCACCAGCGATCAGATCGAAGCGTTTCCGCTGCAGAACATGAACTACAGCGATCTCGTCACACTCTCCACCGGCGTCACGCTTGACGCCGCAGGTCAGGATCTCGGGACCAGCAGTGTCGTCCGCGAAGGCTCCTACAACATCAACGGTCAACGCTCCACCTACAACAACTACATCCTCGACGGCATCGATAACAACGCACACGGAACCTCCAACCAGGGCTTCTCCAACCAGGTCATCAACCCTTCACAGTACGACATCTCACAGTTCTCCATCGTCACCACGTTGCCATCCGCCGAGTACGGTCGCTCCGCCGGCGGCATCATCAACGCAGCCGTCAAGCAGGGCACCAACCAGGTCCACGCCATGCTGTACGAGTCGATTCGCAATACCATCGCCAACGCCAACGGTTACTTCAAGGCAGCCGCCAGCTCCGGTGCGTCCACCAGAACCACCATGATCCGCAACCAGTTCGGCGGCAACATCGGTGCCCCCATCCTGCGCGACAAGTTCTTCATCTTCGCCGACTACGAAGGCCTCCGGCAGGTTCGACAAGTAGTCAACCAGTCCAACATCTTCACCGTCAGCAACCACCAGCTCATCGCTTCTCCGAACACATCCTCCAACACCACCACGGTGCTCAACCCGTTCACCGGCGCGACCTACGCTGCAGATGTCCCCCTCCCGCGCAACGTGCTCTCCCCTATTGCGCTCGCTATTCTTGACTCCTTCCCTCTGCCTAACAACAACGGCGCAGGTGCAAGCTCCGTCTCCAGCAACTGGTCGGTGTTGCAGCGTTTCGTCAACAGCTACGACAAAGAAGACGTCCGCCTCGACGCGCAATGGACCCCACGCATGTCCAGCTTCCTGCGCGTAAGCCAGTCTAAGGAGCACGATCTAGATGGCCCCACGCTACCCGGCCCCATCGGCGGAGGCAACGGCTACTTCCGCACCATCAATCAGCAGGTAGCCCTCGGCTTCACTCGCCAGGTTCGCGCCACACAGCTACTGGAAGCCCGCCTCGGCGTCTCCTACACTAAGGGCGGAAAGCTTCCCTACACCCTCAACGACCCAACCACTTACGGCATTCTGGGACTTCCTACTAATCCCATCGTCGGTGGCGGCCTCACCAGTCTCGCGCTCGATGGATACAGTGCCATCGGTCGCCAGTCCACCAACCCGCAGTGGCAGTATCCCTTCTTCCTCAACCCCAAGGTCAGTTACTCCTGGCTCGTCGGCCGCCACAACCTCAAAGCCGGATACGAGTTCACCTATCTCCGCCAGATCGTGCAAGACGTAAATCCGATCTACGGCGAAATGGACTTCGAGAGTGCCTTCACCGGATACACCATCACCGACTTCCTCTTCGGCGTACCCAATGAAATCGATCTAACGAATCTCTTTATCGCACACCTCCGTCAAGGTGGTCACTCCGCCTTCTTGCAAGACGACTGGAAGATAGCTCAGAAGCTAACGTTGAACCTCGGTGTGCGCTACGAGTACGCTTCTCACTTCTACGAAAAAGATAGCCGCCTCACCAACTTCGATCCCACCATCACCCCCATCACAGGCCAGTTGATACGTGCCAGCGCAAGCGGCTCAGCCTACCAAAAGCAACTCATCGATCCCGACCTCAATGACTTCATGCCTCGCATTGGATTCGCCTACTCGCCCAATCAGAAGCTGGTCATCCACGGCGGATACGGCATCGGATACGTGCATTACACCCGCTCCGGCGAAGACGACGATCTCTCCATCAACGGCCCGCAGGTAAACGCGGCCGTCTACAACCAGGTGCCGAAGTACTTCAAGTCCTCAGGCTCCATCATTGAAAAATCAACACCCACGTTCTTCTCGCTGGACGACGGCTATCCCCAGGGGATGGCATCTCCCTCGAACTTCAATCTCTTCACCTCCGCCGTTAAGTGGATCCCGCGCAGCTACCGCGACCCCTACGTCCAAAGCTGGTACGCCGGTTTCCAATCGGGCATCGGCAAGTCCAGCCTCTTCGACCTCGCGTATGTAGGCAACCACGGCGTAAAGCTGCAAGAAGCCGGCGACTACAACCAACGCAACCCCGCTCTGGGCAACGACCCCGTAACAGGCCTCTTCGAGCGCCCGCACGCCAACCTCGGAGACGTACTGGAAACCTTCAACGGCGGCTTCAGCAACTACAACGGACTACAGGCACGTTTTCAGGAAAACGGCTTTCATGGCCTGTGGCTACTCAACGCCTTCACGTGGTCACGCAACTTTGGCAACGTAAGCGATCCCCTCACCGCCGCACACGGCTTCTCCGGCAGCCCGCAGGACTACTACAACCTGCACAACGACTACGGCCCCAACCAATACGACATCCCCATCATCAACAACACGGCTCTTATCTGGACTCTCCCTATCGGTCGCGGAAAAATGTTGTTGCCCCATGCAGGATCGACACTGAATAACGCAATTGGCGGCTGGCAGATCACCTTCTACAACCAGTTCCACTCCGGCCCCGCACTCACCCCCAACTTCACGCCAACGGGCGCGCAGGAACTATCCAACTCCGGCGGCGTCAACTACCGTCCTTACTTCATCCCCGGACTTCGTAGCGCGGCCATCAAACGTCTTCACATCCCCGGTCACCCCGAGCAGGCCTTCTGCGACTCGGTATACGACAACCCTGCGCAGGGCGCCTATAACGGCTGCACGTTAGGCTTCTCCACCACCAACCCAACACCAACTGCAGCCAGCGGCGCAGGCTCTGCCTCCGATCCACGCGGCAACGTACCCAACGGCGTACTCCGTGGAGATACCTTCGATGAACTCGACGCCGGCGTCAACAAGACCTTCAATCTGCCTTGGGAGAACATGCGCTTGGAGTTCCGCGGCCAGTTCTACAACGTGCTCAACAAGACCAACTTCACCACACCCGGCATGACCTGCTGCTCCACCTCCTTCGGACGCATCACCAGCACCTACGGCCCCGGCCGCATCGGTCAACTCCAGGCACGCCTGATGTTCTAGAGCGAATACTACCCACGCGTCTAAGCTCTTCTCACAGACACATAATCGCAAATCAGAAACCCTCTGCATAAATGATGCAGAGGGTTCCTGGTTTACTGGTAAAAGTACCTCGCCCGCAAAGCAAGCTCCCTCACCGTGCAATTCGCGAAAGCTTCTCCAACTGTCGCTTGGCTGACAACAACAGCCTGTTGATACGAAGCAGCGTCTCTGCTTCTTCAACTTCGTTCTGTTCCAACGCAAGATCACGCAGCCGCATGGTGCGATCCAGCGTGCGACACAGTCGTTCGTCCAGCCCGATCAACTCCGCTTCGAGAAAATAGCTGGTCACATTAAATTGACTCACGTTACCTCTAAGAGCGTCCATTACCAATCGTAGGTCTGACCGCGTAAAAAAGGCATAAGGAAGAAGACAGCTTCAGACCGGCTAACGAGACTCCTTGCGAGCACATCACCCTGAAGCAGGTGATCGGCTCAAGCAAAAAGTTCAATTTAGGAAAGGGTTTTGATTGGTCGGGGCGGAGAGATTCGAACTCCCGACCCTCTGGTCCCAAACCAGATGCGCTACCAGGCTGCGCTACGCCCCGACTTCCTCTATCTTACCGCAACTTGCATCCTCTTCGCTGCCTTCACTTCCACCCCGGAGCCCCTGCGGTATGCAACACCTCGCCACCCAGCCAGAGCAGCAGCAGGAACGGCACCATCGCCAGCGCCATCAACCCCAGCCCCAGCAGCCCCATATACAGCCAGTCCTTCCACGTATCCCTGCGCGGTGCATCAAGACTCCGTTCCAGCAGGTGATAATTTCGCCGGTTCGCCCTCCATCCAATATCGAAGAGATTCCCCAATACCGGCACCATCCCTACACCCACCTCAATCACCAGGTTCACCACCATCCTTGCAATCGTCACCAGCGGCACACCGCGAAAGAAAGCCGCCAGCACAATCACGCAACTGGCCGCGCCCCCTACAAAATCCCCCACCCCCGGCACAAATCCAATAATCCCATCCAGCCCAAACCGTATATTCGTCCCCGGAATCCGGAACCACGTATCCAGCACCCGCGATAGCAGATCGAGGTTCTCATCCCGAAACACCCCACCCGCTCCACCCATCCGCGGCCTCGCCTGATCGCGTGGAAAACCCCCTGGTGGCAGCACTTCCGGCTCTGTCGTCTTCCCGCTCATCCTCGGCCCTCGATTCTCTACCCCATTGGATGCTACAATTGTCTTCGATACGGCGGCTATAGTTCAGTGGCAGAACGCCGCTCTGTGGCAGCGGATGTCGTGGGTTCGAAACCCACTAGCCGCCCCAATCACCCTTCTAACACCCAATACGCCGGTTGCGCTCATGCGCCCGGCGTATTGTCTTGCAGAAGACCAACCACCAAGCTCCGTTTTGCGCTTCCGCGACTCCGTTGTACCCTGAACCAATCCACCCATTCAGCATCGTCGAACTTTCCGTCAGACGATGACCTGGGTCCCAGATTTCAATCCGTGCTTTGGCACCACCCGCATGAGGATTTGTTTTGCCGCGAGCTCCGAAATTCATCGCCGTTGCCGTTACCTCCCTCGCGCCGTCGCCACGCAACCTCTTTGCCGGAACCTCAGGCTGGGCCTACCCCACATGGAAGCCCGGCTTCTACGCCGCAGATGTTCCCTCACGCGCCTTCCTGCACGTCTACGCCTCGCGCCTCACCTCCGTTGAAGTCAACTACACCTTCCGCACGCTTCCCACGCAGCCTCAACTCGAAGGTTGGCTCCACTCCACCCCACCCGGCTTTCGCTTCAGCTTCAAAGCTCCGCAGCGCATCACGCACTTCCAGCGGCTGCGCAACAGCCACGAAGCCGTAGCTGAGTTCGTAGCCTCGTTGGAACCCGCTCGCACCGCCGGCAAGCTAGGCCCCCTGCTCTTCCAGCTCCCACCCAACTTCGCCGCCCACCCCACGCGCCTCGCAGACCTCCTCGCCGCACCCGCACTCCACGGCCACCAGGTAGCCTTCGAGTTCCGCCACGCAAGCTGGTTCGCCGAAGAAACCTACGCCATCCTCCGCAGTCACAACGCCGCCCTCTGCATCGCCGAAAGCGACGACCTCGCCACTCCTGAAGTCCACACCGCAAACTTCTTTTGCTACCGTCTCCGCCGAGACGGAGGCTACAAACCCGCCGAGCTCAAAGCCTTCGCCACCCGCTTCACCGCACTCGCAAAGCAAGGCGAAACCTTCATCTACTTCAAGCATGAAGACGAGCCCACCGGCCCTCTCAACGCCGAAGCCATGCTGCAACAAGCAGCCTCGTCCAAGGCAGGAAAGCTCTAATGCCACCTCCCTGCAATCCCGCACCCTGGCCCACAGGCTACCCCACCTTCCATCCACGCGCTTGGCTCCGCAACGGACACCTGCAAACCATCGCCGGCAACTTCCTCCCGCGTCCCGACCATCTCCCCGCAGCCGTCGCGCAGCTCGTAGAAGTCTCTCCCGCACACGGCACTCAAATCTCCAGCCAGATCCTCTGCGAGTGCCACTGGCAGCCGCTTCCCGAGCGTCCCAACCGCCCCACCGCCATCATCGTCCATGGCCTTGAAGGCTCCTCTCGCTCGCAGTACGTCATCGGCAACGCCAACAAGCTCTGGCTCGCCGGCTGCAACATCATCCGCATGAACATGCGGAACTGCGGCGGCACCGAGCGGCTCACCCCCACGCTCTACCACTCTGGCATGTCCTCCGACGTCGATCACGTCCTGCGCTTCTTCATCGAGTCGCAAGGACTCACCTCGGTCTCACTCATCGGCTACTCCATGGGCGGCAACCTCGTCCTCAAGCTCGCCGGCGATCTCGGCGCCTCCGCTCCGCCACAACTCCGCAGCGTCATCGGCGTCTCTCCCGCAGCCGACCTCGGCTCCTCCGCCGACGCGCTCCACGAGTGGCAAAACCGCTTCTACGAGCAAAAGTTTCTACGCGCTCTCCTCAAACGATTCCGCCGCAAAGCCATGCTCTTCCCCCGCGCCTTCGATCCCCAGCGCGCCGCCAACGTCACCTCCCTCCGCGAGTTCGACGACCGCATCACCGCCCTCTACTCCGGCTTCCGCTCCGCAACCGACTATTACCACCGCGCCGCCGCCGCCCGCGTCCTCGACAAGATCACCCTCCCCACGCTCCTCCTCCACGCTTGCGACGACCCCTTCATCCGCTTCAACCCCGAAACCCGCGCCACCATCACCAACAACCCCAACATCACGCTTCTCGAAACCGAACACGGCGGCCACTGCGCCTTCCTCGCCCCACCCGACCCCACCAACAACAACGACGGCTACTGGGCCGAGCACACCGCCATGCGCTTCCTCCTCGCCCACGCCTAACACCCCAGCACAATGCCGAGTGCCCCATCCTCGACGCGCGCTTTTGCGCGGCAGGGTGGGGTATCGATTGCGGTAGCAATCGACCGCTCTCCTCAACCCCGTCCAACATTGTCATCTCGACCGAAGGTGCGCTTTTGCGCCGCAGTGGAGAGACCCCTATATTAGCTGTTGCTGTTGTCTTTGCAGTTGCCTTTCTTTCTGTCATTCCCGCAGCAGGGAATCTGCTTCTGTACTTGCCTTTGCTTTTCTAGTTGTCATTCCGACCCTGAGCGTAGCCGAAGGGGAGCGAACCTGCTGTCTCCCGTTCTTCGCCAATCCACCACAACCCTCAAACACCCCACTCATAACAACTCCATCCTC
>Ga0302305_1000396_pt1 | contig 26967 bp, 18 predicted proteins | sample III_Palsa_E2_3_FD_198764 | JGI IMG/M metagenome (GOLD analysis project Ga0302305, IMG submission 198764) | Peat permafrost microbial communities from Stordalen Mire near Abisko, Sweden - III_Palsa_E2_3 | ecosystem: Environmental > Terrestrial > Soil > Palsa > Peat permafrost | place: Sweden... | reverse complement strand
CTGCGCTCAGGATGACGGCAGTTGAGGTGGCAAGGTAAAGGTTGGGGATGATTCGTAAGGTATTGATTGCAAACCGGGGTGAGATTGCGCTGCGGGTGATTAGCGCTTGTAAGGAGATGGGCATCCGCACGGTTGCGGTGTATTCGGAGGCGGACCGGAATAGTTTGCATGTGAAGTTTGCGGACGAGGCGATCTGCATTGGGCCGCCGCCGTCGAAGGACAGCTATCTGAATGTGCCGGCGGTGATCTCCGCGGCGGAGATCGCGGGCGCGGATGCGGTGCATCCGGGGTATGGGCTGCTGAGCGAGAATGCGGCGTTTGCCGAGGTGTGTCGAGCTTCGAACATCAAGTTCATTGGGCCGCCGCCGGAAGTGACGCGGATGATGGGCGAGAAGTCCACCGCGCGGCAGACGATGAAGAAGGCGAAGGTTCCGATTCTGCCGGGTTCGGATGGCGTGATCGAGAACGAAGGCGCGGCGCTGGAGTGGGCGCAGCAGGTGAAGTATCCGGTGATTCTGAAGGCCGTGGCTGGTGGTGGCGGACGCGGGATGCGGATCTGCCGCAGCAAGGAAGAGCTGCCGGGAATGTTCCAGCAGGCTTCGACCGAAGCGCTGAATGCGTTTGGCAACGGCGACCTGTACATGGAGAAGTTTATTGAACGGCCTCGGCATATCGAGTTTCAAGTGCTGGCTGATGAGCACGGCAATGTGATGAGCCTTGGCGAGCGCGAGTGCTCGATTCAGCGGCGGCATCAGAAGCTGATTGAAGAAGCGCCGAGCTTGCAGATCACTCCGAAACAGCGTGAGGAGATGGGCAAAGTCATCAAGCGGTCGTTGAAGGACATTGGCTATTGGAACGCGGGAACGATTGAGTTCCTGATGGATGAAGATGGATCGATCTACTTCATCGAGATGAATACGCGTATCCAGGTGGAGCACTGCGTTACCGAGATGGTGACGGGTGTCGATTTGGTGAAGGCGCAGTTGCGGATCGCTTCCGGTGAGAAGCTGGGCGATATTGTGCCGAAGCAGCCGGAGATTATCGGCCATGCGATTGAGTGCCGCATCAATGCGGAGCATCCGGAGAAGTTCACGCCTTCGCCCGGCAAGATTACGGTGTTCAATTTGCCTGGTGGCAATGGCGTGCGTGTGGATACGGCGCAGTATGCCGAGGGTGTGGTGCCGCAGTACTACGACTCGCTGATCGCGAAGCTGATCTGCCATGGCAAGGATCGCGAAGAGGCGATGGACAAGATGCAGCGTGCGTTGTCGCAGTTTGTGGTGCAGGGAATTCATACGTCGATCCCTCTGCATCAGCGGATCTTTGCGGACGCTGAGTTCCGCTCGGGGAACTTTGATACGAAGTTTATGGAGCGGTTCCTGGAGCGAGAGAAAGAGCTGGCGAAGGGCGCGTAGTTGTGGGGTTGGGGGGAGATTTCCCTCAGCGGCTAAAGCCGCGTGTTGCTACTCCACTTACGGCGGGACTGAAGTCCCGCCCTTTCAAAGCCCATTCAGCCCTTTCAAAGCTTATCCAGAGCTGCGTTGCAACTGTTCAAAGCTGCATCCAACAATAGGAATTGATTGCCAGGAGTTGTTCACAGGGCGTTGTTGGAGCCGTGTGTAGACTTACGGCAGTACGACATATCTGTTTGCGGGGTGCGGCGGATATGAGAGTAACGGGCTCAGGAGGCTCTTTATGAAGATGCCTCGGTTGTATCCGATCGTGGACAAAGAAACGCTGGACCGGCAGGGAATGCGGGTTGGCCATTTTGCGGCGGAGCTGGCTCGGGCCGGCGTGACGGTGTTGCAGTTTCGGGATAAAACAGGGCAGCCGCAGGATGTATTGCGTTGTGCGGCGATGATCTCTGCGGCGTTTGCCGAAAAAGACTGCATGTTGGTGATGAATGACCGGGCTGATCTCGCCGTGTTGGCGGGTTGGAGCGGGGTGCATGTGGGACATACGGATATGAGTCCGTGTGCGGCCCGCAAGGTAATGGTGGGGCATAACGATTCGGGCGCGTGGGTTGGGGTTTCAACGCATAATCCGGAGCAGGTGGCGGCGGCTGAGGCTGGCTGTGCCGACTATGTGGCGATTGGGCCGGTTTTTGCGACCGGGACGAAGAGGAACGCTGAGCCGGTGGTTGGGCTTGAGGGTGTGCGTCGGGCGCGGGCGTTGACGACGAAGCCGCTGGTAGCGATTGGCGGGATTACGCTGGAGAATGCGCGGTCGGTAATCGATGCCGGAGCGGACTCGGTGGCGGTAATCGGCGGATTGTTTGTGAAGGGCGAGCGTCCGGGCAAGGTTGCGGAAGACTTTCTTGAGCTTTTGCGATAAGGTTTGGGGAACGTGATCCCTGAGGCTTTCCCCCTGCCAGATACAACAGATTCTTCCGCTACGCTGCGGAGTGACCACCAAGAGAGCCATGCGCCGAAGTTTGTGCAGGGCATGGGACTGTTTTCAGCAACGGCTATTGTGATGGGCTCGATGATTGGGTCGGGCATTTTTATTGTGCCGGCGGATATGAGCCGGGTGCTGGGGTCTCCGGCGCTGCTGATTGCGGCGTGGCTGGTGACGGCAGCGATGACGATCATTGGCGCGTTGAGCTATGGCGAACTGGCGGCGATGATGCCCAAGGCGGGCGGGCAGTATGTGTATCTGCGAGAGTCGCTGGGGCCGCTGTGGGGGTTTCTGTATGGGTGGACGCTGTTTGTTGTGATCCAGACGGGGACGATTGCCGCGGTAGGCGTGGCGTTTGGCAAGTTTCTTGGGGTGTTCTTTCCGAGTGTTAGCGCGACGAACTGGATTTGGCACATTGGGCATGTGCCGCCGTTGCCGGTGGGGCCGATGGTGTTGGGCAATATGGACATCGGGTTGAACACGGCGAATCTGGCGGCGATTGTGATTATCACGCTGCTGACCTGGACCAATACGCGTGGGGTGCGGTTGGGTGCGGCGGTGCAGAATGTGTTTACCAGCGCGAAGGTACTGGCGTTGCTGGCGGTGATCGCCGTGGGTCTGGTGGCGAAGAATGCAGCGGCGGTGGCTGCGAACTTTGGCGCCGGGTGGCATGCGTTTTTTGCGGGTTCGGGATTTCATACGCAACATGCGGTGCAGGTCGGAGTGGGTGGGCCGATTGCGTATGTTGGGATCTTTACGGTGATTGCGGTGGTGCAGGTGGGGTCGCTGTTTTCGAGCGATGCGTGGAACAACGTTACGTTTACGGCAGGTGAGATTCGGAACCCGAAGCGGAATCTGCCGCTGTCGCTGGCGATTGGAACGGGCGTGGCGTTGCTGCTGTATATCGCCTGCAACTTTGTGTATCTGAGCGTGCTGCCGATGGTAGGTGCGGCAGGTGCGACGACGCTGGCGGGGCGTGGGATTCAGTTTGCGGCGCAGGACCGTGTAGCGACGGCGGTGATGCAGGCGGCGTTTGGAGGGATGGGCGCGAAGCTGATGGCGGCGGCGATTCTGGTGTCGACGTTTGGTTGCGTGAACGGGATGCTGCTGGCAGGGGCTCGGGTGTACTACGCGATGAGCCGCGATGGGCTGTTCTTCAAGAGCGCGGGCAAGCTGAGCACGAAGACGAAGACTCCGGTGAACTCGCTTTGGATGCAGTGGGTTTGGACGTGCCTGCTGTGCTTGAGTGGGAGCTATGGGCAGTTGCTGGATTATGTGATCTTTGCCGTGCTGGTGTTTTATGTGCTGACGATCTTTGGTTTGTTCGTGTTGCGAAGGACGAGGCCGGATGCGGCGCGGCCTTACCGGGCGATTGGGTATCCTGTACTTCCGGGGCTGTACATTGTGATGGCGGTATGGATTTGTGGTGTACTGTTGCGATACAAACCACAGTACACATGGCCAGGGTTGTTGCTGGTGCTGCTCGGATTGCCGGTGTACTGGGTGTGGACGAAACGAACGGCAAAAGTTTTGGAATCGTAAATAGGTAGGAGACAAGACAGCGGATGGCGAATCTTTTTGCAAAGAAGTCCATGAACGTACTGATGGCGGAGTCGCAGGCGACGGGTGAGGGAACGCTGGAGCGTTCGCTGGGGCCGTTTCAATTGACGGCTCTGGGTGTTGGTGCGGTGATTGGCGCGGGTATTTTTGTGCTGGCCGGGCTAGGAGCACACTATGCCGGACCGGGCCTGATGCTGTCGTTCGTGTTGAGTGGGTTGGGATGCGCGTTTGCGGGACTCTGCTATGCGGAGTTTGCGGCAATGATTCCGCTGGCTGGATCGGCTTATACGTATGCGTATGCGACGCTGGGTGAGCTGGTGGCGTGGATCATCGGCTGGGATCTGACGCTCGAGTATGCGATGGGCGCGAGCACGGTGAGCTCGGGGTGGTCGAACCACTTTATCGAGCTGATGCAGATCTTTCATATCAAGTTTCCGCTGTGGCTGGCGTATGACCATTGGACTGCGTTGGGTGTAGCGGTGGACAACGTCTGCCGGCAGTTGATGGCGTCGCAGTATAAGTCGCTGGTTCCGGGAACACAGGAGTATATCCAGCAACTGGGGTTGTTGAAGGCTGCGCCGACGGACGCCATTATCGGCCGCGCGCATGTGCTGCTGAATGCTCCGGTGATCTTCGGTCATGAGATTGGGTTGAACCTGCCGGCGTTTGTGATTGCGCTGCTGGTGACGTGGGTGCTGGCGATTGGTATCCAGGAGTCGGCCAAGTTCAATTCAGGGATTGTGGTGGTGAAGGTCGCGGTCGTACTGTTCGTGCTCGGGTTGGGCTCGCACTATGTGCATGCCGCGAACTGGGGTAGCAACTGGCATCAGTTTGCGCCGTTTGGTTTTGCAGGGATTGGATCTGGCGCGGCTTATATCTTCTTTGCGTATATCGGGTTCGATGCGGTATCGACGACAGCGCAGGAAGCGAAGAATCCGCAGCGGGATCTGCCGATTGGGATTATCGTTTCGCTGTCGGTTTGCACGCTGCTTTATATCGGCGTAGCGGCTGTGCTGACGGGCATGGTGCCGTGGCAGCAGGTGAGCATCGAAGCCCCGATTGCACGGGCGTTTCTGGATCGCGGATTGCCGTGGGCCAGCGACATCATTACCGCAGGAGCGCTGGCTGGACTGACGAGCGTGATGCTGGTGATGTTGCTTGGTCAAACTCGCGTGTTGTATGCGATGGCGAATGATGGGTTGTTGCCGAAGAAGTTCTTTGCGGAGGTGCATCCGAAGTACCGGACGCCGTTCAAGAACACGTTCCTAGTAGGAACGATCGCGGCGATTGTCGGTGCTCTGACCCCGATCGACGATATCGGCAAGATGGTGAATATCGGAACGCTGCTGGCGTTTGTGATCGTGTGCATTTCGATCATCGTGCTGCGGCGGACTGATCCTGAGAAAGAACGTCCGTTCCGTACGCCGTGGGTGCCATTTATTCCTGCGATGGGCATCCTGTTCAACGGGTACATGATGATCAAGCTGGGTTGGCTGAACTGGGCTCGGCTGGTGGTGTGGCTCATTATTGGGCTGGTGGTTTACTTCACGTATGGGCAGAAACATAGCCGTGTGCAACGGGGTGAGTTGCCGGGTGAACTGGCGGAGTAGTCATACGCGGTAATGAGAAAGCGGAAGGCCCGGCGTTGATGCCGGGCCTTTTGTTGGTGCCTGAGGTTTGCATTAAATGCCGCTGGGAAAGTTTGCAAGGGCCCGGGGCTAAAGCCCCTTTTGTGGTGGGCTTGATTCAGGGGCCTGAAGGCCCCTGCTCCCTCCGTCAAGAGCAACGTCAAAAGCAAGTGCAGAAGCAGATTCCCTGCGGGAATGACAGCAGGAAAAACAGTGCAACAGTAAAAATGCAGAAGCAGATTTGCTCCACCCCAATGGACAAAGAACGTCCGCTAGGGACCCCGGCCTGAATGACAGAAAGAAAAGCAAGAGCGGTAGCAGGCCTGCTTCATCGCAACGATCGCGCTAGCTTGGGTTGGCAGGAGATGTGGTTGGGGTTGTGGCAGGTTTGGGGGTTGCGTGGTGGGTGTGGGAGGCTGAGACGGGTGAGGGTGGTGAGGAGAGGGGGACGATGGCCGGGTCGATGGGGGTGGGGTCGTCGCGGAGGTGGAGGAAGAGGGTGTTTGCAGTGGGGTGTGGGACAGAGAGCGTGTAGCCGGTGAAGCCGTCGGGGACAGCGATGGGGTCGGCGAAGGCTGGGTCGGTGGAGATGGACTGGATCAGGAAGAGGTTGGAGCCTGTGAGGGTGCATTCCTGGGTGGAGTCTGAGGGGCACTGGAGGTTTACGAGAGAAGGCAGGCGGACGAGCGTTGCGAGAGGGAGCCAGTCGCTGGTGGGCTCTTCTGGCTCGGGGTCAATGGCTGGTTCGCTGGCGGTGTGATTCTCGTCCGTAGCGTTTGTCGCTGGTGGTGGGGTGGCGTGTTCCTGCTCGTCGGTGTGATGGCCGTGAGTGGAGCGAGCGGGTGTGGGGAAGATGGCGCGCATCTGTAGTGGGCCGAAGGCACTGGGGCCGAAGGAGCGGAGGGGATCGAGTGTCGCGACGACGGTGTGGGGGTCTTGCAGGAGCAGGCCGCCGGAGGGAGCGAGGGTGAGGACGGAGCGAAGGGTTCCGTCAACGGTTTCGATCTCGATCTGGCCGTTACGGGGGAAGGTGGTGGGGGTTTTGAGCGTGAATGTGAGGAGTTGGGACAAAGGAAGATCGCTGGAGTCAGGCAGAGAGACGCTGGCGCCGGGAGTGGGCTGGGTGGTCTTGCTGAGGAGCGTGATGATGGGTCGTGGGGCGGAGACGATGACGGGAATGGTGAGGCTGCGGCCGTCGTGGAGTTCTACCTGGGCGGTGAGGTGGTCGTTGATGTGGGTGGGTGGGGCTGGAGAGTTTGGTGGGAGGGCAAAGCCCATCGGGTTGGTGTCTGCACCGTTGGCAGATGGAGAGAAGACGAGGTCGCCGAGGGTGAGCTTTTGGACCTCTGCGAGATTGGTTCCGGAGACGAGCAGGGTGCGGTCGCTGGCGTGGAGTTCGACGCCGGTGATGTGTGCGGGTTCGGCGAAGGTGCGGGCGGAAAGGTCGTCGGCTTTGGGCTGGCCGTACTGCTGGATGGCGAGGTGAAGATCGCCGGGAGTGGCGGCGTGCTCAAGCGAGAGCGTGAGTTCGAGGAGGTTGGGATGATCCGAGGTGGGTGCGGGCTTGAACGGGATGGTGAGGTCGGAAGAGCTTCCGATGGGCCTGGCCATGATGGTGTGGACGCAAGCGCTCCCGGTGGAGGCGATCATGAGCTCGGCGGCGTGGCCTGCGATGAGGGTGGAGTTGGGGGCGGTGTCGGGTAAATCGACGATGTGCCAGCCGCCGCCAGGGAGCTGCTGGAGGGGAACGGTGGGGCCGGTGAAGCTGTCGAAGCCCCAGCGACCTTCAATGGTTCCGGTGAGCAGGATGGGTTTGGGTTGGGGCTTGGGAGCGGGTTCTTCGGGGGCTGGATCTTTATTTGCCAGCTCGGGATGCTCAAGAGCTGGGGGTTCCGGTTTGGGCAGGATCGTGGTGTCGTGGATTTCTACGTGATGCTGGGGGGACTGATCGAGGACGAGGCCGCCCTGGTAGGCGTCGGCTTCCAGCGGGACGTCGGGTTGAGCGGGTGCTCCGGGAGGGGTGTTGAAGTGCAGCACCATGTCATGCGCGAAGGCGGTGGAGAAGACCAGGGGTGCGCCTTCAATGGGAAGGACGACGGAGGGTTTGAGGAGGCAGGCTACGTGGGCGGCGTCGGCTGGGCGTAGGGGTGGTGGAACGGCTGCCTGAACCGAGGGAAGGCCGATGACGAGGACAGATTTGGGATTGTGGAATGAGGGCGGGGCGTTGAGGCGGAGGTTGAGAGCTTCCGCCTGCGGGAATGCGATGGCCGGGATGTACTGGTACTGCGCGGTGTGGAGGCTGGTGGTGAGGCGGACGAGATCGACGATGGCGCCGACGTAGGCGGAGTAAAGGCCCCCGGCGGCGAGGTTGGTGCCGGCGGCGGCGTTGATGAAGTCGGAACCGGGGCCGGTGGAGAGCGCGGAGACGACGGACTGGCCGTGGCCGTCGTCGAGGAGGGTCTGGGCGCCGGTCTGGGTGAGGCAGGTGAATTGGGTATCGGCGGGCCGCTTGAAGCAGTCGGGGTTGGGCTTGAGAGCGAGGGTGCGGGCGAGGAGGTCGGAGTGCTTCTGGAGGGCTTCGGGGTCGGAGGGTGGGACGCGGCGGATGAGTGCGAGGTACTTTTCGATGCGGGCCTGCTCGAAGCCTGCTTCGGCGAGATCCTGCGAGGCGCGGACGAAGACGCCGGGACGTCCCTGGACGGCGGAGCGGAGGGTCGAGAAGTCGCCACCGGTTTCGGGCGCCATGAAGAGCACAGCCTGCTGGGCTTCGGCGGGAACGGTGACGAAGACGCCTTCTTCGCGGACTTTTTTGTCCCAGGTGGGGATGCGGATGAACCAGCTGTCCGGCGGGGGGTTGGTGGTGCCGCGCAGGAAGACGCAGATGAGGAGGTAATGGACGGACTGCGTGGCGGGGAGGTCGGGGTGGAGCCAGATGCGGTCGCCGGGCTGGAGGTTGGGCACGGAGGCGATGGGGAGCGAGACGTTGCCGCGAGTGACGCGGACATCGATGCTGGGGCCGGTGAGGTCGAAGCGTGCGTCGGCGGCGCAGAGAGAAGGTACGAAGCAGAGGAGTAGGACGAGGGGCAGGAACAATCGAGCGCGAGTCGCCATGTTGTCTAGTTTAGATGCGAGTTGGCGGGGGATGTTAGCTGGTGGGTTTTACGGGGGAGGAAGTGCTGGGGTTGAGGAGAGCGGTCGGGCCTTCGCCCGATGCCCACCCTAGCCGCGCAAAGAGCGCGCGTCGAGGATGGGGCACCCAAATTGTGCGGCTAATTATCTGGCGCGGTTGCTGGGGCCGTCGCTGGCTACGGAGCCGTCGCGGATGCTGATGATGCGGTGGGCGAACTCGGCGATGTCGGGTTCGTGGGTGACGAGGATGATGGTGTTGCCCTTGGCGTGGAGATCGTCGAAGAGGGCCATGATCTCGACCGAGGTTTTGGAGTCGAGGTTGCCGGTGGGTTCGTCGGCGAGGATGATGGAGGGCTTGTTGACGAGGGCGCGGGCGATGGCGACGCGCTGGCGTTGGCCGCCGGAGAGCTCGTTGGGTTTGTGCATCATGCGCTCGGCGAGGTTGACCTGGGTGAGGACTTCTTTGGCGCGTTCGATGCGGGCCGCAGCAGGTGTGCCGTTGTAGATGAGGGGCAGCTCGACGTTGTGGAGCGAGGTAGCGCGGGCGAGCAGGTTGAAAGTCTGGAAGACGAAGCCGATCTCCTTGTTGCGGATGCGGGCGAGCTCGTCGTCATTGAGCTCGGAGACGTCGTGGCCGTTGAGCCAGTACTTGCCTTGCGAGGGAGAATCGAGGCAGCCGAGGAGGTTCATCAGCGTGGATTTGCCGGAGCCGGAAGGTCCCATGATGGCAACGTACTCGTTGTGGCGGATGCGGATGTCGACGCCGCGGAGAGCGTGGACCTGCTGGTCGCCCATTTCGTAGGTCTTCCAGAGATTGTCGGTGACGATGACGTCGCCGGGGTGGGGGCCGTCAGCGTTGGCGCCGGTGCGGTCTGTTTGGGGCGGGATGACGGGGCTGGTGTCGATGGCCATGAAAGTCTCCGTAGAACAAGCAAAAGCTAGTGCAAAAATCCTGACGCAAAGTGCGCAAATTTTAACTACAAGTTGCGCGAAGTAAGACGACTGGGGCAGTTAGTTGCTGGAGTCGTCCGTGGTTACGGGTTCGGGCGTGTTGTCGCGTTTGACGGTGATGCCTGCTTTGAGAGTGCGAAGAACCTTGTAGCGTCCGGTTACTAGCTCGTCGCCGGCGTTGAGGCCGCTAAGGACTTCGATGTCGGTTGAGCCGGTGATGCCGGTGGTGACGGGAACGAACTTGACGCGAAGCTTCTTGTCGTCGGTGACGAGGAGGTAAACGCCCTGGGTGAGGGTGGGCTTGGTTGCGCTGGCTGTCGTTGAAGGCTTGCCGTGATCTTTATAGAGCTTCTGCTCGGCGACTGTGTCGCGCTGGACGAGAGCCTGGATGGGAATGGTGAGGGTGTTGGGCTTGCTCGCGGTGGTGATCTTGGCGGTGCAGGAGAGGCCGGGACGGAGCTCGTCGCTGGGAACGTCCAGCGTGACGACGACTTTGAAGTCCTTGGCTTCTTCGGTGCCGGTGGTGGACTGCGAGGTGGCGACGCCGGTGGTGCGCAGGAGGGCCTGATCGCCGACTTCGGTGACGCGGCCTTTGAAGATTTTGCCGGGCAGGGCATCGACGGTGACGTCGGCGATTTGGCCGAGAGCGACGTTGACGATGTCGGTTTCGTCGACTTTGACCTCGGCGGTGATGACGCTCATGTCGGCGAGGGTCATGAGGGTGGAGCCTTCGGCGTTCTGGATGCCGACGACGACGGTTTCGCCTTCGCGGACGGGGACGTTGGTGACGAGGCCGTCAAAGGGAGCGCGGCTGACGGTTTTGTCGAGAGCGTCGTAGTTGGCACGCTGCGAGGCGATGGCCTGGTTGACGTGGCCACGCTGGGAGTCGGTTTGGGCCTGTGCCTGAGCGACGGTGGCCTGACGCTGAGCGAGGGTGGCGGCGGCCATGTCGTAGGCGGCTTTCTTGGCGTCGTAGTCCTGCTTGGCGATCAGCTTGTCGTTGTAGAGCTGCTTGGAGCGGCCGTAGTCGAGGGTCTTCTGCTCAAGATCGGCTTTGGCCTGGTCTACGTTGGCGACGGCGGTTTTTTCCGCGGCGATGTAGGAGGTGACGTCGGTCTTCGAGGCTGCGATGGTGGCCTGCTGGGCGGCGACGGTGGCTTCGGGCTGGACGTTTTCCACAGTGGCGAGGATGGTGCCGGCTTTTACGTGGTCGCCTTCCTTGACGTAGAGGTGTGTGATGCGTCCGAAGGAGGTGGCGCCGACGTTGACGTAGGTCTTCGGCTTGATCTGGCCGGTGCCGCTGATGGTGGCGATGAGATCTTCACGGGCGGCCTTGCTCGTCGCGACGGCGGTGACGCTATTGCGGCTGTGAAGGATGGTTCCGCCAACGATACCGGCGAGAACCAGGACTGCAAGGACAATCAGGACAATTTTCTTCAGGCTCATCGTTATTTTCTCGGCTTACTATCGCGCTTTCTATTGGTTTGCGCTGTTGGTTGGCGCAAGGGGGAACGCATGCGAATTTCTCGGGGCACGGATGGGAGATACGCTGCAAACGGGACAAAGGTTCCGTCGGGTCTTCCGGGGACTGCCTTTGTCGTGAAAGTGACGCAGGCAGGCTGGTGCAGGGAATCTTCCAATGAACACGATATTAGCAGTTAGGAGCGGTCTGGCCGCTTGTGAAAGCTTGCCCCGAAGCTTAGAATGGGGAAGTAAAAGTTGAAGGAGTTCGGCCCTCTATGCAGTTGCGATTTGTCCTTTCGGCAGTAACGGTACTGGCGCTCTCCGGCGCAGTCGTAGATGTGCATGCTCAAGCGGCCCCGGCAACACAGACAACACAGGACACGCAACAGACGGTGAAGGACAACGGCGGCGTGGTGAAGTCGCCCCCGGTGGAAGAGAAGCCAGATCCTCTGAAGCGGCGCCTGAGCGACAAGCAGGAGAGCGTTCGGAAGCGTGAGACGCAGGGGGAAGTTCTTCACGGGTCGTACAAGACCTGGCTGGATCAGGACGTTCGTTGGATCATTACGGATGAGGAAGCGAAGGCTTTCAAAAATCTGGGCAATGACGAAGAACGCGACCAGTTTATTGAACAGTTCTGGCTGCGGCGCAATCCGAATCCGGAGTCTCCTGAGAACGAGTTTCGTGATGAGCACTATGCGCGCATTGCTTATGCGAACGAGCACTTCGCGGCAGGTAAGCCGGGTTGGATGACTGATCGCGGTCACATCTATATTTCGTTTGGCAAGCCGGACAGCATTGACTCGCACCCTTCGGGCGGAAGCTATCAGCGTCCGATGGAAGAAGGTGGCGGCGAGACTTCGACGTTCCCCTTCGAGGTGTGGCATTACCGTTATCTGCCGAGCGTCGGCGACAACATCGATATCGAGTTCGTCGATACCTGCATGTGCGGCGACTATCACGCGACGATGGATCGCTCTGAGAAGGATGCTCTGAAGAACGTTCCGGGCGCCGGTCTGACGCAGTATGAAGAGCAGGGACGTTCGACCAAGGCTGACCGTTTCAAGGGTGGTGGTTTGGAGCAGTTGGGCGATGGGCCGATGGCTTCAAGCAACGAGTCCAAGCAGTTTGATCGCCTGGACCAGTTTGCGAAGATCTTTGCTCCGCCGCCGGTGAAGTTTGCCGATCTGGATAAGTTCCTTAGCTCGGCGAAGGTGCTGAATGGGCCTCCGTTCCTGTTCGATGTGCGGACGGATTACGTGAAACTGACCAACGATACCGTAATGGTCCCGTTGACGTTGCAGATTCGTAATGGCGACATTACGTACATCACGAAGGATGATTACTCGGTTGGAACGGTGAATATTCTGGGCCGCGTGAGCAACATTACCGACCACATTGTGCAGACGTTTGAAGATACGGTGACGGTAAATACCGCAGCCGATCTGCTGTCGCAGACCAAGAACAATGTGTCGATTTACTGGAAGGCGTTGCCGCTGCCTCCGGGACGCTACAAGGTTGAGATTGCGATCAAGGATGTGAACAATCCTGACCACGTGGGTACGTGGAGACGCAGTGTGGATGTGCCGAAGTTTGATGACGATCGCTTGTCGTCTTCTTCGCTGATCCTGGCGGATTCGATGGAACGGGTGCCTTCCAAGAACATTGGTACGGGTAACTTTGTGATCGGCAACACGAAGCTGACGCCTCGTGTTCCGGCAACTTTTTCGACGCCGGTAACGTTCCGGCGCGGGCAGAATTTGAACTTCTGGATGCAGGTTTACAACCTGGGGATCGGCGACAACAAGAAGAACGACGCGACGATCGAGTACCAGGTGTTGGATTTGGCAACGAACAAACAGATTCTTGTCTCGCAGGAGACGGCAGCGAAGTTGAATCCGAATGCGGATCAACTGACGCTGGAGAAGACGATGCCGCTGGCAAGTTTGCAGCCGGGACGGTATCAGGTAACGATCAAGGTAAACGACGGTGTCTCGAAGCAGCAGATTGCTGAGTCAGTGCCGTTTACTGTTGTGCAATAGGGCCCCAACGGTAGCGAGATGTTCCCTACGATGTCTGCCAGATAGTAGAAGCGACGCCACGCAAGACTGTACCGCGATGGCCGCTTCAGGGTAGGCACCGGCGTTTCGGCGAAACGACGAGACGCATTTTCGGAGAGCCGGACGCGCGCAAGGTGTTTTTTGAGGGCGCGGTTGAGACGAATCGTACCAGTTGTGATTCTCGCGGTAGTGTTCGGCGTGGCCGGGCCATGCTTTGCTGCGTCTAACCGCGCAGCCGTGGTGGGCATGGTGCGCGATGCGCATGGGACGCCGCAGATGGGCGCGCTGATCGAACTGCTGTCCGCCGACGCGAGCGTGATCGCGACTGCCTTTACAGATGATCATGGACATTATTTGATGGCGGCGATTGTGCCGGGACGTTATCAGGTGCGTGCCAGCGCGGCTTTCCTGATCCCGGTGACGCGGCCTAATCTTCGTTTGCAGGCTGGGGCGCAGGCTGTTGTCAATCTGACGATGACCACGTTGTTTGACGCGGCGAGCTGGCTGCCTGCGCAGAAGCGCCGGGCGGATGAGCCGGCGGACGACTGGAAGTGGACGATGCGTTCGACGGCGAGCCGGCCGTTGCTGCGGTTGGTCGATCCGAACGACAGCTCGGTGGGGATTTCTAGCAGTTCCACGGAAGCGCATGGCGCCTCGCACCAGGCACGGGTGCTGGTGACGAGCGGTGACGGTGCGTTTGGTGAAGGTGGGGTCCACAAGGTTTTGCTGCTGAATCGGAGTCTGGAGGATGGGGATAGCACCATTCTTCGGGTTGATGTGGGAAATCCGCCGGCAGGATTTCCGGTGAAGCCTTCGATCGATGGGACGGTGGGGTATGAACGCCGATCGCTGATGGGCGGCAATACGCGGCTGGTATCGAGCTATCAGTCGCATCCGGAGCTGGCGTATGGCGCCGGTGCTGGAGCGCAGGTACTGCGGCTGGCGAGCACGCAACAGTTCAACTTTGGCGATGCAGTGATGATCGACGCTGGAACGCTGATGCAGGCGGAGCGGCTGGCGGCGACTCGCTTTAACGCGGAGCCGTTTGTGCGAGTGGTGGTGCGGCCTTCGTCGGATGTGGTGGTGGAGTATCGCTATGCGACGGGGCGGACGCTGCAGAGCTCGGATGATCTTGACCAGTTGAAGCCGACGTCGGATCTGCTGACCGATGCGCTGGGACGGCCGTTGGCGGCTAAGGGAAGTCACCATGAAGTTTCGGTGAGCCGCAAGGTGGGCACCAGGACGGTTGCGTTTGCGATGTACAACGATACTTTCTCGAATGCGGCGATCGCTGGTAGCGGGTTGCTGGATAACAATGGCCTGCAAGGTGTTTCGATGATTACCGACCCGACTACGGGTTCGTTCCGGCTGGCTTCCGCGGGGTACTCGGGACGCGGGCTGAGCGCGTCTGTGGTGCAGCCGCTGACGACTTCGCTGGCGGTGTGGGGCGAGTACGATTTGGGGAGCGCGGTGTGGAGCAACCAAGGAGCGCCGCCGGAGATCAACGACCTGGGTTCCGCGTTGGGGGTGCATACGGCGCAGGCGGGAAGCGTTGCGATTCGTGGAAAGATACTGCGGACAGGGACGTCGATGAATGCGGAGTATCGCTGGCAGCCGTCGCGGACGCTGACGCAGGTGAACGCCTACAACGCTGGGCAGGATGAAGCGTACCTCGGGTTCTATGTGCGGCAGAGGATTTGGTGTGGACGGCTTCTGCCGGAGGGTGTCGATGCTGTGGTGGAAGCGACGAACCTGCTGGAAGAGGGGTATCAGCCGGTTCTTGGAGCGGACGGGCATACTCTGTTTCTGGCGCAGGTGCCGCGTACTGTGCAGGGTGGGTTGGCGTTCAACTTCTAAATTGCGGTAGTGTCTGACGAATCGATTTAGATTTGGTCTGAGACGCCTAAGGGTAAAAGAAATCCCTGTTTCGTGGGCTGATAAGGCGTTGGTGAAGCTCCGCGTCTTACATCGCGAGATGCCGGATATTTGCGGCTTCCTAAAAGTATATTTTTAGTGATAAAAACATCCAGCGATCGGTGTAGCAGATCACGATGACCCCAACAGCTTGAGGCTGCGTGTGGGCGATTTGTGTCTCCAGCTTGCAACCGTATCTATGCAGGAGTTTGTTATGCCGGTAAGTCTGTCGAAGATTCGTCTTGTTGCAGCGTTGATGTTGAGTGTTTTGGGGGCGCAGTTCTGCTGGGCGCAGGAGGCGGCAAAGCGTCAGCCGCCTGCTCCGTTGCCTGCGGATATTTCCGTTGCGCTAGTTGAGACGACGATGAGGAGCCATCCGGATGCGACCAGTTTGGGGAAGTGGGGATACACTCCTGCGCTGTACCTCTCTGGGGAGTATCTGGTCTACAAGCGTACGGGCGATCCACGCTACCTGGCGTACATACGCAGCTGGGCGGATGCGCATGTTGATGCGCAGGGCAAGATCGACAACGCGATCAATGCGCTGGATTACATGCTGCCCGGCAACCTGATGATTGATCTGTACAAAGAGACTGGGATGGAGAAGTACAAGATTGCCGCACAGACGATTCGGAAGCGGCTTGATACTTATCCGCGAACGGAGGATGGTGGGCTGTGGCATGCGACGACGCGGCAGCATCAACTGTGGCTCGATGGGATGTATATGTCGATGCCGTTCCTGGTGCATTATGGCGAGGCGTTTGGGGACCAGAAGTATGCCTATGACGAGGCCTCGAAGCAGTTGCTGTTGTATGCGAAGCACTTGAATGATCCGGCGACAGGGTTGATGTTCCATGCGTATGACGAGTCAGCGACGCAGCCGTGGGCGCAGGCGGATACGCACCATTCGTCAGTGTTCTGGGCGCGTTCGATTGGCTGGTTTGGGATGACGCTGGTCGATGTACTGGAGACGATGCCGAAGACTGATCCGAATCGTCCGAAGTTGATTGCACAGTTACAGCAACTGGTGCAGGCTTATGCGAAGTATCAGGACCCGAAGACGGGGCTTTGGTACAACGTTGTGGATAAGGCCGGGCTTGCGGGGAATTGGGAGGAGACATCGGCGTCGTCGATGTATACGTACACGATCTCGCGTGCGGTGGAGCGTGGGTATGTGGATTCCACGTATGAGGCGGTTGCGTGCAAGGGATATCGCGGGGTGTTGTCGCAGATATCGGTGGATGGCAAGGGCGATTTGCATATAGCGAATGTTTGCCAGGGAACAAACGTTGCTGACCTGAGCTATTACCTGAACAGGCCGCATCCAGCCGACGATCTGCATGGTCTTGGTGCGTTTCTGATCATGAATGAGCAGATGCGAACGAGCTCTTGTGCGGCAAGTCTGGCGTCGCACATCACGCTTGTTTCTCCGATGGATTACCAAGTCTTTCAGCGTCAGACGAAGATGCGCGGAGTGATTGCGATTCTTGGGGAAGCCGATATTCCTGTTGCGAAGGTTGAAGCTCGTATTACGGGAAGTGGGCTGGCGGGGACACTTGCGGGGCACTGGCAGAAGGTGTCGGTTGATCCGCGTACGGGTGAGTTTCACTCTGATGTTGCGACGGCGGCGGGTGGGTTTTACTCGGTGGAGATAAGGGTTCGGCATGATGGGAAGCACACGGACACCGTGACAGTTCCTCATGTTGGCGTGGGTGAGGTCTTTGTAGTTTCGGGGCAATCGAACTCGACCAACTATGGCGAGGTACTGCAGGTGCCGCTGACGGGGATGGTGACGACGTACAGTGGTGCAGCGTGGCGGCCGGCGAATGATCCGCAGCCCGGGGTGCAGGACAACAGTAAGAAGGGAAGCTTTATCCCTTCGTTTGGAGATGCGATGTATCAGAAGTACCATGTGCCGATTGGTGTGGCGTCGGTGGGGCATGGGTCGACGAGTGTGCGGCAGTGGTTGCCTGCCGGTGATGCGGTGGAGGTGATGCCGACGATGACGAGGTTCGTTGTGACCGGGGCGGATGGAAAGCTCACGAGCGATGGGACGCTTTATAACGGGATGATGACGCGCATCGAGCAACTTGGAGTGCATGGGTTTCGCGCGGTGTTGTGGCACCAGGGGGAATCCGATGCACACCAGCCAGCAGAGCATGAGATTTCAGCCGAGACTTATCGCAGGATGCTGGAGCACGTTATCCAGAGCACGCGAAAAGATGCTGGGTGGGATATTCCGTGGTTTGTTGCAGAGGTCAGCTATCACACGCCGGAGGATACTTCGGTGCCGGCTCTGCGTGCCGCTCAGAGCAGCTTGTGGACGAGTGGGGTTGCGCTACAGGGGCCGGACACGGATACGCTGGGGACGGCTTACCGGCAGAACAATGGCAAGGGGATTCATCTGAGCGACGCCGGGTTGAAGGCTCATGGGCTGCTGTGGGCGCAGTCTGTTGAGGTGTATCTGGACCGGGAGTTGAGCCGTAAGTAAGGGGAATGTGTGGATTGTCTGGTGGGGTGATCGGAAGCGCGGACGCAAGAGACGCTTGGGTTGAAAAAAGTTTCAGTGATATCGCAACAAAGGCTGAGAACAAGGTTTACATCATGATGTCAGCCTCTCATGGGGATGGCGCACGCATCTCCGCCGGAAATCTGGCGTGAGCGTGGAGGCTCCGATGAATGTTTTTCGTCTGCGTAGCGCGCCGGTTGCTGTTTCTTTGTCTCTTTTCGTCGCAGGATTCGCCGGTTGCTCTCAGGGCGGCAGTGGGGTGAGTACTGGCTCTACGAAGGCGGTAACCGTTAGCATTGCCGGGGCTTCGAGTACTCGTTTGTATGCGACGACACAGTTCACGGCGACCGTGAGCAATGCTTCGAATACTGGTGTTATCTGGCAGGTGAATAGCGTTACTGGTGGAAACTCGACTACCGGGACGATCTCTGCGACGGGGCTTTATACCGCGCCAAGTGCTTTGCCATCGACGCAGACGGTTACTATCTCTGCGATAAGCCAGGCGTCTGCCAGTGCCTCAAGCTCTCTTACTGAGAGCTTGCAAAATCCTTTGCCGGTGATGAGCAGCGGGACAGCGACGCAGGTTGGAAGCAGTTTGAACTATTTGGTGGATATTGTTGGCAGCGGCTTTGTGCCGACGTCTGTTATTCAAGCGGCCGGGGTGGCGCAGGCCACTACTTATGTTTCGACCACAGAGTTGCAGGCGACGGTTGCGGTTGGTTCGGGGACGACTAGCCTTTTGGTTGCGGTGATGAATCCTAATCCCGGGGGAAGCACTTCGTCGGGCGTTTCGCTTGCCATTTCGTTCTATGCGACGACGGCCAGTGCGGCTGCGCGTGTGCTCGATCAGTCCAGCTTTGGACCAACCACGAGTACCATTCAGCATGTACAGCAGGTTGGCATCAGTGCGTATTTGAAGGAGCAATACGCCGAGCCTAGGACAACGCTGGCTGCTATCCCTACGAATCCATTGCCGGCTCTTTGTCTTAGCAACAACACGGCTTATCCCTGTGCGGAATCGGAGTGGTGGACGGCAGCGATTACAGGGCCGGACCAGCTTCGCCAGCGTGTTGCGTTTGCGCTCTCTGAGATGTTTGTTGTTTCTACGCAGTCCATTGCAGGACAGGCGATTCCTCAGTTTCATAACGCGCTGGCGAATGATGCGTTTGGAAACTTTTCGACCATCATGAAGGATGTAGCTCTATCGCCCGCGATGGGTGGCTACCTGAACATGCTGAATAGCGCGGCGCCGGCACCGGGACAGATTGCGAACGAAAACTTTCCGCGCGAGAACATGCAACTGTTTACGCTTGGTCTGGATCTGCTGAATCAGGATGGAACGTTGCAGCTTGATGGCTCCGGTAATCCGATTCCTACCTTTACCGAGCTGCAGGTGCAAGCCTTTGCGCGTGCTTATACCGGTTGGACCTATGCAGTGGCTGGCGGTGGTTCGCCGACGAAGTTTCCCAACAATACTGCAGATTATGCCGATCCGATGGCCGCAGTAGCGAGTGCGCACGATACGACCAGCAAGATACTTCTGAATGGCACGGTGCTTCCCGCGGGACAGACCGCACAGCAGGATCTGACGCAGGCATTGGCTAACATCTTCAATCATGCGAACGTTGGCCCGTTTGTTTGCAAGCAACTCATTCAGCATCTTGTGACGAGCACGCCTAGTCCTGCCTACGTTTCGCGGGTTGCTGCTGTGTTTGCTAACAATGGGAACGGTGTTCGCGGAGATATGCAGGCCGTGATCAATGCCATTCTGACGGATCAAGAGGCACGCGCTGGGGATACCAACGCTAGTTATGATGGCGGCCATTTGCGTGAGCCGATTCTGTTTATCACTGCGATGATGCGTGGGCTGGGCTTTACGAATACGGACCCCAACGGAAACTACGATTCGCTTTCGAACTACACGAACAACCTGAGCGAGCGGCCTTATCGCGCGAACTCGGTCTTCAACTTCTTTCCGCCGGACTATGTCATTCCCGCCACGACGCTCAATGCTCCGGAGTTCGGTATTGAGAATACGGCGACCTCAACGTTGCAGTTATCGCTGTCGGATTCGATCGTCAACAACAAGATAACGAGCTTTACCGTTAATCTTTCCAATACGAGTACGCTCGGTGCACTCGCTGCCAACCCTGCAACTCTTGTCGATACGCTTTCGATGATGTTCATGCACTCGAACATGCCGTCGAATATGCGGACTACTCTGATCAACACCATTACTCCACTTACCTCGAATGCGCAGCGCGTGCGGATCGCGGTGTTTCTCGTCGTTACGTCGTCGCAGTACAAGATCATTCATTAGATCGACCAAAAAGAGGGCCTCGTTATGCGCGTTCATCGCCGCGGTTTTATCAAATACGCTTCGCTGGCTGCTGCCGGCAATATCGCTGGTCTGCGTCCCTTTGGGGCACTCAATGCGTTGGCGCAGGCTGGCAGTACGGACTATAAAGCGCTCGTTTGCGTCTTCCTGTTTGGCGGTAACGACGCGAACAATATGCTGGTGCCTTTTGATACGAAAGGCTATGCCAACTACGCGAGTCTGCGTGCGAATCTTGCGTTGGCGCAGAATACTTTGCTGCCGTTGACGCCGCTGCCGAACTTTGCACTGCATCCGAGTTTGCCGGATGTGCAATCGCTGTTCAACTCTGGAGCCGCGGCGTTGGTTGCGAACGTTGGCACGCTGGTGCAGCCGATCAATCGCACGCAGTATCTTGCGGGTGGAACTGTTCCGGTGAATCTTTTTTCGCATCCGGACCAGCAAGAGGAGTGGCAGAATGCGGCAGCGGACGGCTCGGTGCCGACCGGATGGGCGGGTAGGATTTCCGATGTACTGAATGGGAGCTACAACGCTTCGGCAACGATACCGATGGTTACTTCGGTGAGCGGCGATACGCTGTTTTGCAATGGTGTATCGACGACTCCGGTTTCAGTTTCGCCCGGCAATGTGGGCGGCGCGAGTTGCTCGGAGGGTTCAGAGTGTTCGGCCCGTGCGACTGCGGCGCAATCGCTCCTTACTTTTAACTCCGGTGTGTCTCTGGTGACTGCGGATGACACGATTACGTCGAACGCTTATAACTACTCGGCTGTGCTGACGGCAGCGACGAAGTCTGTTAGCCCGCTGAAGACTGTCTTTCCAGCGAACAACGGACTTGCTGCCCAGTTGCAGCAGGTGGCTGAGATTATCCAGGTGCGTGCTGCGCTGGGCGTGCAGCGACAGATTTTCTTCTGTGGCATCGGTAACTTCGATACGCACTCTGATCAACTCACGCTGCAGGCTAGTTTGCTTTCGGGCATTAGTCCTGCGTTGGCGGCGTTTTATCAAGCGACGCAGGAGCTTGGTGTTGCGAACCAGGTTACAGCGTTCACGATGTCGGACTTTGCTCGTACCTTCCAACCTAACTCCAACACGGGTACGGATCACGCGTGGGGTTCGCACCATATTGTGATCGGCGGCGCGGTGCAGGGAGGCAAGATGTATGGCACCTTCCCGACGCTGAGTTTGGGTGGGCCGGATGACTCGGGCTCAAATGGTCGCTGGGTGCCTTCAACGGGCAGTGTGCAGTATGCGAGTACGTTGGCTCAATGGTTCGGCGTGCCGGCAAATGAGTTGGCTACAGTGTTTCCGAATATTGGTTCGTTTGCGAGCAACAACCTTGGGTTCGTTTAGAGTCTGCGGGTCGCTTTGATGGCGTTCGAGCCTACTCCCAATCAGGCGTTGGAGCGGTGGGCGTCTTCCAGGCGTTTTTGGTTGGGCCGCCAAAGAAGCAGTAGTCGCACAATACCTTGCGGCGGTTGAGCTTGGATTCGACGTGGGGATGCGTCAGTTCTTCGAGCGTCCCATACGGGGCCAGAGAATTGAGATAGGACAAATAGAGCCCGGGGTGTGCGTGCATGGCGCGATCCAACATCGAACACCGGATGAAGAGATCGGTGCGATGAATCTTGGATTTGCGCTGGCGGAACCAGAGCAGATGAGACTTCAGCGGCGGAGGTCCCGCCGGATCGTGGATGCCGATGTTGTGCGACCACTGTACGTATGGATGATGCCGATCCACCACGTCTGCTTGGCCTATCTGAATCGTCTGGTTGAAGTAGGAGTACTTGGGTACAACTGAGTCTGCGGGACGATAGACCGTGCAGGTCACGGACCACGTGTCGTTGTAGATCAGGTTTCCGCTGTCGGCCCTCGGGATGTTGACTGCGAGTTCGGTGGACGTGAATGCTGTGTCCTGAGAAAACACCTGGGCGCCGGTGTCGTTACGCGTGGCAGTCCAACGGATCTTTACGCCAAGCAACGGATTGAACAGCGCTGTGCCGTTGGTGACGGTGAGTTGCACAAAGATCGGTAAGAGGCTGGTCAGTGTATGACCGTCGTCGGCTGACAGGTTGAACTGTGGCGTCTTGGGCGCCACGGTGGCCGGACCCGTGACGTTGACTACCGCGTAGGCGTTCAGTTCCGCACCAATGTAATAGGGATCGGGCGGTGAAGGTGTGGGACACACAACAAGCCCCCATAGGGCATAGTGGATATTCCACTTGGAGTTGCCGGGAAAAGGTGAGCTTCCATTAAAGCCGCCCGCCTCTAGATTGAACAAGCCGCCCGAGGCAAGACCACTCGAGATATAGGGAGAGATGGCCGCGTTGATCGCACCCGCAAAGATGAACGGGCCGAGCGGAAAGATGTCATCGATAAAGGTGAGTAGAGGTGCGGAAAAGTTCCAGTTAGCGCACGGAAGTTGCCACTGGATTCCCGTCGCCGTGGGCTCGACGATGGGAGTAAACGACATCGAAAATGTGAACGATGCTTCATTGCCCACGGCCCAAACGCCTGGCTCAGGATTGTAGAAAGACAGAAGTTGGCCATTTAGCGTGAAGGTCAGGCAGCCGAAGGGGATAACGGTCGGAAGCCCGGGACTACAGTTGGGCAGCTGTGCGTAGAGCCCCTGGGCTTGTAGCGAGACAGAGCTAATCTTGATGCCGCCTGCCGGGATGGTTGCGGTAATCGTCTGTCCCACGGGCGGAACGGCGGTTACGGTGATCGACGTGTCTCTCGCTGTAGGACCGATCGCTACATACCCCGTCGCCACGTAGACAACATTGCTGGGTGTGGTCCTTGTCGCGGAGGGTGCAGGCGGTAAGACCGACGGAGGGCCGGAGATCTTGATGATCGCGCCCGAGAGTGTGAGGGTGATCCCGACATCTTCCAGTTCCTGCCCAGTGATGATATTTTGAAGCCCTTCAAAGAGGGCCGACGCAATCGAATTTACCGTGTCTCCTGCGACGATGGTGTAGTTTGCGCTGATCGAGCTTCCGTCGACGCTCAAAAGAGTGCCTGAGAGCACATTGGAGAGCGGTCCACCAAAGGCCGCGCCGAGGAAATCGGTGTTGACCGCTACCGCCAGGTTGATGCCCCCGTATTGGTAGCCGTCTCCGACGTTGGCCGTGGTGTGGGCGCCAAACGTCCCGCCTCCAATCTGCCCGGTCCCCTCCGTATAGTAGAGCGGCGTCGGCGACTCGGTGGTGATCAGGTTGACCAGGTTTGACGTGACCCCAGTCGTGAAGCCGGCTACGTCGACTGCCACGTTGAGCACGCCGTTGAGCGGGACCACCACCACATTCGAGATGGTCAAGGAAACACCCAGACCGCCGTAGTTCAGGTCGAAGGTGCCGCTGGCCCCCGGAACTGTAAACGTAACGGCGGACGCAGGGATTGACTGAATCGCCGTGGTGAAATCTGCCAGAACCTGCCCACTGTTCAACGCGCCTTGATACACCGGTACCAGCGGCGGGCCGTAGTCCACCACAATGGAGACGGATGAGAGTACGGCGGTTGAAGGATCCAGACTGATTGCCAGAGAACTAGGCGTGATGTCCACGGTAAAGCTCAGATCGAGCGTCGCTGTAAGTGTTACTTCGATTTCGACCAACGACCCGCCGTTGTCGGTCAGGGTGAGCGTACCGGAACAGCCGAAGGTTACGGCGATCAGGTTTTCAGGATTAGCGGTAAATGCAACCGTAGGGGCAACCAGGGTGAGCGACCCGGACAGGCCGATGTGGTTCGACCCCACCGTTACGAGACTGGGAAGCGAAAAGCTTGGCATTGTGACGGATGCTGAGGCGGCGGCCAAGAGCCCATTGATGACGTCCGGTCCAATGGACGTGACGGAAGCAAAACCAGCGGTTCTGGATGTGGCCATGAATCGATCTCCCCTTGGCTAGAGCTCGGTATTGGGTCGAAGCGCAGAGAATCAAATGCGTGGGCCCGAATAGTGAGCGCATGATGCAGATTCGCGCATCGGAAAGCTTTGCAAATTGGCCTAGGGAGAGGTACAGAGACAATGTACGAGAGAAGGGAAGCACTATGCCTGGCAACTGCAAGAATGAGGGCCTAAAAAGCCACTTAGGTACAATCGAGGTCCGCGGTGTCGACGATTGTACCTACTGGTTCCGGGGAGACCAGCCGTGGAGGATGAAGTTATTGGAAACCCGGTCGAGAGTCAAGGAATATTTCAGAATTTAAAAGGCTTCCACAAGAGGCCTTGAACTCGTTGCGCCGACCAAAGCTCGTTTACGAAACCTACTTTGGAGTAGCTACCAACACAAAACGCAGCAAACTACCGGCTGCGTTTTGATCATAAGTTATTGAAAAGGGAATGGTGGACGCGGCAGGGATCGAACCTGCGACCAGTCGATTAAGAGTCGAATGCTCTACCAGCTGAGCTACGCGTCCAAACCTTGAAAACTCATCCGGAGGGGGATGAGCGCGAGGATACAAGCTTGTTTCTGCCTGGATCAAAACCCGCTTCAGGGATGTGCGTGGAAGACCACGGCACAAGAAGAAGTATACCACGGTGCGGCGCGATATTCTGCGCCGCTTTTTCTGTGGAAAGTGACTATTAGCCGACGAAGTCGACGTTGGCTTTGTGAGGGATGATGCCGCGGTCGTAGCCCATGTCGAGGAGCTTGCGGATGGCCTCGCGGCCGTCGTCTCCGTAGTTCAGGGTGCGGTCGTTGACGTACATGCCGACGAAGCGGTTGGCGAGAGCGGGATCGAGATCGCGGGCGAACTGCATCGCGTAGTCGAGGGCAGCTTCGCGGTGGTCGAGAGCGTGCTGGATGCTGTCGCGCAGGGCGTTGGTGGTGACGAGCTGGACCTCTGTACCGAGCGAGCGGCGAATAGCGTTGCCGCCGAGGGGCAACGGAAGACCTGTCTGCTCGCGCCACCAGATGCCGAGGTCGAGGATCTTGGTGAGGCCGTCGCGACCGTAGGTGAGCTGACCTTCGTGGATGATGAGACCAGCGTCGTACTTGCCCGCAACGACGCCGGGGATAATCTGGTCGAACTCGACGGTGACGGTCTGGACATCAGGCGCGAAGAGCTTCAGGGCGAGGTACGCGGTGGTGAGGGTGCCGGGAACAGCGATGGTAAGCTTCTTGACCTCGTCGAGCGTGTAGTTCCTCGAGGCGACGATCATGGGGCCGTAGTCTTCGCCGACGGAGCCGCCGCAGGCCATCAGGGTGTAGTTGTCCTGCAGGTAGGGGTAGGCGTGGAAGCTGATGGCGGTGACGTCGTAGAACTGCTCGTTGATGGCCTTGTGATTGAGGGTTTCGATGTCACAGAGGGTGTGGTTGAAGCGGTAGCCGGGGACGCGCACCTTGTTGGTGGCGAGGCCGTAGAACATAAAGGCGTCGTCGGAGTCGGGGCTATGGGCGATGTTGATTTCGTGGACTGCGGTTGTTGCGGGGTTCATTCGGTCCTTCTGGTTCACAAAGTGTCAGTTGATGAGATGCGCGGAGAAGAGCGCAGGCTCGGCGGAATGGAAAGTGAGGCTAGTTTTGTGCCGATTTGGAAGCTTTGGCGCGGACGAGCGTGCTGTAAATGCCGGCTGCGGCGAGGATTTTGATGGCTTCTCCGGGAAGGAATGGGGCAACGGCGCCTATCCAGGTTGCCTGGAGCGAGTGGCCAGCAAACTGCATGAACCAGGAGGCTCCGCAAAGGAAAAGGACGGCGATGGCGACTGTTCCGCCGATGGTGGCGGCGAGAAAGCGAGGAACGCGGGTGGAGAGCTTCTGGGTCAGGAAGCCGACGATTGCGGCTACCAGAGGGTAGGCCATGAGGAATCCGCCGTTGGGGCCGAGCAGGTGAGCGAGGCCGCCGGGCCCCATGGGGCTGAAGACGGGAAGGCCAGCTGCGCCTTCGGCGAGGTAGGCGAGCATCGTGAAGAAGCCAGCGACCGGGCCGAGCGCGAGGCCTACGCCAAGGACAGCGAGGGGCGTGAGGATGAAGGGGACTGGCGTGAAGGGCAGCGGGATTGCGACGTGAGCTGCTGCTGCGACGACTGCGGTTGCGGCGAGGCCGACGGTGATCTTGCCCGGGATGGTGGCTGCAAACTTCTGCAGAGACTCGGAGAGCGAGTGCGAAGGAGCGGATTGGGTGATTGCGGTCTGCATGGTGGTGTCCTTTATGGCAGCGATGTGGTTAGAAAGTCTTAGCGAGCTCGAGCCTGTGGCATGGCCCGGTTGAGGGAGCGATCACGGATGCGGCTGGGGGCTGGATCGGATAGGTCGCCCATATCCTTGTTGAAGTAAGCCCAGTCGGTGCGGCGTGAAGGGAGGGCGGCGGTTGTTTCCGCGGGCAGAAGTGCCGATTGGACGGGACGGCGGAGCAAAGGGTTCATGCTGGCCGGGGATTCCACTAAAGTTGGGCGAAGCGGCTGGGGCTGAGCGAGTAATCCGGAGAGCAGAGCTGCCGAGGGCATTTGGAGAGCAGAAGCGGATGGGGTGGGCTTCAGCTTTGGAAGGCTGAAGGCGGGGAAAGCGGGTGCCGAAGGTTGGCGCACAGGTTTGCTTTCAAAGACCGGACGCTGGAGATGGGTGGAGAGTATGGGGGCGGAGGAGAAGACCTCGGTGATGCTGAGTTCGGAGATGGCGATGGGAGTATGCGTCAGGGACTGGGATATCTGCGGTAGGTTGGCTGACTCTTTGCTGCGAAGGGAGCGGCGACGGCGGCGGTCGCTGCTGATGTGATGCGCGATCGAAACTGTGGCCCACAGGAGGGCGACAAACGCGAGGATCGAGATGGAAAGAAGTATCCGCATGAGCCTTGCTAAGAATAGCAAAGCGGGCGGTGCGAGACTTTGGGAAAGCGAAGGAGTTGTGCAGAAGTGCGGTGTCCGCTGAAAGTCGTTTCCTGTAGCAGAAAGCTATACCAAGCTTGATTCCCCCACGGCTTTGCTGGGTGCGAATGCTCTTTGTATGCGTGATACTTGGTAGGTACTAACCATCGTCCGAGCACGCTGCAACGGGCGCTGGGGTTAAAGGGCTCCTGATGGCGGTAGAA
>Ga0302305_1000391_pt1 | contig 27181 bp, 14 predicted proteins | sample III_Palsa_E2_3_FD_198764 | JGI IMG/M metagenome (GOLD analysis project Ga0302305, IMG submission 198764) | Peat permafrost microbial communities from Stordalen Mire near Abisko, Sweden - III_Palsa_E2_3 | ecosystem: Environmental > Terrestrial > Soil > Palsa > Peat permafrost | place: Sweden... | reverse complement strand
AAGGGTCTGTGGCTTATCCCAAGAGAGGCGCAGAGTTGGATTCGGATCAGATGGCTCTGGCGCCCAAGCATTGGTTCCCTGCCACGGTCGAGCAAAACCATTAATCACGTTTGCCGGACAGTAGGGCTGAAGCGGCGGTGTGAAGCGGGCTGCAAGATTGCGCGCCGTGGGACGCCGATCTGGAAGCCAGAATGCGAATTCATCGACACCTGATCCATCCGGCGGTGATTGAACCGGGCTCTTGGCTACGGACGAGTTCATTTTTTGAGAGAGCGTAAGAATGCCGGGAAGCTGTGTGGTGCTTTGATGGAAAGCGACGCCGGATGTGTAGGGAAGAATAACGAAGATGTGTAGAGGCGCTTCGAGGGAGTAGTGAAAGTCGAGCCTGAGAGGCTGTGTCTTTCCAGCCTCAACGGGGACCTCGAGTGAGGCAAGTAAGACGTCAGGAGTGGTGTTGCCGGGTCGCGAGGAACGCCATAACTCAGCTCGTTGCGTAGTAGCCCTAACAGTGTCCGCGCAAAGCGTGATTACGGGCACAGGGCCTGCCGGCAGTGGAAGAAGAAGCGCGTGGGACACGTCAGAGGAGGTGAGTTCACCGCTCGAGGAGAGTTCTGCTACATGTAACGTGGTGGAGGCGGTGACCTTTGCACATCGAGAAAGATCCTCATCATCGTGCGCTACGACGCCGGGAATGTGCTGCCCGGAACGTAACAGTCTATGCTGCAAACGCCGCATCTGGACCGTGTCGACGAGATCGCTGGGACGCAACTGGCTTTCGATACATTGTGCGGCAGCAATGCCGACGGCCTGTCCGTTATGAGCACAGGTAGCCATCACTCGCGTGGATCCAAATGCAATGTGGGTGGCGCTGATGAGCCGGCCGGTGAGAAAGAGGTTTCTAATGTTGCGGCTGTACATGGTGCGATACGGGATTTGATAAACCCCTTTGGCATGCCATTGCGTGCATCCAGGTTGAGGACTGAAGACGCCATCGGCCGGATGAAGATCGATGGCCCAACCACCGAAGGAGACAGCATCATCGTGTGTTGACTGGTTCACGATATCGTTCTGCGTGAGGATCATGTCGCCCATGAAACGACGGCTTTCCCGCTTTCCGGGAATGGTTCCCATCCACTCAAGGGTGAGGTTTTCAGATCCGGGAAAGTTGCCGGAGTTCTTGATGTAGTTCCAGACTCCATAGGCAACACGCCAAAGCTCCCATTTGATCTCTTCGGTTTGCAGAACGGTGTCGAGGTTTCCGCCGTATTCCAGCCACCACAAACGGCAGCCGGTATCGGAGACGCGGAGTTCGCGGAACCGCGGTATCGTCGTGATGTCGTTGAGAGCGAAAGCGGGTGGGATGTAAGTTACCGGACGGCCGGCATCGCGAGTGTAGAAATACAACGAGTGGCCCAGGAGTTCACTGCTCTCTGTAGAGCCCGCGAGGCCCTCGTTGAACTCGGAAGCGGCTTCAGCGCCCATGCGGAAATCGGCACCGGCAAGAAACCCGAGAATGCCATCACCGGAAGCATCGACAAAAAAAGGAGCTTCAAGAAGGTAAAGAGTCTGATTCTGGCTGCAGAAAGCTTTGACAGTACGGATGTGATCATCGTCACCCATCTGAAGTTCATGTACCGCGGTATTGAGCAGGAGAATGATCCCTGGCTCCAGTGTGACGAGTTCAAGAAGAATGGAGTCGAATATGATCGGATTGCCTTCAGGATTGCGCCACATGTTCTCAACCAGGATTTGGTCGATCACACCACCTTCACGAGCCCAGCGATTGTTGTTGCCCATATGCGATGTTGCGCCGAGAACCCAGAGCCGAACTTCACTGGAAGAGTTACCTCCGAGGACGGGACGATCCTGAACCAGGATTACCCGAAGCCCTTGGCGCGCCGCGGTAATAGCGCAGCAGACACCGGACAGTCCCCCGCCGACTACAACAAGGTCAGTCGATCTAAATTCTTCGTGTAACGATCTCACTCTGATTACTCTCCACGGGACGCTTCAGATGACGAACGAAGCGACGACGCTACAGATAAATAGGCACAGGGCGGTGCGAATTACAAAAACAAGTTAGCGGCGCCGGACGCTATGGCTATCAACTCAACAGAGCCTAAATGTTAAGCGGTAAACTTGTCCAGCCTATATCCGGCCTCGGGGAAATCCGTACGCAATCCAACAGACAAGAATCGAAGGTCAATTCTATTCCGAAAATAAACAGATTAAGCGATTGACAATGGGCCTTTGTGGTTCGTAGTATTCTCTCGCTTCCGAAATGGACAAAATAACGATCTTCTCCAGCTTCTGAAGTTAAGCGCTTGACATGGAGACCTTATAACAATGATTACTTTGCCAGCTTCAGGAAACACTCCTTCCAGTATGAATCGCAAGCGACTGAACTTGCGGATTCATTTCTCGATCCTCGTGCTCCTCAGCATTTGCGTAGGTCCCCGTTTTGCGAGAGCACAGCAGGACGTCGGCTTCATTATTGGAACGGTCACAGATCCTACCGGCGGCGCTGTGCCATCCGCCAAAGTGCACATCGTGAATACAAGCACCGGGATTGCCCAGGACCTTGTGACGAACGAAAGCGGCTACTATCGGTCTGAGCCGCTGACGCCGGGCACTTATTCTACTGTTGTGGAGATGAAAGGATTCTCGACGGCTACGACAAAGGGCCTAATCGTAGATGCTGCCGCAAATATGACAGCTAATGTCAAGTTAGAGTTGGGTAGTGTTTCGAGTAGTGTAACTGTGGACGCGACACCACCTTCCCTCGATACTGTGGACGCGCAGATTGGCAATACAGTGGACACGCGCGCTGCCGAACAACTTCCGGTAAATGGACGCAGTGTACTGGCGCTGGCTACCCTGAGTCCCGGCGTTGAATCTGCCGTTGGCGCAACGAGCGAAGGCTTTACCAATCGCGGCACCCAAACTTCGGCTATACGAATCTCCGGAGGCGTTCCGGGAGGAAACAACAATCTCCTGGACGGCGTGACCAATCTGCAGGACTATTTAGGTGAGGTCGCGATCAACGTAAAGTCTGATTCGGTGCAGGAATTTCGCATTATGACGGGTGTGATCCCTGCGCAGTTTGGCTACACCTCAGGCGGTGTCATCAATGTAATCACGCTCTCAGGTGGCAATAAGTTTCGGGGTTCGCTTTACGAATTCTTCCGCAATGATGCACTGGATGCGATTGTTGCGTTTCCCAAGCCGGCCTTTGGTAAGCCGGAGACCCGCTTCAATAACTTTGGCGGAACCTTTGGTGGGCCAATCAAGCATGACAAGGCATTCTTCTTCGGAAATTATGAAGAGTATCGCTACGTCAGCGACGCCCCGTTCTATTCGAGCGTACCAACCTTACTGGAGCGGGGAGGAAATTTCAGCGATCTAGGACAGCTGGTCGGTGGGGTGTGTACAACAGTGCCAATCTATGACCCTGCAACAGGATCGTCCACTACACCGCGCACCCAGTTCCCTGGAAATACGATTCTTTCCACGAGAATCGATAAGGTTGCGCTCGCAGCTCAGAACGTGTTCTACCCGAGTCCGAATAATACTAGCGGTTCTTATAACGCCTGTACCCATGCGAATAACTACATCGCTAATCCAAAGATCGTTTCGAATGAGAGACAAGGATTGGGCAGAGTAGATTATGTGCTGTCGCCCAAGGACAGCCTCTTCGCGCGCTTCGCTTATTACTTCAATTACACCAACAACGGCGCGGGCTATGGGCCGCTCTACTATCGCAACGATTCGCTACAGAACTACGACGCGGTCCTTTCCGAGACGCACACATTCTCTCCAACATTTTTGAATGACATGCGCGTTGCCGTGCTGCGCTCTGACTTTCCCTTTATAGGAACGACAACGAATCAGAACTATGCGGGGCAACTCGGCTTTGCTAACGATACATCCATCGTTGCGCCGATCTTTACCAACGGGCTCTCGACGATCAATGGTGTCGTTGGATTTCGCGCCTCCACCACGATCGAGCTGTTGGACGATATTACGAAGACCCTGGGATCGCAGACGATACGGTTTGGCTTCGATGGAAGGTTCACCGAAGGGTACAACAATCAGTCGAACGGAGGTGGCGGAAATATCTCTTTTAGCGCCAATCAGACGGCCGCCGGCACGAATGCAGCAGTGAGTGCGGGAACCGGAAATCAGTATGCAAGCTTTCTGGCCGGCGCGCCCAGTAGCGCATTTGTACAGCTCTCAAATGGTATTGCCTATCGAAAGATGCAGTATGCGGCGTATGTTCAGGATGATTGGCACGCCACACAACGCCTGACGATCAATGCCGGTCTTCGCTATGACTTCCAGGCGCAGCCGACGGAGAAGCACAACGGCATCGACGATTTCGACATAACGCGGATCAATTCTTTGAATGGCTACCTGGGTGCTGTGCGATATGCCGGGGTCAATGGTGAGGGACGCAATTTTGTGAATGAGAACTTTGCTGACTTCGGCCCACGAGTAGGCTTTGCACTGGTACTGACAAACGATAACAAGACAGTCATGCGTGGTGGATTTGCCATCTACTATCCCACAACCGCACAGGCATCTTATGATGCATCCGCTGGAAATACAAACGGTTTTGGTACGCTTACAACGACATATGCCGCTACAACGGCAGACGGGCCTGCATTTACGCTTCAGAACGGTTTGCCTTTCGTTCCATCGCCTCCCCTAGGAGCTGCAGGAGGACAGAATGCGTTTCTCGGACAGAGCGGATACTACGTGCAGCCAAGCGCAAAAGATCCTCAATCGCAGCAATCAACTCTGACAATCTCACGCGAGCTTCCGCATGATGTGGTCATTGATGTGTCTTACATGGGCAACCATGGCACACACTTCCTTCTGCCTGCCTACAACTTTGACACACTTGACCCGCAGTATTTCAGCCTGGGAACCGCTTATCTGAACGCTTCGGTGGCCAACCCTTACGCGGGTATCGTCCCAGGGGCATTGGGTGCGGCGACGATTACGCGGGCCAATCTGATGAAGCCTTATCCCTACATGCAAAATGTGTATGCCAGCAATCCGCGTGGAGGACACTTCGATGGAAATTATCTGTATGTCTCGGCACAGCGGCGTGCAGCACGTGGATTGCAGGTACTCGGCGCATATACCTACGGCAAGTTGATGAGCCTACCCATCTATACCGATATTGCGACCACCGCCGGCATTACGCAGACGGGAACAGGATTTCAGAATCCACGCAATTTTGACGGAGACTACAGTGTGGACGCCATCGATGTAACGCATCGAGGAACGATCTCAGCACTATATGATCTGCCGTTCGGCCGTGACCAGCGATTCCTTTCACATTCGAACACGCTGGACCGTATACTCGGTGGCTTCCAATATAACGTAATCATGACGGCGGAGAGCGGAAGGCCCCTCGGCTTTACGGGAGCAACCAACCAGGGCATCGCAACACGACCGAGCTTCGCCTCGGGAGTAAGTGTTGCCCTCCCGCACCCAAGTCGGACGGAGTGGTTCAATACGGCGGCATTCATCGATCCGCCAGACTATAGCTTCGGTAATGTGCCTCGGTATTACTCCAAGGTGCGTGGCCCTGGGACACTTAATTTCGATATGTCTGTGTTCAAGACGACGCGGATCACCGAACACACTTCGCTGGAGCTACGGCTCGAAGCGTTCAACGCACTCAACCATGTAAACCTCATGCAGCCGGACACGGCCTTTGTTGCGGGTCCTCCTAATCCGGCGGTCTCACCGACCGAAGGCGGAGTCAATAGCCCTTCTAATTCCAACTTTGGGGCGGTGCTTGGGGCGCAGAACGCACGACAGGTTCAACTCGGAGCAAAACTTCGCTTCTGAGAATAGGGTCAAGAAAGACGCCATGCGACAACGCATGGCGTCTTTCTTTGTTTCGCTAGTGTCTAGGGTGAGAGGTAATCGTGTGAAGAAGCTATACATATCCGTGGTTCTGGTTTGTGGTCTTTCGATATCGTCCATCAAAGCGGTGGCGCAGACGAAAGATATCCAGATGAGCAGCGGAAGGATAACGCTGAAGATTTCGCAACAGCACATGCGTTACGGGTTCGAAGTAGAAGGTAAGCGAGTTCTCCTGCCGGATCCTAGGGCGGGAATCTTATTGGGCGGTAGTCCTGTAACAATTACGTCGACTGCAAAGTGTAATGCCGTGCATTGTGTCCTGAATGGATTAAGCGAAGTGGGAGGCAGACTGAAGGTCAGCATAACGATTGAGCCGCATCATGTGGAGATGCTGGCGGAACCGCACCACCTTGGCGATGAAATACGGTTTGTCACGGGTGGAGCAGCGCCGGCATACGGTCTTGGAGATCATGCTGTCGAACAGAAACTATTCTCTACATTGCCAAACAAACAGTACAACACGGATGTGACGGGCTTTGCCGATGACAGGTTCCTCTCAGGCCAGGGGCAAACGCGTTTGGTGAGCAACTTCGTGATCTATCCCAAGCAGGGATTCGCAGTTCTCTTGATCGATCCAACGATGAAGATCGTTCATACGTCGGCCGCGCAGATAGTGCAGGGTGTAGTACACGCGCCTGCGCAGGTGTATCTGCACTACTTCTTCGGCACGACGCATGAGATCTATGCGGCTTATCAGAAGGCGAGAGAGCACGCCGGCTACAAGGTCTTCATGCCGAAGTATGAAGCGTTCGGCGTGGGATGGGAAGCTTTTGGAGCTTTGGCGTGGGATACAGATCAATCAACGGTGACAAAAAGTATCGATCACTATCTTGCCGATGGTTACCCGCTTAGATGGGCCGTGATCGGGTCGGGCTTCTGGCCGTCTTCGCCGGAGATGAATGAGACGACGAGCTTTGGCTTGTGGAATGCTCAAAAGTATCCCGATCCGAAAAAGTTTGTGCAGCATCTTCACGACGAAAATCTGAAGGTAATGATGGGCTTGCGGATCACATTCATCACAACAGGCCCGTTTGCAGCCGAAGGCGCGTCTCACGAATATTTTCTAAAAGAGGAAGGGGTAGCGAAGGCGTTCACCGGCGGGTGGCCGAAGCTGCCGTACTATCTTCTGGATGCTCATAACCCGGCAGCGTTGAATTGGTATATGGGCCTGGTAAAGCGTTGGCAGGATTATGGGATCGATGGTTTCAAGGAAGACTTCTATGGCTACGGCAAGTACAACTTGCGGGATGACAAGGTGGATCCGACTAACGATCGACTGATGGGCGAGCATCAACTCGTGATCGAACGTAATGGTTATTTATCCTCCAATGGCGACTTGCACAGAATCAACGATTTCAACTACGACCAGAATCAGGACCGGGGCCCTGTGAACGCGCTGGCGTTTGCGTATAGCGGCTTTCCATTGGTGTATCCGGATATAGTAGGAGGCACTTTCGGAGAAAGCCATTTCTCCGTTGCACGCACGCCGCAAATGGAGACATACATGATGCGCAATGCACAATGGGCGGCGCTTCACAGTTCGATGGGCATGGGTGAGCCTCCGTGGAGCTTTCGTACACCGGTAGCAAAAGTAATGCTCAATGCGGCGAAACTCCATGCGATGCTTGCGCCCTATCTATTCAGTAATGCACGACGGTTTGCCGTTGATGGGTATCCCTGGACAATGACGCCGCTGCCTATTGCGTTTCCGAACGACGACGCTGTCTATGGCCGCGAAAACGCGACGGATCGTGGCTATGAGTGGATGATTGGAGATGCACTGCTGGCAACACCGCTCTACGGCGAAGACTACGCGACGGCAAACTCGCGCAATATTTACCTGCCGGATGGCCAATGGATGGACTTCGACACCGGCCAGCTTTATCCCGGACATCAGACGTTGAAGAATTTTGCATTACCTCCAGGCAAGACACCTTTGTTTGTAGGTGGATCAGGCGTAGTTCTCGAAGACCTGGATGGCGTAATGAAAGTCTGTATTTATCCGGTCGCGCAAGAGGCGGGCACTGCGATAACAATGCCGGAGGACGAAAAGTCATTTACCGTGCAGGTCATTGGACTGCCGGCTGGTATGAAGTGGACAGGCGTTCGTGTGCATAATTCCGAAGGCAGAATGATTGAGACCTCTTCAGCGGGCAACGCTTTTGTTTTCGTGCCGAAAGCAGGGGATCGTTACACCGTAGAGGCGGTTCGATGATGCAGTTCATCAAAACAGGCATACACCCACCGGCGCCATCAATTTGCGCTGCATCCATCTGTCTGGCAATGTTACTTGGAGCCGCCACAGGGTCAGCACGTGCGGATGCGGCGACAAAATCCGCAGCGTTATCGACAAATCGCTGCGACGTGAAGAGCCCGAGTGGAGAGCTGCGAGGCATGGTTTTCGTTGATCCGGCAATCGGCCTTTCCTACGAAGTCTTCTGGAGGGGAGAGGTCATCGGCGGCGTTGGCCACATCGGACTTCGACTGGGTGAACCGCGGAACAAAGCGATCCGCGAGATCGGTCGCGATGCTAGTTTTGGAGCTGCCTCTCGAGGAAGTATCGATGAACAATATGCGTTCCAAGGCGCAAAGGCGACTGCCGAAAATAAGGCAAATACGCTGACAGTGCCGGTACGCGAAGCCGACGGTACTCGCTACACGCTTGAGGTTCGGGCCTATGATGATGGATTCGCTTGGCGGCTCTCACTCAACGATAAGACGAGTGCCGTGAGAGTATTGGCAGAGACCTCGACATGGGTATTGCCGGAAGGAAAGGTGTGGTTTGGAGAACGAAACAATGACTGGAAGCTAAAGAGCTATGCAGGGGAGTTCCGATCTACTTCCGTTGATGATCTGGCTACGATATCGAGCCAGGGGCCGATTCAAACTGCTCCGTTGGTGGTCGAATTGCCGGGTAGCGGCGGATATGAATTGCTAACTGAAGCAGCGTTGGCAAATTATAGCGGCATGCGATTCCGCGCGACCGGTGGCCGAACGCTGCATGTGGACTTCACTGAAGGGCCGGAAGGATTTGAGGTGGACGGGCCGCTGGTCACGCCCTGGCGGGTTACGATGCTGTGTCCCGATTTGAACTGCCTTGTAAACAACACACTAACGGAGAATCTTAATCCTAGCCCGGATCCTGCGTTGTTTCTCGATACGAGTTATATCCATGGCGGACGTTTTGTTTGGCGCTATATGAGCCGCGAGACAGGTACGCCCGCGCAGGAGATGGAGTTTGTAGGCTTTGCCGTCGCGCTGGGTTATGAGTACACGCTTATCGACGATGGTTGGGAGAGTTGGACGACGCCCTGGCGTTCGATGAAAGATGTGGCAAACTACGCCAGGTCGAAAGGTGTGGGAGTCTTCGCGTGGAAGAACTCGAACGAGATCGACGAACCGTCGAATGACTATGAAGCGGCACGTGCCTTTCTCGATCACGCAGGCGAGGCTGGATTGACGGGCGTCAAGATCGACTTCATCAATGGCGAAAGCAAGAAAAAAGTTGATTTTGAACGCCGTGTTCTCAAGCTTTGTGCGGAGCGACGACTGATGATCGACTTCCATGGCCTACAGAAACCGACGGGGGAAGAAAGGACCTTTCCGAATGGAATGTCGCGAGAAGCCATCCGCGGGATTGAGTTGAATCGCATGGCTGAGGGACCTTTGCCTGCGAGCCACAATGCAGCGCTTCCATTCACTCGCTTTGCTGTGGGCCCGGCGGATTACACACCCGTAAATCTACAGTGGCCCGGCGCGACAACGTGGACTCACCAACTGGCAACGGCGATCCTATTGAGCTCACCATGGCTGGTGATTGCTGAAGACCCGGAGTTTCTTCTCAAGAATCCCGATGCAGCTCCGGCACTCTCCGTGTTCAAAGAGTTGCCGACCACTTGGGATGAAACGATCGTCCTGTCCGGCAGCCAGATCGGCGGCGTGATCGGCATGGCGCGACGTAAGGGAAGCACTTGGTTTATAGCAATCATCAATGGTTCGGCCAAGGCTGTCGCGCTGCCGGCGTTCCCCTCTGAAATTGTCATGGATCATTACACAGGAACGGTGATTGCCAGTCCAGAGAAACGCTCTTTCTTCGCGAGCGAGTATGCAAACGCTAGCGGGTGGCATCGCGATGAGGTACTGCCTGCTGGCGGAGGCTTGGTGGCTGTGCTCAAGCCGAAACGTTAGCTGCCTTGAAAAGGCTTGTACTTGTTGAGAGTGTGCGTGCCGTGACGGACGGTGAATTCTGGAGAGGGGTGAGGGTTGGGAGGAGGAGTGAGGGATGAGGGTTTGGGGGGGAAACGGCCGGTTTGACCATGAAACGGTGGGAACGGCCAAATTGTTCCACGTGGAACAATTTGAAATAGGCAGGAATGACAAGGGTTTTCGCTGTTTTTTGACGGCGAAAAAAACGGTGGAGGCGGTCGCTTTTTACGGTGCTACGGACGGTGATTACGGTGGATTTTCACCGTGACGGTGGCCGGCCGCTTCAAGTCACTTAGGTCGGGATGCGAGGCTTTTGCCACGCTTTTGGTAGAGATTAAAACGTAGAAAATTCATTGTTTGATCTCACTATTCCATTGCGCTCTTATAGAAAAACTTGGTAGGCTTCTGGGCCATGGAACTGCATATCAGCATGATTCCTTCTCCAGAAGACCCGCCGTGGCGGAGCGATGACTACCAGTCCGGCCTTCGAAGCCTGGAACTGGCTTTTAAAGCCGACGGGGTGGAGATCCACGAGGCGGAAAGCCCCTCCGTTATTGCGGAGTGCGGTGCCGCTATGTCTGGGGAGTGGATGGTCCGCTTGGACGCTATGCCGGACTCGGTTCTGGAGACCGTGGTGGGCTCCTGGTTGCAGGCCCGACGGGGCAGGACGGTTTGCCTGACCATTGGAGAGATAGAGGCCGATGTGCTGACAGTCGCCGAGTTCATAGACGCCATCCAGTGCGCGAGGTTTTATCAGAAGATCTCGGAGAGCGATTCCTGACCAGGCTCGGGCGGTCCGGAGGCGGCATCACACGTCCGACGGGTTTCAGGGTGGATATGGTATTGTGATCCGTTCGTGAAACGTCCAGGTTTCACCCAGGGGAGAGCAACTCATGGCGACAGAATTCGTCGCGCTGGCAGGCAGTGGCAACAGTGCCACATTGGTTGAGCCAGAGACGCAACAACGGGCTCCGCAAGACAACATCGTCAACGATCTCAGCATTCAGATTGCGACGGTGAATGGATCTGGCTCGCAGTCGGCTAACTCTGTTCTGCTGAAGTCGATCTTCCGAATGGGGATACCCGTCAGCGGTAAGAACCTGTTCCCTTCCAACATCGCCGGCCTGCCAACCTGGTACACCATTCGTGCCAATAAACAGGGTTATGTTGCGCGCAAAAAAGAGATTGACCTGCTGATTGCGATGAACCCTGAGACGGCGCAGGAGGACTTTCTTTCGCTGCCGGCTGGAGCGGCGGCGATCTATGAGGAGTCCGCGAACCTAAAACAGTTTCGCGACGATGTGGCCTGCTATCCCGTGCCCTTCGACAAGCTGACTGCCGTGGTTTGCCCAGAGGCGAAGCTGCGCAAGCTCGTGAAGAACATGATCTATGTGGGCTTGGCGGCGCAGCTTTTGAAGATCGATATGGGCGCCGTGGAACCAGCCCTGCGGAAGCAGTTTGCCAAGAAGGTGAAGGCGGCGGACCTGAACTGGGCGGCGGTGCAGGCGGGGTACGAGTATGCTTCGACGAACTTCACCAAGCAGGACCGTTACATTGTAGAAGCGATGAATGCGACCGCGGGCAAGATCCTGATCGATGGGAACTCCGCGGCCGGACTGGGATGTGTCTTTGCGGGATGCACGGTGGTGATGTGGTATCCGATTACGCCTTCCACTTCGCTAGTGGAAGGCTTTATCGAGTATGCGAAGCGCTACCGCATCGAGGAAGATGGCAAGGCTACGTTCGCGGTGGTGCAGGCCGAAGATGAACTGGCTGCAATCGGCGCCGTGCTGGGCGCGGGATGGGCAGGAGCGCGCGCGATGACGGCGACCTCCGGACCGGGAATCTCGCTGATGGCGGAGTTTGCCGGACTGGGTTATTACGCCGAGCTGCCGGGAGTGATCTTCGACGTGCAGCGCGGTGGGCCTTCCACCGGGATGCCGACGCGTACGCAGCAGGGAGATATTCTGGCCGCCGCGTTCCTTTCGCATGGAGACACGAAGCACGTGCTGCTGATTCCGGGGAGCGTGAAGGAGTGCTACGAGATGGCGATGGCGGCCTTCGATCTGGCAGAACAGTTGCAGACTCCGGTGTTTGTGATGTCGGACCTGGATTTAGGGATGAACAACTGGATGTCGGAGCCCTTTGCTTATCCGGACAAGCCGCTGAATCGCGGCAAGGTGTTGAGCGCCGACGACTTGACCAGGCTTGGCGGCTTCTCCCGCTATAAGGATACGGATGGCACCGGCGTGGGCTCTCGCACGTTGCCCGGTACAGACCACCCGCAGGCGGCCTACTTTACGCGTGGAACGAGCCATAACGAGAAGAGTGGATACTCGGAGCGGCCGGATGACTATGTGAGCAACGTGCAGCGGATTGCGTGCAAGTTTGAGACCGCGCGGACGCTGGTGCCTCGGCCCGAAGTGGTTCAGACGGGAAGTTCGAAGATTGGCCTGATTGCCTTTGGCTCGTCGGACTTTGCGGTGCGTGAGAGTCGCGATCAGCTCAACGAGGAATACGGCCTGAAGACCGACTACCTGCGATTGCGTGCGTATCCGTTCACGCGCGAGGTGGATGATTTTGTCGGGTCCCATGAACGTGTGTATGTGATCGAGCAGAACCGCGATGGGCAGATGCTGAGTTTGCTGAAGCTGTATCTGCAACCGGCAGAGGTGGTGAAGCTGTGCAGCATACGCCACTACAGCGGAATGCCGATCGATGCACGGTCTGTGACGGACGACCTTGTCACGCAGGAAGGAGTCTAGATGGCAACCACGACTGTTACCCCTGATCCTATGGATGCGCCGAAGCCCACCGTGAAGACGAACAGGATTGGTCTCCAGGTGCTGGACTATCGCGGTGGCAAGACGACGCTTTGTGCTGGCTGCGGACATAATGCGATCTCGGAACGAATTATCGATGCGTTTTATGAGATGGGCGTGAAACCGGAGCGTGTAATGAAGCTGTCGGGGATCGGTTGCTCGTCGAAGAGTCCGGCTTACTTTATGACTCGATCGCACTCCTTCAATAGCGTGCATGGCAGGATGCCTTCGCTGGCAACAGGAGCGCTGCTGGCCAACCGAACCATGAAAGCGCTGGGCGTGAGTGGTGATGGTGATACTGCTTCTATCGGCATTGGGCAGTTCGTGCACATGATGAGACGCAATGTACCGATCATCTACATCATCGAGGACAATGGTGTTTATGGATTGACGAAGGGTCAGTTCTCTGCAACCGCCGATATCGGATCGACGCTGAAGACGGGAGTGATCAATGATCTGCCCGCGATCGATACGTGCGCGCTTGCAATCCAGATGGGCGCAACATTTGTAGGGCGGTCGTTTTCTGGCGACAAGAAGCAGCTGCTCACCATGCTGAAGGCGGCCATCGCGCACCACGGAACGGTGGTACTGGATGTGATCTCGCCGTGCGTTACGTTCAACGATCACGAGGGCTCGAGCAGAAGCTACAAGTACACGCAGGAACACCAGGAAGCCATTTCAGAGGCAGGCTTTGTGCCCCATTTTCATGAGATCGACGTTGAGTACGATCCCGGTACGACGATCAATGTGGAGATGCATGACGGCAGCCATTTGCGGCTTCGCAAGCTCCGTGAGGACTACGCGCCAACCGACCGGGCCGCTGCCGTTGCAGCACTAATGTCCGCACATGCGAAACAGGAAGTTCTGACCGGGGTCTTCTACGTCGACAACCAGAAGCCTAGTTTTACCCAACTACTAAACCTTGTGGATGAGCCGCTGGGGACTTTGCCGGACGAGCGTGTGCGACCGACTCGCGCAGCGTTGGAAGACGTGATGCAGCGGCTGATGTAAGACCTCAACTTGTAGAAGGAACACGAAGGACATTTTAGTGGAGTAACTGTAGGCGAGTCGCCGACTGCTTGTTGTCTTTATCCGCCAGGTCAGCGGCCACCTCCAGTTCATGGCGCGATTCTTCTGCCTTGTTGAGACGTGCGAGAGTCAATCCAAGGTAGTAGTGTCCGGGCTGGTAATCCGGCGCCGCCAGGGTTGCTTTTCTTAGCCACTCCTCCGCATTGTCATACTGCTTCAGTTGGAAGTACGCGGTGCCAATTCCGGTGAGTGCGCCACCATGTTGGGGATCGCGTTCCAGGGTCTTCTGAAACTGCGCGATGGACTCCTGAAATTTATTCAGCTTCAAATCGGTTTCGCCCAGCCGGTAGTACGCTTCGCTCTGGCGTGGTTGAATGGAGATTGATTGTTGGAACTCCTCACGGGCCTTGTCGAATTGCAACCCCTGAAGATAGATGCGGCCGAGTCCAAAGTGCGCTGAGGCATCGAGCGGGCGCACCTTGAGATAGGCCTGCATGTATTGCTGTGCTACATCCAGTTGGCCTAAATCGAGTTTGACCCGCGCACGGGCATACAGCAGATTCGGATCGTTCGGTTCGAGAGAGGCTAGGTGATCCAGTACCTTGTCTGCGTCCATGTAAAGATGCATCTCGTCTTCCTGGATTCCGAGGTCGAAAAGTATTCGTAAGTTTTCCGGTTCCACTTTCTGGGCTCGCAGCAGGTCCTTGAGTGCGTCGTCCATCCGTCCAGCAACGCGGTCGTTCGATGCGAGATGTTCGGTGGTAGAAGACATTCCTTCCAAAGCTTCAGCATTTTTCGGGTCGGCCTGAAGCACCTGTTCAAAGAGGTCGCGTGCCTGCTCGAAGTTTTCCTGAGCTTGCAACTGTTGAGCAGCTACGACCTTATCCTGAGGCTTGGGTTCGGTAATGCCTTGACCGCTAGCTGTCAAAGCCAGCAGAAATGAGATTCCTAGCAGCATAGCTCCTCCCCCGGCTGCCGATTCTAATGGTTCGCCTGGTTACGGACAACTCTCAATCGTATTGATTAATCAGAAAAGCTGAAGGCCAAGCATTGCTTGACCTTCAGCCGAGGAAACAGGGTGGCCAAGAAGGAGGTTAGAAGTTGAACTTGGCCGTGAACTGCATGTTGCGTGGGCCGTAGTCTGTAGCACCCGGAACACCGAACGGCGTTGCACCAGTTACAGCACTCGGCGAAAGGTTGGGCAGGGCAAACCGGTGACGGTTGAAGAGATCGAACACTTCCGCCTTGAGTTGGAAGATCTGCTTCTCAGTGATATGGAAGTCCTTCAGCAGACTGATATCTTCTGCCTTATACAGCGGACCCGTGATCGCCTGAGTTACACGGGGGATGTTGCCAAGGGAGAACGGCACGAAGGAGCAAGGGGCAGTCGGGGTGCCACAGCCCGGGGAGTAGGGTCGTAACGTGTCCAAACCTTCACGGTTCTGGTCGACGAAGGCAGCTTGCGCCATGGGGATGGGACCATTCACATCGTCGGACGGTCGAAAGGCCGGCTTGAACCAAGACTGACCATTGAACTGATTGGGGCCGTTTTTGTTAGCCTTGAATGCCGCGCTCGCGTAGTCGTGGAACGGGCCTGCGGCAGGCCCTTCGGTATAGTCGATGCAGTTCTGATAATAAGGAATGCCCGTAGCGCAACCGAATGAGATGTTCTGTCCAGATTGATACCGTTGAATGGCGCCGACCTCCCATCCTCCAACCAACAGATCGAGCGCGCGGTTGTGATTCAGGAAATGCCGGCCCTCGCCAAATGGCAACTGATACAAGTAGCTCAGCGAAAATGTTTGCGGAATATTCTGGACGCTAACGGCCTTGTCTGCCTTAAGGTTCTGAGCACCCTGGCCCTGTTCCAGTTCGTTGCCTGTCACATAGCTGAACGGGATCGTCGAATCGGCATCCGTGAGTAACTTCGACCAGGTGTAAGACGCTTGCAAGTTAAATCCATTGCGGAAGCGCCGCTCCAATGAAGTAACCAGGGCGTTATAGGTGGAGTGACCCAGGTTTTCCAGGCAGCAATCTCCCGCGATGTAGTCATACTGCGGGAATGGCCGCAGTGCCTGCCCCAGGTTGCCCTCGAAGGCGGCATAGGGAGCTTTGACACCGAAGTTCGCCCCCCCCATTGGGATGTAGGTCTGACCGATGTCCAGATTGTCTCCCAGGCCGAAATACTGCGGGGAGATGTTATTGATATTGGTGAGAAAACCGGAGTGGAGATTTTGCGAGGCTTCGCCTATATAACCGATCGTGAAGCGCAGATCCTGGGCAAGCTCATCCTGCAACTGCAGGCTCCAGTTGTTGGTCATCGAGGGCCGGCCTTCGCTGGGGAGAATCAGTTCGCCACCTACGGCGTTAAAATTTCCGTTGCCAGCAGTGAGTTGGGTAGGATCCAGATCGGGCGCGAAGCTGACAGCAGTTCCGTCACCGTTCTGGAATCCGCTATCCAAGAGGAACGAGTAGGTGAAAGTACCTCTCTGTGGGTTAGGTTTGTTTGGACTGCGTGTTTGCGTGTAACCGGCATCCATCGAAGCGCCGAAGTCGCTGTATTGCAGCGGACCATAGATGATCGCACCTCCTCCGCGAAGAACGGCTTTTCCATTTGTGCCAGGCAGGACATAAGCGAACCCAATGCGCGGGGCAATGTCTTTGAACCATGTGTCCGCCCATGCCGAATTGCAGTGGCAATTAACTCCGAAGACCAAGGCACCCGGCAGTCCTCCTGCAGCAGCATCTGGCGCGGTGAGGCTGAGGTTCGAGGTGCGGTTCTCTGCCTCGTGACGCGGCACATCCACGTCGTAGCGAATACCCACGTTAAGAGTGAGATTGCTGCTGACCTTGATATCGTCCTGCGCAAACCCTGCGATATAGTGCGAGTTCCAACGGGGATGATCGTTGAATACAGTTTGGCCGGAGTCGCCAACCCGACCCATGAGGAAGCTGGCGAACGTGCTCCCGTCATAGTTATATTCCCCACCTCGGTTCGCGGCTCCGCTCTGGTCACGATAGAAGTCCAGGTAATCGGTGTTGTAATCGATAGTGGAGTATTGCTGGAAGCGAATATCTATACCGAACTTGAAGCTGTTGCGGCCCTTCAGCCAGCTAACACTGTCGCTCAACCGGATGCCATTATCGATGTTCTGGCCGTTCTGCTGTTGCCCCCACGAGGATATGTTGTCTCCCCCGATGAAGTTGACGACGGGGAAGAAGGGCGCAAGCAGGCCAGAGATACCGGCCGCGTTGGCTTGAGGAGAGTTGAAGCCCTCGCCCAGGTTGATACTGTTGGTGCGGTTGTACCCGAGGTTCAGATGGTTCAACAGCGTGGGGCCGAAGGTGTAGTCCCAGCCGGCGCGGGAGTAATGGGTGGTGAAGGTCTGGACGTAGCCGAGATTATTGAATGGCGCGGGGAAATTGGGAGCGGCGGTCAGTTTGTAGTTCTGACGGGTATTGTACGAGGCAAAGATCTTGCTCTTTGCACCGATGTTCTGGTCGATGCGGATTGAGTAAGTGGTGTTGTTGTTTGGCACGGCTCCGGAGGTCGCATAGTTGTTGTAGCTAGGAAAAGGTGCATTTGGCGTGGCAGTCTGGTTTGGCAACGGCAGCCCAGCAAGCAATTTCAGCGCGGCTCCGCTCAACTGATTTGTCGGAATAACGTTGGGCGTGGCAAAAGGCAGTCGACAGTACTGGTTGTTGGCAGGAGGCGAACCTGGTTGAATCTGATCCGTGGTGGGGTCAAAAATTTCATTGTAAAGAAGCGGCTGATTATTGCAAGGATTTGTTGTAAAGCCCGCAACAGTCACTGGTCCGCCGAGAATATCCCTGAAGTCTCCAGTGCGCTCCGTCGCTGTCGGCACGGTCGCCTGGATCGGGTAGCTCTGATGAAATTGGAACTTCTCCCATGCAAACAGGAAGAACGTGCGATTTCTGCCGTTGTATAGCTTTGGAATCCACACCGGCCCGCTGAATACTCCACCATAGTCATATTTGCTGTCCTGCCCTTTGCTATAGGAGCAGTTGACCTCGGAAACGCCGACGCAGTTGATGTCCCTGAAGGCATCGTTGAACCAGGTATTCGCGTCGAAAATCCTATTCTTGACGATCAGATACCCATTGCCATGAAAAGAATTGGCTCCACTCTTGGTGGCGAAGCTTTCAATGCCCGAGGTAGTGCGTCCGAACTCAGCCTGTGGAGTCGATGTGGTGACTTTGAACTCCTGAAGGGCTTCAATGGAGGGCGACGTCTCGTCGAACGACGAGCCGTTTTCACTACGCTGAATGCTCGCACCGTCAAGAAGCACCTCTGCACCATAAGCCTGACCGCCACTTAGGCGGGAGAAGAAGACGCCATTGCCACTATTAGCCTGAGTCGCACTACCCGGACCGGTCGTGCCCGGCACAAGGAAGACGAATGTTTCCGGCGAGCGCAGGCCCCCCACACCCTGAAGAAGAGACAATGGGAGGTCTTCGATTTGCTTATTGGAGATTGTGCCGCTGATATCGGAGGACTCCGTCTCAAGCCGTAAGCCGCTGGCATCGACATTGACCACATCGCTAACGCCACCAGCATTCAGCGATACGTTCAGGGCGGAGGTGCTGTTGATCTGCACCTGAACCCCAGAGTTGGTCGTGGTCGCAAAACCAGGAGCTTTTACGACTACCGTGTATACGCCGATAGGCAGATCAGGAAAACGGTAGGAGCCGACAGAGTTGGACTTCGTCTCGTTTTTGCCACCATTTGTCTGGTTAGTTGCATCGATGACTGCGTTCGGGATCACCGCGCCGGTGCTATCGGTGACGCTACCAGCCAACGCGCCACGCGCCGATTGCGCGTTTCCGTGTACCGAAAGAGCCAGTACACCCACCCCAAGAATGACCAGACGATAGATTCTTCCAAAACTCTTCATGCAGCGCTCCTGAAAAATTACTGACGTGCAATTAAGACATCTCTAGCTGGTTAGGCTAACAACAGCTAACAGCTCCAACTCATTTGCGAAACAGACGTTTGAATCTATCTCTGCTTCGTCAAAAATTATTCGGTAAGCGTTTTCTCAAATACGTAAAATTTACGCTCATGAAATCGTCGCGAAGAATAGATGGGGCTTCGCAAGGTTGTCAAGAAAAAAATACCGTAGTGGCCGGTGATGTTCCACTGTCTCCTTGACGCATGCTCTTGCAAGCGCTAGAAATCCTAATTTCCCGGGCTTTACGAGGTCATTATCAGGCATTAAAGAGCGTCAGTTTGTCTCAGGGGAAGAGTGATACCCACTCAGTTCCGCAGACTTGGCGAATTCGGCCTTGGCCTTCTGTTCCAGACCCTCCTGGTGGTAAACCTTTCCGAGCATGAAGTGCAGCGCAGGATTTTCAGGCTTCAGAGCAATCGCCTCCTCGAACTGCTGCTGTGACTTCTGGAGAAGATTGAGCTGTAGATAGAGGTGGCCAAGCTGCTCCCGAATGCGAGGATCGCGCGGCTCAATCGATACGGCCCTACTCAGCAGAGCCTCGGCCTCCTGCAGCTTTCCCTGGTGCACAAGGATGATGCCCAGATTGAGGAGCGGCTGGGCGCTGGGATGCTCCTCTTTTTGCTGAAACTCGATTGCCAGACGATAAGCGACAATGGCATCGCCGGTTCGATTCAATCCTTCATAGGCCAGTCCCAGATTATTCTCGGCTTTGACGTTTCGCGGTGCCAGAACAAGCGCTCGCTGGAAGCAATCCGCCGCCGCTTGAAAGCGTTGGAGCGAATAGCGAATACGGCCTAATCCGTACCACGCCTCCGGGTCGCGCTCATTGTCGCGTACTGCAAGAATCATCCAATGTTCGGCGTCTGCGAGATCATTCAGTAAGACGTAATCTTTGGCGACATTCTGTAGATCAGCCGCGGTTGGCGGTTCGATTGCGGCTGCACGGGTATACTCCGCGAGGGAATCTTTGGGGTCATTGAGGCGCAGCAAACTATAGGCCAGCATGGTGTGTGCTGTGGCGGAGTGCTGCTCCGTCTCTAGAAAGAGACGTAATTCTGAGGCGGCTTGATTGAACTTCCCAGCGCCGATCAACTTCTGTGCATCCTGCAAGGCTGCCTGGGCCGCCGAGGGTTGAGGCATCGGCGCCTGGGGCACTTGCGATAGAACGATGCCGGGGATGCAAAGCACTACCCCCAACGCCACGGCGCTCCACGCTGCATAGAATAGCCCACGTCCGATGCAAGGGACAGGCCCGAAATGATGAGCAGAACGCATCTGGGCGTTGATTATAAGTGCCTAACCATGGGTATGGATTTCTATAGAAATCGTTTACCGGATAAGGTATGGTGGTGCATGCTTGTGAGCCTCTATGGGGGATAAGGTATTGTGGGTGCGTACCTGTGGAGCTGTATGAGATTGCTGCCAACTTACTTCCCCGCACATCGTCCGCGTCTGATTTCGTCTTGGCGCTCGCACGTCACTGCTCCAAAGATATGTTTTGGCTTGGTGATGGGTCTCATGCTGGTTCCATCTGCAATCCCATGCAGCGGTCAGTCCACTACATCCGGCGCACCCGATTCGCAATCGAATACATCGAACGAAGGCGCACAAGCGCCGGCGAAGGGTGGGTCAAATACCGGTAACCCTCATGCGGCTGTGCTCGATTCGGAGCACAGGCCAATCACAGCGGGTGGCTTTACCAAAATAGGGCCGATCCTGTTCGAGGATATTGCGCGGCAGGCAGGCCTCACTACATGGAAGCATGTGATGGGGACACCGGAGAAGCACTTTATCATCGAGACCAACGGCTCGGGCGTCGGCCTGCTGGACTATGACAATGATGGATGGTTGGATATCTATCTGGTCAATGGCTCTACCTACGATGCCATGTCCGGCAAGGCGACGCCACCAAAGGCCGCGCTGTTTCACAACAATCACGATGGCACCTTTACCAACGTAGCGGAGAAGGCCGGCGTCACCAACGACCGCTGGGGTACCGGCGTGGCCATCGCCGACTTCGATAACGACGGCTGGCCAGACATCTATGTCACGAACTTCGGCAAGAACCGTCTCTATCGCAACAACCACGACGGCACCTTTACAGATGTCGCCGAGAAGGCCGGTGTTACCTTGGGAAACTGGTCCGCTGGGGCGACTTGGGGAGACTACGACGGCGATGGCCGGCTCGATCTTTTTGTCCCCGGCTATATCCACTACGACCTGGCAAATCCACCCGCATCTGGTTCCAAGACGGTCTCATACACCTTCTGCCAATTTCGCGGCGAGAACGTCATGTGCGGTCCGCGAGGCCTGAAAGGCGAACCGGACCACCTCTTCCACAACAATGGTGACGGCACTTTTACTGACGTCAGCGAGAAAGCAGGGGTGGCCGATAAAAACGCCTACTACGGCATGTCTTCAGTCTTCATTGATGTCAATAACGACGGCAAACCCGACCTGCTCGTCTCCAACGATTCCACTCCGAACTATCTCTATATCAACAAAGGTGATGGAACATTTGAAGATAACAGCTACGCTTCTGGCTATGCCCTCAACGAAAATGGTCGCGAAACAGCCTCCATGGGCATCGCCACCGGTGACTATCAGAACAACGGCTTGATTGACATCTACAACACCACTTTTTCCGACGACTACAACCCTCTCTACCGCAACGATGGCGACGCCAACTTCACCGATATCAGCTATCAGCTCGGCATCGCCGAACCTACCATCCCCTTTCTCGGGTGGGGCACGGAGTTCTTCGACTACGACAACGATGGCTGGAAAGATTTGATCGTCGCTAACGGGCATGTATACCCGTCTGTCGATCGCATGCCCTGGGGAACGACCTGGGCACAACGTCCGCTGGTCTTTCACAACGTCGCCGGACGAAAATTCGATCTGATGCCTGCGGTGGAAGGAACAGCGCTGGCCCAGACCTACGTAGGCCGAGGCCTGGCAATAGGCGATCTCTTCAACGATGGCAAGCTCGACGCAGTCATCAATGTCCTCGACGGCTATCCCGCATTGTTGCGCAACGTCTCTACCGATAAAAACCACTGGATCGAGTTCAAACTAATCGGTGGGCCGAAGAGTCCTCGCGATGCCGTCGGAGCTACCGTCTACCTCACGGCCAACAAAATACGACAACGCGACGATGTCATCTCCGGCGGCAGTTATGCCTCAACCAATGACCCGCGCCTGCACTTCGGTCTCGGCGACGCCACAACGATTGAATCGGTCGAAGTGCATTGGCCAAGCGGTGCGAAAGAACGTTTCGTCATCTCACAAGTTGATCGCATTATGGTTCTGACTGAAGGAAAAGGAGCAAAGTTTTAGGATGCTCGCATTACCTCCACCTTTTGGTGGAGAAATTAATCCATCGAATGGTGCGCGTAAACCTTTTCGCAAAATACTAAAATTCTGCCACTCATGAACACTCTGATCTCCACCGAGCGAACCCTTCGAATCATCACCTGCATACTCCTGGCCTTTGCCTGCGCTTGCGGTCTGATGGCCTGGCGATCTGATCATGCTTACGCAAGTGCCGATGCTAATACGTCTGCACAGCGTTCAGCCTACTCCAACAACGTGGCAGAGCACTACAACTTCCGCTTCGGCAACGACAAACCCTTTCTTCCTTCCAACGCCACCACTGACACCGGCGAGTTCATTAACCCGCAGAGCTTTCCCACCGCACAATATTGCGGCCATTGCCATCAGGCTGCGCACGCTCAGTGGCGCGAATCGGCCCACGCAAACTCCTTCCGCGCCCCCTGGTACATCAAGAACACCAACATGCTCACCAAAGAAAAGGGCATTGAATACACTCGCCACTGCGAAGGCTGCCACAACCCCATAGCCCTTACTTCCGGCGCACTAACCAAGGGCTCTCCCATCGATCGCAAGTTCGACGCTGACGGCATCACCTGCTCGGTCTGCCATTCCATTCAGCGGGTCGACACCCGCGGCACCGGCAGCTATGTGTTAAGCCAACCGGCCGTCACTGTCGACGAAGCCGGCAAGCCCATCTACGGTCAGGTCTCCGACAAGGAAATCCTCGCCCATCTCGACCGCCACTCCCAGGCCGTCATGAAAGACTTTTACCGCACCAGCGAGTTCTGTTCAGCCTGCCACAAGGCAGCTCTGCCGAAGACTCTGAACGACTATAAGTGGCAGCGTGCGATCTTCCTCTACGATGAGTGGCAGCTATCTTCCTTTGCTAAGCAATCGCCACTGCCCTTCTACGTCAAGGATCAGGTCTCCACCTGCCAGACCTGCCACATGGCTCGAGAGGCTCTGCTGGGAATCGATCCCGGGGCCAAGAACGGCACCCTCGTTTCGCATCGTTGGCTCGGGGCCAATACCGTACTGTCGAAGTACTACAACTATCCTGTGCAGATGCAGAAGACACAGGAATTCCTGCGCAACAACATCTTCAACCTGGACATCTTCGGCCTTGAACGCAACGGCGAAAAGATGATTGCCCCCTTGGGCAGCCAGCCATTCGACATTGCCGCGGGCGACACTCTCACCGCCTCCATCGTCATCCAGAACAAAGGAATCGCCCACAGCCATGTTCCCGAGCAACGCGACTTCTACGAAAGCTGGGTAGAGTTCAAAGCCACTGACGCCGCCGGCCACGTCCTCATGCACTCCGGAGAGCTTCAGCCCAATGGCAATCTCGACCCACGCGCTCACAGCTTCACCAATCGGCTGATCAACGTCAAAGGCCAACTGAACGATCTGCATCAGGTCTGGGACAACCGTGTCGTCGCGTACAACAACACTATTGCATCTGGACGCTCGCAGATCGTCCGCTATCAATTCCAGCTTCCTAAAGATGCGACTGGGTCAATTACCATCACAGCCACGGTCAACTACCGCCGGTTCAATCAACACTTCATCGACTTCGGAATGGGCAAGCACTACGAGGAGCCTGTCGTTGAAATGGTCTCTCGTATGCGGTCGCTAACCGTCGGCGCCAATCCTGCACTGCCGCCTGATCCGCAAGACAACAAGGACTGGATGCGTTGGAACAACTACGGCATTGCAATGCTCGACGCGCAGCAATACGCCGAAAGCGCACACGCCTTCGAGCGGGTAGCCACCATGCGCCCAGACTACGCCGATGCTTTCACCAACATCGCCATCGCCAACTTCCAGTGGCAGCGGTATGACACCTCCTACGACAACCTGCAGAAGGCATTGAAGCTAAGCCCGCATAACGCACGTGCTTTGTATTACCTTGCACTGGTCGAGCGTAACCAAGGCCATGTCGATGCTGCGATCAGCGATCTCCGTGAAGTCACGGCGCAGTTCCCTCGTTCACGCGATGCTCACCGTGAGCTCGGCTTCTCGCTCTATCAGGAAAGAAAATACGATGAGGCGCGGGTCGAATACGAGACACTTCAGTCGATCGATCCTGACGACCTCGCAGCACACTACATTCTTTCGATCGTCTATCGCAGGTTGGGGATGAAGGATAAAGCCGCGATAGAAGCCGCTGCATTTGCAGACCAAAAGGACGACCCCACCGCAAGCGCCTACGCCCTGGAGTTCCTACGCAAGCATCCGGAGATCGCCTCGGAGAGTGTGCCGTGGCATACCCACACTGATCTCCCCGAGCAGACCACCGCCGCAGGCGGAGCGCAGAGTCAATGAAGCTGCAATCCGCTATCTTCAACCTGGTGCTGATCTCTTCCCTTTCATCGTTCGCCGCCGCCGAGAGCAAATCTCATCGCGGCGCGGCGGTGTACGCCAGTAGTGGATGCAGTCACTGTCACACCATCCGAAATGTAGGTGGCAACAAGGGCCCTGATCTCTCCGGCGTCGGACGAAAAATGAAGAAAGATCAGCTTCGGCAGCAGATCATTAAGGGGAGCGCTCAGATGCCTGCCTTTGGAGAGATACTGCAGGAGTCGGAGATCAAAGATCTGGTCGCATATCTGCACTCCTGCCGCGATAAGAAAGGAAAATAGCGAATGCGCCTTGGTATCGCACCGCTCTGCCTGCTCAACGCCGCGCTTGCGTTACCCGGCAGCGCACAGGCACCTGCTTCCTCCACTACTCCTCCACCAGAGATAACCTCAACAGCGGGAAAAGGCACACCCGGGAACTTCGTCGACATCACACAGCGTAGCCATGTCCTCTTCAACGGCCAGGCCTCGCACACAGGCAGTAAGTACCTTATCGAGACCATGGGCTCAGGCGTCGCACTTCTCGACTACGACAACGACGGCCGCCTCGACATCTTCCTCGTCAACGGAGCGCCGCTCGCCAATCCCACACCCAAAGGAACCATTCCTCAGAAGACCGGTCCCAAATACTGGAACCGTCTTTATCATCAAAAGCCCGACGGCACTTTTGAAGATGTAACCGAGAAAGCCGGACTACAAGGCACCGGGTATGACATGGGCGTAGCGGTCGGAGACTATGACAACGACGGCTACGAAGACATCTATGTAACCGGCTACGGAGGAAACCACCTCTATCACAACAACGGCAACGGAACCTTCACCGACGTAACGCAGAGTTCCGGCACAGGCGGCAGCGGTTGGTCTACCTCCGCAGCCTGGGTCGATCTCGACAACGACGGCCGCCTCGATCTCGTGGTCCTGCGCTACGTGAAGTGGGACTTCGATGATGTCTGGTGTGGCGAGCATCGCGAAGGTTACCGCGCCTATTGCCATCCTGACGTCTTCCAACCGATCGCACCGCTGGTCTATCACAACGACGGTAACGGCCACTTCACCGAAGTATCCGCAAAGATCGGCCTCGATAAACTTGGCAAAGGTCTTGGCATAGCCATCGGAGACTTCGACCGCGACGGCAAGATAGACGTCGCGGTCGCCAACGACTCCATGCTCGAATATCTCTATCGCAACAAGGGCGACGGCACCTTCGAAGAAGTCGGCCTGCCTGCCGAGATCGCCGTCGACGGCGACGGACGCACTTACGCTGGCATGGGTATCGACTTCCAGGACTACGACAACGACGGGCTGCCCGATCTCATCATCACCAACCTCGCGAACCAGAAGTATGCGCTCTATCGCAACAACGGCGACAGCAGCTTCAGCTACGACAGCTACATCAGCGGCATCGGCGGCATGACGCTACTGCACTCCGGCTGGGGTATTCATTTCCTCGACTACGACAACGACGGCAACAAGGATCTCCTCGTCGCCCAAGGTCACGATCTGGACACCATCGAATTGAATTATCCGCAACTCCACTACAAAGAGCCGATGCTGCTGGCCAACAACACCGGCCACGGCTTTGTCGATGTCTCAGCGCAATCCGGCGCTATCTTTCATCAGGCCTGGGCCGGCCGCGGACTGGCCGTCGGCGACCTCGACAACGACGGCCTCGTAGATGCCGTCGTAACCACGAACGACGGCCCTGCCTATGTGCTGCACAACGAGACGAAGACGCCCAACCACTGGCTAACGTTCCTGCTCGTGGGCCATCGTAGCAATCGCGACGGCATCGGTGCGGAGATCAAACTGACTACGCCGGCAGGTTCGCAGTATGTCACGGTCACGACCGCAGGCAGCTACCTCTCCTCCAGCGACAAGCGCGCACACTTCGGCCTGGGCTCAGCGAAGACAGCGCAATCCGTTCAGATCCGTTGGCCGAGCGGCATAGTGCAAACGCTCAACAACGTTCCGGCAGACCAGATGCTCAAGGTCGAAGAACCTGCCGGAACGCCGGCAAAATAAAAGAAATCTGGCTCTTCGAGTCAAACCTTGCCTCACTGCGATAGAATTCCCGGGCAGATGAAGAAAACGTTTTCGTGACGTTCCGAATTTGTTCCCTCCATCACAAACTTAGGAGATTTAAGCCCTATGCTGCACAGACTTCTTGTCAAGATGACACCTTTTGCTCTCGAGCCATCACGCGCTCGCAATGCTCGCCGGTTGACAGCATGTTTGCTCTGCGTCTGCCCGATGGTTTCCGCGCAAGGGCGTAGCGCGCCCGCGGCGCAGCTTAATATCGACACGGCCAATATCGTCAGTCCCGTGAGCCCGATGCTTTACGGAATGATGACGGAGGAGATCAACCATGCGTTCGACGGTGGGCTTTATGCGGAGTTGATTCAGAATCGGACGTTTCGCGGGTCGTGGGTGGGCGTTGATCACTGGGCGCTGGTTCGCCGTGGCAATGCGAGCGCTACGATGCATCCAGACCATGCGAGCGGACCTAGCG
>Ga0302305_1000380_pt1 | contig 27590 bp, 24 predicted proteins | sample III_Palsa_E2_3_FD_198764 | JGI IMG/M metagenome (GOLD analysis project Ga0302305, IMG submission 198764) | Peat permafrost microbial communities from Stordalen Mire near Abisko, Sweden - III_Palsa_E2_3 | ecosystem: Environmental > Terrestrial > Soil > Palsa > Peat permafrost | place: Sweden... | reverse complement strand
CGTGGATCAGGATGTACGGGTCATCCAGCTCGACCTGCTGGCTCTGCTGGTTGTTGATGAAGTACGGCGACAGGTAGCCGCGATCGAACTGCATGCCCTCGACGACGTCCAGCTCGTTTTCCAGACCCGAGCCTTCCTCGACCGTGATCACGCCTTCCTTGCCGACTTTCTTCATCGCGGTGGCGATGATGTCGCCGATGTTGGTGTCGGAGTTGGCCGAGATCGTACCGACCTGGGCGATTTCCTTGTCGTTCGCGGTCGGGTTGGAGAACTTCTTCAGTTCGCCGACCGCAGCGGCGACGGCCTTGTCGATGCCGCGCTTCAGGTCCATCGGGTTGATGCCGGCGGCAACAGCCTTGAGGCCTTCCTGGATGAACGCCTGTGCCAGCACGGTAGCGGTGGTGGTGCCGTCACCGGCGACGTCGGAGGTCTTGGAAGCGGCTTCCTTGACGATCTGCGCGCCGAGGTTCTCGTAACGGTCGGCCAGCTCGATTTCCTTGGCGACAGAGACGCCGTCCTTGGTGATCGTGGGGGCGCCGAAACTCTTCTCGAGCACGACATTGCGGCCCTTCGGACCGAGCGTGACCTTGACCGCATTGGCCAGGGTGTTCACGCCCTTGAGCATGCGGGCGCGGGCGTCTTCGCCGAAACGAACTTCTTTAGCTGCCATGATGAATAACCTTTTCTAGAATGGGGTTGGAATCTGGGAACGCGATGAGGCGAGCGAGGCTCAGCCTTCGATCACGGCCACGATGTCGTCTTCCTTCAGGAAGACCAGCTCTTCGCCGTCGATCTTGATTTCCTGGCCGGCGTACTTGCCGAACAGCACGGTGTCGCCCGTCTTGACCGACATCGGACGCACGGTGCCGTCCTTCTGGATCAGGCCGGTGCCGGCAGCGGTGACTTTGCCGCGGGTCGGCTTCTCGGTGGCGCTGTCGGGAATGACGATACCGCCGGCGGAGACGCGCTCCTCTTCCAGGCGCTTGACGATGACGCGGTCGTGCAACGGACGCAATGTGCTCATGACAACTCCAGCTATCGATTGAGGTGGGACAAGGCTTTGAAGACCCGAACCGGCGATCTTGTTAGCACTCTAGGGAAACGAGTGCCAATTTTAGCGGTACAGAACGCCGCTGCAAGCGGTTCGGTCACGGAACAGCTAATTGGGTGACTGGGGGGCGCTTTCAAGGGCGACCGGGGGAATCGGGCAACTAAAGAAACTCGGTGACCGAAGAAATCTGCGGCCAAAGGGGCAACCCCGGCCGCGCTGGCGCCGAACACGGCTACGGTCTTCCAGCCAGGCTTGGTCACCACCCGGTCCGGGTAACGGGCGTGGTTCCCAAAGACAGTATCATCCCAGCCAACCGAAGCTGCGCTCTGCGCGCGCTCAGAGCGGACTTTGATGAAGCGAAACATCTATCAGCGACTCGGCGGCTTGTGGATGCGCGAGGGCATTCGCGGCTTTACACGTCACCTCCTGCGGCGTCCTTCGTTGCGTCAGCGCTACGTGGCGCAATATGCATCGCCAGCGGGGCCAGGGCTGGAAATTGGGCCCAGCCATAGTCCCCTCGCACCCAAAGCACGTGGATTTTGCGTCGACATTCTGGATCATGCCGATGCCCCAGCCTTGCGCGCCAAGTACCAGGACACGGAGGTCGACGTAGCCAACATCGAGGATGTTGACTACGTATGGAAGGGCGAACCGCTGTCGGAAACCATCGGTCGAAAACATTGCTATGAGTGGATTATTGCCAGCCATGTGATCGAGCACACGCCGGATCTGGTTGGCTTCCTGATTGAGTGCCAAACCTTGCTCCGTGAAAGCGGCCGGCTGATTCTGGTAGTGCCGGATAAGCGGTATTGCTTCGACCGCTTTCAAAGTCTGACGTCTACTGGCGATACGCTGGACGCGCATCGCCAGCAGCTTACCAAGCCATCGCCCGGCCGTGTCTTCGACCACCATGCCAATGCGGTGAAGAAGGGTCGTGCGGGCGTGATCTCGTGGCACAAGCACGCTTTCGGCAAGCTAAGCATGATCCACACGGTGGATGGGGCGCGAGCAGCTTGGCGCGACGCGCAACACGGTGACGAGTACGTCGACGTTCATAACTGGCGCTTCACGCCGAAGAGTTTCCGCCTGGTGGTCGACGACCTTCGCGAACTCGGCTTGATCGAGCTGGGCATCGTCGACGGGCCGGCCGAATCGGGCGGCGAGTTCTGCGTTTGCTTGCAACGCGTGCCCGTCGCTCGCATGGACCGAATGGCATGCCTGGCGAGCATCGGCAACGTGCAGCGTTGAGGAGCCCTCCTCCTCACTTGGAAAAACTCGGACCCCGGAGCAATGACGGCTTCGATACTTCCGTGCCGCCCCTATCGACAGCAGCCCCCGGAGCGACGACGATGGCAACCCGCCACACCATCCGGGGCCGCCAGAGCCGTGAGCGACGTGCTGACGCTACGCAAGGACATCGTCGGCCAGGGGATGAAGCTGGCCACATCCGGCCTGAGCCAGGGCACCTCGGGCAACCTGAGCACCCGCTGCGGGGCCGGTTTCCTGATCACCCCCAGCGGCACGCCCTATGAGGGCCTGACCCCGGCCGATATCGTCCTGCTGGATATGGCGGGCCACTACGAGCACCCGTTGCGGCCATCGAGCGAATGGCGTTTCCATCGCGACATCTATGCGGCACGACCCGACATCCATGCGGTGGTACATGTCCATCCCCCGTACAGCACGGCACTGGCGATGTGCCGCATGGCCATTCCCGCCGCCCACTACATGATCGCGGTGGGCGGCGGCGACTCGATCCGCTGCGCTGAGTACCACACCTACGGCACCCAGGCTTTGTCCGATGCGGTACTGCAGGCCCTGGAGGGCCGCCTGGCCTGCCTGATGGCCAACCACGGTTTGATCGCCACCGGCACCACCCTGGTGCAGGCCATCTGGCGCGCCGTCGAGGTGGAGAACCTGGCCCGGCAGTACGCGTTGGCGCTACAGGTCGGCAAGCCGGTGTTGCTGACTGACCGGGAAGTCACCGAGGTGCTGGAAAAGTTCGCCCATTATGGCCTGATGTCGGTGAAACCCTGATGCCCGATCCCGTCCTGCTTTGTTACTGTAGCTGCCCCGACGCGGCCAGCGCCCGGGCCCTGGCCGAGGCCGTGGTGGGCGAAGGCCTGGCTGCCTGCGTCAACCACCTGTCCGGCGTCCGCTCCACCTATCGCTGGAAAGGCGAACTGACCACGGATAGCGAGGAGCTGCTGCCGATCAAGACCACCGAGACGCGCTTCGCGGCGCTGAAGGAGCGCATCCTGGCGCTGCACCCGTATGAATTGCCGGAGCTGATCGCGGTGCCGGTGACCCAGGGCCACCAGGCCTATCTCGACTGGGTACGCGCCCCTTACCCATAGGTTGGACGAGCGGAGCGCGCTGTTCGCCCAGGGTGCGCCGCCCAAAGACTGCTGACAGATTCTGGCATTACCGTGGATTAGCTTGGCCACGATGCGGAAGATCGCGCGAACCCCCATCGAGCCTCGCCATGCACATGCACATGCACATGCAGAAATCCGACATTGCCGCGCTATTGTTGCTGGGCGCCTTGTGGGGCGCGTCGTTCCTGTTCATGCGCATGGGCGCCGACCAGTTCGGTAGCCTGCCGCTGGCCGGCATGCGCGCGATAGGCGCCACCGTGTGCTCGCTGCCGCTGCTGTTCTCACGCCAACGGTTGATCGAAATGCGTGCGCACTGGCGGCCAATCGCCATCGTGGGCCTGGCCAATTCCGCATTGCCGTTCGTGTTGTTCTCCTATGCCGCGCAGAGCTTGCCGGCTGGCGTCTCTGCCATCTCCGATGCGATTGCGCCGCTGCTGGTGGCCGCTTCCGGCTGGATGTTGCTTGGTGAACGGCTGGATGCCATGCGCGCCAGCGGCCTGTTGATCGGCCTCACCGGGGTGGTTTGGCTGGTGGCTGGCACGGTGGGTTTCGGACCCGGTCATAGTGGCGGTTCGACCGGCTGGGCCATGGCCGCCTGTGTCGGCGCCAACGTCTGCTACGCCTTTGGCGGCCATTACAGCCATCGCCGGTTGCGCGGGGTGACGCCGCTATCCGTGGCTACCGGCAGCCAGCTCGTCGCTGCCGTGTTCCTGCTGCCTTTCACGGTGTGGCTGTGGCCGGCCAAGACACCCAATGCGCAGGCGTGGCTGGCCATGTTCGGCCTGGCGGCGGCCTGTACGTCGCTCGCCTATGTGCTGTTCTACCGATTGATGGCACGTACGGGGGCCACCCGCAGCATGGCAGTGCTGTACCTGATTCCGGTGTTTGGCGTGCTGTGGGGCCTGATCTTCCTGCATGAACCGGTCACCTTGGCGATGGCCGGCGGCTGCGTGGTGATCCTGCTGGGCGTGGCGCTGACCACAGGGATGCTGCGTTTTCGCTCAAGGGCAACACCGCTTGCCGATGCCACGATGGTCGAGCCGTAACCCGGCGTCGACGGCGGACGAAGAACAGGGACCGCTGAATCGATCGCCTCCCGGACGAGCAGAGTCATCGGAGCCCGGGCAATAGCTTATTCAGACGCCGCCTGGGTGAGCCATAATCCCCGTTCGCCCGCGTCCCCACGCAGGCATTCCACGCTGGAGCTGCAATGCGCCTGATCCACCCCGGCCGCCTGGCCGCACACTTCGCCGTCCTGCTCTGCCTGTGGCTGACGCTAAGTTGCTCCGCCTTCGCACAGGACGACACCGGCAGCCTGCTGCCGGTCACTGAGGCGTACAAGCTCAGCACAGATGCCTCCACGCCGGGCGTACTGAAGCTGCACTGGACGATCGCGCCGGACTATTACCTCTATCGCGGCCGCATGAAGTTCAAGGCCGGCGATGGTGTGACGCTCGGCGAGGCGCAATTGCCTGACGGCACGAAGCATCATGACGAATACCTCGGCGACGTGGAGACCTATCACCACACCATCGACGCCACACTGCCATACACCGTGGCCGCGGGTACTGGCCGGCTGAAGTTGAGCGTGCAGTACCAGGGTTGCCACGAGGTTGATCCGAAGATCTGCTATCCACCGTATACCGCGCAGCTGGATCTGCCGCTGACGGCCGGCATGGCCTCGACCATCGCCCCACCGGGCCCAACGACGCCCAATCACGCAAGCGGCTCACTCGGTGCCGCGCTGCGCGCGATCGGTAGTCAGCCCCCCACCGGCGCTGATGTCACCGCCACGCCGCCCGGCGCTGCGATACAGCCGACAGCAGAATCACCGCCGGCCGGTGTCGCGCCAGATCCGCTAAACCTGTTCGCCGCACTGCTGCTCGCACTCGGCGGTGGACTGGTGCTGAACCTGATGCCATGTGTGTTGCCGGTGTTGTCGATCAAGGCGGTCAGCGTGCTGGAGAGCGGTGAAAGCGCGACCCGGGCTCGACGCCACGCGCTGTATTACAGCGCCGGCGTGCTGAGCAGTTTCGCCGCGCTGGGTCTGGGCATTCTCGCCTTGCGCTCGGCCGGCCATGCACTTGGCTGGGGCACCCAATTACAGCAGCCCATCGTGGTCGGGGTGCTGGCGCTGGTCATGCTGGCTGTCGGCCTGTCGATGTCCGGCGTGGTGCAGTTCGGCGCCTCGCTGGGTAATACCGGGGCAACCCTCGCTTCGCGTTCCGGCCCGGCCGGCGATTTCTTCACTGGCGTGTTGGCGGTGGTCGTGGCCAGCCCATGCACGGCACCGTTCATGGGCAGCGCGCTGGCGTATGCGTTTGCCGCACCGATGCTTTCAGCACTGCTGGTGTTCCTGATGCTGGGCGTGGGCCTGGCGCTACCGTTCCTGTTGATCGGTTTTGTGCCGGGGCTGGCCCGTTTGCTGCCGCGGCCAGGACGCTGGATGGAAACGCTGAAGCAGGTGCTGGCGTTCCCGATGTATCTGACCGCCGTGTGGCTGGTATGGGTGTTGGCCCACCAGCGCGGCGCCGATGCGGTGGGCCTGGTGTTGGTGGCGATGGTGCTGCTGGCGATGACCTTGTGGTGGTTCGAGCGCAGCCGGTCCCGCGGCACGATCAGCCGAGTGCTGGTCGTTGTGCTGGCGCTCGCCACGCTGGTGCCGGTGTATCTGCTCGCCCATGTGCCGCCAGTGTCCAGCGTCGCAGTGGCAGAGGACGGAGTGGTTGCCTACACCCCGGCTAAACTCGCCGCCTTGCGTGCCGCCGGCACCCCGGTCTTTGTCGACATGACCGCCGACTGGTGCGTCACCTGCAAGGCCAACGAGCACACCGTGCTGGACACCCAGGCGTTCCGCGATCTGTTGCAGCGTACCGGTGCGGTCTACATGAAAGGCGACTGGACCGACGTCAACCCCACCATCAGCGCGTTCCTGCAGCAATACCACTCGCCCGGCGTGCCGCTGTACGTGGTGTTTCCGAAACACAACGGGGCCGGCCAGCAGCTGTCTACCGTGCTGACCTCCACGCTGGTCGAACAGGCGCTGACGGCAGCGGCACAGCAGTGAGGGCCTGCACGTGATGGACCGCAGCAACTGGTTGATCATCGGCCTGGCCGTGCTTGCCGCCGTGATCGGCGGTTACGTAGAACACCGCAGCGGACAGACCGACCAAGTGGGGGCGGCACTGATCGGCCAGCCGCTGCCTGCATTGAGCCTGCCCGATCTGGACGGTAAACCGCACCGAGTGAGTGACTACCGCGGCCATCGCGTGCTGCTGAATTTCTGGGCCAGCTGGTGTGGCCCGTGCCTGGACGAAATGCCAGCGCTGGCACGGGTGCAGGCAAAGTTCGGCGAACAGGGGCCGATCGTCGTCGGCATCGCCATGGACGAGCCCGATCACGTGCGTGCGTTTCTGGGCGCGCATCCGCTGAACTATCCAATCCTGCTCGGCCAGCTTGCCACGCCGAGCACTTCGCTGCAGTTGGGTGATACCAGCGGCGCGCTTCCCTACAGCGTGCTGATCGACGCCGATGGGCGTGTACTGGCCACCCACATCGGAGCCCTGCCCGCGGCGCAGATGGAACAATGGCTGGCGCCTGGCCACGGAAACTGACGGCAAGCGTTGACAGGCTCCGACAGGCCCTGAGCCACCGATCGACATACGCATCCGAACGGAATATTGCACTTCTCCGCCAAACATCGCCGAACTGCGGTGAACTAGACAACATCCACGACTGCGCGCACACTTCGCCCGGTCCCGGGGCATCCGGGCGCAAGGTGGGTGGTTTCGTGGCGAAGATTCTGGTCCTGCATGGGCCCAATCTCAATTTGCTGGGCGCGCGGGAGCCTGAAATCTATGGCCGCGAGACGCTGGCCGACATCGACCGCCGACTGGCCGAGCTGGCGCTGACGGCCGGACACGAACTGGTCTGCTTCCAGTCCAACGCCGAGCACGAGCTGATTGACCGCATCCAGCAAGGCCGCGCCGACCGCATCGCGCTGATCCTGTTCAACCCCGCTGCATTTACCCACACCAGCATCGCCCTGCGCGACGCGCTGGCCGCAGTGGCGATCCCGTTCATCGAAGTGCACCTGTCCAATGTGCATGCACGCGAGCCATTCCGGCACCACTCCTACTTGTCCGATATCGCGATCGGTGTGATTTGCGGCTTTGGCAGCGACAGCTATCGGCTGGCGCTGGAAGCGGCGATCCATCGGCTGCAGGCCACCGTAGCGACAAACAGCAAGGCTGCTGTCGCGTCGTAACAGAACCCGGCCACCCGGCCAACCCTAATCAACATCCGGCCACTGCGGTGGCATGACTGACCATAAGGCTGAACCGATGGATTTGCGCAAAATCAAGAAGTTGATCGACCTGCTTGAGGAATCCAACCTCGCAGAACTCGAGATCAAAGAAGGCGAGGAAGTCGTCCGCCTGTCGCGCGTGCCCAAAAACACCGCGCCTGCGGCCGCTGCGCCCGTGGCTGTTGCGGCAGCACCTGTCGCTGCTGCCGCGCCTGTCGCTGCCGCCGTCGAAGCTCCTGCCGCCAATGCGTTGCCGGCCGGCCATGTCGTGAAGGCGCCGATGGTCGGCACGTTCTATGCGTCGGCCAGCCCGAGCACACCGGCATTCGTCAAGGTTGGCCAGCAGGTCAAGGCTGGCGAGACGCTGGGCATCATCGAGGCGATGAAGATGTTCAACCAGATCGAGGCCGACGTGGCCGGCACCGTGCAGGCCATCCTGGTCGAGAACGGCCAGCCGGTGGAATTCGACGAGCCCATGTTTGTGATCGCCTGATATGCCAAAGCTTGAAAAAGTCGTCATCGCCAATCGCGGCGAAATCGCCCTGCGCGTGCTGCGTGCCTGCCACAGTCTGGGCATCAAGACCGTGGCCGTGCATTCCACCGTGGACCGCAACCTGAAGCATGTCGGCCTCGCCGATGAATCGGTGTGCATCGGCCCCGGCCCCTCGGTCGACAGCTATCTCAATATTCCGCGCATCATCGCCGCGGCGGAAATCACCGACGCCCAGGCCATTCATCCTGGCTACGGTTTTCTTTCCGAGCGCGCCGATTTTGCCGAACAAGTCGAACAGTCCGGCTTCATCTTCATCGGCCCCACTGCCGAAGTCATTCGCTTGATGGGCGACAAGGTCGAAGCGATCCGCGCCATGAAGGCCGCGGGCGTGCCATGCGTACCTGGTTCCGGTGGCCCGCTAGGCGAGGATGTTGACGAGAATCTGCGAATCGCCCGCGAGATCGGCTACCCGGTGATCATCAAGGCCGCCGGCGGCGGCGGCGGTCGCGGTATGCGTGTGGTGCGCACCGAAGCGCATCTGGGCAACGCCGTCAGCATGACCAAGGCGGAGGCCAAGGCAGCGTTCGGCAACGAACAGGTGTACATGGAGAAGTTCCTGGAGAATCCACGCCACGTGGAGATCCAGGTGCTTGCCGACGGTCAGGGCAATGCGATCCATCTCGGCGAGCGCGACTGCTCGATGCAGCGTCGCCATCAGAAAGTGGTCGAGGAAGCCCCCGCGCCCGGCATCACACCGGAACAGCGCGCCGAGATCGGCAAGGTATGCGTCGATGCCTGCCTGCGCATCGGCTATCGCGGCGCTGGTACGTTCGAGTTCCTGTTCGAGAACGGCCATTTCTACTTCATCGAAATGAACACCCGCATCCAGGTCGAGCATCCGGTCACCGAATTGATTACCGGCATCGATCTGGTCCGCGAACAGCTGTTGATCGCCGGCGGCGACAAGCTGTCGATCAGGCAGGAAGACATCGTCCTGCGCGGCCATGCCATCGAGTGCCGCATCAACGCCGAGGATCCGGAGACGTTCATGCCCAGCCCCGGCACGGTGAAACGTTTCGAGGCACCCGGTGGTCCCGGCGTGCGAGTCGACACGCATCTTTACGACGGCTACAAGATTCCGCCCAATTACGACTCGATGATCGGCAAGCTGATCGTGCACGGGCCCGATCGCGAAACCGCGATTGCGCGCATGCGCCTGGCGCTTGCCGAAACCGTGATCGAGGGCGTGAAGTGCAATATCCCGCTGCAGCAGCGCATCATGGCCGACGCCGGCTTCCAGCACGGTGGACAGAACATCCACTATCTGGAGAAGCGCATGGCAGAGCAGAAAGAACATTGAAAAAGCTTTTTGCGTTCGCCTCCTCTCCCCTTTGGGGAGAGGATTGAGGTGAGGGGCGGGTGCTCGCGGGAAATCTGATCAAAGCCCGTTGATCAAACCCAACCTCATCGCAAGATTGTCACCCTCACCCCAGCCCTCTCCGCCAGCGGGTAGAGCGGGCACAAGCCAACCTCGCCCCCCAAAAGGGGAGCGGATTGAGGTGAGAAGTAGGTGCTCGCCGGGATATTGATCAAAGCTCGCTCCGGTGTAACTTCATCGCAAGATCGTCTCCTCACCCCAGCCCTCTCCCCAGCGGGGAGAGGGAGCAATATTCAACGGACTCACGATGCCCTTTCTCGAACTCTCCCTCATCATCCGCGTCGAGCAGCAACCGCACGTGGAAGACGCGCTGAACGATCTCGGCGCGCAGGCGATCACGCTGCAGGATGCCGATGCGGAAACGCCGGATGAGCAGGCGATCTTCGAACCGGGCGTGGGCGAGTTGCCGCTGTGGCCAACGATCACGCTGAACGCCTTGTTCGATGCCGGCACCGATCGTCGCGGCCTCACCGAAACGCTGGCCGAATTGCTGCCGTGGCTCGAACCCGACCAACTTACCTTCCGCGATGTCGCCGATGAGAACTGGGAGCGCGCCTGGATGGATCAGTACAAGCCGATGGCGTTCGGACGTCGGCTATGGATCTACCCATGGAACATCGAACCACCGGCCGATGAGGACACCGTGGTGGTGCGGCTCGACCCTGGTCTTGCGTTCGGCAGCGGCACCCATCCGACCACCGCGCTGTGCCTGGAATGGCTGGACAGCATCGAGCTCGCCGGCAAGACACTGATCGATTACGGCTGCGGCTCCGGCATCCTGGCGATCGCCGCGTTGAAGCTTGGTGCCGCCAGTGCGATCGGCGTCGACAACGATCCGCAGGCGCTCACCGCATCCGCCGACAACGCCGAGCGCAACGGCGTGGCAGAACGACTCGCGTTGTTCCTTCCCGAAGATGTGGATGCGGAGCCGTCAGAAGTATTCATCGCGAACATCCTGGCCGGCCCGCTCGGCGAACTCGCGCCCACCTTCGCGACCGCAGCAAAACCGAATGCACCATTCGCGATCTCCGGCATCCTGATCGGGCAGCAGGATGAATTGCTGCAGCGCTACGCCGAATGGTTCGACGAACTGCGCGTGGACACCCGCGAAGACTGGGTGCGGATCAGCGGTCGCCGCCGCGCTTGAACGATCCACGCCAGCACAATTTGGCCCGCTTGATCGACCGCTTGTGGTGGCTGCGGTGCCTGCTCGCATTCAAGCTGCCTGCCGCAGCCTGCTAAGCTTGCCAAATACAGAACAAAGCGGCCCGCATGTATACCCAATGCCCCGAATGCCTGTCCGTGTTTTCGCTAGATGCGCACACGCTTGCGCAGGCGCACGGCCACGTGATCTGCGGGCACTGTGCAGCCAGCTTCGACAGCATTGCTACGCTCACCGACCAACTTCCGCCCGAGCCTTTTCGCGAACTGCCAGTGAACGAACCGGCGTTCGAACCACCAGGCATCGACCTGGTGGTCTATCGACCGAGGCCTGATTCGCCCGCCGTTGTCCAGGCAGACGAAGTCACAGACAAATCCGCCTTGCCGGAAGATTTCTCGCAACTGGTGTTCGCGCCGCACTTTGCCCGCGAGCAACGGACGCATCGACCCAAACGATCGCGCCAACGCCTACGCCAGCGACACAGGTCCGCGTCCGGCGAGCGGCGCTGGCCGTGGGTCGTCGTCTGCGCCCTGCTGGCATTGCTGCTCGGTATGCAGCTGGCTTGGGCCGAACGCGATCCGCTGATCCGCAATCCCACGACAGGCGGCTGGCTACGAAGCATTTGCGCCACTTTCGACTGTCAGCTGCCACTGGTCGCTGCCCCGCAACAAATGCGCCTGCTCGACAGCAACGTGCAAGCGCACCCCAGCGTCTCGGGCGCGCTGATGATCAGCGCCAGCGTACGCAACGATGCGGCGTTCACTCAGCCCTACCCGGTAGTCACCCTCACCTTGTCAAACGCGCAGGGTCAGCGCATGGCGATGCGGCGACTGCAGCCGCGCGAATACCTCGATGACAACGCGATTCTGCAGCGTGGCCTGGCACCCGGCGCGAGCGCCGTACTGTTGTTCGAGGTGGAAGATCCTGGCGACAAAGCGGTGGCGTTCGAATTCGGTTTCGAATAGCACTTAAAATTATCCTCACGCGCGGGTAGACTCACCCCTTCGCGCATACTTCCACCCGGCACTCGATAGATGCCGTGGCTTGCGTCAACAGTCATAATCACACGCAGCGGCCCAAGTAGCCGGTTGCTTTGTACGTGAGGGGAAATGTCCGTGAACGCCGTCAGACTGCCTGTTACCGAGGCAGTAAAACCGACATCGCCGCAGAACGCCGGCAGCCAAAGTGCGCTTAGCGAATGCGTCAGCCGTACCGTGCGTCGCTATCTCGCCGATATTGGCGATACGGAATGCACCGAAGGGCTGCATGCGCTGGTGCTGCGCGAAGTCGAAGTACCGCTGCTGCGTGAGGTATTGGCGTTCCACGATGGCAATCAGAGCCGCGCCGCCAGTGCGCTGGGCATCAACCGTGCCACGCTGCGCAAGAAGCTCGCGCTGCACGGCTTGCTATAAGCAGCTGACTGCCCCGATAACCTGCAAAGGCTGTTTAACGCTCGCGCTGCACGCTGGCGCACGTGCAAAAGCCGTCAAGCGATCAGACGGCTATAATGAGCGGCTTTCCCCTTCTGGAAACCGCTCATGCCCACGCCCCATCTCGTTCCGGTTCGCCGCGCCCTGCTCAGCGTTTCCGACAAGACCGGCCTGATCGAACTGGGGCAGCGGCTGGCTGCTGCCGGGGTGGAGCTGCTTTCCACCGGCGGTAGCGCGAAAGCGCTGCGCGAGGCCGGTATTGCAGTGCGCGAGGTCAGCGACGTCACCGGTTTCCCCGAGATCATGGACGGTCGCGTAAAGACGCTGCACCCGAAGGTCCATGGCGGCCTGCTCGGTCGACGCGGCACGGATGATGCAGTCATGGCTGAGCTCGGCATCGCGCCAATCGATCTACTGGTGCTGAACCTGTATCCGTTTGAAACAACCGTAGCGAAGCCTGGCTGCACGCTGGAGGACGCGATCGAGAACATCGACATCGGCGGTCCGGCAATGCTGCGTTCGGCGGCGAAGAACTGGAACGACGTCGGCGTGCTGACTTCGCCGGATCAATACGCCAACGCGCTGACCGAGATCGAACAACACGGCGGTCTCAGCCGGGCCACACGCTTCAAGCTCGCCGTTGCCGCGTTCAACAACGTATCCAGCTACGACGGCGCGATCAGCGACTATCTGTCCGCCCTCGAACTCAACGAATCGCAGGATGCCATTGCCGGCCATGCTGCGTTCCCCGGCCAGGTCAATGGCCGCTTCGTGAAGCTGATGGATCTGCGCTACGGCGAAAACCCGCACCAGCAGGCGGCCTTCTACCGCGACCTTTATCCAGCCCCCGGCACGCTCGCCACATTCCGCCAACTGCAGGGCAAGGAGCTGTCGTTCAACAACATCGCCGATGCCGACGCCGCATGGGAATGCTTGCGCAGCTTCACCAAGCCGGCTTGCGTGATCGTCAAGCATGCGAACCCGTGTGGCGTCGCGGTGAGCCTGGACGGCATCGGTCGCGCCTACGACCTCGCCTACCAGACCGATCCGACGTCTGCCTTTGGCGGCATCATCGCGTTCAACCGCGAAGTGGATGGCGCCACGGCGCGTGCCATCGTCGAGCGTCAGTTTGTCGAAGTGGTGCTGGCACCGGGCTATGCGGACGAAGCGCTGAAGGCGTTCGCCAAGAAGGGCAATGTGCGCGTGCTGGTGATTCCGCTACCAACCGACGGCAGCCTGCTGCATGCTCATCCAGGCAACAACTCGAAGCGCGTTGGTTCGGGCCTGCTGATCCAGACGGCCGACCTCGGCATGGTCGGTGCGGATGACTTGAAGATTGTCACCCGCCGCGCGCCGACCGAGGCGGAAGTGGATGACCTGATCTTTGCCTGGAAGGTCGCCAAGTTCGTCAAGAGCAATGCCATCGTATATGCCCGCGACCGCCAGACCATCGGCATCGGCGCGGGCCAGATGAGCCGCGTCTACAGTGCGCGCATCGCTGGCATCAAGGCAGCCGATGAGAAGCTTGAAGTGCGTGGATCGGTGATGGCTTCCGACGCATTCTTCCCGTTCCGTGACGGCATCGATGCCGCAGCCGCGGCAGGCATCCGCGCGGTGATCCAGCCCGGCGGCTCGATGCGCGACGCCGAAGTGATCGCCGCCGCCGATGAGCACGACATGGCGATGGTGTTCACCGGGATGCGCCATTTCCGTCATTGATGATGGAAACGAAAATATTCGAAATCGCCCTTGATGGCGGAAATGAAATAGACGCTGTCGGTATTGATGACGGATAGAAGATCAGGACCCTCCGAAATCCACCGTCAGTCCTGCGAAGGCAGGAACCCAGTAACTTCAAGCCGCTGAGGAGCACTGGGTCCCTGCCTTCGCAGGGATGACGGGAAAAGGGCCCGGTTTTTCGAGGCCCCCATTTGCGCTCCGAACAAAGTGCAACAGCTGCTACCGGGCACGAGGTGCGTTTAGACATGCATCGCAGTCAATCGGCAACCGCGGCGTTTGCTTCACCTACCGTCACGCCCACACCTGCCGCCGCACGCCGCGCATAACGTCGCGCCAATACTGCGCAGGTCATCAACTGGATCTGATGGAATAACATGATCGGCAGCACGATCATGCCCAGCGGATGACCGGCAAACAGCACCTTGGCCATCGGTACGCCGCTGGCCAGGCTCTTCTTGGAGCCGCAGAACATGATGGTGATCTCGTCCTCCTTGCCGAAGCCCAGCGCGCGCGCGCCGTAGCAGGTAACCAGCAGCGCCAGCGCCAGCAGCACCGCGTTGATCAGCAGCAGACCGCCCAGTACCGATGGTGGCGCCTGCTTCCACAGACCCTCCAGTACCGCCGCGCTGAACGCGCTATAGACCACCAGCAGAACAGACCCCTGATCGACCAGGCCGACCAGCGGTTTGTGCCGCTGCACCCACTCGCCTATCCAGCGCTGCGCAATCTGCCCGGCAACGAACGGCACCAGCAGCTGCAGCACGATGCCACCGACCGCATCCCACGACATGCCGCCGCGCCCGTGCGACTCCAGCATCACGCCCACCAGCAGCGGGGTGATGACGATGCCAAGCAAACTGGAGGCGGACGCCGAGCAGACCGCCGCGGAGACATTGCCACGCGCGATCGAGGTAAATGCGATCGATGACTGCACCGTCGACGGCAACGTACACAGGAACAGCACGCCCAGATACAGATCCGGCGTCACCAACGACGACAGCACCGGCCGCAGCAGCCATCCCAGCAATGGAAACAACACGAAGGTGCTGGCCAGCACGGTCAGATGCAGCCGCCAGTTCGTGATGCCAGCGAGCACCGCCGCGCGCGACAACTTGGCGCCGTGCAGAAAGAACAGCAGCGCGATTGCCGCATCAGTAAGCACGTTGAACAGCTGTGCCACCGCACCACGGCATGGCAACACGCTGGCCAGCAGCACGGTGCACAGCAGCGCGCAGGTAAAACGATCGGGAAGGAAGCGACTAAGCATGGCGGTCGGCGTGCCATCCGGACGACGGCTGGAGCAATGAAGTGTGGCTATTGCACCGCGCCGGCATTGATTAATCAAATCGTTTTATCTTATGTACTGATACGATATTGGCATGAATGTCAGCCTGCGCCAGCTTCGTGCTTTCCTGGCCGTCGCCAGACTGCGGCATTTCCGCCGCGCCGCCGAGAGCCTGTACCTGACCCAGCCGGCAGTCAGCCGGCACATTGCGGACCTGGAAGCCGAACTCGACGTACGCCTGTTCGATCGCAACACGCGCGAAGTGGTGCCGACCGAGGCGGGCCGCTATCTGCAAAGCGCCGTAGAGCGCGTGCTCGAGGAACTCGAAAGCGTGCTGGCCCATGTCCACTCCGAAAGCGAGCGTCGTCACGGCAAGGTGCGTGTCGCGGCGGCACCCACGCTCGCGGCCGGGCTGATGCCGCAGTGCATCGCCGCCTGTGCGCGCGAATATCCCGAGCTAACCGTGCAGTTGCACGACCAGGTGCAGACCCTGGTGCTGGATAGCGTGCGTGGTGGCGAAGTGGATTTCGGTCTTGCGATCGAACCGGCCGACAGCGATGCCTTCGACAGTGAAACGATCCTGCACGACCCATTTGTGCTGGTCTGCCGTCGCGACCATCCACTGGCAAAACTCGCCACCGTGTCGTGGAAAAAACTGCAGGGTGAGCCGCTCGTGCTGCTCGACCACAACTCAGGCAGCCGTCGGCTGATCGACCACCAGCTCGCGACGCACGGGGTCGAAGCGAACGTGGTGCAACAGACCGGGCATCCGCAGACCACATTTCGCATGGTCGAAGCGGGCCTGGGCATCAGTGTCACACCCAGCCTGTCATTGCCTGCATCCGGGCAGCTGGTGGTTCGGCCGCTGACACCCATCGCCAGGCGCGCGATCACCTTGATCCGCCGACGCCACCGCTCGCTGTCGCCGGTGGCTGAACTGGTCTGGGTGAAGATTCGTGAGACCGCTGCGCAATTATCGCAAGGCCGCCGTGGCCACTCAAAATCGACCTGAAACGCTGGTCGACTGCGCGCTCGGGAACCTCTCGCTCACGCACTCTTGAACCTTGCACACCTAGCTTCAATGGCAACCACCGCGATAGCACCCACCGGAGACCGTCATGCGTTATCAGCTGTATTACTGGTCGGGCATCCAGGGACGCGGTGAGTTCGTGCGTCTGGCGCTGGAAGACGCCGGGGCGGTTTACGTGGATGTCGCGCGGGAACTCGGTGACGACGCGATCATGCCGTTCCTGCAGGGCGAACGCGCGGGCGCACTACCGTTCGCGCCGCCATTTCTCAAGAGCGGCCGCACGCTGATCGCACAAACCGCCGCGATTCTGCAGTACCTGGCGCCACGCCTGAAGCTGGTGCCCGCGGGAGCTTCTGCCCGGCACTATGCGCATCAGCTGCAGCTGACCATCGCCGACCTGGTCGCCGAAGTACACGATACCCATCACCCGATCGCCAGCGGCCTGTACTACGAGGATCAGCGTGCCGCCGCCAAACAGCGTTCGGAGGACTTCCGCCAGCATCGACTGCCCAAGTACCTCGGCTATTTTGAGGATGTGCTGGTACGCAGCGATGGCCGGCATGCGTTGTCCGGACACTCCCACGTCGATCTTTCGCTGTTTCAGATCATGTGCGGGCTCGACTACGCGTTTCCGCATGCGATGCGCCGGCTGCGCCGTAAGGTGCCGCACTTGTGTGGGCTGGCCGAACGCGTGGCCGAACGACCACGGATAGCCGCCTACCTGGCTTCGCCACGTCGGCTGGCATTCAACGAAGACGGTATCTTCCGCCACTACCCCGAACTGGATGCCGCGCGCTGAGCTCGACTCAGGCTCTCAGAACAGCGCGATCACCATCGCGCCCGTCACGATCAGGCCACCGCCGATCAGCAGCGGCAGGCTCGGCTTTTCACCCAGGAAAATCAGCGCCAGCACGATCGCGATAGCCACGCTGAGCTTGTCGATCGGCGCCACCTTGCTCACCGGCCCCAGTTGCAACGCACGGTAGTAGCAAAGCCACGACAGCCCGGTGGCGATACCGGACAGCACCAGGAACAGCCAGCTGTGCAGCGGCAGCCCGGTCGGCTTCGCCCACTCCTGACGCAGACTGAGAATGCCGGCAGTAACCAGCAGGATCACGATGGTGCGGATGAATGTGGCCAGGTTCGAATTGATCCCGACCACGCCGAGCTTGCCGAACACTGCCGTCAACGCCGCAAACAGCGCCGAGCCCAGCGCAAACAGCAGCCAACTTTCGCGCAGGTGCATCGATCAGCCCCTTCAGTATCCGCCCTTCAACATCGGCCCTCGTCGAAATCGGCCCCGCATCTTCATGATGCGCGGCCGATGACGACATTCAGCGAATGGCTTCAGTGACCACTTTCGCTCTGCGTGGCCTCAGTCGAATCCGCCTCGGCCGGCTTGCTCTTGCCCCATTCCAGCACCTTGTACATCACGGGCCGCACGGGTGGTTGACCAGGTACCAGCGTCCTGGTGCCATCCGGATCGACGTTGTAGGTCTGCGGGATACCTTTCTTCGGCGTCACCACCACCATGTAGAGCATTCCGCTGCGACGATATTCCTGAACCTCGTCGCCGTCTTCGTCGTGCACGCTGACCTGCGGTGGCAACGACATCTGCTTGGCGTTGCCCGCATCGCCAGAAGGCAAGGCCTGCTGGTTGCCGGTGTTCTGTTTGGTCGCCGGGGCAACCTTGGCTGGTGGCGCCACGGGCTGTACCCCAGGGTCATTCATCCCGGGCGGCGGCGGCACGTTGTTGCTCGGCGCCGATGTCTGCGCAAAAGCGCTGGAAGCGAGAAGAAGGCTGGCGGCGGCCAGCAGGGCAGCGGTTTTCATGGCGGCAACCTCGATCGGGTAACGAAGCATAACAGGGGCATTCGCAGGCCTTCCGTGAAGCACGGCCCATGAAGCTCGACGATACGCGCCTGCATGCGAGAATGGTGCATGGCCAAACTAGTTCTCATCGACGGTTCCTCTTACCTGTATCGCGCGTTTCATGCGCTGCCGCCGCTGACCAACGCCCACGGCGAGCCGACCGGTGCGCTGTTTGGCGTGGTCAATATGCTGCGCTCCACGCTGAAGTCCCGGCCGGACTATCTGGCGTTTGTCAGCGACGCCCCCGGCCCGACCTTCCGCGACGCCCTTTATGACAAGTACAAGGCAAACCGCCCACCGATGCCGGACGATCTGCGCGCGCAGGTCGAGCCGATGCTGGCGATCGTCGGCGCGCTCGGTTTTCCGATTCTGCGCGTACCCGGGGTGGAAGCCGATGACGTGATCGGCACGCTGGCCATGCAGGCGCACGCACTGGGCCTCGAGGTGCTGATCTCCACTGGCGACAAGGATCTGGCTCAACTGGTGAGCCCGCAGGTGACGCTGATCAACACCATGAGCAACACACTCATGGACAGCGCCGGGGTGGTGGAAAAATTCGGCGTGCGACCGGACCAGATCATCGATTTCCTTGCGCTTACCGGCGATACCGTCGACAACGTGCCGGGCGTGCCCAAATGCGGTCCGAAAACCGCCGCCAAGTGGTTGGCCGAATACGCCACCCTGGATGGCGTGATCGCGAACGCAGACAAGATCGGCGGCAAGATCGGCGAGAGCCTGCGCGCCGCGCTGCCGCAACTGCCGCTATCGCGCGAGCTGGTGACGATCAAGACCGATGTTCCGCTGGAATTTGGCCCCACCGATCTGGCCCAGCGCGAGGCGGACACGGCGCAACTGCGCGAGCTGTATGCCCGCTACGAATTCAAGGCGGCACTTAAGGATCTGGATAGTGCCGCTGCAGGAGCGCACCCTGTGCGCGAATCGGCCTCGGATGAAGCCACCCCGCAGGCCGGTCGCGCACAGGGTGCGCTCCTACCGGCGAGCGCCCCAGATGCGGCACTTTCCGCACCGGGCAACTACGAACTGATCACCACCCAGCCGCAACTCGACGCCTGGCTGGAAAAGCTTCGCCACGCCGAACTGATCGCGTTCGACACCGAAACCACCAGCATCGATGCGATGCGCGCACAGATCGTCGGCATCAGCCTCTCGGTGGAACCTGGCCACGCCTGCTACATACCGTTGAGCCACGACTATCCCGGTGTGCCGACGCAACTCGATCGCGACAGCGTGCTGGCCGCGTTGAAACCAGTGTTCGAGGACGCCAGCAAGCCGAAGCTCGGCCAGCACGCGAAGTACGACATCAACGTGCTCAGCCATTACGGCATCGCCGTACAGGGGCTGAAGCACGATTCGATGCTCGAATCCTACATATGGAACGCGACGGCCACGCGACACGACATGGATTCGCTGGCGCGGCTGTACCTCGGCTACGAGACGATCAAGTACGAGCAGGTCGCCGGCAAGGGCGCGAAGCAGATTTCGTTCTCGCAGGTGGATCTTGATACCGCCTGCCGCTACGCCGCCGAGGACGCCGACATCACGCTGCGCCTGCATCATGCGCTGTGGCCAAAACTCGAAAGCGTGCCGACCTTGCGCAAGGTCTACGAAGAAATCGAGATTCCGCTGGTGCCGGTGCTGGCTGCCATGGAACGCCGCGGCGTGCTGATCGACGGCGATGAACTACGCAGGCAGAGCCAGCAGCTCGGCAAGCGCATGCTGGAGTTGCAGCAGCAGTCCTATGGCCTGGCCGGGCGCGAATTCAATCTGGACTCGCCCAAGCAACTGCAGGCAGTGCTGTTCGACGAGCTGGGCCTGCAGGCAAAACTGAAAACTCCGACCGGCCAACCGTCCACCAACGAGGAAGCGCTCGAGGCGATTGCCGACACGCACGAATTGCCGCGATTGATCCTCGACTACCGTGGCCTTGCCAAGCTGCGTTCCACCTATACCGACAAGCTGTCCGGCATCGTCAACCCGCGTACCGGCCGCGTGCACACCAGCTATCACCAGGGCGCGGTGGCGACCGGACGGATCTCATCCTCGGACCCGAACCTGCAGAACATCCCGGTGCGCACCGAGGAAGGCCGGCGCATCCGCCAGGCGTTCATCGCGCCGACGGGCTGGAAAGTGATGGCGGCGGACTATTCGCAGATCGAGCTGCGCATCATGGCTCACCTGTCCGGCGATGAAGGCCTGCTGCGCGCGTTTCATGAAGGTGGCGATGTGCATCGCGCCACCGCGGCGGAAGTGTTCGGCGTAGGGCCGGAAGAGGTCACCACCAATCAGCGCCGCGCCGCCAAGGCGATCAACTTCGGCCTGATGTACGGCATGAGCGCGTTCGGGCTCGCGCGTCAGCTCGGTGTCGACCGCGGCGAAGCCAGCGACTACATGGCGCGCTACTTCTCGCGCTATCCCGGCGTACGCGCGTACATGGATGCCACCCGCGAGCAGGCGCACCGCGACGGCTACGTCGAAACCCTGTTCGGCCGCCGGCTGTATCTGGAAAACCTTACCTCACGCAATCAGGGGCTGCGCCAGGGCGCCGAACGCGCCGCGGTGAATGCACCGATGCAAGGCAGCGCGGCCGACATCATCAAGCGCGCAATGATCGCGATGGCCTCATGGATCGGCAATCGCGACGACGTGCACATGTTGATGCAGGTGCACGATGAACTGGTGTTCGAAGTTCGCGCGGATGCGGTCGATGTCGTACGCGCTGCGGTGATCGAACGCATGTCCGGTGCGGTGCAACTGGCGGTGCCTTTGCTGGTCGATGTAGGGGTCGGTGCAAACTGGGATGAGGCACACTGACGCCTGCATACGCATGTTTTTCTCACCACGTACGTATGTACAACAAGGGTTTGCAGGTTAATGTTTCATCAAATGAACCGCCCATAACTATTTTTGCTACATGTGAAACTATCCGGGCAAACCGCGTTCAAAGTCTTCGGATGCACGCAACGGCGTCCACGGCTGGCTCACCTCCCTGAGCCGCCACCGGATACAAACCTCTCCCCTGGGTTTTGTGTCCCCGGCCCCGAAGGTTCCCCCTAACCTTCGGGGCCATTTTTTGCCTGCGATTCGGCTGTGCCTGTACTTTTTCTGCACATACGTACCCTGCATACTCAAGCCTGTCCAACAAGGGGAGCATCCATGCGCGCAGGACTGATCATCATCGGCGTCATCTTGCTGGTGGCCGGCATCTGGGTCATCGCAGGTCACGCCAGCTACACGCAGACCGACACCGTATTGCAACTCGGCTCGGCCAAGCTCACGGCCACCCACGACAAGGGCGTGCCACAGTGGGTAGGCATTGCCGGCATTGTGGTAGGCGGCTTGCTGGCGGTGGGTGGTTTCCTCAACAAGCGCTGAGTGCCATCGGCGTCGGCGCCTTGGGAAAGCGCCTCTCGACCGTCTATCGAGCGATCGTCCATCCATCTGCAGGGTTTTCTTTTGCAGCCCGTTACAATGGGCAGGATGGATGTCTCCCACCTGATCGACCCGCTCAACGACGCACAGCGCGAAGCCGTTTGCGCCCCACCCGGCCACTACCTGGTGCTGGCCGGCGCCGGCTCCGGCAAGACCCGCGTACTCACTCACCGCATCGGCTGGCTGACCCAGGCCGAGCGGATACCGCCGTGGGCAATCCTCGCCGTCACGTTCACCAACAAGGCCGCCGGCGAAATGCGCGCGCGACTGGACGCGCTGATTCCTGGCAGCACCCAGGGCCTGACCGTCGGCACGTTCCACGGTATCGCGCATCGCCTGTTGCGGCGGCACTGGCGTGAAGCCGGTCTGCCGGAAACTTTTCAGATCCTCGACGCCGACGATCAACTGCGACTGGTCAAGCGCGTAGTCGCGGGGCTCGGCCTGGACGATGCGAAATTTCCGCCACGCCAGGCCAGCTGGCAGATCAACAACTGGAAAGACGAAGGTAGGCGTCCGGAGAGCATCGAGCACGGCAACCATCCAGTCACCCGCACGTTCGTGCAGATCTACCAGGCCTATGAAGACGCCTGCCGCCGCGCCGGGCTGGTCGATTTCGCCGAACTGCTGCTGCGCGCGCACGAACTTTGGCTGAAGAATCCAGCCGTGCTGGAGCACTACCAGCAGCGCTGGCGTTATCTGTTGATCGACGAATTCCAGGACACCAACACGCTGCAATACGCGTGGATTCGTGTGCTCGCGGGAACCACCGGGCAAGTCTTCGTGGTCGGTGACGACGACCAGGCGATCTACGGCTGGCGCGGCGCCAAGGTGGAGAACGTGCAGCAGTTCCTGCGCGATTTCCCCGGCGCGAAGACGATCAAGCTGGAACAGAACTACCGCTCCACCTCGAACATTCTCAAGGCCGCCAACAGCGTGATCGAACGCAACGGCAGCCGCCTCGGCAAGCAACTGTGGACAGCAGGCGAGGATGGCGAGCGCATCGCGCTTTACGCCGCCTACAACGAACAGGACGAAGCGCGCTTCGTGATCGAGCGCATCCGCGAATACGTCGCCGAGCATGGCAGCGCGAAGGACTGCGCGATCCTGTATCGCTCCAACGCACAGTCGCGCAACTTCGAAGAGCAGCTGATCCAGCGCGACATCAAGTACCGCGTCTACGGCGGCCAGCGCTTCTTCGAACGCGCTGAAGTCAAGGACGCACTGGCCTATCTGCGCCTCACCGCGAATCGGCATGACGACGCCGCATTCGAGCGCGCGGTGAACACGCCGCCGCGCGGCATCGGCGATCGCACGCTGGATGCGCTGCGTCGACGCGCGCGTGGCGACAACACCTCGATGTGGGAAACCGCTCTCACCGAGCTAGCCAGCGGCAATGAACTGGCCGGTCGTGCGAAGAGTGCGGTGAAGGCGTTTCTCACACTGATCAACGGAATGGCGCGCACGTTCAAACCGTCCTCTGCGACGAGTCATTTGAACGAGGGTACGACTTTGTCGAATCCCCTCGCCTCGGCCGAACCCTCATCCCCTCTCTCTTTGGGAGAGGGGAGCGATGCTGACCTCACGCTCGCCGAGCAGATCGACCATGCCATCACCCACACCGGCCTGCGCGATTTCTACGAGAAGGACAGTCGTGGTAACGCCGAGACGCGGGTGGAAAATCTGGACGAGCTGGTCAACGTCGCCAGCCGTTTCGAGCCCACTCAGGAAGACATCGACGCTGGCCTCAACGAGCTGTCCGCATTCCTCTCGCACGCCACACTTGAGTCCGGTGAAAACCAGGGCGAGATAGGGGATGACTGCGTGCAGCTCATGACACTGCATTCGGCCAAGGGACTGGAGTTTCCAGTGGTGTTCCTGGTCGGCATGGAAGAGGGCCTGTTCCCCAGCCAGCGCTCGGTCGATGACGAAGGAAGACTGGAGGAAGAACGCCGGCTCGCTTACGTCGGCATCACCCGCGCGCGCGAAAAGCTGTTCGTCACCCACGCCGAATCGCGCCGCATGCACGGCACCGAAATGCTGGCGCGACCATCACGCTTCCTCGGTGAAATGCCCGCCGAACTGATCGACGAAGTACGTCCGCGTGTACAAGTCACCCGCCCGCTCTATGCGGGTCGGCAGGCCGCAAGCTCGCCGTCACTCGACGAACAGCCGTCCGTGAAACTCGGCCAGCGCGTCAGCCACCCCAGCTTCGGTGATGGCGTGGTGATCAGCGCCGAAGGCAGCGGTGCGCACACGCGGCTGCAGGTGAACTTCGAGGGCGCCGGCAGCAAATGGCTGGTAGCGGCTTACGCGAATCTCACGGCGTTGTAAGCGTCGGAAATAAATGGCCGTCCATAAGAATCGTTTCAATATCGCGAAAATATTATTTTCGGTGAGGATTTTTCTACGCGGCTTGGGAGAGGGTGGTAACCGTGTAGGACAACTCCTACGCACTGTGTTTTAAATCGCCGCTAGTAAAAGAAAGTCTTGCGATAAAATCCAACACGACCATTCATTCCAAATAAAAAGTAGTTAAAGTGCTTTTATCGTCAATCATATCTGTGGCGACTATCGAGCATTAGTGGCTCGAAGATCTCGCAGTTGATTGACAGAAACCCAAGCCCGATGGATCGGGTGCATGTTCCCAAGGAAGAGAACCATGATGGATTCGACGAAGGATACGTCGGTTCGCGCGGGCATCCCCGCGCAGCTTCTGCAAGGCATCACCGGCCACCCCTCGCATTTCCTTGATGTGACCGGCCCGGCGAACGCGAAGGCGTTGTCGGTGGTGTCGTTCAAGGCGGTGGAGCGGACGGGCTCGGCCTATCGCATCGTGATCGAGCTGACCCACCCCGAGGCGCTGACGCGCGAGGATTACCTGGGGCACAACGCGCGCTTCACGATCGCGCCGGCCGCAACCGATGGATTCGCCGATAGTTCAGGCCCGTCCATGCCGCGCACCTTCAACCGCTGCATCACCGGCTTCTCGTCGATCAAGGCAACTCGGAATTTCAGCGCATACCGAGTGGCTGTGCAGGCACATATCGCGCGGCTCAACTTTGTCGGCCACGAAAAATACCTCGATAGCGCGGTAGTACCCGCAGGCGATGCAGCCGCAGCACGCGGACCGCCGGATGCATTGGCTGGCGACACCGTCGCCGAACACCATGTCCCATCCCCGTCGATCACGCATACCCCACGAGTAGCGCCATGAACAGCACCCCAGACGCCGACTCGTCCGCGCAAGCTAGCGAAGCACCCGGCACGCCCGGCACGAGCAGCAGCGACGTGGTCTGCATTTCCAGCACGTTCGATGCCCATGGCGTATCCACCGCCACCGCCGCGCTCACGCCCGACAGTGACAAGCGCCGCAAGGAAATTCACTGCGATCCGCGCTCGCCCATTCCCGTCATCTTCCTGCCCGGCGTGATGGGCACGCTGCTGGCGAACAGGATCACGGGAAAAAATGTGTGGTCGGCTCCCAATATGGATCACGTCTTCTCGTACATGGCGGGCGCGGCTTCCGTCATTGGCGGCTATTTTGCGAGCGCTACCCAGCGCGAGACCCGCCTCGACCCGACGGACGCGGTGGTTGATCCCCGCGGCCCGGTCGAAGTCGGCAAATGCGGCATGAAGGAAGACGAGGCGAAGCGACGTGGCTGGAACACCGTGCACCGCTGGAGCTATCAGCCCACCCTGGCGTGGCTGCAGGAGACACTGAACAACCCGATGTTCCTGGGCAACCTCATCGGGGAATGGGCAAAGGGCGACGATGAAGGTGAAAAAGCCGCGCTGAAGGCGGTGCTCGGCACCCATCCCTCCGACTACGGCGGTTATGGCGCCGGCGGCCCGCTGACGGCCGATTCGGATGAGTTCAAGTCCTTGCTCCGCCACCGCTACGAAGTCTATGCCATTGGCTACAACTGGCTGCAATCCAATGAGCTATCGGCGCGGCAAGTGCTGGATGGTGTGGATTTCATCGACAAGCACACCAAGAAGACCACCCGCATCATGGGCATCCGCGAGATCTGCCGGGAAAACAAGACCGACAAGGCCATCATCATCACGCACTCGATGGGCGGCCTCGTGGCGCGCATGGCCTCGCAATTGTGCGGTGGTGCCGACTGCATGTACGGCGTGATCCACGGTGCGCAACCGGCCACCGGCGCGCCGGTGTTCGCCAAGCGCTTTCGCACGGGCGGCGAGGATTTTGTCAGCAAGAGCCTGATGGGTCGCAATGACGCGGAATTCGTGGCCCTGTCCGGCTTTGCCGAAGGCCCATTGGAACTGTCGCCGATGCCGGACTACAACGATGGCAAGCCGTGGTGGATTTTCAAGGACAAGGCCGGTAAAGAACGCATGGCCTTGCCTGAGCACAGCGCGCGAGACGAGATTTACACCAAGGACGCGTGGTATGGCTTGTTGCCGGACAGTTCGATCCTGGACCCGGCGGGGATCGTGAAAAAGCGCCTAGATAATCAACCGATTCCAATGAGCGTGCACCAGCACTTTAAAGACACGATGAAGGTGGTGGTAGAGCGGCAAAAAAAGCTGATCAACAACTACCACCCCAACACCTATGCGATGTACGGCGATGGTGCGCTCGAACTGAAACCTGCCGATGGCACGCAGCCACCGCCCAAGCTGGAGGCGAGCCTGCGCCAGAAAGACCTGGAAACCTACGGCACCGTGGTGTGGCAGGGCGATATTCCCGAAAGTGTGAAGAAGGAGGATCTAAAGGCTGCCAAATTGATCGCCAAAGATGGCGACAATCACCACGGCGTACTCAAGATCCTGGTGGGCGGCCAGATGGTCACCCTCACCGTGCAACAGCAACCGGTCGCGCCAGAGCAGGGGAAGTACAACGGCATCATCCACGGCGATGGCACCGTGCCGCGCTGGTCCGCCGAAGCGCAAGGTCGCGGGGTGATCCCCGGCGTATCTACGGCCATCGGGACTGCCAACGGTGTGCAGATGGTCTTCGTGCAGGGCGGCTACGTGCATCAGTTCTGCTTCACGCATCCCTGGACGCGCTGGGCCACGCTGTACAGCGTGGCCCAGGTCGCGCACAGCATCCCGGTGAAAGCCCCGTGAGCCGCCACCCGATCCCTACGCGTGCGCTGCGCGCGTCTCTCTTTCTATTGCTATGTGGCCTGTCCGCCGGTGCGCGGCCGGCCTCTCTGGAGTCCGTAATGACCAATAATCCCCTGCTTGCCGATCCGCGTCCGTGGTGCATCGGCCGCCTCGTGATGGATCGCCCTGCGCATAGTGAGATGTATTACGAAAGCTACGAATACTGGGGTGCCAAGATCGACATTGCCAGCGATGTCAGCCCGGGAACGTTCAAGTACAAGGTCGAAACTCGTGAAAACGAGTTACGTACTAAAAAGCGCACCAACTCCATCAATTTAGATGAAATGTTGGCAAAAGGCCTAAAGTCCATGATTGTAGAGACGGATATCCCATGGCTGGAGCAGGCCGTTTCCCCGACACCGAATTCTCGGCAGTTGATTTTCAAAGAATATGGGGATGTAGATTATTCTTTCAAAGCCGAGGCCTATGTATTGGCTGGAACCACGATGCTGACCATGAGGTCCGGCATTGCCCCCGGCGGCGCGCAGGAGTTTATTCGGCTCACCAACGATGTATACCAATACATCACCTATCGCGACGACTGGACCGTTCCCACTGAGCGTGGCTTCTGCATCAGCGGCGCGCTGATCGGCGGCCCCTCGCATAAGAGCGAGGCGCTCACACAATCCATCATCTTGCTACCCGGACGTTCTTCCCTGTTCGTGATCAACATGCGCGATGCAGTAGACGTGGACCAGCAATCCTCACTGCTCAAAACGCTGCCCGATCTGCGCAAGGATCTGCGTGAGCAAGGCTATGACCATGGCGTGCATATCCTGCGCGCAGGCAAGCGTCAGGTCTCTGGCATGGATGCGGAGGAAG
>Ga0302305_1000373_pt1 | contig 27925 bp, 28 predicted proteins | sample III_Palsa_E2_3_FD_198764 | JGI IMG/M metagenome (GOLD analysis project Ga0302305, IMG submission 198764) | Peat permafrost microbial communities from Stordalen Mire near Abisko, Sweden - III_Palsa_E2_3 | ecosystem: Environmental > Terrestrial > Soil > Palsa > Peat permafrost | place: Sweden... | reverse complement strand
TAAGTATATTGCGCCAATACTGTGGAGCAGCGGCCTGCTCGGAGTCCCGTGCTAGGAGCCGCATGGTCGGCGGCTGCAACTTGTACGCCAAACGCAGGTTTGACCGCGACGTTACGGCCAAGCTAACCGGCACATACTGTGAAGTTTCCAGTTTGTTAATATACGGACAGGGTCCTATCTTAGGCAACCCTTTTTGTGCATCGCACCATGAATCCCCGCCTGCGAGGCATGGAATTAGGCGCGCGCACCCAAGCAGGCGGCGCTACGGGTATCGGGATTTTTCGCGCTGGTGGGCTGGGGCTAGCGCTGGAACGCGTGCGCCGCCACGGCGATGATGGCGACCCAAACTAGGACATTGACCAAAAGCGCAATGACGCGGGGCCAGTGAAGGGTGATCGAGGGTGTGACTCGGCGACGCGCGGCGACCCTTACACCCCGGGTGGGCGCGCTCCGAATAACTCTGTCGCTGACGGCATAGACCATCGGCGTCTCCATCCCTTTCCGGACTAATGCCGGTTAGAGAGCAAAAGATGCCGATTCGAGTTAACTTTGTGTAAAATTGTCGCACGGCCTTGGACTGTCGACGCCGCGTCAAGGGCTCATCGTCAAGCCAAGTCTCTGCCACGGTGAACGATTTTGGCCCGAGACCTGCTTGGTGAACATCTCGAACTGTTCATTGGGCGGATTGGTTTGACTTCATGTCCTTAACAAAATTAGCTAATGAGGCCGACGGACTCGTCAGGCTGCAAGCTTGGGGTGTTCCCGCGGGGGCTACAATGCTGATCAGTGACCAGGAATTCGCCGACAAGGATGTCGTCCTGGACGGCGTCGAATTCGAGCGCTGCCGGTTCACGCGATGCAAGCTGATCTATCAGGGCTATGCGGCGACCGCCCTGCGCGAGAACGTCATCACCGACTGTGACTTCGCGCTCGAGGGCGCCGCGGGGCTGACGATGCGCTTTCTTCTGGGCTTGGCCGACAGCAGCGATGGTTTTCTGTTGAACTTCCTGCGCGCGCTGCACCTGGACCCGAACCGGCTGGACAAGTTGTTGACCAACTGATGGCGTCGGCGAAGGTCGCAGCAGCCCTTCTCGCCGCCGCAAGCCTCGCGTGGGCGCTTGCCGGCGCGGCGCCGGTCGAAGCCCAAAGTTCGCCCACCCCGCCCGCCCATAAGACGCCGAGCATCAAACCGCCGACCGGTCCGAGCGCTCCGCCCAAGTCCGCGCGGAAGCCACCTCACCCCAAGCCGGGCGACAAGCCTTCACCTCATCATGGGGTGAAGGCCAAGGCGCCGCCGGGCGTTCTGGCGCTGGCTGGCTGTTATGGCCAGTTCATCGGCTGGCGGGACGAGTTGTCCACGCTGATGCTGCAGGCCAATTCCTATACGCCCTGGCCTGACGACCGCATCCGGTTTGATCGCATGGAGCGAGCGTTCGCCGCGGGGGTTCAGCGGGACCGCAAGCTGGTGCTGACCCTGCAGCCCGCCTTCCGCGAGGACGACTTTCCGCCGGATATCCGCAGGGCCTTTCGGACGGGGCTGAAGGCGGCGTCGACCGCCTTCGCCGCGGATGGCTATAAGCACACCCAGATTATGGTGATCGGCCAGCCGGACTTGTCTGCGCAGCAGCGCATGGCGCAGCTTGAAGCCAATGCCGACCAGGTCTTCGCGTCGTTGGCGGCGCCGTGCGAACGTCTGGCGGGAAGCTAGCCCCGCCCGCCGCCTTCGACCTTGACCCAGACCAGTTGCTGGCCCGGCGCCTGGCGGGAAATCCAGTGGTAGTCCAGCTGGTTCCAGGGCTCGATCCAGGACGACAGACTGTCCATGACCAGCTCGCCGTGGTCGGTGGCGACCAGCAGGACGGCGTGGGCGATGCCGCTGCGGAGCACGACGACCGCAATGGACAGGTCGGCGCCGGGCACGCCCTGTTCGACGAGCGCCTTGCGCTTCTCCAGAACATAGTCCTTGCAATCCCCGGCCCGCAGACCGCCGGCTTCAAGCGGCAGGGTCCAATAGTCGGCATTGCCATAGAGGGTGCGCGCCGAGCCGTAGCGGATGGCCTCGTTCACATGCCGATTGACCCCGTCCAGCATGGTCATCACCTGCGGGGTGACGGCGATAGGCTGGACAGTCTGCGGCGCATCGGCGTCGGCGTCCCTCAAGTTGAGCGGGTCGTTGGCCTGGTCGGTTGGCGCGGGCGCGGCCTTGACCTGGAAGGGATCCGGCGACGGTGACGACGTCAGCACGGCCGGTTGGAGCAGGGGCTGCGTGGAGCCGCCCCAGGTAGCGGGATTGAGACGCGGCGCGCCATTGTCGACGATCGACGGCGGGGCGCTGCGCCACACCGCGTGGTCGACCGAGGCTGCGCTCGCGGTGGCCATGCCCGAGGCGGGGGTGAGCCGGGGCGGAGGCGCGGGGGAATCGGCCAAGGCGATCGCCCAGTAATATCGCCGCCGCAAATCCTGCGCGCGCAGCTCCGCGTCGAGCGGAGCGCCAACTGCATTAGCGACCTGGCTGAGACCGCATTGCTCCGGCCGTCGCGCGCAGAATTCAAGATAACCCATCGGCGCGGGGGCCTGTGGACCAAGCGCCATGGCGCTGGATTGCTGCAACGACGTGCTCGCGCAAGCGCTGAGCAGGCTCAGTGTCGCCAAACCTGCCAACGCGGTGAGCCGGCGGGCCAGTATATCGATCTGAGAATAACGCATAAGATTCCCTTTCGTAGGGAAATACTACGCATCCTCGTTGAATTATTGGGTAATAGACAAAGTAAACAGCCAATTATTATTAAATTACAATTTGAAAATAAGCGTGGTTAAATATTGTATACGATGAATTTCGTGTTCATCATTGAAAGTAACCTATTCGAAATCAAGTATTCTAAATCGTTAACGCGCATCTCTTCGCGTGCGCGTCTGTGCGCGGCATCAATCGGAGTCGCCTGGATCACGAGGGTGGTGGTCCAACCCTGGCCTGATGTCGTAGAGTCGCGCCGTAAGCGGAGGGCCCCATGGCCGAAAATCGTCAGACCCCAAATCCGACGCCCTGGATGATCGCGGCCTTGGCCGTCGGCGCCTGGGGCCTCATCGCGGTGGCCTTCGCGTCGCTCGCGCCGGTAGGCCTGGTGCCTCACATCTTCTATTCGTTTCACGTCGAGCACTTCGCCGTCTTCTATTTCCTGGCGGTCGTCGCGGCGGCGGGCCTTCCCCGTCAGAGTCTGACCGCCTTGAGTCTCGGTCTGATCGCCTTCGCCGTGGTGCTGGAAGTCATCCGCATGTTGACGCCCACGCATCGGCTGACCAGCGCCGAGGATTTGATCTGCGATATCGCCGGCGTAATGGCGGGTTACGCACCGATCCTGATTGGTCGTTTTCGCGACAGCCTGTTGCGCCTTCGCGGCTGATCGGGCCGCGCCCCACCGCGGATCACGGTTGGCGACGTCGGCCCCGGGCAACCATATGTTATAGCCAGGGGTATAGTTGGGATGAGCGTGGCCGATCCGGCCGCGCCGGCTTTACGGATATTGATCTTGGTCTCTGGTCTTCTAGCGCGCTTTGCACCCAAGTCGCGGAGCATAGCCAAGCCCTCGACCGGCGAGCGGCTGGTCTATGCCGTGGGTGATGTGCATGGCCGGCTTGACCTGCTCGACCCGCTCATTCGCCGGATCGCAGACGACGTGCTCCAGCTCCGCCCGTCCGAGCGGCCCATGCTGGTGTTTGTCGGCGACTATGTCGACCGCGGGCTTGAGTCCAAGGGCGTCATCGATCGCCTTATCGGCCTGCGCGCCGAGGCCGCCTTCGAGGTTCGCACCCTGAAGGGCAATCACGAGGAGGCGATGATCAACTTCCTCTCCGACGCCGGGGCCGGCGCCGAATGGGTGGAGTATGGGGGCGGCCAGACCCTGGTGTCCTACGGCGTCAATCCGCCGAAGCAGCGCGATAACGCCGCCGAATGGGAGCGGGCGCGTGAAGAGTTCGGTCAGCGCATGCCGCCCTCCCACCTGGCCTTCCTGTCCGGTCTCGAATTGATCATGGTCGTCGGCGACTACGCCTTCGTCCATGCGGGCCTGCGTCCTGGCCTGTCGATCCAGGATCAGGACGAGCATGATCTAATGTGGATCCGCGATGTCTTCCTGAATGAGCGCCGGCCCTTCGAAAAGGTGGTGGTCCACGGCCATACGCCGGAAGAGGCGCCGTTTGTCGGCGAGCGCCGAATTGGGATCGACACCGGCGCCTACGCCACTGGGGTGCTGACCGCCGTCCGGCTGATGGGCGAGGAGCGCACCATCCTGCAGGTCAAAGCGTCCCAAATCGGCTAGCAAGCGGGACGTCGTCGCCGACGCCAGGGCCTGACCTCAATGAATCAGCAGGCCTATGGCGAGAAAGACGCCGGCCCACAAGGCGCCGCAGACCAGCATCACGAAACCGACGGTGGCTCGGGCCGACCATTTCGCCGGTGCTGGCGCGTCCAGACGGCGGGCGAGCAAATCTTGCAGGTCGTGAACGTGGGAGGCGACCGGAATGGCTTCGCTTGAGACCAGTTGGGGGCCAGGAGGCCCGGCTCGGACCGCCGGTTCAATAGTCGACAGGGGCGCTTCTAGGGCGGCCGCCGCCATATTTCTGGTCATGATGCCCGCCCCGTGCCCGTAAGCCGCCCGAAACTAGTTCAGATTGGTTGACGAACCGCGAACTCAGTGAACCTTGTCTTGGGGTTGTTCATTATGACCGCTAACCTAGGTTACACGCTAACGTCATGTTGGCGTGTCACGAGAACGGGAGTTGCGGTGATTAGTCTGGGTGCGGTAAAGCAGTTCTGGCTATAACTGGCGAGTTCTGCAGTTTATCGCATCCCGAGATCGGTGGTTAAGATTAAGGCTCTGGTTGCTGGCCCGATTTTGGCATGCGTTAGGCTATGACAATGTATGACGCAACAATGATTGACCAAAGCGAGACATCGGCTACAGCGGCCGTCGCGAAGCCTGACCCCCCGCGGCCAGTCGCGGGAGGCGCGCTTTGCCGGGCTTTCGACATCGTCATCGCCCTGGCCGTCATTCTGTTCACCGCTCCGCTGCTCATCATGCTCGCCCTTGGCGTCAAGTTGCACGATGGGGGGCCGGCGCTGTTCGGCCACGAACGTATCGGGTTGGGCGGCCGCACGTTCCGCTGCATGAAGTTCCGCAGCATGGTGGTGGACGCCGAGGCGCGCCTGGCGGCGCTGTTGGCCACCGATCCCCAAGCTCGGGCCGATTGGGCGAAAGACTTCAAGCTCAAGCGCGATCCGAGGATCACGCCGCTGGGCGACTTCCTGCGCAGGTCCAGCTTGGATGAGCTGCCGCAACTGTTCAATGTATTGCGCGGTGATATGAGCATTGTCGGGCCCCGGCCGATCGTCCGGTCGGAAGTCGTGCGTTACGGCGCGCGGTTCGAGAGCTATTGCGTAGTACGGCCGGGCATTACCGGCCTTTGGCAGGTCAGCGGCCGTAATGACACATCCTATCGCCGGCGGGTGGCGATGGACGCAGTGTATGCGCGCAGCAAATGCCTATCTTGGGATGTAAAGATACTGTTGTTGACGGTCCCTGCGGTCTTCTTGGCTAAGGGATCCTACTAGACGGGCCGCGGCGCCGTTACGGCGCCAGGACCAACTCCAGTCTCGCAAATGCGCGGCCTGCGGGGTTTCTGATGGCCTTTAGTCTGGTCTTCAGCTCTACGCCGACGGTTAGGTCGCGCACGAACATCCAGTTCATTTCCGAGACCTCCAGCTGCCGCAGGGCCGGCGTGAGAGCGTCCCAGTTCTCCAGGGTGAAACTGGCCCGCCACGGCGCCATGTCATGATCGTATGGGCTCATGGTGTAGGAGCGATCGAGTGCGTTCAGGCCGACCGGGGTCAGGTGATAGTTGTGTTTGAGCCAGTCCATATAACTCACCAGCGCCCAGCTGTGGGCGCTCGCGGGGTCGGCCTTTAGCAGGCGCGCCGCGGCCGCTTCGCGGACGGCGAGCGGCGCTGTGGCCGGGAGCGCGTCATAGGCTCGCTCGGCGGCGGGTCGATCTACGAAGGGAAAGGTCATCGCGCCGGTGTAACCCCTCGCGATGTAGCCTTCATAGAATAGACTCGCTCCGTATGCGGCGAGAGCGGCCGAGGAAATGCCGATCGCCCAAACCTTAACTGTCATGGCGTCTCTCTATGGCGGACTGTGTAACGTTAATATTCGCGTATCGGTCTGTAGATATATAAAACAAGCGCCGTTACGTATGGCTCAACAGAGCGCCATTTTTCGCTTGAACACTCCAGGCGCGCATGTCAAGCGGATCGCTACGGCGCAATCGGATGGATGTGGATGACTCGCTGGCTATTATCCCTTTTCGTCGTGTTCGCCATGATCGGCGGTGCGTCTCAAGCGCAGACCCCGACGCCCGGCGGGGCGATCCAGGCGACGCCCGCGGTGGCTCCGGTGGATCAAGGTTACCAGCTCGGGGCCGGCGATAAGGTCCGCATCATTGTATTCGGCGAAGACACGCTCACGGGCGAATATCTCGTCCCTGGCGGCGCGGGGAAGATCGCCTTTCCCTTGGTCGGCGACATCACCGCCGGCGGCCTCACGGTGGGTCAATTAGAGACAGAGATCGAAAACGCCCTCAAGGACGGCTTCCTCAAAGAGCCCCGCGTGAGCATTGAGGTGCTCGAATATAGGCCGTTCTTCATTCTCGGCGAGGTGATGAAGCCGGGTGAGTATCCGTATACAAACGGATTAACTGTGTTGAACGCCGTGGCCACGGCCAACGGTTTTACTTATCGGGCTGATACTCACAAGGTGTATATAAGGCGGGCAAATTCGACCGCAGAGCAGCAATATCAGCTTAGTACCTCTACACCTGTTGAGCCTGGCGATACGATTCGCATAGGGGAGCGTTTCTTTTAACGGTAAGAAGTTGCTACAATTTGGCTTGTCTGGTATGGTCCTTGCAGGTTTTCCGTTAATCAAACGTGGGAGTTGGGGTGATGAAGCCTCTAAAAGCAGCTTTTCTATCGATCGCCCTGATGACCAGTTCATTGGGCGGCGCGGCGATGGCCGATACGACTACCGATCCGACCCAGGTTTCGACCCTGGTTTCCGACATTGAGACCGCCATTAACGGTCTTCCGGCGGGCTCCTCGGTGACGGCGATCGAAGCCGCCATCAATGGCGCGATCGCCAAGGACGCCTTCTCGGCGAACGTGACGTCGGCGGCCCTGTCGGTTGTGCAAACGGCCGAAGCTTCCGGTTCGAACGCCAGCATCGCAGTCGCCTCGCTTGAGGCGGCTAACGGCGGCGGCGGCGGCACCCCGCAAGCGGGTGGCGTCGGCGGCGGCGCCCCGATCGGTTCGCCCACCTCGGGCAGCAGCAGCGGTTCCGGTTATCCGTAGCGCATAAGCTAAGCCGCCGGCGAACAACGCCGGCGGCAATAAAATCATCGAGGGAGGCGCTTGGGCGCGGCGGATCAACGCCGGCGCGGGCGTTTTCCTTGATTACTGGCGGTGGGGTCACAAAATGAAAATCCGTTTCCTAGGTCAGTTGATGACCGGTGTCTTGATCGCCTCGCCCCTCGGGCTTGCTTGGCATGGTCAGGCGAGCGCCCAGGCTTTTGAAACGGGCGACTACGAACTCGGGAACTTCCAGACCAATGTGTTCGCCGGTGGCGACTACAACCGTGGTCAGAATGTTTCCGTGATTGGCCGACCCCGGCCGGACTACGAAGCCGAGGGTCTGCACCTTGGCGGCTTCATGGTCTACCCCAGCGTGGGTCTGACGGCGGCCTACGATGACAACATCTACGCCCTGCCCAGCAACGTCTCGATCCCGACGGGCCTTAATGGCCCGCGAGGCGACATGATCTATACGATCGCGCCGCAGGTGAATTTCAAGTCGACCTGGTCGCGAGATAGTCTTGCTGGCTATATCAGGGCGTCAGAGGATCTGTACGGTCAGCATGCGAACGAAGACGCGACCCAATATGGTGCGGGCCTGAACGGCGAGGTCGATCTCGGCGCCAACACCTCGATCTCGGCGGGGGCGGACTACGGCCATTACGTCGCGCCGCGCTCTTCGGCCACGAGCGGCTTTTCGCGCAAGCGCGTCGAGTTTGATTTTGAATCGGTCGACGCCCAGATCGCTCACGAGTTCAATCGCATCCGAGTCTCGGCGCGTTACGATCATCAGAATTTCGATTACCAGAATGCCGAAGCCCCGAACGGGTCGGTGATCCTCGAGACGACCTTCAACCACTACGTCGACACGGGCACGGGCAAGGCGGAGTACGCCATCAGCCCCGACACGGCGATGTTCATTGAAGCGGCGTTCAATCAACACAGCTACACCGACAGCCCGGTGTTCGATCAGAATTCACACGGCTACAATGTTGGCGGCGGCGCCAATTTCGACATCAGCCACCTGATCCGTGGCGAAATCGAACTGGGCTACCTCGACCAAACCTACTCGGCGAACTTCGGTGACGTGAAGGGCTTGGCGACGCGGACCAAGATTGAATGGTTCCCGTCAGAGCTGACCACGGCGACCCTGACGGTGCTGCGGGGGGTCAACGATTCCCTGATCATCGGCTCGCCTGGCTTCCTCAGCACGAACGCCACGGCTCAGGTTGACCATGAACTCATGAGAAATGTTATCGTTAGCGGTAACGTTTTGACAGGAGAAGATCAGTATCAAGGTATCAGCCGCACCGACAGTCGCTGGGGCGCTGGCGTTTCAGCCAACTGGCTGCTTAACCGGCACCTGGGTTTGACGGCGGGCTACGCCTATACGGATGTGAATTCGACCGGAGCTAACCGTGGTTCATCTTTCAAAGACAACCGCATCTCCATATCCAGCCAACTGCAGTTCTGACGCCCATCGCCGGGCGTCCAGTCTGGCGTCCAGAACCTTTAGAGTGACTTCATGAACGCCGGCAATTTCACCCTGACGCCCTCCGCCAATCTGGAGGGCGGTCGGGATGCTGGCGATCTCAACCAGGTCCTCGCGACCTTCCGCCGCCGCTCGCGCCTGTTCCTGGCCGTGGCGGTGGTCATCGTCGCCGCCGTGATGTTGGTGACGTTGCAGCAGACGCCGCGGTACGCCGCGACCGCCAACGTCATGATCGACACCCGCAAGCATTCGGTCGACAACATCACCGCCGTGCTGTCGGACCTGCCGGACGACACCAGCGTCGTCGACACCGAAGTCGAAATCCTGAAATCCCGCTCGCTCGCCGAACGGGTGGTCAATACGCTGAAGCTGGATCAGGATCCGGAATTCAACTTCGCGCTGAAGAAGCAAAATCCGATCCAAGCCGCGTTGAACGCGCCGGTCGCCGCTTTTGACAGCCTCACCCACGCCCTGACTCCCACGCCCAGCCCCACGGCTCAGGCCCAGGCGGAGAGTCTGCATGCTCAGAAGCAACATGAAGCGGTGGTCGATCACGTCCTCAAGAAGTTGGAGGTCCGCCGGTCCGGCCTGACCTACGTCATCAACATCCAATTCGAATCGACCGATCCCGCCAAGGCGGCGGTGATCGCCAACACCTTCGCCGACCGCTATCTGCTTGAGCAGCTCGAGGCTAAGTTCGACGCGACCCAGCAAGCCACCCAGTGGCTGAACGAACGACTGGCGGAACTTGAGCCGCAAGTGCAGGCGGCCGAGTCGGTGGTCGCGGCCTATAAGGCCAGCCACGGCTTGCTCGCCACCGAGAGCTCTACTCTGACCGAGCAGGAGATTTCCGGGCTCAACAGCCAGCTCGCCACCGCTCAGGCCGAGCAGGCGGAGCAAGACGCCCGGGTGCATACCGCCCAGCAAGCCATCGCCGGCGGCGCGACGGGCGAAGATTTCGCCGGGGCCATGAATTCGGACGTCATCAAGAACCTGCGCGCCCAGAAGGCGCAGATCAGCCAGCAGGCCGCGGACCTTGAGACCAAATACGGGCCTAAGCATCCGGATGTTATCAAGATTCAGCGGCAACTGGCCGACATCGACACTCAGATCAAACAGGAGCTGAGCCGCGTCGTCAGCAACCTGCAGACCGAAGACCAGGTGGCGCGCCAGCGCGCGGGCTCCATCCAAGCCAGCCTGAACCGGACCAAGGGCACCCTGGCGGGGAACAACCAATCCAGCGTCGAGCTTGCCGAACTGCAGCGCAAGGCCGACGCCGCCTCGACCCTCTATAACAGCCTGCTCAATCGGGCGAAGGAGACCTCTACCGATCAGGGGACCGAACAGTCCGATGCGCGGGTCGTCTCCCGGGCGAAAATCCCGATCAAGCCGAGCTTCCCCAACATCCCGCTGAACTTCATCATCGGTATTATCCTCGGCCTGATTGGCGGCGTTGGCGCCACCCTGCTGATGGAGGCCCTGGACAGTGGTCTGGCGACTTCCGAAGATGTGGAACGCGTCCTCGGCGTGCCTCACCTGGGGGCCATCCCGTCGCTCGACTCCACCACCGACGGCAAGGCTTCGGGCATCCCGCCGGGCCGCTACATCATCGAAAAGCCGCTGTCGGCGTTCGCCGAATCCTTCCGCAACCTGCGGGCGTCCATCCTGTTCTCCAAGGTGGACAACCCGGTGAAGGTGGCGATCGTGACCTCCTCGCTCCCGGGCGAAGGCAAGACCACGACCACCTTCTGCCTCGGCCGCTCCATGGCCATGTCCGGCGCCAAGACCATCATCGTCGACTGCGACCTGCGCCGCCGGAACATCAACCGCATGTTGGACATCGAGCCGCCGGTTGGCTTGATCGAAGTCCTGCAAGGCGTGGCCACCCTGGACGAGGCGATCTTCATCGACAAGCCGTCCGGCGCCCACTTCCTGCCGCTGGCCAAGTCGGTCTACACGCCAAAGGACCTGTTTGGGTCCAGCGCCATGGACCGGTTGCTCGTCGAACTGCGCGCCCGTTATGACATCGTCCTGCTCGACACCGCGCCCGTCATTCCCGTGTCCGACACGCGAATCCTCGCGCCTAAGGCCGACGTGGTCGTCTTCCTGGTGCAATGGCGCCGCGTGCCCCGTAAGGCCGTGGAAGCCGCTTTCGCGATGCTGAACTCCGTTGGCGCGGACATCGCCGGGGTCGCTCTGACCCTGGTGGACGCCCGCGAACAGGCGAAGTATGGCTACGGCGACGCCGGCTACTACTATCGGTCCTACAGAAAATATTACGCCCAATAGATACGCCTCGCCCAATAGATACGCCTCGCACAGAGTCACGGCGTCCCAAGGCGCGTCCGAGCTTTCAGTTTTCGGTCAGCGCTGCGCTGGTGGTCGCCCTGACCTATGCCGGTCATCTGCTCTACGCCGCGAACCGGAACGATCTTTCGCTGGCCTTTTCCGTCGCCTGGCTGGTGGCGCTTCCACTGGTGCTCACCCAGCCGTGGGCCCGCAAGGCCATCGACCGCATGCCGATCGCCTGGGTCGGCGGCGCGTTTGGCTTGGTGCTGCTGGCCGGCGTTCTGTCGCTGACGCCCATCTTCGAACCGCATCCGATCTGGTCGATGGCGCCTGGTGCGATCGGGACCGTCACCATGGATCCCTATTCCACCTGGCTTGAGCTGTTCAAACTGCTCGGCCTGGCCGCGGCCTTCCTGGTGGGCGCAAGCTTCGGGGCCGATGACGACCGGGCCAAGCAGCTGATCCAGGGGCTGTTGGTGGCGGGTCTAGTCTATGGCGTCTGGGCCTTCTTCAACTTCGAAACCGACCGCAATCTGTTGTTCGGCCAACCCCGCCATCTTGATCCGGACCGACTGGCGGGTTCGCTCTCGAGCGCCAACATCGCCGCGACTTTTTTCGGCGCCTTGGTCGTCTTCAATGTCGCCGACATCACGCGCCGGCTCGAACGCCAACGGGAACGGCGGTCAGGCGCCTTCCACATCCGCCACCTTGAGGGACTGCTGCTGGCCATAGCGGTCCCGCTGGTGGGGTTGGTCGTCGCGCTGACCTGCCTTGTCCTTACCCTTTCCCGCACGGGGCTGGTCGCCACCCTTGCCGGCGTGGTCATCCTCCTGGGCGTCCGGGCGTTGATCACGGCTAAGAAGGGGGCGTTCATCGCACCCCTGGTCGGCATGCTGGTGATCGTGGTCGGCCTGATCATCGCCACTGTCGCGCTCAACATGGGCGCCATCGGCTCACGAATGGCTGGCTTTCAGGAGGATGCGTCACAACGCGAAGGGCTCTATATCGCCCACTGGAACGCCTTCCTGGCCTCGCCGTGGCAGGGCTACGGCCTGGGCTCGTTCAAACATATCAACGACTTGGCGATGAACGAAGCCAACCGCGACCAGCTTTACGGGGTCGGCGCCACGCACAATGTCTACATCCAATGGCTTGAGGAAGCCGGACTGATCGGCGCCCTGCCGATGTTCGCCACGATCGCGCTGATCGTGGCCCGGATCGTCCGAGGTTTGACAGAGCGCCAGCGCGTGAGGCTTTGGCTGCTGGCGATACTCTCGGTGACCGGAATTTTTCTCCTCCACGATGTCACCGACTTTCCGCTCCAGGTGCCGTCCATGAGCCTGTTTCTCAGCCTTCTGCTTGGCCTAGGCTATCGGATGGCTCGGCGCTAAGGCGCCAACACCTTCAGCAGACGTCGCATCACTACGTCCGTATCCACTTCGCGTAGGACATAGTCGCGCCCACGCGCGGCGAGTTGAGCACGCTGCGTAGCATTCGCCAGCAGCTCCTCCACAGCGTCCGCAAAAGCCTCCGGCGCCTGCGATGGCACACAGACGAAGCCGCCGGAATCCTTCGCCAGCCGGCCCAAGGACGAGTCTGGCTCCGCCGTCGCCACAAACGTCCGACCGGCCGCCATTATGGCGAACACCTTGCTGGGAACGGCAAAGCCGCCGCCATCGGCGATTTGAGGGACCAGATGTAGGTCGGCGTCGCTAAGCGCCTTGGCGAGTTCGTTTCGGGGCGCCAGGGGCAGAAAGGTCACATTGTTCAAACCGCGACGGCCGGCCTCGCTGGTCAATGACTCGCGCATCGCCCCGTCGCCGCGAATGACGATCCTCGCCGGCGATCCTCGTTTCAGCAGCACCTCGGCCAGGTCGAGCAGCTGCTCCAAACCCTGCTTCCGCCCAAGGTTGCCGCTGTAAAGCAGGGTCGGCGCAGCCCCGGCCTCACGATCGATGGGCACGATCATCCTGGTGTCGATGCTCGGCGGCTGAATGGTGATCGCCCGGCGCACGCCGAGGCGGATCAGGCCCTCGCGCATTTCTTCGGACAGAACAACGACATCGTCCGTGCGATTCAGGGCCGTCCGCTCCACAAGGCGCAGGACAGGCATGATGACGCGCAAAACAGGCGAGCCCAGCGCGTCGCCGAGCCCCGACTGAATGTCATGAACGATGCCGAGGTGTCGCCCGTCCCGGGTTACGAACAGGGACGCGGCCAGGGTCGTCAGGATCGAGGGGCACAAAGAGATCACATGCCGACTGGGCGCGACGCGCCCAGACAACCGCGCCAGCGCCAAGTCGATCATGAATTTCGTTTCGGGAACCAGCCGGCCCAACAGGCCGGACCCCTTCATCGGTCGGGTGTCAAATCGAGTGACCGCGACGCCGTTCTCGATAGCCTCGTCCCGCTCACCGTTGGCGTAGCCCTCGAACACGGCGTTGCCGGGATAATTTGGTCGGACTGTGACCAGCCGCACCTTAAAGCCCTGGCTGGCCAGCCACTCCGCGATCTGCTGCATGACCGGCGCGCTGCCCGTCGGTTCAGGCGCATAGTGCCGCGTCAGGATCAGTACGTCTTCCATTGAGCCCCCCGATACGACGCGAGCGTCCTATTTCGCCGGCGCTGGGTGAGCGAGGAAGGCTCGATAGGCGTCCGCGATACCTTCGCGCAGGTTGATACGCGGCGACCAGCCGAGCTGATTTAATCGAGTGCTGTCCATCAGCTTGCGTGGCGTTCCGTCAGGTTTTGAGGTGTCGCGTATGATCTCCGCCTTCAGACCCACTACGTCGCACACCAGCGCCGCCAGATCCGCGATCGTGATGTCCTCGCCAAAGCCGACATTCACATGCGCGTGGTCGGAATAGCGTTTCATCAGGAAGACCAGGGCGTCGGCGCAATCGTCGGCGTGCAAAAACTCTCGAAGCGGGGTTCCTGACCCCCAGATCGTCAGGGTCGATTGGCCCGCGAGCTTGGCCTCATGCGCCTTTCGGATCAGCGCCGGCAGGACATGGCTCGAGTTCAGGTCGAAGTTGTCGTTCGGCCCGTACAGATTGGTGGGCATGGCCGAAATGAAGTCGTCGCCGAACTGCTTACGATAGGCTTGCGCCATCTTGATGCCGGCGATTTTGGCGATCGCGTACCACTCGTTGGTCGGCTCCAGGGGACCTGTAAGCAGAGAATCTTCGGCTATCGGCTGGGGCGCCAGCTTCGGGTAGATGCAACTCGATCCGAGAAACAGCAGTTTGCGCACCCCATTGAGATGGGCTGCCTGAATGATATTCGCCTCGATCATGAGGTTGGCGTAGAGGAAGTCCGCTGGCCGGGTGTCGTTGGCGAGGATGCCACCGACCTTGGCGGCCGCCAGGAAGATCGCGTCCGGCCTGGCCTCGGCCATCCACCGCTCCACTTGATCCTGGCGCTCCAGATCGACCGCGGCTCGCTCGGCGGTGAGCACCTCGCATCCCTCGCTGGCCAGCCGGCGCACGATCGCCGAGCCGACCATGCCCCGGTGCCCGGCGACCCAGACCCGCAAACCGGTTAGCGGAAAAACGTCCTCACTCGCCATTGCGGCGCTGCTCCTCGGCCACGGCGGTCAGGTCCGCGCGCACCATCTCCTCGCACAGGTCCTGCCATTTGGTCTTGTGGGTCCAGCCAAGCTTCGTGCGGGCCTTTGTCGGGTCCCCCACCAGAAGGTCGACCTCGGTGGGGCGGAAATAGCGAGGATCAATTTCCACCAGGGTGCGACCGCTATCCGCATCGATCCCGCGCTCCTGCACGCCCTCGCCCTGCCAGTCCAACCTGATCCCGGTCTGGGCGAAGGCATGAGTGACAAAGTCACGCACCAGGGTGGTCTCACCGGTGGCCAGAACGTAGTCGTCCGGCTCATCCTGCTGCATCATCAACCACATGCCTTCCACGTATTCACGGGCGTGGCCCCAGTCTCTGCGCGCGTCCAGATTGCCAAGGTAGAGGCGATCCTGAAAGCCATGCTTAATCGCCGCCACGGCGCGCGTAATCTTCCGTGTGACAAAAGTTTCGCCCCGGAGCGGGCTTTCATGGTTGAACAGAATGCCGTTTGACGCGTGTATCCCATAGGCTTCGCGGTAATTGACCACGATCCAATAGGCATAAAGTTTGGCGACGCCATACGGGCTTCGTGGGTAGAACGGCGTCGTTTCGCTCTGCGGCACGGCCTGAACCTTGCCGTAGAGCTCGGACGTGGACGCCTGATAGAATTTGGTCTTCTTCTCCAAACCTAAAATGCGGATCGCTTCGAGCAATCGAAGGGTGCCGATGGCGTCGGCGTTCGCGGTGTATTCGGGTGTCTCGAAGCTCACCTGAACATGGCTTTGCGCCGCAAGATTATAAATTTCATCCGGCTGAACCTGTTGGATGATCCGGATCAGGTTGGTGCTGTCGGTCAGGTCGCCGTAATGCAGCACATACTTGGCGTTGCCCTCGTGCGGGTCTTGGTAGAGGTGCTCGATACGTCCGGTATTGAATGACGAGGAGCGGCGCTTGATGCCGTGGACTTCGTACCCTTTGCTCAGCAGGAGCTCGGAAAGATAGGCTCCATCCTGGCCGGTGACGCCGGTCACCAGGGCGACCTTGGTCTCTTTGGGTGCGGTCATCAAATCCTCAATATGAAACGGGAGAGCGATGTTCGAGTGGCCGAAGCGGCGGCCGTCATGAGTGCGCCGCAACGTCCGAGACTAAGATTTTGCAGGTGTAATTCGCCATGGCCCAGGCCCGCATCTGAATCCGAACGCAGCTTCTGGGGTATACCGCGAAACCTCGCTGAATAAGCTGCGCGTCCCAATCAGCATAGGATTTCCAGTCAAAGACGGTAGGGCGCGGACCGGCTAAGCCCGTTCTGCTCAAGCCTATAAGGAAGAGGTTTGAAAAAGCCACTAAGACTGGCGAGTTGAGCATGTCTGCCCGTTCGGCGCCGGAAACCAAGGCTAGGCTCCACGAGCCTGCGGTCATTATTTCTGCTTTGGCCCAGGCCAGCAGTCATTCGCTCTGAGCTCAGAGCCGACCGCCAACCACGCCCGGCGCCGCAACGATGGCCTTCTTGTCAACGAGCCGATTGCGCTCGTCGGATCACCACAGGCCGGCAAGCCTAAATGACTACGGCGGTGAACGTGGCGGCGTTCGGATCAGGCGCCGCGATGATCATCGCGCGGGCGCCTGGTGGTTAGGGCGCCACAACCCCATTCGGATCGTTCGTGAGACCTTTCAACCGTGGCCGTCGGGCCTATGGTGATAGGTGTGAAACGACGAGGAGTAACCATGTCTATGCGCCGCCAGCTTATCGCCACCTTGGCTGTCATGCTCCTCGCCATCCCAGCCGCATCGGCCAACGCCGCGGAGGGTTTCGCCAAACACGCCATGGTCGCCGCCGCCAACCCACTGGCGGTCGCAGCGGGGGTCAAGGTGTTGAAGGCCGGCGGCTCGGCGGTGGACGCGGCGGTCGCGGTCCAGACGGTGCTGGGCCTGGTCGAGCCGCAGAGCTCTGGTCTCGGCGGCGGCGCCTTCATGGTCTACTACGACGCCAAGACCCACACCGTCACCGCCTACGATGGCCGCGAGACGGCGCCCAAGGGCGCGACCCCCGACATGTTCATGGGGCCGAACGGCCAGCCGCTGCCCTACTTCACCGCGGTGATGACCGGCCGCTCCACCGGCTCGCCCGGCGCGATCGGCATGCTGGCCCTGGCCCAGCACGACCACGGGCTCCGGCCCTGGAGCACCCTGTTCGGCTCGGCCACCGAGATGGCCCAGAACGGCTTCATCGTTTCGCCGCGTTTGGCCGGCTTTGTCTCGTTTCCGCAAGGCCAGGCTCGAGGCCATGACGCCCTGGCCTACTTCACCAAGCCGGACGGGACCGAGGTCAAGGCCGGCGATCTGTTGAAGAACCCGGCCTATGCCGACACCCTGCGCCTGATCGCCAAGGATGGCGTACGCGCCTTCTATGCCGGCAAGATCGCCGACGACATCGCCGCCCGGGTGCATCAGGATCCGGTTCCAGGAACCCTCACCGCCGAGGATATCGCCGCCTATCGACCCAAGAAGACCTCGGCGCTCTGCCGCCCCTACCGCGCCTATACCATCTGCGCGCCGCAGGACCCTTCCGGCGGCTCGGCCCTGCTCGAGGCGATGGGACTGCTTGAGCGGACCGACATCAACAAGCGCGGGCCGACCGATCCGCAGGCCTGGTTCGAGATCGCCCAGGCCAGCCGGCTGATGTACGCCGACCGCGACCGCTATGTCGGCGATCCGGCCTTCGTGTCGGTGCCCACGGAAGGCCTGCTCAGCACAGGTTACCTCGACGCCCGCGCCAGGCTGATCGGCGACATGGCCGGCCCCACGCCGGCGCCAGGTAATCCGCCGGGCGCCCAGCCGCGGGCGGCCGATACCACCCACGAGCCCGGCGGCACCTCGCACATGGTGATCGTCGACGCCCGGGGCGACGTCCTCTCAATGACCACCAGCGTCGAAAGCCTGTTCGGCTCGGGGCGGATGGTCGACGGCTTCTTCATCAACAACCAGCTCACCGACTTCGCCCACGACCCGAAAGACGCGGACGGGACCATCTCCGCAAACGCGGTCGCGCCGGGCAAGCGGCCCCGGTCGGCCATGTCGCCGGTGATCGTGCTGAAGAACGGCCGCTTCTATGCCGCCCTTGGCTCTCCCGGCGGACCGGCGATCCTGGCCTATAACGTCAAGGCCCTGGTCGGCGTGCTGGACTGGCGCCTGACCATGCAGCAGGCCTTCGCCCTACCCAATGTCGTAGCGCATGGCGCCCAATATAGCGCCGAAACGGACCTGCTGGGCCCGACGGTCACGGCTGCTCTGGCGGCGCGCGGCATGCATTTCAGCACCGGCTTTGGCGAGAACTCCGGCCTGCACGGAATCAAGGCCGTGCCGGGCGGATGGGAGGGCGGCGCCGACCCCCGTCGCGAAGGCGTCGCCGAAGGCTTCTAAACCCCCAAGCTAAAGCCCGAGCGCGGCCTTGCCGCCCGTCGCCCGCCTTCCTAACTCTGCTGTTCCTGTCACGCTGTGAAAGCCCCCTTCATGAAGTCCTATGTCGCCACCGCCGCCGCCCTCGGCGCCGTCCTCATCGCCGGCCAGGCGTTCGCCCAGGCGTCGCAGGACCCCAAGGCCGTCGAAGCCGGGACCTATGCGGTCGAGCCGTCGCACACCCGCGTGCAGTTCAGCGTCACCCACTTCGGCTTCACCAGCTATTGGGGCGATGTGTCGGGCGTCAGCGGCAGCCTGGTGCTGGATCCGAAGCTGACCTCGGCCGACCAGATTTCGGTGTCGATCCCGGTCTCGTCGGTATCGACCACCAACACCAAGCTGGATGGCGAGCTGAAGAGCCCGATGTTCCTCGACGGGACGACCTATCCGACCATCACCTTCGTCTCCAAGTCGGTAAAGAAGACCGGCCCGACCACGGCCCTGGTCACCGGCGACCTGACCCTGCACGGCGTGACCAAGCCGGTGACCCTGGACGCCAAGTTCAACGCCGGCGGCTCAAATCCGATGTCGAAGAAATACACTGTCGGCTTCGACGCCCACGGCAAGATTGACCGCAGCGACTTCGGCGTGAAAGCCTTCGTGCCGATGGTCAGCGACCAGGTCGACATCACCATCAGCGCCGCGTTCGAGAAAACCGCCGGCTAAGCCCACGGGCGACCAGGGCCCGGTTCTAAGGCTGACGCCAAGGACCGGGTCCAAGCCTGGGCGAACATCCGCCAAATCGCTCGCCGGAGCGCGATGCATCAATGTGCGGCGGATAGCTGGTCCGGACTGATGTTATCGAACATCTCCAGGTGGGCCGGTCCTGGCCGGGACTCGTCGCCATGTTCGTGGCGGAAGAGGTAGTCGACCGCATCCACCATGTCTGTCCCGCTGTAGGGCTTGGCGAGCGAAGCGATCGCCACTGCCTTTCCCAGTCTCGCCCGATCCGCCTGCCCGCTGATGAATAAGACCGGGACGCCAAGCGCCTTCAGATCGCGCGCCAGCGCCACACCGTCGTCGCCATCGGCGAGGTCGATGTTGACCAGGGCCAGGTCGGGTTTGATCTCACGCGCAAGGCCAAGGGCCTCTTGGTGGCGGTCGGCCAGCTGAAGAACGCGATAGCCGCCGTCCTCAAGCTCGTCTTTGAGCCCTATGGCCAGCAGAATCTGATCCTCCACGATCAGCAGAATCTTGGGAACCTTAGTGTCTACTTTGACGGTCATATGAGCCTCCGGCCACAACAATAAGTCGTGGGGCTGTGTTGGGTTCCTATGAGAGCCGGCCCCAGGCCGAACGAGCGCTTCCGCGAGTTCACAAGCTTCGCCTCGACGAGGAGCCGCGCCGCCAATCGCGCGTGGAACCGTTCCGTCAGTGTCCAATCGCCAACAGGGATTGTCGGTTAACCCACAACCAAGGCGCGAAGGAACGGATGTTGATATGGGAGGTTTGATCCTTACGGGGACGTTTGAAGCAGCGTGGTCTGTTTCTGAGTCCACCGGGCACGATTTGCACTGCGCAGGCCTCCGGTCACCCTTGAAAGGCCAGCCATGGCCGGACCGAATCTCCAAGTGAGTGTGGCCGAGAGCCTAACGCTGGCTTTGATCGCCTCGTCTGATGCTCCGCTCTTGCTGCTAGACGGTAACCTATGGGTTATCGCCGCCAGCACGTCCTTCGGATCGACTTTTCATATCGACGTAGGAACGGCGCGGGGAGTCGAGGTTTGCAATCTTGGCGCCGGGGAATGGAATTTGCCGCGCCTCCGGTCTCTGCTGAGCGCGACAGCGGCTGGTGATGCTGCGATTGACGCCTATGAGATGGACCTCAACTACCCCGACAGCCCCCTTCGCCGGCTCGTTATCAAGGCCGAGAAGCTGGCCTATGGCGACCCGAACGTCACACGCATTCTGATGACAGTCTGCGACGTGACCGACGCCCGGCTCGCTGAGCGAGTCCGGGACGACCTGGTGCGGGAAAAGGCTGTCCTGCTTAACCAGATCCAGCATCGCATCACCGACAGCCTTCAGGTCATCGCCAGCGTGCTGCTTCAGAGCGCGCGAAACGTACAGTTGGACAACGAGACGCGGAGCCACCTCACCGATGCCCATTCCCGGGTCATGTCGGTCGCGACCGTTCAACAGCACCTCGCTGCGGCGCGTATTGGCCCGGTTGAGCTTCGCCCATACTTTGTTCAGCTCTGCCAGAGTCTCGGGGCGTCGATGATCCGGGACCACAACAGGCAATCCATCACGGCGACGATCGACAACACCTACGTCGACGCCGATATCTCCGTGAGCCTTGGCCTCATCATCACCGAGCTGGTCATCAATGCGCTCAAACATGCCTTTGCGGATGGCGACGACGATAGGATTTTCGTGGACTACGAATCCCGGGGAGCCAATTGGACGCTCTCTGTGCGCGACAATGGTATTGGGATGCCGCCGGAGCCGACGATAGCCACGCCGGGGCTCGGAAGCAGCATTGTCGAGGCGCTTGCGCGGCAGCTCGACGCGACCGTCATGGTGACGAGCCGGAGGCCAGGCACCAAGGTTTCAGTCATCCATGCCCAGGTCGCGGCCATTGAAGACGGCGCACCCATTCGGCGGGCCGTCTGATCCATCGCCCGGGTGTTCAGGGTCAAGGTGAAGGTGACTTAACGCCGACCCTACCTCAGGCTGTTGAGCGGAACTTTGAGCCGAGGTCGCTGTCACCGTAACTTCGGGCCCCGAACGGACCTTCGATCCGGCGCCTTCTCAGGATTAGCGCCGTTCGCCGCCGCTTCGGCGTTCGTCAACTGATCCAGGTTCTCGATCAGCCGCTTGAGCAGGGCGACAAGCTGCACGGCGTCCTCGTCGGTGAAACCGTTCAGTGCGTCTTGGTTGCCACCCAGCAAGACCGCAATGGCGTCTGGCAAGCGGGCCTGCGCCGCCTCCGTCAGGACGATGCGGCTGCTGCGGCGATCGGCGGGGTCCGGGCTGCGCGTGATCAGCCCGTCCCGTTCCATCCGGGCAAGCATCTGGGCCATGGGCGGCTGCTCGGTCTTGGCGAAGCGGGCGAGGTCACGTTGCGTGCTCGCCTCGCCATCCCGGAGCGCGACCAGGACCGGCAGGTGGCCGACACCGAAACCCAGCGGCTTCAGACGCGCCTCGCTCAGGCGGGCGTAGCCGCGCGCCGCCAGGCTGATCAAATGCCCGGGCGTCGAGAGCACATCAGGCTTCATTGTCGCACGCTCTTGCATCCGATTCCATTCAACTACATATGCACATATGTATATCGGGTTGGCCCCGATTGAACAACATTTGTCGCTTCCCCGAAGGCGACCCTAAGGAGGCGCCCGATGGACACCGATGTCGACATGCTCAAGCGCATCTACGACGGCTTCAATGCGCGGGATATCGATGGCGTCTTGGCCGAGCTCGCCGACGACGTCGCCTGGGCCAACGGCATGGAGGGCGGCCATGTTCATGGTCGCGAGGCCGTGCGCGCCTATTGGACCCGCCAATGGGCCATTGTCAGCCCGCACGTCGAGCCCGTGGCCTTTCACCAGGCTGTGGACGGCGGGATTGTCGCGGAAGTCCGGCAATCCATCTACGACCTGGAAGGCAAACCGCTCGTGGGCCAGACCCACGGGCTGGCGGACAAAACGGTCGGTCATGTCTTCCATCTCAAGAACGGCAAGGTGACGCGTTTCGATATCCAGGACGCCGACTAGCGGCGGGTCACGCCGCCCTAATGTTCGCTCCGGCCTTGGCCGAGCTGCGCCAGGCGCGGCCTATTCCATCGCACCCCACATCGCGCCCACCCGCTCGCGGATCGCCAGCGCTTCGGCCCAGCGGTCGGAGAGTTCCAGCCCGTCCGGGCCGGTGATGGCGTAGGGCGGCGGGCCGAGTTCGCACAGGAAGGTCACCACGGCGTCCGCCGGGGCCCTGGCTCGCCACGCGCGAAGACCCTGATCCCACCAGCCGAAATAACGCTCTACCCAAGCCTGGTGCTGCGGGAAATCGATCTGCACTTGAATCTGCTCATGCGACGAAATCCGGCCCTGGAACGCCGCCGAGCGCTCAAGGACCTCGGCGATCATCCGCTGGCTGTCGGCGTCCAGATCCACCGGAAACTCCCGGTCGACGACGAAATGGCTGAGGTCGGCGCATAGGGTCAGCTCGGGCACGGCCTCCAGCATCGACAGGGTCGGATAAAGGTCGTTGAGCAGGCCGTGGCGATGGGTCTCGAACAGCAGCGGCAGTCCGGCGCTGTCGGCGATGTCGATCCACCGCTTGGCGATCGGGATCATCTCGCCCAGCGTGCGCGGCATGACCTGGCCGATCACGCTGAGGAAGGGCGAGCCGAAATCCTTGGCCATGGCCAGCATGAAACGCAGTTCGTCGTCGGACCGCGGAAACCCGTTGAACAGGCAGGCTAGGCCGTGGCGCTCGAGCAGCGGCCGGGCCGCCTCGGCCAGGGGCACGTCGCTCATGGCCAGGTCAAGGCCCACGCCGTGAAAGCCGGCCTCGCCGATCATGGCGATGTTCGCTTCCAGCGATCGTTCGTCCACGCCAGGCTGGCGCAGCTCCATCGCCCACAGCGACTGGTAGAATTCGATCTGTTGCATCTCAGGGCTTTGCCGCGTTTGGTGCGGTGTTCGGCGCCGTATTCGGCAGAGTCAGCTCGAACACCGTCCCCTCAACGCCGGTGCTGGCCAGCACCAGATCGCCGCCGTGCCCCTGGGCCAGCTCGCGGGAGATGGCCAGCCCCAGGCCCGCGCCGCCAGGCCGGGTGGTGCCCGAGAAGGGCTGGAACAGCCGCTCACGAACCCGTTCGGGCACGCCGGGGCCATCGTCGGCGATGCGGATCAGGCTGTCAGCATCGCGCCGCTCGAAGCTGATCTCAATCTTGCCGTGACCGTCGCCGCCGGGGCGGCCGACAATGGCCTCGCGGGCGTTGCGCAGCAGGTTGACCAGGATGCGGTTAAGCTGTTCCGGGTCGGCCAGCACCCGCGCCCGCGCGCCAACCTTGGAGGCCAGGCGCACGCCCTGGGGTGTCAGGCCCGCATCCTCGCCGGCTTCGGTCACCGCCTCGGCCAGATTGACCTGCGCCAGGCTTGGCGCCGCCTCCTCGCTTCGGCCGTAGGCCAGCACGTTCGAGGCCAATCGGATCGCCCGGTCCAGCGCCCGCTCCAGCCGGGGCAGAGCCTGGGCCACCTTGGGATCGCCCGATTGCGCCAGCCGCTCGGAGGCGATCTGGGCGCTGGTCAGCATGTTGCGCAGGTCGTGGTTGATCTTGGCCACCGCTTCGCCCAGCGCCGCCAGCCTGGCTCTGGAGTTCAGCGCCGCTCGCAGATCCGCCTGCATCCGGTCCAGCTCCACCTCGGCGCGGCCGATCTCGTCGCGCCGGCCGGACAGGCGAGGGCGCGCCAGGGCGTCGTCCGGATCGACCCGGAACCGCTCCATCGACCGGGTGATCCGCTGCATCGGCTGCACGAACAGGGCGTTGAGCAGCAGATAGATCAGCCCGCCCACCACGCCCGCGACAATCACGGCGATGGCTGAAATCCGCAGCAGATAGGCCAGCAGCGCCTTCTGCAGCCTCACATCCGTGGTGACGATCTCGATGAAGTCGCCGTGGGTGAACCTGGGCTTGGCGACCACCCGCACCAACCGGTCCTTGCTGCTGAACAGGGTCTCGAACGGCGCCGTCACCAGGTCGGGGGAAAAGCCGTTGCGCAGGTCGACCAGATAGGGCGTGCGCGGAAAACGGGGGGGCGCCAGCACCAGCCGGCGGACGCCCTCGCTCTGCACCGCGATCGACAGGACGTCGGCCCCGTTCAGCAGCTGGTTGGTGAGCCGGTCGCTGACCACCTGGTTGGGCGAGGCGTCCACGGCCAGGGACGCGGTCTCGGCCAGGCGGATGCGATCTTCCAGCCAGTTCGCCTCGAACTGGGCCATCGACCACGGTAACGTCAGGATGCCGCCGACGGTGACGATCAGGACGGTGAGCACCAAAAGGCGCGAGGACAGGCCGCCCGGCCAGAACAGCCGGCGGGCATAGGGTCGCACGTCCGGCTCGCCGCCGCCGTGCCCGAACGGCCGCTGGGTACCTTCAGGCGCGGAATCGTCAGCGTCCGCCATGGTCTCCCGTTACTTCACCGGAGCCGGTAGAGCAACGCAGCGTAACGCCGGTCAGGACGATCGCGCGCGCCGGAAGCGTCGATAAAGGATCGGGCCGAGCGACAGAACCGCCAGGCCAGCCAGCGGCAGCAGGAAGCGCGGCTGCAGGATGATGTGCGGATCGAACCGGCCTCCCTTTTCGAATACGGCGTTCAGACCGGAGCCCAGGCCCGCGAAGATCAGCGAGACCGGCAGGATGCCGAGGAAGCTGGCCAGGACATAGACGCCGAGCGGAATATCGATCAGGCCCAGCGCCAGGTTGATCAGCCAGAAGGGCGCTACGGGGAGAAGACGTAGGAAGACGATATAGGAGAAGGCGTCCCGGCGCAGTCCCTCCTCCAGCCGCGCGGCGGTCGGGCCGGCGCGTTCGCGAATGAAATCTCCCGCCGCGGTCCGGCAGATCAGGAAGATGACGGTCGCGCCGACCGTACAGCTGGCCGTGGCCGCTATCCCGCCAATCCAGGGTCCGAACAACAGGCCGCCGGTGAGGGTCATCACCAGCGCCGCCGGCAGCGAGAGGGCGACGATCGCCGTATAGACGCCGATATAGATAGCGAGCCCTTCCCAGGGATGGGCGTGGACCATGACCTCCAACGCCTCGCGCCGATGCGCCAGCTCATGCAGGGTCAGGTGTTTCGTCACCCCGCTGGCGAAGGCCGCGACGATGGCCGCCAGCACCAGCAGGGCGGGACCAAATCGTCGGGCCAGTCGCCAGGCGTTCATGACGCCGCCGAAGCCTCGGCGATGGTCTTGAAACCGTCTGCGCGCAGGCGGCTGGAAAGGTCGCGTTTAATGCGGACCACCAGGCCGGGGCCTTCATAGACCATCGCCGTATAGAGTTGCACCGCGCTCGCCCCGGCGCGGATCTTGGCATAGGCGTCGGCGCCGGAAGCGATGCCGCCGACGCCGATCAGCGCGATCTGGCCGCGCGCCGCGTCGCGGAATTGTCCGAGTACGCGGGTCGACAGATCCATCAATGGCGCCCCGGACAGGCCGCCGGTCTCCATGGCGTGCGGGGATAGCAGATGCGCCGGGCGTGACAGGGTGGTGTTGCCGACGATCAGGGCGTCCAGCCCATGGGCGATGGCCGTCTCGGCGATATGTTCGATTTCCGCCGTCTTCAGATCCGGCGCCACCTTCAGGAACACCGGGCGCCGGCCGCCTTGCCGCTCCAGCGTCGCCCGCGTCTCCGCGATCCGGCCAAGCAGCTCCTGCAGCGCATCGCCGCTTTGCAGATCGCGCAGGCCTGGCGTGTTGGGCGAGGAGATGTTGGCGGTGAAATAGTCCGCCAGCGGCCACAGCCGCGTCAGGCCGGTTTGATAGTTGCCGATGCGGTCAGTGGCGTCCTTGTTGGCCCCGACATTGGCGCCCACCACCCCACGCCGGGGCCGGGCGGCGAGGCGCGCCGCATAGGGCTCCAGGCCGCCATTGTTGAAGCCCAGCCGGTTGATTACGGCGCGGTCGTCGCTCAGGCGAAACAGGCGCGGCGTGGGATTGCCCGATTGAGCGAGGGGCGTGACGGTGCCGCACTCCACAAAGCCGAAGCCGGCGGCCAGCATGGCGTCAGGGGTTTCGGCGTTCTTGTCGAAGCCGGCAGCCAGGCCGATGGGGTTGGGCAGGCGCAGGCCGGCGAGGTCCACCGCCAGATCGGGGGTGGGTGTCCGCGGCGCCTTGGGGCCGAGGCCAGCCTTCAGCGCGGCGATGGTCAGCCGGTGCGCCGCCTCGGGGTCCAGCCGCCGCAGCGCCCGCGTCGCGACACCGTGCAGGAGGCTCATGCCGCCAACTCGCCGACATCCGGCGCGCCATCGGTCCCCAAGGCCAATGCGCGCACAAACACGGCCGCCGACACGGGCAGGGGTGCGTAGAGGTGGGGGAAGAGGTCGCCGCCGCGCGAGGGCTCCCAACGCAGCGCCGCGCCGAGCGATCCCGTGTCCACGGCGACGAGCACAAGATCGTCCCGGCCACTGAAATACCGCCGCGCCGTTTCCGCGGCCTGGGGGGCTGACGAGAAATGAATGAAGCCGTCGGCCAGATCGAGCTCGGATCCCTTGAACATGCCTTCGGCCGTGGCGGCGTCCCAGGCGGGGCGATCGAGCAGCTTGTAGATCAAGCTCACAGAATACCGCCGCCGTGATCGCGGGGAACCATCATCCGCTCCAGGCGCCAGCCGCCTTCGCTGGTCTTGGCGAACACGGCCGCCGCGGCGGTGGGGAAGGAATCCAGTATCCCCTCATCGTCGATCGCATCGGGTCCGGCGCAGGCGATCGCCATCTCGTGCAGGCCGGGATTGTGGCCGACGATCATCAGGCAGTCGGCCGTATCGCCGGTGGCGTCCACGGTGTGGGTCAGGTGGTCCCGCGACGCCAGATAAAGGCCGCGCGAAAACTCGACTCTGGCGCCGGGGAAGGCCCGCCCGGCTTCCTCCCAGGTCTCGCAGGCGCGGCGCGCGGACGACACCATGACCAGGTCCGGCGAAAAGCCCGCCTCGGCCAGCACGCGGCCCATCAGGGCGGCGTCGCGCCGTCCCCGATCCGTCAGTCCGCGCTCCAGATCGCCACCCAGGGCAGAGACCGAGTCGGCCTTGCCGTGGCGCAGCAGAATCAGCCGTTGCATTCCATCTCCCGGCGCACCTCAGCGTCCATCTTGTGCCTGAACGCAGCGTGGGAAGGAAGCGGGCGGTTTACCAGGACTGTTGACAGGAACGGCCCATGGCGGTCCAAGCGCGCATGAGCCGCGATGTGGGTCCATTGCCATCGGTGGGGTCGGACGGCGGCCTGATGCGCTTTGGCGCGGACCAGTCGCTGCGCCTGGACTCCCGGGCCCGGCTCGGCGGGCTCGAGATCGCCTACCGCACCTATGGGCAGCTGGACGCCGATCGCTCCAACGCCGTTCTGGTCTGTCACGCGCTCACCGGCGACCAGCACTGTGCCGGGGAACATCCCACCACCGGCAAACCGGGATGGTGGAACCGGGTGATCGGCTCGGGCTTGCCGCTCGATCCGGACAAGCTGTTCATCATCTGCTCCAACGTCATCGGCGGCTGCATGGGCTCGACCGGGCCGGCGTCGGTCAACCCTGATACGGGCAAGGTCTACGGCCTGAACTTCCCGGTGATCACCATCGCCGACATGGTGCGCGCCCAGGCGATGCTGGTGGACGCCCTGGGCATCGAGACCCTGTTCGCGGTAGTGGGCGGCTCCATGGGCGGGATGCAGGTGCTGCAGTGGGCGGCCGACTATCCGGAGCGGCTGTTCTCGGCCGTCTGCATCGCCAGCGCTCCGCGCCATTCGGCTCAGAACATCGCCTTCCACGAAGTCGGTCGCCAAGCGATCATGGCCGATCCGGACTGGCGGGCCGGCGCCTACGCCGAGCAGGGCGCGCGGCCGGAAAAAGGATTGGCGGTCGCGCGGATGGGCGCCCACATCACCTATCTCTCGGAATCGGCCCTACAACGGAAGTTCGGCCGGGAGCTGCAGAGGGACGGCCTGTCGTGGGGTTTCGACGCCGATTTCCAGGTCGAAAGCTATCTGCGCCATCAGGGCGCGGCCTTCG
>Ga0302305_1000371_pt1 | contig 28016 bp, 30 predicted proteins | sample III_Palsa_E2_3_FD_198764 | JGI IMG/M metagenome (GOLD analysis project Ga0302305, IMG submission 198764) | Peat permafrost microbial communities from Stordalen Mire near Abisko, Sweden - III_Palsa_E2_3 | ecosystem: Environmental > Terrestrial > Soil > Palsa > Peat permafrost | place: Sweden... | reverse complement strand
CACAGGTTATGGTCGCTTCAAGGCCGGCATGGGTCTCTTTCTTCGGCTTCGGCTCTGATTTTAGGTCGCTATTAGCTGTGTTCTGATCCAGCTTTACATCAATGCAGCCACTGACATATCCCCTGCGCCCATGAACTCGAATGATGTCCTCGTCGCCGACCGTCACGTGCCCCACGTATGGGACAGTGTCGCCCTGATGCAAGGTGGCGATTGCTATTGGATCGCCATCGCCATACTTGTCACGGTCATATGCAACCACGTCGCAGGATACAGTCGCTTCTAGGCCAGTTGGCGTCTCTTTCCTCGCTTGCGGCTCCGATTTGAGCTGAGGCTCTTGGATGTTCGCTGTGCCTTGGGAATCCGCTGTGATGGGGGGAAATTGGCTTGTGGTCGGAGTGGAGCCATAGTCAGTAATCGCCGGGGGAATACGTTCGGGCCGAAAATCGGATTGTGAGGCGATGTGGATGACTTCGCCGATGGCCACCAGGACAGCGATAACAATGACGATGGCCTTGCCAAGTTCACTATGCGTTTTCGCACGATGCCAATACCAGGAGGCTCCAGCCCAGATGGCCGATTCCACAAGATAAATCGGAACGACGCCTTTGATTATTGATACAAGCAAAGAGATGACGGCCAGTGCCCCAAACACATAGGTGCCAATCTCATTTCTTCCATTGCTTGCGACGCTAGATGCTGGCGCGGTCGCCTCGGTCTCGACTTCCGTGACGAGCGTTCCTTCCAATGCCGAACTCGGCGATTCGACGACTGGCGATCCTCCGATGAGGGCTGTGCCACAGTGCGGACAAAAGCTGAACCCGTCCGCCGCTTCTCTTCGGCACTCATGGCAGACCATTCTTGATGATCTCCTGTTGTTTCGGCAAGTTTACCACCCGCATGAGGACAAACCTCGTTCTCAACTAGAGCTGCCGCTGGTCTCAAGTCAATGCAATCAAAATCGCAATATGGCAGCGGCACCGCTATATGCCGCTCTAGCATGACCGCAAGATGTCATCGAGTTCTACCCTCGACAGAATTGGGTAAGAGTCAGAATCGGAGCAAAGCTGGGCTTCAGCGCGCGCGGCGATCCAATTGATGGTCAACTGCTGTCTAATTCGGCCCAAGCAGGATTCGTTCGCCGTCACGATTGCCAGGGCCTCGGGGATATAGGTCTCGATTGCAGCGCCATTTCGTTGAGTAACTTTCGCTTGATCGTCCCGCATTGCGACGCGGTCGTAATCCCCAAAGATGAATTGCTCGCCAGCGATCCCGCCCGCTAAGAATGCATAGCGATCTATCTTTGGCCGTGACGTTGAATCGAGGTCATCCGCCCATACATCAGTCAGGAGGAGCCCGTTTGCTACGCGCACGCTCTCGACCCGGATACCTAGTTTGAAAGCGACGATGATGTGCCCCGCTTCGTGGCAGGCCGCACGCTTCATGAATTCACTCATCTCGGGATGATAATCCGCCGAGAACTGACGGGCAGGGAAAGCCGACAGGAAACATAGTCAGAAGTTTGGTGCATTTATCTGACATAGGGATATACTAAAGAAGTCAGAAGTTTGCCACATTTATCTGACATGGGGCGCCTCTTATGTCTAGTCCGGCAGTCAGCATTCCATCCGCCATCCGTGACCGCATCTCCGGCCCGGCGCAGCCGCGCGTCTGGACTCCGGAGGATTTTGCCGACCTTGGACCGCGCACTGCGGTCGATCAGGCTCTCCACCGGCTGGTTGCTTCCCGAAGCCTTCGGCGGATTGCGCGCGGCTTCTATGACACTCCCCAAGACAATCGGCTCACCGGAAAGCCCACCTACCCCAACCCACGCGACGTAATCGACGCGCTGGCCCGCAAGGGCAAAGTTCGGGTGGTGGTCGATGGCCTCACAGCCGCTAACGACCTCGGGCTCACCGATGCCGTTCCGGCCCGCATCGGCGTACTCACCGATGGCCGCCTGCGGCCTATCGTCCTCGGCAATCTCACCCTCGACTTTCAAGCCGCCGCACCCAGCCGCCTCTATTGGGCGGGCCGTCCTGCTATGCGCTTTGTGCAGGCGCTCCACTGGCTGCGTGACATGCTTCCGTCCGACGACGGAAGCCTCCGCAAACGCCTTGTCTCCATCCTCAGTGCCCCCGATCATGGACAAACCATTCAGGACGACTTGCGCAGCGGCCTGTCGGCGCTGCCGGAGTGGATGCGGGTGATCGTGCGCGACCTGCTCCAGCAAGCGAATGCTGGAGCGATGCCGCCGGCACAGAAAACGAAGCCCTCCAGACGCACCCCGGTGCCGGCCCCTATCATGAAGAGGGCGAGGAGTTCGAGCAGACGATGACCGAGGGTTTTCAAACCATACTGGCCGCGAGCGATGAGGAGCGCCGCGACCTCTTTGTTGGCGCTGCCGACCGCCTGCGCACCAATGAGCAGAACATCGAAAAGGACTTCTGGGTTTGTTGGACGCTCGATGCGCTCTTCAATGAATTGGAGGCCGGTGGGCCGCGCCTGCTCTTCAAAGGCGGAACCTCGCTCTCCAAAGGCTACGGCTTGATCGAACGGTTCTCCGAAGACATCGACATCACCGTCTTCCGGGAAGATATTCGACAGCCCGCAACTTTCGAGGAGTTGGAAGCTCTGAGCGGCAAGAAACGTAACGCCCGTTTGGAGGCCATCAAAGCCGCCTGCCAGGAGTACATTCAAGGGCCGATGCTGGAGCGGTTGAGCGTGCTGCTGCGGCAGACGCTCCAGACTGCAAATCTAAAGGCGGGTCGGCCACGCGTGGAAGCCGATCCAGACGACCCCGACGGCCAGAGCTTGCTTCTCTGGTATCCCTCCGCGACGGCAGAGGGCAATGCGTATATCCGTCGCGCCATCAAGATCGAATCGGGCGCGAAGTCCGCCCTCGACCCTCATGCTCCAGTCGTCGTAAAGCCGTACATTGCAGACGATCTTCCAAGCCTGGACCTGGCGGTTGGAAACGTGACCACTGTTGACCCGGGCCGTACCTTTTGGGACAAGATTGTTATCCTGCATGGCTTGCGTCGGTGGTGGGACCATCGTGGCGAACTGAAGGGTGGCGGGCAGCGCGTCTCACGCCACTACTACGATGTCTACCGGCTCTTGGCTTCGGAGACAGGCCGAAAGGCAACGGAAGATACAGAGATGGCCGAGGACTGCGTACGCCATGCTCGGATGTTCTTCAACCGGCCCGATTTTGACCTGACCTCCGCCGTTCCAGGCAGTTTAGCTCTGACTCCTCATAACGGGATGCTCACCTATCTGCGACGGGATTATGGAGCCATGTCCGGCATGGTCTTCGGCCCAATACCCAGCGTGGATACTGTAGTTGCGGCCATCTCAGAGTTGGAGCAGAGGCTCAATGGGGGAAATCATCCAGATGGTAGATGATAGCCAACGCATTTCTGAACGTCCCTAAACCTCACAAACGCAATACGTTATCCTATGACGAGAACCCGATGCAGTTTGCCATAAGATCGTCACCGACCACCAACAAGCCGCTGGTCGAGATTACAAGTCGTCACCTATGAATTTAATCAAGTCCAAAAGGCGCGTTGCGGATCACGGAGAGGTATTCACGCCTCAGTGGCTGGTCGAAAACATGCTCGACCTGGTGAAGGGAGAAACCGAGCGCATTGACTCTCGTTTCCTGGAGCCTGCCTGCGGAAGCGGAAATTTTCTAGTTCCCGTTTTGCAGCGGAAACTAGCCGCCGTAGAGGCCAAGTTCGGCGGGTCCGACTTTGACAAGCGGCATTACGCACTGTTGGCGGTGATGTGCAGTTACGGGATTGAACTCCTGGCAGATAATATTGCCGAGTGCCGCGCCAACATGCTCGGGGTCTTTGCCAGTTACCTGAATGTCGTGGAAACGGATGAGCTTTACCGCGCCGCTTTCTATGTTCTGTCACAGAACCTCGTGCATGGCGACGCGATGACGATGCTAATGCATGACGGCCAACCCATAACCTTTTCCGAGTGGGGCTACCTGGGCAAGGGCAAGTTCCAGCGGCGCGACTTCCGCCTAGATTCCCTTACGCAAATGTCTTCTTACAGCCAGGAAGGGTCACTCTTCGCTCATCTCGGCAAGCATGAGGTCTTCACGCCGATCAGAACGTACCCGCCGATGACAGCACGCGAGTTTGCGGGTTTGACTGTGGACGCCGGCCCGGCGGTGGCCTTATGAACCATCAGGCGAGCTTTACGCTACGCGGACGCAACCCTGACGTTCTGACCTGTATAGCCAATCTTTCGAACGACGAAGTATTCACACCGCCCGAGTTCGCCAACCGGATGCTCGATACGCTTACCGAGGCTTGGGCGGCGGATAACGATGGTGCAAACATCTGGTCGGATAAGTCAGTTCGGTTCCTTGACCCATGCGCGAAGTCGGGGGTGTTCCTGCGGGAGATTGCAAGCCGCCTCGCAAAGGGGTTAGCCTCTGAGATTCCTGACCTGCAAAAGCGCGTCGATCATATTCTGAGCAAACAGGTATTTGGCATTGGCATAACGTACCTAACCAGTCTGCTGGCGCGGCGTAGCGTGTATTGCTCAAAGCACGCCCATGGCGAGCACTCGATTGCAAAATGCTTCCTCGACGATGCGAGCAACATCTGGTTCGAGCGCACAGAGCACACATGGGTGCAAGGCAGATGCAAGTTTTGTGGAGCAAGCCAGAGCGCGTTGGATCGCGGTGAAGGATTTGAGACCCATGCCTATGCGTTCATTCACACGGTAGACGTTAAGACTCGGGTAGCCGAGTTGTTTGGAGGCGGTATGCAGTTTGATGTGGTTATAGGTAACCCGCCGTATCAGTTGGACGACGGTGGCTACGGAACGAGTGCGGCACCCATTTATCAGTTGTTCGTGGAAAAGGCGCTTGACCTCGATCCGCGGTACGCCGTGTTCGTTACGCCGTCGCGTTGGATGGCGGGAGGTAAGGGTCTCGATAAATACCGCGAGCGAATGCTTGCCGACAAGCGAATGCGGAGCATCGTGGATTATCCGAAGCTCTACGAGGGCTTTCCCGGCGTGAAGATTCGCGGCGGCATTTCGTATTTTTTGTGGGATCGCGAGCATAATGGGCCGTGCGAGGTGCAGACAATTTGGGACGGGGAACCGACCGGTCCCGCTGTTGCGCGCCATCTCGATGCGTATGACATCCTCGTGCGGCGCAACGAGGCGGTGCCAATCCTCGAGAAAATCAAGGCGAAAGGAGAGGCCACACTTGATGGTCGCGTGTCCAGCCAAAAACCGTTTGGCCTTCGTACCTTCTTCCATGGCAAGCCTGATCCCAAACGCCTTAAAGACCCAGTGAAGCTCTTCGGATCACAGAAGATTAGTTGGGTTGAGCGTTCTGAAATACCGGCGAACGCAGCATGGATCGACAAGTGGAAGGTCTTGATGACTCGTGTACAGGGCACGAGCGCGGCAATCGAGACCAAGTTCCTTAGCAAGCCGATCATCGCCGAGCCCGGAACTGCTTGCACTGAGAGTTATGTCGTCGCCGGCGTCTTCGACAACGAAGTCGAGGCGAAGCACTACGGGAGCTACCTGCGTACACGTTTCGCTCGCTTTCTTGTTTCCCTCCGCAAGTCCACTCAGGACGCGCCGAAGAATGTCTATGGTTTCATTCCAGATCTACCACTAAACCAACAATGGACGGACGCCAAACTCTACAAACGGTACGCGCTGACTACGGATGAGGTCGCCTTCATTGAGTCTCAAGTTGCGGAGCACAGTGATGCAGCTTCCGACGGAGAGGCTGCCGAGGCGGGCGATGAATAAGCCAACCATCGAGGAGATCCTTGCTCCGAAGCCGGAGGCTCGGCCTCGCATTTACGCCTATTCGATTGACGACATGGCGCACAAGGATCTTCTCAAGGTTGGCCAGACAACCCGCAATGTGAAGCAGCGTATCGCTGAGCAACTCAAGACCGCCAGCATCAAGAACTACAAGATCGAACTGAATGAACCTGCCGAGCGCGATGACGGCTCTATCTTCAGCGATCATGACGTACGGGCGGCGCTCGGCAGGAAGAAGTTCGAGAACACCGACCTAGAGTGGATGCGCTGCACTGTCAAGGACGTGAAGACGGTGCTCGCTGAACTGCGCACGGGACAGCAATTCACCGGCACGCACCACCTGGCATTTCCGATGCGTCATGATCAGGCCGAGGCTGTGAAGCTAACGCACGGCTACTTCCTCTCGCGTTGGGCGGAGGACATGCACGCCGTCCCGCGTTTCCTGTGGAACGCGAAGATGCGCTTTGGCAAGACGTTCACCGCCTACCAGCTAGCAAAGAAGCTGGGCGCCAAGCGTGTACTGGTGGTGACCTTCAAGCCTGCCGTGGAAGACGCATGGCAGACCGATCTCGAATCCCATGTCGATTTTGACGGCTGGCAATATCTGTCGAAATCTTCCGGCAGCGACCCGAGGCAGATCGACCGCAAGAAGCCTGTCGTTTACTTCGGCTCTTTCCAGGATTTGTTAGGCCGCGACGAGGCGGGCAACATCAAGTCCAAAAACGAATGGCTCCATGAGGTGACTTGGGATCTGGTGGTATTCGACGAATACCACTTCGGCGCTTGGCGCGACACCGCTAAGGAATTGTTCGAGGGCGAAGAAGAGGCCGTAGCGAAGAAAGAAACGAAGCTCGAATACACAACTGGGCTCGAAGATGTAAACGAAGACCTGGGCGTTCTTTCGGAAAAGGAAACCGAATTTCTGCCCATCACTACAAAAGCCTACCTTTACCTTTCAGGCACTCCATTCAAGGCTCTCGCCACGGGCGAGTTCATCGAGGAGCAAATCTTCAACTGGACTTACACCGACGAACAGCGCGCCAAGGAAGAGTTCGCCGTCAAGAACCCAGGCAAGTGGAGCCCTTATGGTGCTCTGCCGCAAATGCGTTTGCTCACTTACCAGATGCCAGACGAATTGCTGACGGTCGCGAGCGCCGGGGAATTCGACGAGTTCGACCTCAATGAATTCTTTGCGGCTACGGGCACCGGAAAGGGCGCACAGTTTAAACACAAGAGCGACGTACAAAAGTGGCTCGACATCATCCGTGGTCAGAACACGCTGAAGTTTGTCGAAGGACTCAAGACGGGCTCTTCGCCACCGTTCCCTTATTCGGACTCGCGGCTTCTGCCGTATCTGCAGCACTCGTTTTGGTTTCTGCCGAATGTCGCGGCATGTCATGCGATGGCGAACCTGCTGGCCGAGAAGCACAACATCTTCTGGCGTGAGTACGAGGTTGTCGTTGCTGCTGGCCCGTCTGCGGGTATTGGTCTGGAGGCGTTGCCTCCGGTACGTAAGGCGATCGGCAGTGGGTTCACGACCAAAACCATCACACTGTCATGCGGCAAGCTCACCACCGGCGTGACCGTGCCGCAATGGTCTTCAATCCTGATGCTTCGCAACCTAAAGAGCCCTGAAACCTATTTCCAGGCAGCCTTTCGTGTGCAGTCACCGTGGTCTATCAAGAACCCTAATGGTGATAATCCGAACGAGGAAGAAGTCCTCAAGCCTGTGTGCTTCGTGTTCGACTTTGCCCCGACCCGCGCTCTTCGACAACTATCCGAATACGGCATCGGACTCTCGCCCAATGAGTCCAATCCGGAACAAGCCGTCAAGGACCTCGTGTCGTTCCTGCCGGTACTGGCCTACGACGGCGCGAACATGACGCAGATCGATGCTGGCGGCATTCTGGACATCGCGATGGCAGGCACATCCGCCACGCTATTGGCTCGGAAATGGGAGAGCGCGCTGCTGGTGAACGTGGACAACGACACGCTGCGCCGAATCCTGGATAACCCCGAGGCGATGGCCGCTGTAGAACGTATCGAGGGCTGGCGCGCGTTGGGCGATAACATCATCGAAACCATCATCAACAAGAGTGAAAAGGTCAAGGAACTCAAGAATAAGGCAAAGGGCAAGGAACTGTCCGAGAAACAGAAAAAGCAGCTCACCGAGGAGGAGAAGGAATACAAGTCGAAGCGCAAGCTCGTGCAAGAAAAGCTGATCAAGTTCGCGACCCGCATCCCTGCGTTCATGTACCTCACCGATTTTCGCGAAAACACGCTTCAGGACGTGATCACGAAGTTAGAGCCGGACTTGTTTGCTGCTGTCACTGGACTGACGGTAAAGGATTTCCATCTGCTCGTGCGCCTCAAAGTGTTCAATACCGAGCAGATGAATCAGGCGGTCTTCGCGTTCCGTCGCTACGAGGACGCCTCGCTGCGGTACACGGGCATCGAGAGCCACGAGGGGCTCACACATTATGGACTGTATGACACCGTAGTAGGAAGAGAGTGAAGCGATGGGCGAGGCTAGGAATGGCCCGGTGATTCGCCGCAAGGCTTCGCTCATTTAGCGATCTTTGAATGCCCCCTGAGACGGGGCGTTTCTCATTTGAGCCAATGACCGACCAGACCGTTTAGAGGGAGGATGAGGTAGCTATAGGGACGGTATGTTTCTTGCTTTGAAATCCAGCACACGGCCGCGCTTTTTGGGAGGATCGACACCTAATAACTCCGCAACGAGGCTGGTGGGGATGCCTGTCTGGATTGCGAGGTTCTCCAAGTCAATTGGATTGCCAAACTGTAGCTCTGCCATCTTTCGCATCAGCCGTGGCTTCGGCTGAGCGATACGTTCATCTCCCGGCTCAAGCTGAGTCCAACCGTTTGTCCGAACCTGCTGGTTCAGATAGCGGTATTGATTCGGCGTGATCAGCGTCAAGTCATGAGCTCGCCGAATTAGCATTTGCAAGGAAACGTTCCAGCGGGGTTTCAACGGGGCGAGATTCGATAGCGTGATAGGGCTTCGCATCTCCTCGATCATTGCTTCTCGGGGCAGAAGTAGTTCCTGTGCGAAAGCCCTTGCTTGATTGTCAGCGTCCGACACCGAGACCGTTAGTGGAGAGTGCAGTACCAGATGACCGATCTCTTCACCTAATGTGAAATTTATGCGATATCCAACTTTGCCGCCGAGTAGCGCAATGACGGGCCTTGGATATGGAGATCCAACCCATGTTGCGAAACCATCCAGAGAATTGATTTCACGCGGAACCGTTAGGATAAGAATTCCATTCCGTTCAAGACGCTGCATCAGATCGATGACGGGCACATGAGGTGCAACCCCAAGAGATGTACGCGTAATCTGCGCAGCTCGCTCTGGAGACTCCTTGAGACGCGGCAGATTAACTGGCACTTGCTTCAGTTCCTTCCCTAAAAAAAGCGCCAGCTCAAATGCAATCGAGGTCAGCCCGTGTGCACGCTGCCGTTCCGCTTTAGTTACCGCCGCGCGTGCGCGATAGAGGAGCGCACCTGATGGAAATTCGTCAATATGGCTTGGCTCAAAAAACGGCAGGCCGAATCCCGTCTCCTTCGCTAGGACCTTAAGGTATTCCGGTGAGGGCCGGTACAAGTTGGCTTCCATCGAAGCAATACCTGATTGTGTCGTCCCAATCAGTTCTCCGAGTTCTGTTTGGGTCAATCCGGCAATCTCACGCGCCAACTTTATCCGACTGCCTATCATCTGCCTCTTCTTCCGAATTTGTTGCTGAATCAGTGGGTGTCTCTGGAGCCCCGGCGGGCTCCGATTGCAATGCGGCTGCCGTGGAATCCGCTGTTGGTTCGGACGTATCCTCCCCGCGCAGGAGTGCTTCAATTTCCAGATCGGCCATCTCATCAGCCGAAGCACCCGCAGAGGTAGGCTGTTGCTGTGCGGCAGCTTCTTGCAGAACGGGGTTTGGTATGGCTTCCTGCCACGCAAGAACGACATCCTGCGACCGTGCGCCTGCAATAGCGGGACACGCAAGCCAAACATTGGCGATCCCGAAACTGGGACTGAAGTCCCAGAGGACTAAAAGATTCGTCTTTGAACCAGTTGGCTTACCATCGTCGCCCAGAAAACGGACGGAGACTTGGTTGTAGAACTCCTTCCGACGCCTGGACAGGCCACACCCAGGAGGGACTCCTCGCTTCGCTTTCAACACCCGGAACGCAAAACCCTTGTAGTGAACGAGCAGGCTGATGAGGGGCTCCGAAGCCAACCGAAACCTGCGTTCTTTTACCTGTGTCACTTGTAGACCATTCTTGACGAGATAACGCCGTGCCTGGTCGCGCACAATCATCTCGCGCAAGTGAGGCTCTGGGTCATCGCCATCGCAGTTCTGTTCGTAGTATTTGCGGCATACAGTCGCGCCCGCGTCGAGCGATTCATAGAGGAGTCGCATCAACGGCCCCACCACTTTCATCACTTCAGCGAAGGCCGGTAGCGGTTCCAGCTCTAACGAGATAAGCGACAGATTTTGCATATATTCATGTTTTTATCATATTAGAGTGAAAAGGACAACTCTGATTGCTGAGGGAGGAGTCTCCTCCCCGACTCCGGCCCTGTGGTCCTCCGTCACCCTACTCTGCGGGCCTGTGTCCTGCCCGCAACGCCGCCCCTATAAATCAAGTGCGCTGACGCGCACAAATAAGGAAACCAGGCCTCACTGAGGGCTCTGCCCTGGCGCGGCGCAAGGGTTTCCCCATAATTTTTCCTTCGCAAAAATCACTGCGCTTCGCTTGCCTCCGCTTCGCTCCGGTGGGCGATACCCCTCTCTTGCGCCTTGCCGCCCCGCCTTCGCCAGGAGGCGTTCGGCATGTAGGTACATGCCACGCATGGCATGAAAAGCAAAAGCAACCGCAAGGGAGACAAACACCATGAGCAGCACAGCTACCACCACACGCACCAATGAACAGCAGCAGCCCAAGACGGCGAAAGAAGTAATCGCCGCCAACGTCAAGAGCCTCGTCGAGCAGTTAGAGGCAGGACACTCTGACGCTCTCACCGCCTACCTGAACGCCATGAGCCGCTTTCATCGTTACTCTCTGGGCAACGTTATGGAGATCGCGAGACAACGCCCCGATGCAACGAGAGTCGCCGGGTTCTGGAAATGGAAAGAGCTTGGCCGCAGCGTGAAGAAGGGCGAGAAAGGCATCCGCATCCTTGCCCCCATCATCGGCATCCGCCGCAAGAAAGACGAGGAGGTACAGGCCAGCAGAGACCCCGCCGCAATCAACAAAGCCGTTTTGGTTGGCTTTCGTTCGGCTTATGTCTTCGATGTGTCGCAAACGGAAGGCGCGGAGCTTCCCGAGTTGCGCGAAATCAGCGGCGACGTGGGTGCGAGCCGCGACCGACTGATTGTCTTTATCGAACAGCAAGGCATCGAGCTTGTCTTTACCGAGCGCATCGCCCCGGCACTCGGGATGAGCTACGGCGGACGCATAGCTATTCTTCCGTGTCAGTCGAAGGCCGAAGAGTTCAGCACCTTAGTGCATGAGCTGGCGCATGAGATGTTGCACAAGGCCAAGCGCCGCACGGCAACCACCAAGACGGTGCGCGAGACGGAGGCCGAGGCCATCGCCTTTGTCATCGGTAAGGCTGTTGGATTGGAGACGGGCACCAAATCCGCCGACTATATCCAGCTTTACCACGGCAATGCATCCTTGCTGGCCGAATCGCTTGAAGTCATCCAGCAAACCTCCGCCGTCATCCTTGCAGCGTTGGAGTCGTCCGTAACCGAGACAATGGCCGACGCAGAACTGGCGAAGGTGGCGTAATGCAGACCATCCTTCAAATCCTCAAGAGGGCCGGAGGGTGGCACCCCGGCCTCCACCTCAAAATCGACCACGTCCCGTAGATGGAGCTTGTCATCGAGGCGATGGAGGAGTCCGGCCTGCGCGCTAGGCAAGGAAGACATCATCACCCACAACTAAGACCGCGAAGAATGCGGCCTAGTTTTCCATCCATCAGGGGGGCGGCATTGCGCCGCCCCCGTCTTCTCGCGCCAAAATCGCGCAGGGAGAAACCATGCTGGTTTCTCCCTGCACCCTCTTCCGCTTGTTCCCGGCCCCGCTCGCCGGCTGCGCGCCAGGAGTCGAGTTGCTCCTCCTGGACCTTCCCCTGTATCTTCATCAGCCAGGTTCACGCCTGTCGGTCGCTGCGAGATAACGAGCAGAGGGCCACGTCGTGACGGTTCAATCCGTCTTTTTCTTCCGCGTCGCCCGTTTCTTTGGCGCAGATTTCTTGGGTGGCCGGCCACCCACAAGGGGGACAAAAGCCTCAACCTCTGAGCGGCGCACAAATTTCCTGCCGCCTATTTCGGCGCCCTGCAATCGGCCTTGCTGTGCGAGCTTGCGTATCCGTTCCTGGGATACGCCGCGCACACGCGCGGCTTCGGCATGGGTGATCCAGTCCTTAAATTCTTCGCCAAAGCCATCGTTTCCTGTTGAACTATTCAACGTGTTTTGTTACCATTCTCTGAGTTAGAGTCCCGGTTCCACTATAGCCGTGACGACGCACCCTCGTGCGCCTATGCAACTCCTTGTTTTCAAACAGCTCTCGTCCCTGGAGGTCTGCCATGAGAACGAACTTCCACCATCACCTGCTCACGCAGATTGAAATGCTGCGTGGCGATATCTCGCACGAAGAGCTGAGCAAGAGGCTCGGCGAGATAACCGAGCGAAACCTGGCTCGATACGCCGCAGGCAAACGGCACCTACTTGAGCGGGAGATCAGAGAGATTGCAAAGGCGCTCTCCATCGACCCGCGAGTCCTGGCGGAGCAATGGGGACGATCTCTGGGCCTGCCAGTGCCCACCAATGATCCTCTCGGTTACATGCAGAAGCAGGCATTTTACTGCTTCTTGAGGCATACGCGGCTGCAAGGTGTCCCACCCCGGCCCTCACCGGTGACGATCATCCGCACCAAGTATGCCGACCGACTCCCTCGGCAGACGCCTCCTCTGTGGTTCGGGCCGCAGGGCGGCGGAAAAAAGGACACTCCTTTAGGTCGCGAAAGGTTTGCCCGAGCCTACCAAATGCTCATCGAAGCCGTACATGATGGGCGGTTGCAGCGTGACATTGGAGCACTGCGCGGCTTCAGTAGACAGAGGGCAAGGAAGCTCATGATGAGGGCGGCTAACGTCTGGGCTATGAGCGAGGGTATTGACCTTGCCCGAGATCACCCAGTGCCTTTCAAAAATGACGCCAAGCTCGTGAAAAACCTGTATGCCGGACTCAGGTTATTCGCACAACAGCAATTCAACAGGCTTGCGTTGGAAGAATTTGCAGGGTGATCCTGCTGACCACCGCATAGGAGGAATCATGAGCGACGAAGCGAACCACAACAACGAGATTCGGCAGAAACAAACGCAGGTGCTCGTAGAGGAAGCCACCGGTAAACGTATCCGAAAACTGGTGATCCAAGGGCCGCCCGACCCTGGCATGAACGACTTCGCCATCTTTCTTACCTGTGACGACGACACGGCAATTTCTATCGAGTTTTCAGCTCAGGTTAAGTTCAGTGTCGTCTATGACCGGATCAACAGAGGTGACTTCGAAACCATCAAGCAGTATCCGGAACGAGTACTCGAATAGGAGGAGTGTGATGCTGATGATGAATCCAAAGGCGTGGGAGACGATCAACGGTCTTACCGCCAACGTAAAAGCGGCCACCAAACGGCTGGATGAGCTGGGCGTTCATTTTCCCGAAAACAGGCAGCAGCTTACCGAGGCGGCGGCCCGCATCGAGGCCGAGTGCAATGCCACCATGAAGTCTGTCTTGACCGAAGCGCTGACCGGCCTAGACGTGAAGGTGGATCGGGCTGAAGACACGGCGGTGTCCATGCCGGCCAAGTTAATCATCGAAGAGGCCGAAGGGGAACGCATCCGGCGCTTGCGTATGGGAGAAATGTACCCCCATTCCCGGCAGATCTATCTGGGTATTGAGTTTGACGACGATACAGAGATTGCGATCGATATCGATGTCGTGTCTCGGTTGTCGTTTGCCATCGACCATCAGGCTCGTGACGAGAGGGGTGAAATGGAGCCGGTGAGAGAGCGACTCAAGGGCTCCCTCCGATCGCTGGTCAAACAGAGCGGCCAGTGACCTGACGGCTTCACCTTGGAGGAAGATCATGAAGAAGCTCAAACCCACATTCGCACCGGGACAAGGCACCCTTATCTACGACGACTTGAAAGGCAAGGTCTTCAGCCAGGTGCGTGTTTTCCAGATCCGGGGTTCCACATCTGTCGTCCTCGTTTTCGAGGATAAAACGACCTTTCATGTCTCCTTAGAACCGGAACCGCTTGTACGTCTCTCCCTGTATGGAGAACACGAGAATGGCGACCTGAAGGAGATCGCCATGAGCGGAAAGATTCCGGTGCCATTGACCGATTGAAGCGCTGGGAGTCAGGGCGCGAAAACTTTCTTTGAAATCTCGAAATGGCAACGTTCGCGGATGAGGACTTGCGGATGAGGGTTTATAGAGTAGACAGGCTCTGCGATTTCGCATCTTTTTCTTCGCTCCCATATGTTGGATTGGCGTGCTGGCTCTAGTCGCCGTGGGTCGACGGGGCGAAGATCCATGTCTCGCCGTTGATGGCTAGTCATGAGCGACAGCCTCTTTCATCTTCGCCGAGATGAGGTGATGGGCTGCGTTGAGGAGAGCGATACGCCGGGTGAGGCAGTCGCGGCATGGCCCCGGCTTGATACGGTCGGCGTGGGTGGAGAGAAGGTCGAGCTGGCGATTGATGCGGTACAGTGTGAAGTTCATAGAGCCCCCGAGGTGACCCAAAAAGGTTCCTGCTAGAGACATCCGAAAGTTCAAGAACGTCGGAACGCTGCTTCGCATCGGGAGAAGAGCTGACACATCACCCCCAAATGGGAGCTGTAAGTAAACCGAAAGTTCCCGGCGGTGAACGCGATTACCATCAGCTACTTAGCCATTCCGCGTTTACGTACGTAAACGCAAGTTGCCGCCTGGAATCACTTTGTCGCGTTCGCGTAAACGCATTGAATACTAAAGCACTTGACCGGCAAGTGCGGTTTTGATGGGTTGACTAATGCCGTCGCCGGATGCACTCTGTTTTTGAGGTGGCCCTCCCCATGACCACTCCTCGCATCCCGGCCCCGGCGCATCCTCCATCGCCACCCGACGATGAAGTTCGCCCCGGGCTCCGCGCCAAAACGGTAGCAACCAGACTCACGCCGGAAGAGCTGCGCGAGGTCGAAGCCGCCGCTGGGCGCGACGGGAAGTCGCTTGCGGAATGGCTGCGCGAGCTGGCCCTGAAGACAGCGCGGCAACGTCCAGCGGACACGATGGAGCTGCTGCTTTCGGAGGTCTCGGCGACCCGGTACATGCTCCTGAATCTCTTCCATGCGACCGCCCAGGCGAACGCCGAAGGCAAGCATCTGCTCCCTGAGTCCGTGCTAAAAATCCGTGACCAGGCCGACGCTCGGAAGCTCGAAAGCGCCCGGAAGTTGATGGCGGATTTTCTCGCCCAGGGAGGGCAGGACGGGAGTCAGAATGGGGGCAAGCCCTGAGCCGCCCGATGCAGTTTCCGAGCCGGACAGGGAGGCTCTTCTGGCTACTTGTCTGGGTTACGCTGGGACCGCTCGCGCTCATTGTTTCGGTCTCCGCCTGGCTCGCTTGGACACTCCCCCCGCTCCAGAAAATTTATCTCCCGGTATACTCCGCGAGCACCGTTGGTGCTCGCCTGCCCGGCAATCTGATGACCATCCGGTGGGTGATGAAGACCGCTCCCGGACGAAAACCCGAGAGGCTTTTGCCCGAGGATGCGGTCTCTGGGCCGAGTCCAAAACTGCCAGTCAGCCTCTCGCCCAAGGCCATTGAGGAGGGTTGGCGCGAAGTGGTTCAGACCTCTCCGGAGAAGGTTCGCTCCTCCGAGCTTGCTCCGTATCTCCAGGCTACGATCTACGACGGCGAGAGCGTTTTGTGGCTATTCGCCCGGCCCATGATCTACGGCTTGGCTGGGATTTTGTTGCTGTACGCGCTCCGGCTTCAGCTTAGACGAGGACGCAGTGGGCAGCATGAGGAGCGGCACGGACGGCGGACCAAAGGCCCCGAATTGCTGTCGAGCGGCTGGCGTCGCCGACTCGGAACGGATGGGATTTATTTCCACTTGCGCTTTGAAAGGGCTCCTTGGAGCTGGCTTCCGTTCGGGCCGAATTTCCGGATTCCGCGCCGTCTGGAGTCCAGCCATATCGAGCTGATCGGCGACACCGGTTCGGGTAAATCGACGGCCATCCGTCAGATTCTCCGCGATGTCCAGCATCGCGGCGAGACGGCCATCGTCTACGACCCAGCAATGGATTTCGTGGGGGAGTTCTATGACCCTAGTCGCGGCGATCTGATCCTGAATCCGCTCGACGCCCGGTGTCCCTACTGGTGCCTCGATCAGGAGATCATGCGCGACGAGACGGCCGCCACCATCGCGGCCGCTTTCCTGCCGGAGAAAGAGTATGAGAAGGCATTTTTCACCGACGCACCGCGCCGGTTACTTGCCGCTATGCTGCGGCGTCGGATGCCGACGCATTTCCTTTTGCAATGGATGAGCGACCCTGAGTCGCTTGCCTCCATCGTGGCAGGAACACCGTTGGCTGCGCTGATCGACCCGACAGCTCCGGCACAACGAGCCGGGGTACTCTCCAGCCTTAACTTAGTGGCGGACAGCTTCGAATTGTTACCCGAGGGTGGCGGTGGACGCGCGAGTTTCGCAACGGCGGATTGGAGGAAGGAGCGCAAGCGCTGGGTGTTTTTGACCTCCAGCCCCGACTACCGGGAGAAGGTTCTGCCGCTCCATTCGGTGTGGCTGGATCTCTTCATCCTGCGGATGCAAGGCCCCTGCGATGATCCCGCTGCGCTGCCGGTATGGTTCGTCATCGACGAACTGGCCAGCTTAAACAAGCTGCCCCAACTCCACGCCGCCCTGACCGAAAACCGCAAGTACGGCAATCCCGTTGTGCTGGGCTTCCAGGGCCGCAGCCAGCTCGAGAAACGCTACGGCCAGGACGCCGAGGTCATGCTTTCGCAGCCCGCGACGAAGGTCTTTTTCAAGACCTCTGAGCCGCGCGCGGCCAAGTGGATCTCCGACGCCATCGGCGAGATCGAGGTCGAACGATTGAAGGAGTCGCGCAGCATGGGGTTACTCGGCAGCAAGAAGTCCTATGCGATGGAGATCGCCACCAAAGCGCTCATCATGCCGTCCGAAATCTCCGGCCTTGAGCCGCTGCACGGTTTTATCAAGCAAGAAAATCGCGTCGTGCCGGTTGTCTTCCGATTGGCAAAGAAACGCTCGAAAGAGGCTGAGTTTATAGAGCGGAAGATGCCGCAGGCCTCGCCCAGGCCCGCTCCCCCCGTCCCTGCGTCACCGGCACACACGCTGCCGCCGAAAAAGCCGGCGGCAGCAGTCCAAACTTCACTACCCCTTGCCGATCCGCCGTCCACGAACGGAAGAACAAAGGAGGGATTTGTGTGGGATGAGAGCAAAGGGATTGAGTAACGAGATGTGCGTTTTTGGGGACCGAGCAATACGAGCCACAGGAAACAACCGTTGGTGCGTTGGTTGCTGAGGAACTTGAGGTGGAGGCAATCGGATACCACCAAGCTACAGCGAACAGGCCGAGAGTCTCCGCCAACAGGCTGCGCTCTTAAGGGCGCATGAAACAAAGGTCATCCACATCTGGAGACCGCCAACCAAAAGAGATAGCTGCTACGCTATCTGACGGGGAATTTACGCCATGAGTATGTCGATTGCGCCGTCCGGCTTTGAAACCATCGAAGAATGGATTGTGCATCAGCTCTATGAGCAGCCAAAGGTCAACCACATGACCCACACGCTGTTTCAGCAGCTTGAGCGCGTGCTCCAATCGGAGCCATCACGTAGAGACATAATGAATCAACTCCGGGGGGCAACGGGTCAGCCTCCGTTGAGAGCCGATGACCACATAGAAGGGCCGAAGCTAGTTTATGGCGCGGTTCAATACGCGGTTGAAACGCTCATCCAAAGTGGGTTGGCGAAGGGTGACCGCAACAGCGGTGTGGATGGTGTGTATTTTAGGGACCTAAAACTCACTGCCAAGGGCGAGGCGTCGGCCATCCGACAAAAGCGCAAGCGTGCTGAAGGCGCGGAGGGATTAGCGGCTGCTTCGGAACGTGCCAAGCAGCTTGAAGGAAACGAAGGGCATTAGCGCCGTTTCAATATGCCCTTTATTGCGGTTGTCAGCTCTTTTTCGATTGTGTCGGAGTCAACCGCGCCTGTGTGGCCTATGCGAAGAATCACGTCCTCACGATACTCATCCTTCTCATCCACACGCCGCACAATTAGCACTAGCGGGTCTCTCGGATGGTCTCCCTTCTTGATGCCAGCAGCGCGGGCCTTGAATATCTCGGTGATCAGTTCAACTACGCTTTTTGCGAGAGACAAGGCACTGGCTGTCACCGCCAGATAGAGCAACAGCTCTGGCCCGCTTTCATGCTCAATGACCTCCGCGCACTCTGGCGGCCTTCTGAGGCGTGCGTCAATGATCTTGTACGCTTCAGGCGAGTGCTCACGATGAAAGCATCCTGATTCCACGCGCACTTTGACTGAGACCACATACCCGTTGCCTTGCTGTCTGCGCTGAAAGTCACCAACGGTATGGCGAAAACCCTTCAACCAATGCTTATCAACCATGTGGCATACCCCTTTCAGTCGATTCCAGTGAAGTCTTTTTCTAGCCAATCCTTCAAGTCCGGCCACCAAACGCCCCTTATGTCGGGGTCATCGTCAACCTGGAAGCCGTCTTGCTCCAGCAACCTTTGAGCCGGGAGGTCTTGGATTGGTCCGCAATACGGCGCTGCACTCACTCCCGTAGGGACCACGGTGTTTTCTGCGATGCTGTCTGTATTCCCGTCAATCAACTCTCTACCTACACGCACCCATGCGTGCTTCCAGGCATGAATCCTCTTGCCCTTTGCGGAGAGGTATGTTGCAGTGCCGGTCACAGCAAAACTGTTAAACCCGATATGCCGCAACCCGAGATTGAGCAGTCCGGCAAACTGAAGGCACATGTCGGAACGCCCGCCCACGTTCTCATCAACCAGCTCGGCAACTCTGTCCAGTAGCGCCGCGCGCTTTCCAGGCGTGAGCATGGCTGACTTGTCAATCAGCGACGCGGAGGGCCGGGTACGGGAGTCCGATTCCTTCTGTGTTCTGATTTTTGAGATGAGGCCCTGAAGTGGAGGAGGCAACAAAGAGACGTACTCATCTGCGGATGCGTTTACGGCTGGCGAATTTCACGCTTTTTGGGCATAGCGGAATCAGAGATTGCTATCGCAAGGATAATGCCCATCTCACTATGCGGCCAATCGCTTCCTGTCAATGGGCGGGGACTACAATTACGCGCGAGGACAATGCGGCATGGCATCGAAGCGTGAAACCGTCACATTACCGGGGCATCTAGTCGCCATGGGCCGCGATGTAGCCTGTCGCGTCCGCGTGGTCAAGGTATCACTGCCGGGGACCGCCGAGTACAACTACATCCGCCCGGTCATTCACGATGTACCCTCCGACTTGCCGGATGGCCTTTACAGCATCACATTCGGCGGAAAAACTGAAAGAGTCCAGCGGCACCAGGGTGCTTGGATTGCTCCGATTGCGTGACCCTTCAGAGTTAGAGGAGATGCCGTATGTGCGACCGTCCCGTTCCCGCAGGTTTAGGAAGCGTTGAGGACTGGATTTTCCAGCATCTCTATGACCACCCGAATGACAAGCATTCGACCCTTTCCCTCTTGGAACAACTCGACCAGGTGCTGGGGGATGAACCGTCACAGTTTGGAGAGTGCAACAGGATTAGGGGAATCATGGGCGCAGCGCCCTTTACCCTTGAGGAATACGCGGCCGAAAGAAAACCTACACGGCCCGCGGTTCAACGAGCGGTTGAGACTCTCATCAGAGAGGGATGGGCAAACGGCAAGCGGAATAGTGATACGGAAGGCGTCTTCTTCGAATCCCTAGACCTAACAAACAAGGGAACGCGAGAGGCTCTTGCCCGAGTAAATGACAAAGTGAAGAGGGAGAATCTTCCCCGGAGTTTTGAAAGCACCGTTAGGGAGATTCACGAACGGAAGCGCAAGGAAGCGAATGAAGGGGAGTCCAAGGGCTGATAGCTCCGGTGTATCAGTGGTCATACGGAATGCAAAGTCAATGTCCGCGCAAACATTTGATAACAGTTGGCTTGGCGAGGCAGAGTGACCTCGTGCGACTTCCTGCAATTGAGCCGGAATACCACTTGGAATCTGCAACCATATAACTCCCCAAGGCGGCTTGTGTTTACCATCGAGGCATAGAATTCTGCTGTGGCTCATCTAGTCGTTTGGAGCACGCCCCATGCTCTCGATGTCTCCCAAACCGTTGTCGGCAGGCCAAGCGCGGACGTATCACGAGCGAGAGTTCGCGTCCCAGGGACAGAACTACTGGAGCCGGGACCGGCAGGGTTACAGCGAGTGGCAGGGTAAACTGGCCGAGAGCTGGGGCCTGCAAGGTCCGGTCGCCAATGAAGAGTTCGCCCGGCTGACAGAAGGCCAACATCCTTTGACTGGCGAACAGCTCGTTCGCCATCAGCCGCAGAAGACCTACGAAAACCAGATTGGCAAGGAAGTCACCAGCGTGGAGCACCGTGCTGGATGGGATGGAACAATCTCCGCGCCGAAGTCGGTTTCGATCACCGCTCTTGTGGGCGGCGATGACCGCGTAAGAGAGGCGCACCGTGAGAGCGTTCGTGTAGCCCTAGGGGAGTTGGAACAGTTCACCCAGGCGCGGATCGGCAACGTCCATAAGCCGGAGACGACGGGGAAGTTCGTTGCCGCGACATTCGAGCACGACACGGCGCGGCCCGTCGATGGGTATGCCGCGCCGCAGCTCCATACCCATGCCGTTATCTTCAACGTCACCGAACGAGACGGCGGTCCCGGCAAGCTGACCCGCTCCGTGCAGTCGCATGAGCTGTACGCAGCTCAGAAGTATGTGACGGCAGTGTACCGGTCGGAGTTGGCGACACGGCTGCAAGGGTTGGGCTATCAGTTGGAGCGCGGTGAGTATGGGCAGCCGGAGATCAAGGGCTATACGAAGGAGTATCTCGAAGCCTCCAGTCTCCGCCGGGAGCAGATTCAGGGTTACAAGCGAGAGCAGGGCTTGGATGGTTCATCGGCGGCGCAGATCGCAGCGCACCGGACGCGCGATCACAAGGAGCTGCTGTCGCCGGAAGAGGTCCTCACGCGGCATCGAGACTTGGCCGCGCAATACGGCAACCAGGCGGATCGGATTGTCGCCGAGGCGCGAGAACACGGTCGGCAGCAGACTCGCGAGCCGGACGGAGGCCTAAGCCAGGCGCAACAGGCCGTCACCTACGCCCGCGATCATCTCTTCGAGCGCGGGGCTGTGCGCGCTCAAAAAGAGATACTGGCCGCCGCCCTCGAACGTGGGATGGGACAGGCGACTTCCAGCCAGGTGCGGGAGGAGTTCGAGCGCCGGGTGCAAACCGGGGAGTTTCGCCATGTCGAGCACGTCGGGACTGGCCCGCAGTACACGACCGCCGCGACGCTGCGCATGGAGCGCGAGACCATCGCTCACATGCAGCAGGGCAACCGGCGCGGCTTCGATGACCCGATGCTGGTTTCGCCGAGTATTCGGATTGCAACGGAGGACCGCCACCGAGAGCTAAACGCCGGGCAGCTTCGCGCTGTCGATGAAATTTTTCTTTCGCGCGAAAAAATCGTCGGTTTGGATGGTGTCGCGGGCGGGGGCAAGACCACGACGCTGGCTGTGGTGCGTGAGGGTGCGGAGAGTGCCGGATATACCGTGGAAGGTTTCGCACCCACGTCTCGCGCGGCGCAGAAGCTCGCCGAGGCCGGGATCGAGACCAAGACCCTGCAGGCGCATCTCGCCCAGGGGGCGAAGTTAGACACTGGCGAGCATCGGCTTTACGTGCTGGACGAAAGTTCGCTCGCGTCCACCAAGCAGATGCACGAGTTTGTATCTCGCCTGCATCCGAACGACCGCGTTCTCCTGGTAGGCGATACCCGGCAGCATGAGTCCGTCGATGCGGGGCGCATCTTCGCCCAGCTCCAGGATGCAGGCATGAAGACGGTCAAGCTCGATGAGATCGTGCGGCAGCGCGACCCGGAGCTGAAACAGACCGTCGAACAGCTTGCGCGGGGAGAGATTGGCGCAGCCGTCGCAGGTCTGGACCGCCAGGGCCGCATTCATGAAGTCAAAGGCCATGACGAACGCGTAGCAGCCATTGCGCAAGAGTATGCGAAGTCGCCGGAGAGTACGTTGGTGGTTTCTCCCGACAACCGCTCCCGCGCGGAGATCAACCGAGCCATTCACGCGGAATTACAAGGGCGCAGTGTTGTCGGCCAGGAAGAGCATCGCGTTCAGATTCTCGTTCCCCGTCAGGATCTCACCGGCGCAGATCGTACATGGGCCGAGCGGTACAGCGTCGGCGACGTGTTGCGTTATTCGCGCGCCTCCAGAGAGACCGGCATCGGCAAAGGCGAGTACGCAAAGGTGACAGAGATCGACGCGGCCCGCAACCAGCTCACCGTCGAGATGAAAAATGGCAGTGAGCGCAGCTACGATCCACGCCGACAGCAGGGCGTCTCGGTCTACCGCGAAGAAGAACGGGTGTTCTCCATCGGAGACCGGGTACAGCTCACCGCACCTTTGCATGAATTGAAGGTCGCGAACCGTGAGCTAGGGACGGTGGAGGGAATCGGAGAGGATGGGCGGCTGTCCCTCAAGATGGATCGAGGCCGCGCGGTCGAGATTGGTCCTGAGAAATATCCGCATCTCGATCACGGCTACGCGGTGACCAGTCATTCCAGCCAGGGGCAAACCGCCGACCGCGTGTTGATCCACGTCGATACCGAGCTCGGAGCCAAGGACCTGCTCAACAATCGTATGGCTTATGTCTCGGTCTCGCGCGGGGCTAACGACGCGCAGATCTTCACCAACGACATTGAGAAGCTGGAGGCCGCGCTGGGACGGGACGTTTCACACCAGAGTGCTCTCGCGCCAGGGCTGACGCCCGCGCAGTCCATCCAGCCACAGACGCCCGAGATCGAGCAAGGCCACGACATAGGGCTTAGCCTCTAATTTCTACCAACCCGGATCATGAAGCGTAGCTCGGGCGCGAACTCTGCTAGGACCGCAAGGGCGGTACATTCCCAATAAGCGAGGAGACGCGTTATTCTCCCCAAAAGTTAGTTGATTGCTACAACATAACGTCCTTTATGTTGTAGTAATTGGCTCCACACCTCTTGATTCATCCCGCGTACCTGCCGTTAGGCTTTGGCTTTAGGATGCTATGTAGAAATTTTCCGGCCGACACCCCCGGTGTCGTGAATTCGTCCCAAACTTGCTGCGGGCAAGCGGAGTACCACCACTCCTTACCGTCAGTGAAACGGATATAGATGATCTCCGCTTCAGGGTCATAGCCAATCGCGGTCATGGCGGACGAAACAATCGGAATCCATTCAAACATTTTCACCCTCATATATCCCGCGCCATTGTTTTAGTGACGCCTGGAGGTCAGGAGCGGCGGGTTCAGCTCTCCATGGCTCCAACGATGGATCTTCAGCGTGAGGTTCGGGGCTTGGCCTTGTAAGGAGCGCGCGCGCCGGGAGCACGACGGCTTCGCCGGTTACGATTGCCTCTCCCGTACGTAATGACGGCAGGACAGCCGCTAGTCCTGCGACCGTGTCCGGCAAAGCTGCCCGGATTGCGCCTTGGTCCGCAGTGTTCGATAGCCGCAAAGAAATCAGTGTTCCGCATTGTGACAGCGCGGTATCAGGTAGCTCCGTTGGGCGTTGCGTGACGAGCATCAGGCCGATCCCGTATTTTCTTCCTTCCCGCGCGATCTTGTTTGCTGAACTGCGTGTGAGGATGCTCGCGCTTTCCCCGAGGTATCTATGGGCTTCTTCGAGCACCACCAACACAGGGCTTGCGCGACCTACGCCTGGGCCGCCCTTTTCGCTACGAATAGAGACTTCAAAAAGGAGATTAAGAATGACACCAATCGCTAGATCGGCTGCGATTGCTGGAACACCGCTAAAATCGAGAACTGAAATCGGCAGGGCCTTCCCTAGCCATTCTTGAAGTACACCTATCAGAGGATCAGGGCCTTCGGCCGTACCCTGTGGCTCTTGGAAGAATTTGAGTTGTGGGTTTAGGAGGCCGAGTCTCAGCAATTCGGGAGTGACGCCATATGCGCCATATACCGGGCTTTGGTGAGGCGGCTGTCCACCGGGGCCGTATTGCCGGAAGGTAGCGGGCTTAAGTTCTTGAGCGTTGCCGGCATCGACCAGACAAACGGTTGTCGCATCAACTTTCGTCGTCCTTGTCTCACGATTTTCGTAGTCGAGAGTGTGCCATATCGGCCGAATGTCAAAAGGTACTGGCGTGTCGGACGTCACTGCCGATGGGTCCAGATTTAGCCATGCAGAGGCTTCGACAAAATCTTTTCTGCTTTGTGCGACCAGTTCCGAAAATCGTTTTGAAAACGTTCCACCCCCCTGTGTCCCAGCGAAGATGGTCAAAATTTCGGAGGCAGGCAGCGCCCAGTATGGAACGCGGAGACGGCTTTCTCCCTCGCCTAAGACGCTCCGCACCGAGGCACTATTGCCTAGTGCTTGCGCGTATTCACCGTGCGGATCGATAACAACGATATTCGCGGCTGTCCAGCCTCCGCTAACAAAACTCTGCAGCAGAGATGCGACGGCACTCGTCTTGCCAGAGCCCGTCGAGCCGACGATGGCGGCATGGCGCGTTACAAGCTTTGCTGCGTTGAGACAGACCGGAACCTCCTCAGCGGCAGCGAGGCAACCAAGCCTCAAATGATCCTTGCCAGCCGCAGGGAAAATGGCAGCTAGTTGAGCAGCGGTTGCGAAATGAACCGAATCATCGAGTCCGGGATAAGAGCCGACACCCCTGTGAAATTTGCCAGTCGCGCGGTCGATCTCACCGAGAAGTTGAATCTGCAACCAACGTTCGTCACGTTGAATGCTCTCCGCCGGTGCCGGAGCCCCGGATAACTCGGCGATGCCGACAAGGCTGACCGAACCGATGAGATCAACTAGCCCTTGGGGTATGCGGACGAGCGAGCCGATCTGCCCTATCGGCTGCAAATGTCCTCGATAGATGGGAGCGATGCCGGCCAGGTCGCCGTCTAGCGCGACGGTCACCGTCGCACCGAGCACATGGCGAACCTTCCCAATGCAAGTGGGGTCACGTTCAGGCATTGGCGGTGCCCGTCCCCTTTGCAATGGGTGCGGCTAGCGGAGCAACGGGCGCAGTAACAGCAACTAGTAGATCATCTTCTTTGGTGGCGCTTTTTGCGAGATAAGCAGCGAGGCTCTTGAAGTCCCCCAACAGGAATTTATCTCCTGCCCAGATATTCGCCGGCGTATCTGCTGTCGCAGCCCAGGCCGCGCGGACGCCGCCGATAATCCCTTCGGTGGGACTTGCAACCTGGATATTGGGAGTGACGGTGGCCCGATCGGCAAGAGCATTTGGGATGGTATCGAAGCAGAAGACGATGATCTCTGACCGCTCTCTGCGAGTTGCTGCGTCAAAGATGATTTCATTCAAATGCTCGTCGCCGAAGGCATAGCCGGAGATTAAAGCCAACGTTTCTGGGTGGTGCAACGCGCGACGAAAGCGGTCCTGTAAAACGACGAAGGGCATGCGCCGCGATTCATCGTATTTCGTGTCGGAAGGATAGATGGCCGCACTTTCCTTCACCGCGTAGCCGCACCTGTAAATCTTGTGTTCAGTATCCCATTCCCAATTGAGCGATCCGTGCAGCTTCCAGAGTCGCGTAAAGAACGAGGGTATGCAATCTGAGCCAGGTAGAGGTTCGACTAGGTCGGTCCTGAAGCGCGACCGGAGGGTGCCAATAAAGCCGTCGAAGTACGGAACGTGAAACTCTTCCAAAGCCGTCTCTAAAAGCAGATCGTAATTGACGGTGAAAATTTCCAGAGGCGTGTGGTAATTGGTTCTTGCCGCCCAGGCGGCGAAATCTTTGACTGGTTTTGTATCAGCTGCCTTCAAATCAAGCTCTTTGACAATTGCCTGGCAGACATTTTTATCGAGAGCAGTGGCTGTGGCCGCGGTCAGCCCTTCCAGCGACTCTGACCCACTCAGCAGAGCCGCGATGCGCCGCAACCTGCTAAGGGCTTGCTCAAGGTTCCGTCCGGTGAGTTGCCTTTCAAATAATGGCTTCTCTGCGGCGCTCAAATCGGCCAGCACTTTAGCTTGTAGTTGGGCCACGTCGGGCAAGCCGCATGCCTTAGAAGTGCCCGCACCAAAGAACGTGCAGACATGTCTGGACCGCGCAGCTAATTTTGCACTGACGCCCATCGCAAATTTTGAAGGGTTGTGCGCCATCTTTTCTACTCTTCCTCGGCTGGCCGCTAGACGGCAAGTTTACACACGCCATCAGCGATCGCGCCACTCGGGATTTCGTATTTACACAAAAAATTACACATTTCTTCCGTAGCGTGGACTAAGTCTTTTATTATCATGGTGAAATCGGCAGACACAGCGGACTTAAAATCCGCAGACCCTAACCGGTCGTGGGGGTTCAAGTCCCCCTCCGGGCACCAGAAAACCCATTCGTCCCAATGACTTATCGTGGGAGACTCGCTGGCGGCCGAGCGACTGCCGCTTATCCACGCAAATTCTAGGACACAGAGAAGCTCAAGCGATTGCGCAGGCGGCGATCGCTTCTTGTTCGGTAGCGAAAACGCCAAAGAGGCTGAGAATCCCAACCATCTTGAACGTCTTCGTGGCGAAAGATGAGGGGTTGACGAGCTTGGTGTCGCCCCCTATCTGGCGAGTGCGTCGAAGCGCGTTGACGATGGCGCCGATACCAGAGGAATCGATAAAAGGCATCTGCTCCAAATCAAGAACCAGGTAGATGCAGCCATTCGTGAGCGCGGATTCAAGCGCAGCGTCAAATTCCGGGACATTGGAAGATTTGAGCTGGCCTTTGATGCGAAGGGAGCAGGTATTTCCGCTTTGCTTTATGTCGAGATCCACGCAGTCTCCTGCAAGCTGGAAAGAATGATTTCACAACAGGGAGAGTGCTTGCTACACTCCGTCTACAGAGATTGACGCTTCAGGCTTGTTTCCGTCAAGCACCGGGTCCCCGATGTTACGTAGACGTTTGTTTGAAATACTCCCATGTCAATGCTCAGTGGCACTGTTTCCGAACTGACGAATGAACTGCTCACCGCCACGGACTCCTCTGTCCGGGCGCGATTGATTGCGGTGGCCGCCTTTGAATCGGTCGCGGATAGTGCCTGCCTGGTGCATCGGCTGGTTGAGGGGGATGATGGACGGGTGCTTTTCCCGATGGGGAAGGCGGGGCCGGTGTCTATGGGAGAACAGGTGCTTTCCGCGGAAAGCGAACTGGTGCTTCGACTGTTGGCGGGACGTGAGGAGCCCTTGGTGTACTCGGGGGCTGATGTGCCCCGCGAGGAGTATGCCCATGTGAATGTGTCGCGATCAATCGCTTCCCTGGCTTATGTTCCGTTTTCCCATGCGGGAAGGGTGGTGGGATTGATTGAAGTGATGACGTTTGGGGAGCCAATACGTGCGGCCGAACTGGAGCGGCTGATCGAAGTAGCGAAACTGGCGGGTCCGGCAATTCTTTCGGCAGAGGATTTTGAACGGCAGCGGCAGGATCTGCTGGATTCCGTTCACCGGATGACCCAGCTCTATGACTTGGAAAAGTCCTTGAATGCGACGCTGGAATTGGAAGCGGTAACTGCGATGGTGCCGGCAAAGACTTCGGCGATGCTGGAATGTCAGGCCATGCACCTTTGGCTCTTCGACGGCGATCAATTGCGCCTGATGTCTTCCCATGGTGAAGATGCCACGGTGGAAGTGGGCGTGATCCAGACCCCGGATGAAGGTTACGTAGCGGCGATGGCGGAAGAAGGCGAGTCGCTGCTGATTGATGACGCCGAAGACGCCCGGTTGGCGCAGCGGAATGACGTATTGGAATCGATTCCCGAGGAGCAACGGACCGAGCGCGTTACGAACGCGCTGGTTGTGCCATTGATGCAGGACGAATCAGAGATTGGCGTCCTGGAGGC
>Ga0302305_1000362_pt1 | contig 28285 bp, 46 predicted proteins | sample III_Palsa_E2_3_FD_198764 | JGI IMG/M metagenome (GOLD analysis project Ga0302305, IMG submission 198764) | Peat permafrost microbial communities from Stordalen Mire near Abisko, Sweden - III_Palsa_E2_3 | ecosystem: Environmental > Terrestrial > Soil > Palsa > Peat permafrost | place: Sweden... | reverse complement strand
GGTCCGCGCCACACAGGTCCGCGCTACTCAGGTCCGCGCCACGCAGGTCCGCGCCACGCAGGTCCGCGCTACTCAGGTCCGCGCTACTCAGGTCCGCGCTACTCAGGTCCGCGCTACGCAGGTCCGCGCTACTCAGGTCAACCTTGTTCTTGATGGCAAGGCTGAGCGTCAGCTTCATGGAGTTCTCTTCGGCGTCACGCTCGAAGAGAACCGAAAGATTCCAGCGATGTTTGATTTGCAACAGCATTTGGTTCTCCTCGATTGATGCGCCAGAGCGCGGAATATTAGGCAGCCAGCTTCAGCGCCTGACGTTGCAACTTCGCTTGCTGCTTCGCGCCGAAGTGCGGGGTGTACTTGCTGCGGGATTCCTTCGGGCCGTGCACCTTGTGAACGCCACGACAATCCATGGCGACGGTGTGGCTCGATGACCCGAACGGAATGCCGTCGCCGCGTCCGTGACCGCGTGACTTGTACGGGCCGATGCCTGCCATTGCTTGGCGTTGCGCGGTGCCGGCGAGGCTCATTGCCGCAGCAATCGCGGCCATCATCATGTTTGCTCGTGCGAATGCGTTTCCTTGCATGTCCTTCTCCTGTGTAGTCCTAATCTCACCGCTGAGAGCGGCGCTCTGGGTAATCTGTTGCAGCATTCACGGAGGCGCGCTTCACTATCAGGGAGCCGATACTTGCCTTTCTCCTTTTACGTGCGCTTTGACCAGCCAGAACTAACCGACTGTTGCAGCACCACCTGCCGACAGATCGGTCAGGGAAGATACTCACGCTTCTGGCTATGACGGGAGTGAAACGCGCTTTCGTGAAAACTGGTAAAGCTTCGCAGCAGCCATGCAACTCCCGGTGAACCGGCTCATGGTCTGCTGCGGTACATATCGATCTTCCTCATGTTCTATAGCCCCATCTGGGAGCCAGGCAATTGGTCGATAGGCCCCGATCTTTTCAGCGGTAGGGCGTTGAGCGCTCCCTTGCGGGTATCTCTTCTGTCAGGGTTAAAGAACTTCGCCAGTCCGGCTCTGCCGGGGCGGGTGCTACGGTGCTGTTTTGCTGCTACCGCATGTAGTCGTGCGAGTAGTTGCCGACTTCAATCAGGTCAAAACCGTTTGCAGGGATGACAACGTAGCCGCCGTCCTTCGAGAGAACGACATTCACATACGCCCGGGCAACATCACGCTTCAAGCCACGGTTGCGGAGTTCTGACACCGCAGACGCCTTGCTGAAGCAATACTTCATCGCGTTGGCGCCGGTATATGAACCGTGGCCGATGCGGATGACCGTCTTCGCTGCTTGGGCCTGCTGGCTCATCTCGTTCCCCTGGCTGTTTTCGGTAGGGCTGCTGCTTGCAACCCATGTAGAGAAGATTACCCGCAGGTAACTGAACGTGTCAATACCTGTGGGTAAGTATTTTTCAGAAAGATGTAACAGCCAAATCGCAGACGCAAAAAAGCCACCGCAGAGGGTGGCTTTAGCATGTTTGGGACTGCGTATTTCGTTTAGAGCGAGGCGCCCTTTAGGGCGCGAACAGCCATCAACAAGTGATAGGTGATCTCGTCGAGGGTATCTGCGGGGTCGCGCCGATCTAGGGGCAAATTCAGGGGAGGGTATTTCTTGCGTTTGTATTCATGTAGGTCCATGACATGGCTATTTAGTGTGGGGGTTTCCTCGGTCATTCTTTCGCCTCTCAGTAGGTTCCAAACGGGTCTGTAGGAACTCTTCGGCCCTGTTAATCAATTCCCTGTTACCCGCCTGATCGACATCATGCGCCCGGTAAAACTCGTACGCAACTTCCATCATTGCGTGGGATGACCGGAACATTTTACGCATTGGCTCTCCGAGCACGTCCAGACGCCCGATGAGAGAAATCAAGTCATTTGCGGCGTTGCTTAGAGGGGATATTTGGCCTCTATTCGAGGGTTTGTCCACCCCATTTTCTATTGTCTGATTGTTTTCGGAAATCCCATCAAGCCATCCATGCGGTAACTTAAAAGCTTTCTCTGTGGCATCGACGATATCTTCGCCGATACGCTTCCGGCCCTTTTTACCCTCTTCCCATAGAACACGATTTACATAGGAGGCGTCTTTTTCGATACGTCGCGCCAGTTCAGCCGTCACCCCTCCGCATTGTTCATCACGGAGTTGTATCAATCGAAGGCGGCGGATCTCGTATTTGTCCATACCGCAATTTCGCCACTTAGTTACTTGTGGGTAAATTGCCTGCGGGTATTGACAATGAGTTACCCGTGGGTAATCATTGGGCATGGAAAAGCTCAGGACCTACCTCAATGAACGCAGCGTCGCGGAGCAAATTGCTTTCGCGATCGGTTGCGGCACGAAGCTCGGATACTTCCGCAAGGCGCTCAGCGCCAAGCAGAAATTCAGCGAGGGCTTGTGCATGCGCATAGAAGCTCAGTCTGACGGCCAGGTCAGGTGTGAAGATCTGCGCCCCGATCTGGACTGGACATTTCTTCGAGCAAGCCAAGCCAAGCCCCAAGCTGCGTAAAGCAAAGAATTCAGCGCTCAGTACCCCTAAGCGCGTAACAGCGTCTCCCCGGATCGCTTCCCCGTTTATGGCGATCTGGCTTGCCAAGGTTCCGGCCTTGGCTCTTTTATTCGATGTGTAGCAGTAGATGTTTTTCATTTTTTGAGTGGCTGACCTTGTGTCGGCTTTTATTTGACCCTTTTTAGCCTCTCAACACCACACAACAACTATGAGAAACGTTGCGGAGTCCACCCAGATAAGCCTTCCGGTCGAGGTCCGCCCGGAAGAGGTGATGCGAAAACGCACGCTCGGGGATGCCATTGAACTGTGCGCCGACCTCAGCATGTTCGACAGCGACAAGAAGTTGATCGACGAACTTGGTGGCGACAAGGCCCAGTTCTCACGCTGGAAATCCGGTCAGGAAGGAATCGTGTGGACGAAGTTTGTGAAGCTGATGGACGTCTGCGGAAACGATGCGCCTTTGCTGTGGATGCTCCATCAACGTGGCTACGACCTGTACAGCCTGCGCCGCCAGGAAACAGAACTTGAGCGCGAACTTCGGGCTACCCGCGAAGAGTTGGCGCAAGAGCGGGCAGAGCGCGAGATCGAGCGCCGCCTGTTCCGCGATATCCGGAGTGCAGCATGACCATCCCTCAAGCCCACGACATCATCAGCCTCGCCCGTCTTGACGCTATCAAGCGTGCTCATGGCGACTTCGACACGACCATCTTCGAGATGACGCTCATCGCTCTGCGTAACAAGGAAGTGATGGATGCGCTGCTCTTGACGGCTGGATCGCATGTGAGGACGGCATGAAAACCGTCTTCTCTCTTTTTTTCCCGATCGTCGGTAATAGAGAACGGGCACGTTTTTTCCTAGTTCGGGCAAACGTTCTACACAGACGGTTGGACCGTCTCGCAGCCTCCCCAGCAGCTCTTGTTGGTGCGCTGGTGGCTTCGGGTGTATGGGCAGTTGCTGTTCTCGTGTGGTGGCTGTGATGACGACTTTCGGCGAACGACTTCGTACGGCGATTGAGGTGCATCAGGCGATCTCGATCACTGAATATGCGCGGCAAACCGGATTCACGCTGGCGAACTTGTCGCACTTCATGTCGGGTCAGCGTCAACCGAGGCTACCTTCGCTCGTGATTCTGGTTGCGGCGTTGCCTGATGTGGATGTGCGCTGGCTGGTGACGGGCTTGGCAAGTTAGGCAGCACCCAAGGAACGGAAATGGAATGGTTCAGGCTGTACGGCGAATTCGCGACTGACCCGAAAGTACAAAGCATGCCGGAAGTCATGCAACGTCGCTTGTTGATGTTGTTTTGCCTAACGTGCAATGAAACTCTTCATACATTGAAAGATGAGGAGATCGCGTTCGCCCTTCGCATAAGCGAGGACGAGCTCGCCGATACGAAGCAACTCTTCATGAAGAAGAACTTTGTCGATGACTCATGGGCGATCGTCAAGTGGGATGTTCGGCAGATGCCTTCCGACGTAAGCAAGGGTCGGGTGGCCAAGTATCGGGCCAATCGAAAGGCTCTTGGGCTAAGCAGTAACGGTTACACAAAGCACAGTGACACCGTTATGTTACGTGACGGTCACGCTTGTGTGTACTGCGAATCGACTGAAAATCTCTGTATCGATCACGCATACCCCGTTGCGCTCGGTGGGAACGACGATGTCGAGAACTTGGTCTGCGCTTGTAAGGCATGCAACAGCGGTAAGGCTGGTAGGACTCCTAGCCAAGCTGGGCTTACATTCAAGAACAAAAGGACTGAATCCATCTGGAATGGTTGGATGGAATATAGGGGTGTAACGGTTACTGTAACGCCCCAGAGTAGAAGAGAAGAGATAAGAGAAGAAGAGACAAGAGGTAAACCAAAAACAAAACCGCCGCGCGTTCCGCGCTTCGATGCGCAAGCGCATCTCGTGTCTCTCGGTGTCGAACCGAAAGTCGCTGCGGATTGGCTAACGCAACGCAAGGCAAAAAATCTTGAGCCGACCGAAACCGCGTTTGACGCGACGGTGACCGAAGCCGAGAAAGCAGGTTTGTCCCTGAACGACGCCGTGAAGGAATGCTGTGCGAACGGTTGGGGGGGATTCAAAGCGAAGTGGCTACAAAACGAAATTGCAAGAGGTGGGGGAGGCGGTGGGACCGTCACCTCGCTGAACAAGCAGGAAGCGTTGGAAAAAAGAAACCGAACAATCGCGATGGAATTCGCCCAGGAGCTACAGCATGCAAACAAGTGACAACGAGCAGTTCGTGGCCCTGATCGGCGACGTGTACGCGTTTTACCGGCAAGACTTTTCGCGTTTCGCCGCTGGCGTCTGGCTGCAAGCCATGCAGCCCTTCGACTTCCGCGCGGTTGCTGACGCGCTGAACAAGCACTGCGTCAACCCGGACAACGGGCAGTACCTGCCGAAGCCTGCCGACATCGTGAAGATGCTGCAGGGCTCGACGCAGGACTCGGCACTCGTCGCGTGGTCGAAGGTCGACGCGGCAATCCGGATGCGCGGCACGTACGTGAGTGTGGTTTTCGATGACCCGATCATTCACCGTGTGATTCTCGAAATGGGTGGCTGGGTGCAGATCGGCGGGAAGGGCGAGAAGGATATGCCGTTCCTGCGTAACGAGTTTGTAAATCGTTATCGCGGCTACAAGATGCGCAACGAGACCCCGGAATACCCGCGCGTGCTGATCTGCATCGCAGAGGCGCACAACAATCAAGAGGGGTTCGAATCGGCGCTGCCAGTTTTGATCGGAGACCCGGAAAAGGCAAAGGCCGTGTTGCTCGGCGGCACGACGAAGCCACTGATCGGCTTTACGCAATTGGATGCCAAGGAAGCTGTCGTGTTGCGGCTGGATGATGCGAGGAAGGCTTCGTGATAACCAACGGGATGCGTTCTCTTCAAGCGCTCGGCCGCCTGAAGACTGGCGTCATGAACAAAACCGAAGCGGCATACGACAAGATGCTTGCGGCTCGCAAGTTCTCTGGCGAGGTGCTCTGGTATCGCTTCGAAGGCATCAAATTCCGCCTGGCCGACAACACTTTTTATACACCTGACTTCGCCGTGATGCTGGCCGACGGCGCGCTTGAGGCGCACGAAGTGAAAGGGCATTGGCTTGACGATGCGAAAGCGAAGATCAAGATCGCGGCGGATCAGTACCCGATCCGATTTATCGCGGTCAAGGCGAAAACCAAGAAAGACGGCGGCGGTTGGGCTGTCGAGGAGTTTTGAATATGGCCCGTCCAATCCCAAGCGAGAAGAACATGATTCTTGCCCAGATCATCAACATGATTTTTGACCAAGGACCGATTTCGTCGGCTGATATCGGCGAGCGCATTGACCGGTCGCGCGAATACGTCGACTTCTATATCCGCCAAGCACGCAAGATGGGTCTCGCGCATGTGGACATCGTAGCCAGCAGAGGGTTGCGCCACTCCGTGAAATTGTTCGTGTTCGGCCCGGGCGAGGATTCGATCGAGCGCACGCATACGGTTCTGACGCAGACGCAGCACAAGCCGCTTCAGGAAGTTTTCGTGCCGCGACATGACGAAGCGATGCTCGCATTTTTCGGGAGGGCTGCGTAATGGCTGCTCGTTGGAGTCCGGAGGAATTGGCGATCCTCTCGGCCATTTGGAAGTCGCCTGTACCGGTCAAGGACCAGATGCATTTGCTGCCCGGGCGCACGGAATCAACGGCCTGTCATCAGGCTGCTCGACAAGGGTTGGGCGAGAAGCGGCGTGGCGTATCGAGGTTTATCGAAGAGATCGAGCAACTCCTTAAGGATGGTAAATCGCGATCAGCAATGGCGGTTTTCAAGGAGATAGATATCAACCTCGGACATGTTTGGAAGATGTTGAACCGGCTCGTGAAAGAAAATCGCGCTCACATTACGCGCTGGGAACAGGTCTGCGGTAATGGCGTTTGGCAGGCCGTGTATTTGATCGGAGAGGGCGTCAGCGCGCGCAGGCCCCAGAAGATGACGCAGAAAGAACGCAACGCGCGCTTCGAGCGAAAGGCCGACCCGCTTGAACTTCAAATCCGCCGGCAGCGCTACACGTTGCGCCAGAGGAAAAGTGTTCCAAAGCGCGACCCATTTATCGCCGCTTTTTTTGGGGAAGCCGCATGACCCCCGACTTTTTGCGGCACCTACAAACCATCCCCGGATCCTGTTCGCAGCAGGTCAAGGAAAACCATTGGCGTACTTGGACCGTGGCTCAAGCCGCCCTAATAGCCGAGAGCGGTGCGCCAGTCTTGATAACAACGCTGCCCGTGCAGCAGAGAGCGGAGGTTTTGTGAGCCAATCAAATATTCGGCGCCTTACCGTTGGCAGTCTCGGCTTGGGAACTGCTGCGATTGCGGCCTACTTGAATACACACGGACAGGACGCCTATTTCCTGTGGATGGGCGTGTTGTTCTGCTTTTTGACGGTGTTGTCATGAGCGACGAAAGCGAAATCAACGTGTTCCGTGCACTGGACTTCATCCGGGACCAGGCCCCGGCTTATGCCAAGGCCAAATCAGAGCGCATCTACTTGGAGGAATTTCGTAAATCGAAGAAGGCCTTATTGATGCGTGGCGCTGAGATGAGGGGCCATAAGGCGGCCGTCACTCAGGAACGCGAAGCCTACGCCGATCCCGAGTACATCGAACTGCTGCAAGCCCTTCAGGCGGCCGTCGAGAGCGAAGAAACATTGCGGTGGAGGATGGTCGCGGCCCAAGCACGAATAGAAGCATGGCGAACGATATCCGCAAGTCAACGCGCGGAGGCGAGGACGCTATGAGCGAACCCGTCTACTGCATGTTTTGCGTGCACTGCAAATATCCAGCACCGAGTGGTCTGGCCGAGGCATGTCGCCATCCAGATGGAGTGATCGGCGTGGTGCGCCCGAAGCTGCCAACATGCATTGCGATGCGGTCAACCAACGGTAAGTGCGGACCATCAGCGATCTTCTTTGAGAAAAGAATGCCAGAGCCCGTCGCTAAATCCCCGGGTTTTATTGCTCGGCTTTTCGGGAGGCGCAAATGAAGCGCTCAGGATTCGGCCCCCGTAAAAGCTCACTCAAGCGTTCGCCATTCGCGTTGGCAGACGCCAAGACGCAGATGAAGCGGACGGCGATCAAGTCGCGCGTAAAGAAGCCGACCGTTGCCGAGGGATCGAAGTATCTGGCGGCTTGCAGAAACGAGCCTTGCTACTTGAACGTGAAGTGCCCGTGGACCGACTGGGAAGACCCGACTGTTGTCGATTGCCATTCCAATCAGGAAAAGCACGGCAAAGCTGGCGGCCTCAAGGCAAAGCATTGGTTCACCGTTCCCGGCTGCGACAAGTGTCATGAGTGGTTAGACCGAAGCGGTGCGCCATGGGACGAGAAGTGCGCTGCCTTTGATGATGCCCTCGTTAGGTGGGAGCCGCGTCGGGCTAGAAAGATGGGCATTGAACATAACGAACTGGAGGAAGTATGAGCGATGAGATTGTGGAAGTTGAGCTCGCTGAATTCCCGAAGAAGGGCCAATCGGGAAATGGTACAACGCACGGCTATACCGTCGAGGCGCGATACACCGGCCACGATCATGTCGTGATCAACGGCGTCGTCTACACGGACAAGTGGAAGCAGGTAAATCCAGACCGGGCGGCAATTGGCGTTCCGGCTCACCGGCCCTTCGAATCCTGGCTGGATCAATGCAATTTAATGAACTACCCGGCGGCGCAAGCTATCCGTTGGTGGTTTCACGCTATCGCCGAGATGGACTTCCACAACATATGTCTTGAGACGAGGCTTATCAAGCACGAAGTTCGGTACTCGTACAGCGAGACGGACGTGTCCGAGCATTGCCTGATCACTGGCGAGGATCGGTCTAGTTGCATGCCGGATTGGGGCAAGAAATGAACCAAGACACGAACCGCGAGGATCGGGTGGAGCGCCCTCGCATCGCTCGCCTAGTCAAGCTGCAGATATTCCGTAAAGACGGCAGCGTGGAGTCCTTCTACCAGAAAGATTGCCTATCGCGCGGAGCCGGTTCGGATCCATACGGCAAGCTGCCGTGTCCATGTGGACAGCCGGAGGAATCATGGACTACCTAGCCTGCATCCTAACCGGCATGATCCTCGGAATTTTCGCATGCGCTCTGCTATGCGGCGTAATCCTCTCCTTTCGCCCGGCACCGCCAACAAAGTATCGAAGGCAGAAGCCGCCAGAGGTGGCGCAGATGCCAGTGGTCGAGGCGGGGTGTGTTTCCTACGAATTTATTAATTTGACGGGGCTCGAAGAATGAGAGTTGCTCATGAAGCTGCGCATGTACAAGAACTGCTGGACATCATCGCTAAAGAATTTGGCCTGACGCGGCCGAAGCGCAAGCGCACCGTATGGGTAAATATGTATAGCGATCTCGGGACGATAAAACCCGGCGTCTACACATACGCCAACGAAGAAGAAGCCGGAACCGCGATGCACGAGAGGCCATATCGGTGGATTGGGGCCTATCGGGTAATTATCGAAGAATGATCGCAAAGCCCTATACAAACTAATGAAAGTTGTATAGGAGTCTTAATTGATATGTTAAAATACGCCATGCCGATTTCGGCACATGTGGAGCGGATCATGACGGATCAGGAACTCGGTGCTTACTGCCAAGAATGGGCGTTTTGGGCGCGAACTCGACGCTATCTCGCGCCCCCCGTGCCGCCGAGCATCATGGCGAAGCTTCAGGTCACGGATCGTGGGGATTGGGAGCCGGACGGCCCGATGAGCGCGGACCTATCGTTCTTCAATATGGCGCTTCACCGTATCGCAGATGATGACCCTGATGGCGGCGCATGCTTCGCGCTGTTCTATTTCCACCGCGCGAAGAACATCAAGGCGCTGGCGTACGATCTCGGGATCGGCCGCCAAACGTTCTACGATCGGATGCACCGTTTTGCTCGACTCGCGATGAAGTGGACTCCGACGATCAAAAAAGTGCACCTGGCCGCAGTTTCGCAAGTGGAAGACATGGCGATGGCAGACTGAAGTGTACGGATTTCCCCGTACATCTTTGTCCCGTACACGATGCCCGTTATTTGATACGATTCTGGCTAGAGTGGCAGTAGTGCCCCAAGCCCGAATCGGATCACACCGGTTTGGGCTTTTTGCGTTTCTCGGAGCCGTGATGGACGATATGTCAGCCTCCGAGCAAGCGATCCTCTCCGAGTTCGGTCTCGATGTGTTTGATGCTGCGGTGCGTGCGGGATATGTTTCGCCACCGATGCGATTGAGCCGTGAAGGTTACGTCGGGCTCCATGAGCTATTTTTGTTCGGCTTTGACGCGGTGCAAGCTGCCGAGGCCATGTACGCAGTTAGGCATTAAATGACCCCAGCAGAAGCCCTCGCGGCAATCGACAAGATCGAGCAAATGATTCACCGGATCCGCAACATGGACGGCGGTTTGAACAATTCGCTCGTCGCTGAGTTAGACCGGCTGCGCGGATTCGTTGGGCAGAAAGAGGTTGCTCATGCTGAGTGAAGGGTGGGATTTGTGATGGGTACCCCGCGTCCTTGCGTGTCGATCGAGGGTAAATTCCTAACGCACGGCGAAGTTGAGTCGCTGCGTTGCGCTGTGACCGCTCTGCATTCCGAGATGTCCGATCCGCTCGCGCTTGGCGGTGACGAGCACGGCCGGTTCATGACCAAGCACTACCGTCGCGACATGGAGCGGGTTTTGAGGCTCATGGGCGTGGTTGAGTAAAGTCCCTGCGCGCTCGGTCAGGGTCGGCACCCGGCAGTTCATACGGACCGACGCGCACCCCAACAGAGGCCCGCCATGTTCGAGCTAATGAGCATCTACTTCAACGCCTGCGCTCGCTGTGCATGGCTTGTGATGCTGGCGCTGGATGAGGCTAGTGAGGCGCTGGCGGATTAACAATGGCAACTCGGCAGTCTCTGGCATTGGACGAAGGGATAGACGTATCTCCGAAACTTTGTTGGGGTGAATGGTTCGACTCCATTCCCGCCACCAATTGAAATGCAACGGCAACAGGCAGGAGCAATCGGGTGAAGCCGCCCGGCCCTCGTGGTCCGAGTCTCAGGTGGTGCGCCAGTTCATAAGCCCAAAGCGCATCCGGATCCTCACGAAATGAGGGCTTTCACGCATCGGGTATGCATTGCCTGATATTTCCCGGAGAGTTGCCGGGACCCGAGCCGTGAGGGTTTTAACGCCGCAATCGCCAATATTGATCGCTCGGGCTTACGGGCCAGTCGAGCGCGCCGCATTTGATGCGGCATCACAGATTGCGCCGCCGCTTCTTAGGTTATGACGCGAAATAACGTCAGTGCCGTTTGCGGCTTCCCTCAGCCTATATAAGGAATCGTATGGAAAACCAGCACAAGAAGATCATTGGATATCGCGAGTTGGATCAAATCGATATCAACAACATGAACGAAGTCAAAGCGCTGGGCGAAAAAGTCCGCGAACTGATCGCTGTTCTTGAGCGCAACGGCACGGGTGATGCACGCTGGCGCGCGATCGCGGAAACCGATTTGCAAAAAGGATTCATGGCGTTGGTCCGTTCAATCGCGCAACCAACGACGTTTTAACCGACCCTCCTTCAGCGTCTCACGCTGAATTGCCGGTAACCCCGGCTTTTTTCTTCGCGCAGACCCGGCGTGCTCGGCCGCTTCGCCTGCTTGGCATAGGCCACAACGCGCCGCTGCCCGGTCAAGCTGCGCAGTGACCGAAACAACACCAGCCGCGCGCTACGTGTCGCTACCGGATACCTTTCTCCGGGGATGGGCGGCGGGAGCGTCGCAACCAAACAAATTCAGGAACACCATGGCGCAGGAAAAGAAAGCCGCGCCGGACTGGGAGCGCATCGAAGCTGACTACCGGGCTGGCTTGCTGTCGGTTCGGGAGATAGCAGCCGCACATGGCATCACGCATGGCGCAATCAACAAGCGAAAGATCCGCGACGGGTGGGAAAGGAATCTCACCGCACGCATACAGGCAAAGGCTGAGGCGCTGGTATCCAAGCGCGAGGTATCCACTCTGGTATCCACGGATTCAGTGGCTACCGATAGGGCGATTGTCGAGGCAAACGCGGAGGTAATCGCGGGCATCAGACTGTCGCATCGAAAGGATATTGCACGCTCGCGTCGCTTGGCGATGGCTCTGTTGGAAGAGTTAGAGATCGTCACTGGCAGTCGCGAACTGTTCGACGAGCTTGGTGAAATGCTCCGGTCGCCAGATGAGCGTGGGAACGACAAGCGCAACGATCTGTACAACAAAGTCATATCGAGCGCCGGCCGCGTCGACAGCATGAAGAAGCTGGCTGAGACGCTGAAAACGCTCGTGTCATTGGAGCGCGAAGCTTACGGCCTGACCGCAGAACAAGGTAACCCCGGAGAAGAGGTGCCGACCAGCCTTGACCATTTCTATGGAGCAACCTGACCGACCAACGCTCAACCCGGTCCTGAGAGCCTTCTGGGCCGCAAAGATAGTCGGTGACAGGCCAGTCCGGAACCGCGTTCTGTATGGAGGGCGTGCATCCTCCAAGTCATGGGATGCGGCGGGTTACGCGACATATCTGGCTAGCAATGCCAAGCTGCGCTTTCTGTGCGTTCGGCAGTTTCAGAACAAGATCGAGGAATCGGTCTATACGCTCCTCAAGAATCAGATTGACCGCTTTGGATTGGCGAGCCAGTTCCGCGTTCTTGACAACAAGATTATCGGGCGCAAGACGGGTGCAGAGTTTCTGTTCTATGGCTTGTGGCGCTCGATTGATGAAATCAAGTCGCTCGAAGGAATTGATGTTCTGTGGATAGAGGAGGGGCACAACCTCACCGCGGAACAGTGGAAAATTCTTGAGGCGACGATCCGCAAGCAAGGGTCGCAGGTATGGGTGGTTTTCAATCCGCGCCTGTCGACGGATTTTGCCTATAAGCGGTTTGTTTTGAAGCCGCCACCCGGGACGCTGGTCCGGCGCATCAACTACGACGAGAATCATTTTCTGTCGCAGACAATGCTGGATGTCATTGCGGCGGCTAAAGAAGAAGACGAAGACGAATTCGCACACATCTATCTCGGCGTCCCGAAAGACAATGATGATGATGCGATTATCAAGCGATCATGGATCATGGCCGCAGTCGATGCGCACAAGGTCCTGAAGTTCGAGCCGAGTGGGCGCAAGCGGATCGGCTATGACATCGCTGATTCTGGCGCCGACAAGTGCGCGACGATCTATGCGCATGGTTCAGTCGCTCAGTGGGCTGATCTCTGGAAGGCTGCCGAGGACGAGCTGCTGAAGTCTTGTACGCGGGTTTGGAATGTTGCCCGAGAACGATCGGCCTCCGTTACCTATGATTCGATCGGCGTTGGTGCGAGTGCTGGTGCCAAGTTTGGCGAGCTAAACGACACCATCACCGATGGGCGCATTCAATATCAGAAGTTCAATGCTGGCGCAGGGGTGTTTCAGCCCGAGGCGGAGTATCAGCCGAAAACCAAGAACAAGGACATGTTCCTGAACTTGAAGGCGCAGGCGTGGTGGCTTGTGGCTGATCGGTTCCGTAATACATACAACGCGGTGCGTCGCGGCGATAAGTTTGCCGACGACCAGTTGATCAGCATAGCTAGCGATACGCCGTATCTTGACCAGTTGATCGATGAGCTGGCGACGCCCAAGCGCGACTACGACAACAACGGCAAGGTGAAAGTCGAGAGCAAGAAAGACCTTGCCAAGTCGACGCGCGAAGGTGGGCCGGTTCCGTCGCCCAACTTAGCGGATGCCTTCGTTATGGCGTTCGCTCCGGGCGTTGAGCCAATGGTCATCGCCGATGACGTTCTAAAACAATTCGCAAACTCAGGCCGCAGATGACGCGCAAGCAACGCAAACGGGTTCAAATGGCCGAGAGGCGCGCGACGCCCCCGGTCGAACCGGCGAAGCCTGCAGATATGCGCATCTCAGTTGAGGCCGAGCTGCTGATGCGCGCGAAGCCTACTCGGGCAGAGAAGCGCGCTTACGCTGAGATGTTCCGCCCATATGAGCCTCCCAAGGGAGTTCTGCCCAAAGGCATGACGGGCAAGACGCTGGCGATGGACGCCGGCTTCGATTACAACTCCGTTGGCAATCTCGGCAACGTCAACGAGATATTCAATCAGGGATATGCGTGGCCCGGGTTCACTGTGCTCGCAGATTGGGCGCAAATCCCCGAGTTCCGCCGGCCTGCTGAGACCTATGCGCGGGAAATGACGCGCAAGTGGATCAAGATCCAGGCAACGGGCGAGGAAGACAAGTCCGAAAAGATCAAGGTCATCGAGGCTGAGTTCAAGCGTCTCAATGTGCGGGCCGTGTTCCGCGAGGCCATCGAGCAGGACGGCAAGTTCGGCCGGTCGCAGATCTTCGTCGACATGGGCATGACGTCGGATCAACTCGATACCGATGAGTTGAAGTCGGAACTGGTCGAGTCCAAAGATAAGGTCGGGTTGGATTCCCTTAAGCGCCTGACGGTTATCGAGCCGATCTGGAGCTATCCGAACCGGTATAACGCGAACGACCCGCTTGACCCTACGTTCTACAAGCCGATTTCATGGTTTGTGATGGGCAAGGAGATTCATTCCAGTCGCCTCCTGACGATTATCACGCGCGACGTTCCCGACATCCTGAAGCCGGCCTATGCCTTCTCCGGCCTGTCGCTGTCGCAGATGATGAAGCCGTATGTCGACAACTGGCTTCGCACGCGGCAGTCCGTCTCTGACTTGATCCATGCCTTCACGGTCTGGACGCTCAAGACGAACATGGCGCAAGTACTCAATGGGGGTGGCGCTGAGAACCTGTTTCGCCGTCTGCAAGTATTCAACATGGGCCGCGACAATCACGGCGTCATGGCAATCGACAAGGACACTGAGGATTTCAGCAACATCTCGGCGTCGCTCGCTGGGCTGGATAAGCTACAGGCGCAATCACAAGAGCAGCAGTGTGCCCCGTCTGGCTTGCCGCTTGTGTATCTGACGGGTATCACGCCCGCCGGCCTCAATGCATCCTCGCAAGGGGAAATTGAGGTGTTCCAAGATACGACCGCGGCGAATCAAGAGGTATATACACCAGCGCTGTCGAAGATCCTGAATCTGGTTCAACTGTCCAAATTCGGTGAAATTGACCCAGAGATTGGGTTCATATGGAATCCGCTGAAGGTCACGTCCGAACTGGACAAGGCGAATATCCGTAAGGCCGAGGCCGAAACTGATCAGGTTCATATCGATTCCGGCGTCTTGTTCCCGGAAGAAGTGCGCGCGCGCATTGCTGGCGAGGAAGACTCTCCGTACAGCGGCATCGATCTGAACCGTGATCTCCCTGAGCCTGTCACGCACAATGGCCAGCCTGGCCCGAACGAAGAAGGGCTAGATCCCCTGGAGCAGCAGCCGCAAGCAGACCCGGGCAGTAGCGGTGGCGCGGCGATGGATAGTTTCGCGCTCGATGCCGACTGGGAAGAGGGCAAGCATACCCGCGCCGAGAATGGCGAGTTCGGTTCTGGTGGCTCATCATCGGGTAAAAAAAAACTAACGAGCAACGAGAAGTCGACTCTTTCATCTTATTCGGGTGACGACTTTCTACGGATCAATTCCGAATTGCGCGAAGGCAACGATAGCGATCCGTCCGTACAGCGATTGGATAGCGCGATCGAGAAGAGCCCACTGACAAGCGGAACGACGCTCTATCGCGGCATGTCTCGCGAATCTGCAAAGAAGTTATTTCCAGGCGGGCAGATCACGCGAGGGATGACAGTTTCTGATCCGGCATTTGCTTCAACATCGAAATCGTCCAGCGTGGCTGGCATGATCGGCTTGGGCGGTGTGGTTCTTAAGATCGAGACGGGTGCAAACGCAACCGGAATCGATATGACGGAACACTCGCGCAACACGCATGAGAAGGAGGTTCTTCTCCCGCGCAATGCAAAGATGAAGGTAATGGGCACGATCCCGCCTAAATCTCCTGGCGATCCGATCGTTGTGCGCGTGTCTTATGGCGACTAGTCATGAAAATACGCGCTCCTAGTAAGAAGCCGATTGTGCTCGGCCCCGCCCATCCGAATCAGGGGTTAGAGGCAGCTTATCGGAAGCGTCTTGACGCGCTTGTGGAAGCGATGAACCGTTCGTTGCTGTATTGGTTGACTGCAGTGTATCGAGCGAATGAGCCCGAGATGGCTCACGATGCTAGCCCAGCGATGGCCTTGCGTTCGGCCATGAAGAAGTTGTCGACCTACTGGCAGAAGCGTTTTGACGACGCAGCGCCCGAGCTGGCGAGATACTTCGCCGAGAACGCGTTCAAGCGCGCGGATGGCTCGCTACAGGCCATACTCAAGAAGGCTGGCTTCACCGTCGACTTCAAACTGACGCGCGAGGCGAACGACGTGCTGCAGGCTACGCTTGGTGAAAACGTTGGGTTGATTAAGTCGATTGCTAGTGAGCACCTAACGCAGGTCGAAGGGCTTGTGATGCGGTCGGTTAGCGCTGGCCGTGATCTGTCTACTCTGTCCGCTGAATTGCATGAGCGGTTCGGAGTCACCAAACGTCGTGCCGCTTTGATCGCCCGAGACCAGAATAACAAGGCGACCGCGACGATTACCCGCGTGCGTCAGCAGTCTCTTGGCATCACGCACGCGAAATGGCTTCACAGCCACGGCGGGCGCGAGCCGCGTAAGTCGCATCAAGCGGCAGACGGAAAGATTTACGACATCAGCAAAGGAATGCTGATTGACGGCGATTACATCTGGCCGGGTCAGTTGATTAATTGTCGGTGTGTGGCGCGGTCGGTCATACCGGGATTGGAGGATTGAGATGGACGATCTAGACGGGCTTGTTGACGAAGCAGTCGGCGGCATGTTTGCGCAATGGGCTATCCGGAAGCAGCGCCAGTCCTGCGGGTGCGTTATCCCGATGCCCGGGGTCTTTGACCACTTTTACTGGACGACCTGCCAGCATTGTTGCAAGCAGCTTTCTATGATGATGGTAGCTGAGCGGCCTACGGCGGCCTGATCACCTTGTAGTCGCGCAGCGGATCGACCGGGAGCACATGGTCCCGGTCCGGAATGACCGGAAACAGGCTCTCGTGCCACGCAATCAAGATTTCCACACTGCTGACTGAATACCCGAACATCCGTGCGATCGCAGCCAGTTGTGCCCCTTCATCTCGAAGGGAGCGCATCGTATAGGCGCGGCAAAGCGCCTCGTGGCGACCGGGGATCTGTTCCATAGCATCTAATATTACAGGCATTCGAAAATGGCAATTGCACTGTCCTCATTCGCGCCTACCGCGGCGATTCCGTTTCAGGCGACGGCGGCCGGTGGGAACGTGGCTTTCCCGACCACGGGCACGCCGACGATTGCGGTTGTCACGAATCTCGGACAGCAGGTTGTTTTTGTCGCGCTCGGCACCAGCACCGTAACAGTCGCGCCCGGCACCGGCCTTGCAATCATGCCGGGCGACAACGTCGTGCTGACGCTCAGTGGTGGCGCGTATCTCGCTGCGGCGACACTCGCCGGCGTGTCTGGCCTGAACATCGCGGTCGGTAACTAATGACCACGCAAATCACGCTGAGCGTTCGCCTCGCGTGGTGGACGATCCCCGCGGCGTGGCTTATCGCTCGCGCATACCGCCCGTTCGTCGGTACGAAGCGCGCGCTTGATGCCGCCGAGTGGGTTTGCTTGCGCGGGATCCGAATAGAAGTCAAGTAGCCCCATCGAATTCAACAAGGCCCGCCACTGCGCGGGCTTTTTTATTGCCTAGACCTATGCCCAAGATTGCCTCAGACGAAGCCATCAAGGGCGCGGGGATCATGCTCATCACGCCCGATGAGGAAGTCTTGTTTCTGCTGCGCTCGCCCGATTCGAACCATCCGAATGAGTGGGATTTGCCCGGCGGCCGCTGCGATGCCGACGAAACGCCTGAGCAGACCGCCGTTCGGGAGACGCAGGAAGAGATCGGATCGCGTCCGTATGGTGAGATCACAAAGATCGCTGACACGTCCAGCAAGGACGACAGTGGCTCTGAAGTCGACTTCATCACGTTCCGACAATTCATCCGACACAAGTTCAAGCCGAAACTTGACGCGTCCGAGCACACGAAGTTCGTCTGGGCATCGCTCAAGAACCCGCCCGAGCCATTGCACCCCGGCGTGCGTGAAGTCGTGGATATGGCGCTTGGCGTGAAGACGGCCAATGACATGGCGATGGACAAAGCAATGGTGTCCGCGCTCTCGTCGCGCAATTTGCTTGCGTTCGATAAAGGCAGTGTCCGCACGTATGACCATGATGGGCGTCTGCATATTGCGCTGACGCATATCAGTAAGGCGAACGTTTGTCCTTATATGGGCGAGGAAATCCCAGATCCGGACGGGACGCTCAGGCTGCAACCGAAGCGCATCTACATGCTGCTGCGCGATCCCGAAGAGATCAAAAAGGCCGTCAAGACCGCGAACATGATCCCCGTGCTCAATGAGCACGTGCCGGTCAGCCCGATCGATCCGAAACAAAAGAACGTCGTTGGCTATACCGGCGAATCCGCCGCATTCAACGCGCCGTACCTCGATAACTCGATGGTCATCTCGGTTCAAGAGTCGATCAGAAACATCGAGAACGGCACCGAACAAGAACTGTCGAGCGCCTACTACTACCGCGCGGATATGACGCCGGGAACATATGAAGGCGCGCAGTTCGACGGCGTCATGCGGGACATCAAATTCAACCATGTCGCCTTGGTCAGCGCCGGTCGCGCGGGTCCAGACGTCATGGTTGGTGACGCAGCAAATCGTTGTGTATTCAAATCCACAGGAGCCTCAAAAATGGGCAAGTCCCTTAGCAAAAAAGCGGTAATGGCCAAGGGAGCCCTTATGGCTGTCCTGGCAGCCGACTCAGCAATTGATCTCAATTCGATCTTGGCTGGCGTGAAGAAATCCAACTGGCTGGCTAAAAAGCCCGGCATCGTGGCCGCGATCAAGCCACTGCTGGCAGCAGACGCGGATATCGCCGACATCGTGCAACTGCTCGACAAGTTGGACGGTGAATCGAACGACGACGACAACATCGCTACCGACGAACCCGATCCGAAGTGCGAAGCCATCCTCTCGATGCTGCGCGGCAAGATCAGCGATGAAGACCTCGCGCAAGTTCAGGCTGCATTGAGCGCGCCCGCTGCGGCTCCTGCTGCGGCAGATGAGCCCGTGCAAACGCCGGGCGCTGCGAACGCGGACCCGAAGAACGGCGAAGGAAAGGCACCGATTCCGGGCGCCACCGATGACAACGAAGAAGTAAAGGACAAACCGATGGATAAGGCCGCGATGGACAAGGCAATCAAGTTGGCAGTCGACGCCGCTCGCAAGGAAACGGCGAAAGACGTCGAAGCATCGACGATCGCCCGTCTGCGCGGCATCTCGGAAGCCGAAGAAATCGTCAAGCCGTACGTCGGCAAGCTGGTTGCGATGGATAGCGCCGAAGCTGTCTACAAGGCCGCTCTTGGCGCGCTGAAGATCGACACCAAGGACTTGCATCCGAGCGCTTACAAGGCCGTGCTGATGGCTCAGCCGAAACCGGGCGAAGAGCGCAAGTCGCACATGGCGTCGGATAGCGCAGGCGTCGTGTCGAGCGATTTTGCCGAGGCCTTCCCGAGCGCCGGTCGCCTCGCCAGCTAATCCAGTCAATCATATTCAGGAGTAACACATGGGCTTCCCGAAACAAGTGAACGTAGTTGCAGCGCCCGCAGTATTGGGCGACTTCTGCGATGGCACGCCGCGATCGACTGTTACCAACGGTCAAGGCGCATTCGTATCTGGTCCGAGCGGTCTGTCAGTTGGCCTGTTTGCTTGGGCTGACTCGACCAACACGTTTTTGAACAACTTCGGAGTAGGTGCGCCGACCGGCTTCATCCACCGCGACCAGCAAGCGTTGATCACTGCGTTTCTGGGTGACGACTCGCTGTTGATGCCGCCCGGATATCAAGCGACCGCCTTCAATGCCGGCGGTTTCTGGGTGCTCAACGCCGGGTCGACGACTTCGGCTATCGGTAACACGGCCTACGCCAACAACTCAAACGGCTCGATTTCGTTCGGTACTGCCGGTTCGCCCCCGACGTCGGCTAGCGTTACCGGCTCAATTGCAGTGAACTCCGGCAGCACGTCGACCATCGCGCTGAACTCTGTCACGGGCTCTCTGAGCGTCGTCAGCGGTGTCCCGACCTTAACCGTAACCGCTGTCGGTACCGGCGCTTTGGCTCCGGGCCAAACTCTCTCAGGTGCCGGTGTCGACCCCGCCACGGCCATCGTCTCGCAAAGCTCGGGCACGACTGGCGGTGCTGGCGTGTACGTTGTCTCGGTTGCGCAGACGGTGGCCAGCACGACGATCACCTCGTCGGGCGCGACTCTCACGGTCGGTGGCACGGTGACGGGCACGTTCCTAGTCGGTCAAACGCTCAGCGGTACTGGTGTTACCGCAGGCACGGCGATCACCAACGCAATCTCGGGCACGGGTGGCGCAGGCACGTATGCAGTCAGCATCGCGCAAACGACCGCCAGCACGGCTATCACCGCATCGGGCGGCACGCTGACCGTTACCGCCGTGGCATCGGGTGCGATTGCGCTGAATGATCCATTGTCCGGCACTAACGTTACCGCTGGCACTTCCGTTACCGGCTTCATCACCGGTACCGGTGGGAACGGTACGTACGCAGTCAACGTCAGCCAGACTGCTGCATCGGCCGCGATTACGGTCGCTGCTGGCACCGCAACGAAATGGGTCGCCGCGTCAATCAACGCCCCGGGTGAATTGGTGAAGATGACGAGCTGGCTGAACGGCTAACTCTCGCACACCTAACCACTTAACGCAGCAAGCCACCCTTCGCGGTGGCTTTTTTATTGCTCAAAAGGAATTCACCATGGCTAAGATGGCCTACGACATGTCGCCAAGCGATCAACGCGCGGCGATCGATTTTCACCGCACGCAATGGGGTATCGAGTTCCCCGATGCTCAAGTCTTCACTCGTCCCGAGTGGAAAAAGAACATCAATCTCGCGATGGATGCTCAGCCGCAACTCGTGACGGCGCCGAACTCAGGAATCCCGGCGTATCTGACGTACTTCCTCGACCCGGATATTCTGCGCGTTGCAACCGCAGAACTGGAAGCCGCAAACATTTTCGGCGAGCTGCAAAAAGGCGACTGGACCAGCTCGGAACTGATCTTCCCGGTTGTGGAGCGGACATACGAGGTGAGTTCGTATGGAGACTTCGTTGAAAACGGTCGCTCGGGTATCAACACGAACTTCCCGTCGCGCCAGCCGTATCTCTTCCAAGTGATGGCGGAGTATGGCGATTTGGAAATCGAAAAAGTTGGCCTGGCAAAGATCGGCTTTGTTTCGGAACAGAAAGAGGCTGCTATTTACGGCTTGAATCAGTACACGAACCTGACGTATTTCAAGGGCGTGGCTGGACTAGCCAACTACGGTGCGCTCAACGACCCCTCGCTTTACCCGGCGATCGCGCCGATCCCTAAAGCGAATGGCGGCATCGCCTGGCTTAACGGCACGTCGATCAACGCAAGTGCAAACGAGATCTTCTCGGACATCCAGGCGGTTGTGATTCAGTCGATCAACCAGTCGTCGGGGCAGATCAACACGAAGTCGAAATTTGTTTTGAACATGTCGCCGCGCAGCGAAGGCGCGATGACCGCGACCAACTCGTTCAATGTGAATGTTGCGGCGCTGTTGAAGCTCAACTTTCCGAACCTCGAAGTCAAGACCGCCATGCAGTATGGCGCGCTGACCGCGCAGAATCCGCAGGGTTCGGCATTGGGCGAGATCGTTCAGTTGTGGGCTCCGGAAGCTGGCGGCCAAAAGTCTGGCTACTGCGCTTTCAATACCAAGCTTCGCGCAGGCCCGGTTATCAGAGCCACCAGCTCCTATAAACAAAAATTAATGCAAGGAACGGCTGGATTTGTAATGAGGCAGCCATTTGCGATGTCGCAACTTATAGGTGTTTGATGTAAGATTGCAGAGCACGCCTAGGCTTAGCGGCCGAAAACCCCTTGAACAAGGGCTGGCGTGTCATCTCTCGTTCGATAATCCTCCGTTCAAGGATTGAACCATGATTACCAAATTCTGCCGCAAGTGCGGCGTAGAGCAGTCTATTTCGGCATTTTCAGCGCACCGAAGAAGTGCTGACGGGCTAGATTCTCGATGCAAAATGTGTATCCGGCTTCGTGACACGGAGCGGCGCGCGAAAAGTGCCTCAGCAGCCAGAGCAGCGGCCGCACAAGCCAAGTTTGATGACAAGATGACGCGCGGGGTGAAATGGTGTCATGCCTGTTCCTCGGAAAAGACTCGCGAGTCTTTTGCTGTGCAGAAGCGCACTAAGGATGGCCTGCAATCTATGTGCAAGGCATGCCGCGCCTCCCACTACGCGGAGAATTCCAAGCGCATTCTAGCTAATCAATCCCAGTATTACGTATTGAATGCAGATAGGATAAAGGCCAGAGAGGCCGCCCGATATGCATCTGATCCGGATAGGATTAAAGATCGTGTAAAGCAGTACTACCTCAAAAACACTGACGCAAAAAAGGCATACAACGCCGTCTATAGCATGCAATTCAGGGCGCACAACCGCGAGAAGATCAAGGCTTGGCGGGATGCGTGGCGCGCAGCTAATCCGCATAAATACAATGCCTATTGGATGAAGAGGAAGGCAGCTAAGCTGCGCGCCACGCCAATTTGGGCGGACGATCAAAAAATAGAAGAGTTCTACTTCGCTGCAGATTTCCTTGGAATGATTACTGGCATATGGCATGAAGTGGATCACGTCGTGCCGCTGCAAGGGAAAATCGTATGCGGCTTGCATGTCCATACTAATATGCAAATCCTGACGCGGTCCGCGAATCGCAGCAAAGGCCACCTCCAATGGCCTGATATGCCGTAACGCGCAGAAAACCGAACACCAAGCCACCTAAGGGTGGCTTTTTTATTGCCCAGAGTTTTACCCACGCGCATAGGGTAGCACCCGAAACGTCGGCCTGACCGTACCGGCTGGCGCGTGGTCCTATTTTAACGGTCTCATATTTCAAGGCGGTCACATGGCTGGCGACACACTTACGATTAAGAAGCACAACGACTCACCGTCCAACGCGACCGTCACCGTCGCATCGAAGTTTCCGATGGATTTCATCCTCCGGCTTCACGACTTCCAGAAGAAGTTTGAGCCGGTGATGGGCGGCGGATCGCGCGAGTACACGATCGCTGTACCACGTCGCGGCGCCAAAGCGTTTGTCATTCAGGGCAACTCGTTCGCCCAGAACAAGGGTGCCCATCAGCAGATCGTCGCCGGCTATGCCTTCACGCACGACATCCCGAAAGCATTCTGGGACGAGTGGGTCGAGCAAAACAAAGACGCCGACTTCATCGTCAACAAGATGCTGTTTGCTCATTCCGAATCGGCCAGCACCGTATCTCAGTCGAAAGAGATGGAAGCCGAGAAATCAGGCCTTGAACGTATGGACCCGAAGGAAATCTATAAGCATGGGCTGGAAACGGCAAGCGAACGTCGGGCCTCCTGATCATGTCCTGCGTCTACGGCGGCATCGTCACCTTTTCATACGAGGACTGGAGCGCGGCATATCCGGAACTTTCGAATTACGTGTTCCAGCCGCAGGCGCAGCAGTATTTCAACCAGGCTCAGCTTTACTGCGACAACACGCCGCGCAGTCCGATCACGGATAGCAGCGTGGGCGGCCAGCGTGAGACGTTACTTAATATGCTCACCGCTCATATCGCTGCATTGAATGCTCCGCTCAATGGGCAACCGTCATCTCCATTGGTTGGCCGTATCAGCAACGCCACACAGGGCAGCGTGAGCGTCGCCACGCAATACGATCAGCCGGCTGGCTCGGCGCAATGGTTTTCTCAGACAAAATATGGGGCTGCGTATTGGGCCGCCACTGCGCAATTCCGCTCTATGACCTACGTGCCCGGCTATGCGCCCTTCAACAACCGGCGTGGCTTCGGCAATCCTTGGGGTGGGTGATGGCAGTCAAGGGCGGCGACAAACTCAGGGCGAAGCTCGAAGAAATCGCCAAGATGGCCAGCAAGTCCGATGTGGTCAATGTCGGCTTTCTCGCCGGCGCGACTTACCCGGAGAGTGAAGGCGGCTTGCCTGTAGCCGCTGTCGCTGTCATTCAGGAATACGGCGGCACGATCAATGTCCCGGAACATACGACGACGATCAATCGCAATATCACAGCCTCAGGTGATTTCAAGAACGGCGGCAGATTTGCCAAAGCATCAAACGCCAATTTCCAGTCTCGGCACATTGTTCCCGCACACACGATCACCATTCCGGCTCGCCCATTCTTCCGCGGCATGATCGCGGCGAATAAAGGTGACTGGGGTCCGCAGCTTGGAAAAATCATTAAGGCTGCCGACTACGATTCATCCTTGGCATTGGGTCGGATGGGCGAAAACATCAAGGGCCAGTTGCAGCAGTCGATCCGGGATATGAAAAGTCCCGGGAACGCAGATTCGACCATTGCAAAAAAAGGGTTCGATGACCCGCTGATTGATACGGGGCACATGATGAACTCGGTAGATTACGAAGTTAAAGAATCCTAAAGGAGTTTCCAGTGCTTACCGTTTTCAGTTCCACCCTCGGCGACGTTCAAATTCCCTTTTCTCCCACTGGCGCGCAGTTGTCTTCCGCTGGTTTGCAGGGCGGACAAGCGTCTCCGTTCGTTCGCACCTGCGGTAACGCAAGCGTTCAGGTCAGCGCGGCCGGCCTGGGTAACGCTGCCGCCACAACTGACACGGTGCTGTTCACCTATGCGTTGCCAGCCAGTGCATTCGATGTAGCCGGACGTCAGGCAACGATCACCGCTGCCGGCTCATTTGCCGCGAACGCGAACAACAAGCGCGTCAAAATCTGGTGGGGCACCACGACGCAAACCGTGGGCGCTGTTGTCGCCGGCGGTACGCTGATCGCTGACTCGGGTGTTGTCACGACCAATGCAGGCGGCTGGGCAGCGAGCGTGCAGGTCCAAAAGTATGGTGCTACCGGTTCCAACACACAGATCGCGACGTGCGCGTTGATGGCTGCAGGTTCCACGCATCTCGGTACGTCTGCTCCGGTAGCGCTGACTGCTGCCGAGAATGCCGTGATCAATATCACACTCACAGGCGCGAGCTCGACGACGGGCGCGGCCAATGACGTGCTCGGTCAGATGCTCGACATCGCGTTCAACAATTAAGCCATGAACCTGAACGCGGTCGCCGGTCCGATATGCGCTGCGGTGAATGATTGGGTCACCGCGTGGATGCAACAGTCGCAGGGCTATACGACCAACCTTGACGGTTCTCGAGTTCCCGCCTATGGCCCATTGACGCCGATGACGGTGCAGATCCAAGCGTTGCAATACAACGATTTGATGCAGGTCAGTGGGCTGAATATCACCGGCATCCGCCATGCGATGTATATCAATGGCTCGTGGGAAGCGGTGGTTCGGTCTCAGCAAGAGGGCGGTGATCTGGTGACGTTGGCCGATGGTAGCGTCTGGCTGATAGTGTTCCTGTTCGAGAACTGGGCGCGCACTGGTGGGTGGAGCAAGGTTTGTATAACGCTACAAGATAACTCATGAGCGTCGCACTTTCATTCACCGAATCGCAGACGTTCGCGGCTCTTCGATCATTCCTGTTGTCGATCCTCCCCGCCGGCATTGAGGTCGTACGAGGCCAGGACAACCGTGTGCCGGAACCCGAAGGTAGTGATTTTGTGGTGATGACGCCAATCTTAAGAGAGAGGCTTGAGACGAACGTCGACACTTATTCCGATACGGCCTTCATCGGGTCGATTTCTGGGGCCACGCTGACGGTTACGTCGGTCAGCCTCGGCGCGATTGCGGCGGGCGCGCAGTTGCTTGGAAACAATCTTGCTGGCAATACCGTAGTGACTGCGCTCGGGACGGGTGCTGGTGGCATCGGTACTTACACCGTTTCGCCGTCACAGGCAGTCGCAAGTCAAGTCATTGCGGCGGGCACACAGATGCTGCTGCAACCGACCAAAGTAACGATTCAGTTGGATGTTCACGGGCCAAATTCCGGGGACAACACGCAGATTATCTCGACGACATGGCGCGATGAATATGCGGTCGACCAATTCGCAACATCTGGGGTCGATGTAACGCCTCTGTACGCGAGTGAGCCGCGGCAAGTCCCGTTTATGAACGCGGAACAGCAGTTCGAGAATCGTTGGACGATCGATGTCGTCATGCAAGCGAATCAGGTCGTTACCGTGCCGCAGCAGTTCGCCTCGGCGCTGAATGTCGAACTCATCGAAGTCGATGCGACTTATCCGCCCTAAGTAAGTTTCGCCCCATCAAATCAACCCGGCCGAGTGCCGGGTTTTTCGTTTCTAGAGCCCGCCGAGTGCGGGTTTTTCATTTGGAGCCGCAATGCCGAGTATTCCCGCGTCACAAATAGTTGGCGTAAATCCGAGCGTCATCGGCGCTGGCGGTTCGGCGCTGCAATTGATCGGACTTTGCTTGACCAATGGTACGCGCACGCCGATTGGTACCGTGCCGTCGTTTCCGGCTGCCGCGTCCGTGTCGAGCTATTACGGCCCGGCATCGCCCGAAGCTGCTGCTGCTGCGATCTACTTCGCCGGTTATCAGGGTTCAAGCGTGCTCCCGGCGGCGATGCTGTTCGCGCAATACAACCAGTCAGCAGTTTCCGCTTATCTGCGCGGCGGCTCGCTTTCCCTGACTCTCGCGCAATTGCAGGCTTTGTCCGGCACCTTGACGGTGACGGTGGAAGGTGTTGCCAAGACCAGCAGCACGATCAACCTCTCGGCGGCGACCAGCTTCTCGAATGCGGCCGGCCTGATCCAGACCGGTTTCGCGGCGTACGACGCTGTGACCGCGGCGACCACGACCATTGCAGCAGGTACGGCGACCAGCGTCACCGGCTCGATTACGGGCTACACGCTGACGGTTACGGCCGTTAGCACGGGCGCTCTGGTAGTGGGTGGTGTTCTGTCCGGCACTGGAGTGACCGCCGGGACGACCATCACGGGTCAATTGACCGGCACGACGGGTGGCATCGGCACCTATACGGTATCCGCCAACCAGACCGTTGCGTCGACCGCAGTCACGCAGAGCTACGGTCTGATGACGGTTGCGACCGTTTCAAGCGGCACGCTGGCTGTTGGTCAGGTCATCAGCGGCGGCACGATCGTCGCAGGCACTACCATCACGGCGCTCGGCACCGGTACGGGTCAGGCAGGTACGTACATCACCAGCGGCGGCGCACAGACCGTCTCTGCAACGGCTGTTAGCGCCGGTCCTTTGACTTGTGCATACGACAGCGTGTCGAGCGCGTTCGTCCTGACGGGCGGCACGCCGGGCACCGCCGGCACGATCGGGTTCGCGACGGGCTCGCTGTCGGCTTCGCTGAATCTCACCTCTGCGACAGGCGCAGTGACTTCGCAGGGCGCGGCTCCTGCTGTACCGGCCACGTTCATGCCGGCGATCGTCGCGCAGACGACCAACTGGGCCACGTTCTTCACGATCTTCGATCCGGACAACGGGTATGGCAACGCGACGAAATATCTGTTCTCGCAGTGGGTCGGCACCACGAACGACGAATTCAAATATGTCTGTGAAGACACCGACGTTACGCCGACTGCATCGAACAATGCGGCGGCGTCGCTGGGGCAACTGATCAAGGCCGCCGGCATCTCCGGCGTGGTATTGGAGTGGGTGCCGACGATCCCTTACGGGCTGGCTGCATTCGAGGCAGGCGCGGTTGCGTCGATCAACTTCAATGCGACGAACGGCGAAGCGACGCTCGCGTTCAAGTCTCAATCTGGTCTGGTTGCAACGGTGACGAATGCGACGGTCGCGGCTAACCTGATCGCGAACGGCTATAACTACTACGGCAGTTACGCCACAGCAAACCAGCAATTCACGTTCCACTATCCCGGCTCTATCTCGGGTCCGTTCAAGTGGATTGATGCGTATGTCGGCCAGATTTATCTCAACAGCCAGTTCCAGTTGTCGGTGATGACGTTGCTCACGACGGTGGGCTCCATCCCGTACAACGCTGCTGGCTATGCGTTGATCTACGCCGCGATGCAGACCCCGATCGCGCAGTTGACGAACTTCGGTTTGATCACTCCTGGCACTTCGCTGTCAGCGCTGCAGATTGCGGAAGTGAACAACGCCGCCGGTCTGAGCATCGCGAACGTCCTGCAAGCGCAGGGGTGGTACCTGCAGATTACGCCGGCCACTGCGCAGATTCGCGGCGCGCGCACATCGCCGGGTATTAACTTCTGGTACTGCCAGGGCGGATCCGTGCAGTTGGTCCAAATCGCATCAATTGAGGTTCAATAATGGCCGATATCACGTCCGCAAATTCAATTTTGGCCCTTGGGGTTACCAACTTTTACCCTGCCCCGCAAACGCTATCCGGGTTTGCAGCCGACGACATGTATTCGATGGCGAACGTCGACATCAAGGAGGTGTTGCTTGGTGCCGATGGCCGTCTGTCGGCCGGTTGGATTCCGCAGATCAAGGTCTTGGAGATCATGTTGCAGGCCGACAGTCCAAGCACAACTTTCTTCGAAGCGGTCTATGCGGCAGAACAAGCCGCGCAGGCGCCGTTCTTCTTCTTTGGCTCCCTTATTCAACCAGCGGTCAAGAAGCTTTACACGCTCGGTAATGGCGTGATGAAGAACTATTCGCCCCTTGCGGACGGCAAGAAAGTCCTTCAGCCGCGGAAGTTTGAGATTCACTTCCAAAGCGTTAT
>Ga0302305_1000354_pt1 | contig 28583 bp, 22 predicted proteins | sample III_Palsa_E2_3_FD_198764 | JGI IMG/M metagenome (GOLD analysis project Ga0302305, IMG submission 198764) | Peat permafrost microbial communities from Stordalen Mire near Abisko, Sweden - III_Palsa_E2_3 | ecosystem: Environmental > Terrestrial > Soil > Palsa > Peat permafrost | place: Sweden... | reverse complement strand
CCGTGGCGAGTTGAGAGGACGGCGGCGGGGTGGTCTGGGAAACGCCTGGTGTGGGGCTGGACACAACAAGGCCCAGGAAAGCGACAACTGGGAAGATAAGTCGTTTCAATGCGGACTGTCCTCTGTGCTGGAAACCGGATGGGTAAGTGTAGCGCGGGTATGCCCGGATAAGGGGACCATTCGTTGTGGGGGGCACAGTCGGTGACGGGGTGATATATCTGGCTGCACGGTTTCATTGCTGGTGAGGTTGTGCGGAGGTTTGGGATGGCGCGTTCACGCAGGGAGTTTCTGGCGAAGGGTTCGATGGGGTTGATGGCGGCGGCGATGGTGGCGAAGGCGGCGGAAGCGCAGGTGCCGCAGGTTCCTAGTACGCCGGGTGCTCCTGGGACGTTTGGGACGGCGCCGGTGACGGGGCCGGAGGTGTCGGTGGAGACGTTTGTGGAGGCCGAGAAGCTGGTGCAGGTGGAGATGTCAGGGAAGGCTTTGGCGGAGGCTGCGGGGAACTGGCGGCAGTCGATGGCCGCGGTGTATGAGCGGCGGGTGGGGCCTCGGAAGCTGGCGATTGGGTATGACGTGGCGCCGGCTACGGTTTGGAATCCGCTGATGCCGAAGGTGCAGGGGGTGGCTCCGTGTGAGAAGGGCGGGAGCGAAGATCCGTCGCCATACGCAAAGGCCGAGTTTATCCAGGCGGACATGGTTGGACCTTTTCCCAAAGAGCTTCCGCCACCTGCGAAGGACGACGACATTGCGTTTGCGACTGTAGCGCAGTTGGCGAAGTGGATTGAGACGAAGGCGATTACGTCGGAGCGGTTGACGGGGATTTATCTGGATAGGCTGGAGCGGTTCAACAAGGAGTTGAATTGCGTGATTACGCTGACGCGGGATCATGCGCTGACGCAGGCTCGCGTGGCCGATGCGGAGATTGCTGCGGGGAAGTATCGCGGGCCGCTGCACGGGATTCCCTGGGGGGCGAAGGATTTGCTGGATACGGCGGGGATCAAGACGACGTGGGGGGCGGAGCCGTTTCGGGATCGGGTGCCGGTAGAGGATGCGACGGTGACGAAGCGGTTGAATGAGGCGGGCGCGGTGCTGGTGGCGAAGTTGAGTTTGGGGGCGCTGGCGTTGAATGATGTCTGGTTTGGGGGGCAGACGAAGAATCCGTGGAATCTGGATGAGGGGGCGTCGGGGTCGAGCGCGGGGCCGGGTGCGGCCGTGGCTGCGGGGTTGGTGGGGTTTGCGATTGGGAGTGAGACGCAGGGGTCGATTGTGTCGCCGAGTATGCGGGATGGGGTGACGGGGTTGCGGCCGACGTTTGGGCGCGTGCCGCGGACTGGGGCGATGACGTTGAGTTGGACGTGCGACAAGCTGGGGGTGATGGCGCGCGGGGTCGAGGACACGATGCTGGTGCTGGAGGCGATCAAGGGGCCGGATGAGAAAGACGTGGCTTGTATTCCGGCGGGGTTGAGCTTTCAGGCGGGGAAGAGTGCGGAGGGGATGAAGGTGGGGTATTTCCCGGAGTGGATGAAGTCGGCTCCTGCTACGGATGTGGATCGGGCGGCGCTGGAGACGGTGAAGAAGTTGGGGATGGTGCCGGTGGAGGTGTCGCTGCCGGATTGGCCTTATGACTCGCTGAACATTATTTTGTTTGCGGAGAGTGCGGCGGCGTTTGAGGAGATCACGCTCAATCACAAAGTCGACGAGTTGAAGATGCAGGTCGCGGATGCTTGGCCGAATACGTTTCGGCAGTCGCGGTTTTTGAGTGCGGTGGATTTTGTGCAGGCGGATCGGCTGAGGCGGATGGTGGCGATGGAGATGGAGCGCGTGATGAGTAGCGTGGATTTGTTGCTGGTGCCGAGTCTGCGGGATGAGTTTTTGGTGATTACGAACTTTACGGGGCATCCGTCGCTGACGCTAAGAGCGGGGTTTGTGGAGGTGAGTGAGGCTCGGAGTGATTGGGCTCCTGATGCGAAGAACCCGGTGAAGAAGTTTGCTACGCCGCGGAGGGTGCCGCATGGGGTGTCGCTGGTGGGAAGGCTGTTTGATGAGGGAACGATTGTGGAGGCGGGGATGGCGTTGGAGGGCGCGTTTGGCGTGGCGGGGGAGCGGCCGTCGGGGTTCTGAGAGGGGGTGGCAGTTGTCAGTTCTCAGTTGTCAGGGAAGTTGGTGGGGCTAGTGGGCGTTGTTGGGGGTGAAGGTTAGGGTCAGGTCGACTTCGTGGGTGGCGGGGTCTCCTACTGCTTTGAAGCCGGCGCCGTAGGGCTGGTAGGGGGGCTGGGCGATGTGCTTGGCGAGGAAGGCGTTGACGGCCTGATCGCTGTAGGGGTCGCCGGGCTTCATGGACCAGTCAGCGTTGAATTGCTGGAGGGCTTGGGGGGAGAGGCCGGTGACGTTGACGGTCTTGAGGTGGTAGATTTCGCCGGGGATCGGTTCAAAGGTGTAGGCGACGGTGTGGGCAGTGGCGTCGGGAACGGGATGGGGGAGGACGTAGACGTCGAGGTAGCCCTGCAGGAGATAGGCCCTGGAGATGGCGGCTTCGGTTTTGGCGAGGTCGGATTCATTGGCGAGATCGCCGGGGTGGAGCTTGTTGTCCCGTGCGAAGTCGGCGGCGGAATAGAGAGGTGTGGGGTTCCAGGTGAGGGTGGAGACTTTGTAAGGGTCGCCGGTGACGATGCGAGCGGTGTAGGTCACGATGAAGGCGTTAGCGTCGGCTGGTGCGGGAGCGACGGTGCGCTGGATGTTGTCGAGTGAGGCCTGGACGTAGCCGGCGCGGCGGAAGGGGTCGAGGAGGATGCTGGAGAGGGTGATGCCGGTGAGGCCTTCGTTGAAGGGATGGCGTGTGGCGGCGTTGGCTGCCTGCTGGAGGCCGGGGGAAAGCGTTGCAGCGGCGCCGGTCGGGGCTTCCATGGAGAGGTGCAGGGTGCCGAGGCGGACGAAGGGCTGGTCGATGCTGAAGTTCACGACACGGCGGGGCTGGAGGTTGGTGGGTTCGGCGATGGTGTGGGAGATGGTGGCGGTGATGCCTTTGGTGGCGAGCATTTGCTGGAGGGCTGCCTGGATGTCGTCGGGGAGGGAGCCGGCGTCGGAGGCTACGCCGCGGTAGAGAGGGACCTGCGCGTGGATGCCGGCGGTGAGTTCTTCGGGGGTGAACCAGACGAAGTTTTCGAAGCTGGCGGGGAGGAGCTGGTCGAGCGGGATGGGGTTAACGTCGACGACGATGGCGCGGGCGCGGGCGGTGTTGCCGTAGTGGATGGTGGCGTCGGCGAAGAGGCCGGTATTGAGGAGGCGCTGGGCGGCGTTGGCGAGGGAGTCGTTGTTGAGGGCCTGGCCGGGCTTGAGGCCGGAGACGGCGAGGAGCTCGGCGGGGGCGTAGGGGTCAGCGTGCCGAAAGGTGACGCTGGCGATGGAGTACTGGGCTTGCGCGGCGGCGACGGGCGCGAGAAGCAAGAGGGCGGCGAGGACTCGGATGGGTCGCAATGCGGAGCTCCTGGAAGGGATGAGTGTTAATGGGCGGGTGACGCGGACGTCTTGAGGATGATCTTTACTGTGTGATTTTTTCTGTCCACGACCATGCCAAGGCTGACCGGGAAACCGAGGTTGAGAGACTGGAGTGCCTTACGGATGGCGGCTCGAAGGTTGGCGTCGGCGACTGTGCCGGGGGCGACGGTGAAGGCGCGGGTGAAGGCGGCTTGCTGGTCGATGGCAAGGGCGGAGGTGTCGATGGAGGCCAAGTGATAGATCTCGCCGGGGACGAAGTTGCAGGTGTATTCGATGGTGTGGGCTGCGTCGTCCTGGTGCGGGGTGAAGAGAACTTTGGCGTCGAAGTAGCCCTGGCTTGCATAGACCTGCTGCATTTCGCTGAGGGCGAGGCGTTGGGCGGCGAGTGAGGCAACGTCGCCGGGCTTGATGTTGGCGGCCTTGGCGAGGTCGGCTTCGGAGACGGGTGGCTGCGCCTGGAGGTGGAGGCCGGCGACGTGGTAGACCTCGCCGGGGGTGACGGTGGCGGAGAGATCGACTGCGTAGGTGAGGAGGTCTTTGCGGGGCGTGGAGGTTGTGGGAGCGCTGGTGTCGACTGCGAGGTAGCCGGCGTTCCTGTAGACGTCGTTGACGCTGTCTTGAACCGCCTTGGTGGTTTCGGCGATGTCGAAGTCTTCACCGTGGAGACGGTGCTGGACGGCTTTGAGCTGGGGGAGAAGAGCGGGGAGGGTGTTTTGGAGTTGGAGGTCGCCGATGACGATGGAGGGACTCACGATGCTGAGGGTGACGCTGTCTGCGGCCAAGCCGTTTTCGTGGGCGTCTACTGAGGCGTCAACGCCTTTGGCATGGAGAAGGGCGACGAGTGCAGCTCTGACCTGGTCGGTGAGCGTGCCGGCGAGGGGGAGTTGGCCGTGGTAGCCGGGAACGGCGGCTTCGAGGAGAGATTCGAGTTCGGCGGGCTGCCACCAGACGAAGTTGGAGAAGTGTACGGGCTGGAGCTGGCTGCTCGCTGAGGGCGTGAGCTTGATGACGAGGGCGGTGGCGTCGACGGTGTAGCCTACGTCGGCGAAGAGGCCGGTGTCGGCGATGCGCTGGAGGGCGGCTTCGATTTGCTGCTTGGTGAGGGGAGCGTTGGCGGGGAGGGCGGCGATGCGGAGCGCTTCGGCGGTGTCGACGGAGGGGGGCGCGTCGACGCGGATGGTCTTGGGGGTGTAGGTTTGCGCGGGTGCGACTAGGGGGGCTAGAAGCAGAAGGGTGGACAGGGCTCGGCTGAGAGGGCGCATGGGGGTTTCAGCAAGAGTATGGGGGAGCGCGTGGATTGGCAAGCTGGGCCGAGCGATCGAACAGCAGATTCCCGGAGGGAATGACAGAAAGAGAGGCAAGGGCAAGTGCCAATACAGGGGTCTCTCCACTGCGCTGCGCTTCGGTCGAGATGACGGGGTTTGAGTAGCGAATCGCAAGGGCAAGAACGGGAGAAAGCAGGTTCGCTCGCTGCGCTCGGAATGACAGACAGACAGACAGACAGACAGACAGACAGACAGACAGACAGAAAAGCAAAAGCAAAAGCAAAAGCAAAGGCAAAGGCAACGGCAACGGCAGAAGCAACTACAAATGCGGGGGTCCTTCACTTCGCTCAGGATGACGACGAAAAATGGGCAACAGCAAGGACAGAAGCGAAGGCAAAGGCGATGTCGGTGCGGTGGTCTAGTGGCGGGGCTTGCCGGGGTAGACGCGGTCGTGGATTAGGTCGAGGGTGAGGCTGTCGAGGTCGGAAATGAGGTCTCGGCCAAGGGCGCCTTCGTAGTCGTCGGAGAGGGTGTTCTGCGGGTTCTTGAAGACCGCGATGTGCTGGAGATCGATGATGTGGTTGGCTAGCTCGACGTCTGCGTGGTCGAGGATAAACACTTGATCGGTGGAAGTGCCGCCGGCCCCGTAGCCGTTGCGGGTGCCTTGCTTCTCGTGAAGGAAGTCGGCGGTGAAGTCGCGGTAGTAGGGGAGGCAGAAGGTGGTGGCGTTGGCGCCGGAGTCGAAGAGGAAGGGACGGGAGAGGTTGTGGGTGCGGGTGGAGAAAAGGACGTTGAGCTTCTCCATGTAGATGGGGGCGGAGTTGCCGGTGAGGGGGAGCGTGGGGCCGGCCTGGAAGTGGTGGTCGTGGGTGAAGCGGATGATGCCGAGAGCCTGGAAGACGGGGTACCCGAGGATGGCGGGAATGACGTAGGACTTTCTGCCGGCGCCGATGGTGAGGTTGGCGTCAGGGAGGACCAAGAGCACGACGTTGTGGAGGGTGGCGGTGCCGATGGGGAGAGTGTCGAGGATGGCGACGCGAAGGGGATTCTCGGCGCCGGTGGCTCCCTGGGTGTGCGCGACGCCGGTGCTGAGGGTGAGGCCTAGCTTTCGGGCAAAGGATTCGGAGACTACGGAGAAGTTCGCGCCGGTGTCGAGGATCCAGGGGGCGGTGATGTTGTGGACGGTGAGGTCGGCGGTGATGGACTTGAGCGGATCGGAGTGGGTGGGAAGGTCGATGGGGGCGTTGATGTCGATGGTTTGAGGTGGGGCGTTGAGGAGGAGCTTGATGGTGTCGGCGTCGTCCTGATCGTCTTTGAGGAGGGAGGGGGAGAGGCCAGAGGGGTCTTCGGTGAGGAGGCGGGTGTAGAGGGCAGAGGCCTCGGCGTAGTGGAAGAGCTTGAGGTTGGCGTCGGCTAGGGAGCCGAGGACGAGCGCCAGGCGGGTGGGGGAGAGGGTTGTGTTGGTGGAGAGCGGGGTGAGGAGGCGGATGGCGTCGTCGAGGTGGTTGGTGCGATCGGCGAGGACGCCGGCGAAGAGATCGTGCTCGGGGCCTGGCGGGGTGGTGGCTAGGTCGAGGGTGAGATCGTCGTAGCGGAGTTGCGCGGCGTCGGCGTCTAGCTTGGCGGAGGTTTGAGCGGGAAGCGTGGTTGCGAGGGTGAAAACGAGGAGGCAGAAGGCGACTGCTGGGATACGCATGAGTTAAGTGAGTCTAAGGGCTGTGTTGCTGGATGACAAGGTCACTTGAAGCCGAGGTTTGCGAGTGCGTTGCGGAGGCCGGCGATGTCTTGGCCGGTGGCGCGGTAGACGATGTGACCCTTGGCGTCGAGGAGGTAGGTTCCGGGAAAGGTTGAGATTCGATAGTGGGCGAAGACGCTCTGGCTGGTTTCGTCGCCGCCGAGCAGGATGGGGTAGGTGAGGCCACTGTGGCGGATGTAGGTGATGATCGCGGCGGGAGGATCGCCTTTGTCAATGGCGACGATGTTGAGGCCCTGGGGATGAAACTGCTGATAGATCTTTTCGAACTCAGGGTTCTCGAGACGGCAGGGTGGGCAGTTGAGATACCAGAAGTTGACGAGCGTGGCCTTGGCTGCGTGGCGCTGATCTGCAAGCGAGACTGCGGTGCCGGTGAGCGAAGGAAGCCGGAACGGAGGTGCGGCGGATCCAAGTGGAAGCATCCCTGCGTTGAGGTCGTGCTCCTTCAGCTTGGCTTGCGGTGGCGGGACAAAGCGAAAGGCTGCGGGTTCGAGCGGCTGGTTGAGCCTGACGTTGGAGAGCTCGCAGCGGAAGATCGTGCTCGGCTTCGGACCGGCGCCAAAGCTGACGACGGTGCGCTCGAGAATGAACTGCGGGGTGAGGTAAAGCTTCTCTGTGTATGCGAAGGGTTTCAGGCCGCGGATGGAGATGACGTGGAAGATCTGGCTATCGATGGTTTCGTCGGGGAGCAAGGTGGAGATGGCGGTTGGATCGGGAGTGGTGCCGAAGACAGCGACACTTTGCGTGAAGAAGAAACGGAGTGGCAGGTCCCACCATGGCGCGTTGAGGCCGGCGCCATGGGCGTCAATGGAATCCTCTGTGTAGACCGTGGCGTCGGCGAAGTTGAACAGATGGACGCCGTCGGAGGCGACCAGGTGCGGTACGGCAGGATCATTGCCGGTGAGCCGGACCAGCGCATGGTTTGGCTTCATGATGGTTATCGAGCCAGTGGTGCGTAGTTCCGTTTGATTTGCGGACTGGCGCGTGAGGAGGATGTCGGCTTGCAGCGTTTGCGTGGTGAGCGCGATGGAGGCGGCTTTGGCGAGAAGCGTCTGCGCTGGGTCGTCCGCATGGGCGAATGGCGGAGTCGCGATCTGCGAGGCGGCTAATAGAATAGCGAGTCGAAGAGACGTGCTCCGGATAGAGATGTTCATACTGACGAATACGCTCTATTCGGGATGGGCGAATGCACGGAACTTGGGAATCGCAAAAAAAACGAAGGGCAGCGGAAGTGTCCGCTGCCCTCCGCTTCTGTTGCTGAGTAGATTTATGGGTTGACCTTGAGGGTCCAGGGGCTGGCGGCTTCCAGGGCCTTGTTTACGTTTTGGATGTTTTCTACGCCGGTGGTTTCTAGCCATTTGCGGAAGGCGTCGGCGCCTTGTTTCGCGTAGATGGCGATGCCGTCTTTCCAGGTGGCGCGGCCGCAGAGGACGCCGTTGAAGGCCACGCCGGACTCGCCGGCTAGCTCGAGGGTTTCGATGAAGACAGGGTTGGATACCCCGGCGGAGAGGTAGATGAAGGGCAGGGTGGTTTCGGCGGCGGCGGAGCGGAAGAGGTCGAGAGCTTCGGCGCGGGTGTAGGCGGAGGCGCCCTTGCTGGCCTTGGTGCCGGCGACGTACTCCATGTTGATGGGGACTTCGACTTTGAGAACGTCGACGCAGTAGCGGGGCTTGGAGAACTCCTTCATGGAGCCAGAGACGACGGCGGGTTTCTTGCGGGCGAACTCGATGGCCTTCTCGTCGCCGCCGTGCTCGTCGTAGCCGACCAGCTCGAGGAAGAAGGGGATGTCGTGGGCGCGGCACTCGTCGCCGATGCGCTCGACCCAGGCGTGCTTGATGTCGTTGATGCGGGGCTGGTCGAGGGGAGTGTAGTAAAGCAGGATCTTGATGCAGTCGGCGCCGGCTTCGACGAGGCGGCGAACGCTCCAGAGATCGAGCAGGTCGGGAAGGCGGCCGTGGGTGGTGGCGTCGTAGCCGGTCTTCTCGTAGGCGAGGAGAAGGCCTTTGCCGTTGCGATGTTTGGCGGCGGGCAAGCCGTACTCGGGGTCGAGGAGGATGGCGGAGGCGTAGTGGGTGAGGACTTCGGTGACGAGGGTTTTGAAGACTTCGAGATCGTGGCCGTCGGCGGCGGCGCCGCGCTCCTTGGCGAGGGACTTCTGGAGGGATCCGCGCTGATCCATGGCTGCAGCGGCGATAACATTGCGATCGTTGGAGACGGACTTCAGGCCAGCAAGTTTTCCGGGCGTGATTTTCATGATTTTCCTCGAACTGGATAGCTATTGGATGCTCGACGATACCGTCGGGGATCGGGGTATGGTCGTTGCGACCAGATGAGATTGTACATAGGGGTCGTGAAGGATCGCACGCGACGTGCGTTGTTCGCGCGGAGAGGGCGCCCACGGAAGTGTTCGACCCCACTCGTGACGATAAGGCCGTCGTGAATGGGGCACCCATGAGTGTGGTGGGCGTGCAGGGTCAGGCGCGGAGGCGGTCGCGTAGATCGCCGGCGAGTTGAACGAGGTGACGGAGGCGTGGGGCCTGGGTGGGGGTGGCGTCGCGGAGGGCTAACTCTGATTCGAGCAGGACGCCGGCGAGGGCAGTGTTGAGTTCGCTGTGAAGGGCGGCGGAGGCGGCGGTGTGAGCTGTCGAAAGATCCTGGGTGCGGCGGGCGAGTGCGGTGCGGGCTTGTCGGACGATGCGTGCGGCGCTGGATAGCGCGAGGTTTAGTTCGAGGATGAGAGCGCTGCCGGCGTTTTGGTAGAGGGGGTCGGTGGTTGCCGAGTCGGCGGAGGCCAGGCTCTCGTCAATGAGGATGAGAGCGAAGTCCTTGCGGCGGAGCAAGGCGAGCGCGGCGCGGCGGCTGGCGGTGGTGTCGACTTCGGTGTGGAGTTCCGAGCGGAGGGCTTCCGCGATTGGCTGGGCGGCGGATTCAGGGGCGATGAGGAGAAGGGCTGTGGGCATGTTGCTCCGGTGGTGGGCAGGGATAGGAGATAGAGAAGGTGGTGGGCCTTAGGTCAGGCAAGCTCGTCGTCAGGCTAGTTCTTCGCCGAGGCCGTACTCCTTGAGCTTGCGGTAGAGGGTGGTCTTGCCGATGCCGAGCAGTCGGGCGGCGAGTAGCTTGTCGCCGTTGAGCTGGGTGATGGTGGTGAGGATGGCCTGCTTTTCGAGGTCGGCGATGGATTGTACGGCGAGGCCTTCCGCGGCGTCGGAGAAGTTGGCGGTGTCGCCGCCGCTGAGTGCCTGATTGAATTGCTGGAGCGATTGCTGGGCGTGGAACTGGTAGTCCTGCATCTGGGTGGGAAAGTCGCCGAGATGGAGGATGGGGCCGCTGGAGAGAGAGCAGGCGCGTTCGATGGCGCGCTCGAGCTCGCGGACATTGCCGGGCCAGTCGTATTCCATAAGCAGGTGCAGGGCTTCGTCGGCGAAGGTGTAGGCGAGGCCGTGCTCGGCTTTCATGCGTTCGAGGATGTGGGCTGCGAGTAGCGGGATATCGCCGCGCCGCTCGCGCAGGGCGGGGATGCGCAGGGTGACGACATTGAGACGGAAGTAAAGGTCTTTGCGGAAGCGGCCGGTCTCGACGAGCTGGGTGAGATCACGGGTGGTGGAGGCGAGGACGCGGGCAGTCAAGGGGGCGCCCTGATCGGAGCCGACGGGGAGGACGATTTTGTCTTGCAGGGCGCGCAACAGGCGGCCCTGGAGATCGAGAGGGAGTTCGCCTACTTCGTCGAGGAAGATGGTTTCGCCCTCTGCACCGGCGAGCAAGCCGATCTTGGTGCGAGTGGTTCCGGGAATCGCACCCTTGGCGTAGCCGAAGAGTTCTCCCTCAATCATTGCGGGTGCAAGTGAGCCGCAGTCGACGGGAAGAAAAGGCTTGTTCGCGTTGGTTCCGTTAGTGTGGATGGATCGGGCGACGAGCTCTTTGCCGGTGCCGGACTCGCCGACGATGAGAACGGGATGGGCGGTGCCGGCGACCTTGGAGAGGATGCGATAGAGCTTCTCCATGGCGGGAGAGTTGCCGACCAGGTTGCCCATCGATGCGCCAGTGCGGAGGCGGTCGCGGAGCAGGCGGGACTCGACGTCGAAGGAGCGGCGCGTCGCTGCACGCTCGAGGGTGGTGGAGAGCTCTTCGAGGGTAAAGGGCTTGGTGAGGTAGTCGCCTGCGCCGGTGCGCATGGATTCGACTGCAGAGTTGACGGTGGCGAAGGCTGTCATGACGATGACGATGGTCTGAGGATGATGGGCGTGGATATCTTCGAGGAGAGAGAGGCCGCCGCCGCCGGGAAGCTTCAGATCGAGCAGAAGGATATCGATGGAACTGTGGGCGAGGGCGAGGCGTGCAGTGGAGACAGAGTCTGCGGACTGGGTGGTGAAGCCGAGGCTGGTGGCGATCTCGGAGCAGGCGTTGCGGACGGGGGCGTCGTCGTCCACGACCAGGACGCGGAGGGCAGGGGCGTGGTCGGCGTCGGTGCTGCGTGTGACCGGGTGCGTTGACTTGTATTGGGGCCAGGAGACGGTGGAGGGCTCCGGGGCTGGGGCCTGCTGGGGGAGGGGTGGAAGCGGCAGGATGGAATCGGGTGAATACAGCTTGGGGGTGAGCACGTGAGTTCCTCGGAGGTGCCTAGGCGGTGGAGAGGTTTGAGGGGGCGTCCGAAGGGTAGGGCTCGGCCGGTAGGGGGACTTGAATGGGCCACTTGAGACAGAAGGCTGTGCCTTGGCCGGGGTGGACGCGGATAGAGAGTTGACCTTCACTGGCGGCGGCCAACTCATGGACGATGCGATGACCGAGGCCGTGGGTGGCGCCGGGTGGCAGCGGCTCGGGATGAAGATAGGCCTCGACGTTGGTTGGGGACATGCCGGGGCCATTGTCTTCGACGGTGAGCTGAAGGTGATCGGCGATGACGGCAAGGCTGATTCGGATTTCGCCGGGAGGATCAAGGGGAACAAAGGGGGCGCAGGCCTGCTCACGCCGAATGGCCTCGGCTGCATTGCGAACCAGATTGACGGTGATGCGCTCGATGATTTCGGAGGGGAAGTTCAGGGGAGGAAGCGAAACCTGGCAAGTGACGGTGACGTCGGCCGCGCCGGCAGCGATGCGCCGGAGGACAGGCGTAAGGCTAAGCAAGGTGGCGGTGTCGTTGGCGGTGTTGGCGAGGACGTCGGAGGTGCGCGCACGGCGGCGGCGAAAGCGTTTGGAGGGACGAACGGATGCGGCGTCGGTGCTGAGCGCGGGGACATCGTGGATGCTGGCGACGGGAGCTACCAGTAAGCGGCGGATGAGATCGGCGCTGCGATTGGAGATAAGGTGAAGTTCAGTAGCGTAATGCTGGTGCTCTGGACGCAGGACGCCGGGGACTTTGAGGAGATCGCAGTAGAGGCCCAGGGCGGCGAGGAGATTTCCGGCATCGTGGGCGAGGCCGTTGGTTTCGGCGAGGGAGGGCGTCGGAGGGGAGGCTAAGTGCTTTGGATGCAGCGCTGAAGACGTCTTGAGGGGCGGCGTGGCTGGGGACGGCTGCAAAGAGGGCGGTGATTGAACCCGTGCGGCCAGAATGCTCTGCGGTTGAGCCTGCATGGTGATCTCCGGGTGAAGAGGTGTTGTTTGGTTTGAGGGGCCTATCGTGTCCCAGAGTGGAACGATTGGATCGCGACGGTTGGGTTGCTCTTACCTCTATCGACAGATTTGGCCCAAAGATCAGGAATTCCCGAAATAAATTCCCGAGATGGAACCGGGCTATGGGATGCACAGTAGCACAGGCAATTACGAATTGCAGTGATGGATGTGCTGGTCGGGAGCAGAGGAGTGAGAAGGGTTTCTATAATGAGCGGTATGACTAAGGTTGAATTGACGGAGCTGTATCGGAGTGGTGGACGTGGGGCGCATGAGGCGCGGGAGCTGAAGTTGACGCCGGGATTTGTGGCGACGGCGGAGGGGTCGGTGCTGATTGAAGTGGGGCATACAAGGGTTTTGTGCAATGCGACGGTGGAGAATGGGGTGCCGGGATGGATGCGGAACTCGGGGCGGGGGTGGGTTACGGCGGAGTATGGAATGCTACCGCGGGCTACGCTGACGCGGTCGCCGCGGGAGGCCGAAAAGGGAAAGATTGGCGGTCGGACGCATGAGATCCAAAGGCTGATTGGAAGGAGTTTACGCAGCGTGGTGGACATGAAGTTGCTTGGGGAGCGGACGGTGATCCTGGATTGTGATGTGCTGCAGGCGGACGGGGGGACACGGACGGCGGCGATTACGGGAGCTTGCACGGCGCTGGCGTTGGCGCTGGGTAAGTTGCTGCAGGCAGGGAGTTTGAAGGAGAATCCGATGCGGGAGATGGTGGCGGCTACGAGTGTGGGAGTGGTGGATGGGCGGGTGCTGCTGGACCTGGCGTATGAGGAGGACTCGCGGGCGGAGGTGGATATGAACGTGGTGATGACGTCGGGAGGCGGTCTGGTGGAGACGCAAGCTACGGCAGAGAAAGGGACTTACACGCGGAAGCAGTTGGACGAGATGCTGGATGTGGCGGAGGTGGGAATACGCGAGTTGTTGGCCGCGCAGAAGGCTTGTTTGGCCGGGCAGGCGTGATTTTGGTGTCGTTTTAGGTGGGTTTCGGGTAACGCGGCTGCATCTTAGCCCGGTTTCGGGACGCACGAGTGTTTGCGTGGTGCTACTTTGGACGTCTGAGATTTTGTGGCCGGAAGACGGCCGAGGGAGGTTGCGATGGCGTGTCATCATTTTGAGCATTTGAAGCCGGTACCTAGTGCGAAGGCTAGCTATGCGAAGGGGTGTGCGGAGTGTATCGCGATGGGCGATGAGTGGGTGCATTTGAGGGAGTGCCTGGTGTGCGGGAATGTGGCGTGCTGTGACTCGTCGAAGAACAAGCATGCGACGAAACATTTTCATACGACCAAGCACCCGGTGATGCGGTCGGTGGAGCCGGGCGAGGCCTGGGGATGGTGCTTTGTGGATGAGGTGATGGTGGAGTTTTAAGGGCCAGGTGTCCGTTGTCCGTTCTCAGTTGTCAGTTGGTGCGGGGGCTGGATGAAAGGTGTGCGGCTGGGGGCGTTGCTGCTGGGTGTGCTGCTGATGGTTGTGGGGGTGGGGGATTTGAAGGATTTGCGCGATGCGGTGGTGAAGATTCGTAGTGGGGATGCGGTGGGAAGAGGAGTGGTGGTGCGGAGGTTTGAGGTGAACTCGCGGATGACGATGATTACGTTGTATCCGTTTGGGAATCGGTGAGGGGCTTGTCAGTTCTCAGTCGGTGCGGGGGTTGTGGGCACTCGGCGCGTTTGGTGGTGGTGGAGAACGCGCCTGGTGAAACGCCGTTTTTCATGAACTACGCAATCACTTCCAAGAAGCCGACTTATAGTTATCAAACGGGCTCAGCCTTTCCTCGGTCTGATCTCGAGCAGAGCGAGTATTCCAAATTGGAGGAAGCTCGTCGAGATTCAATCCATGCGAAATGAAAACTCGAATTCGCAAGCAAGCGGACGTATTGTGCTTGCCGTCACCATCCTAGGATCGAGCATGGCGTTCGTTGATGGAACTGTCGTCAATGTCGCACTTCCCGCTTTGCAGAACGCTTTCCACGCCTCAATTGCGGACGTGCAGTGGGTCGTGGAATCGTATGCGTTGATGTTGGCGGCGTTGCTCCTTGTAGGTGGCTCACTTGGAGATATCCTTGGGCGTCGTAAGGTGTACGTATTTGGTGTTGCCGTGTTTGCAGCCGCCTCCGCGGGGTGTGGCGTGGCTCGAAATATCGACATGCTCATCTGGGCTCGCTCGATTCAAGGCATAGGGGCTGCGTTGCTAGTACCTGGAAGCCTCGCACTGATCACGGCTTTCTTTCCCGAAGAAACGAGAGGACAGGCGATCGGCACGTGGTCCGGATTTTCCGCAATTGCTGCCGCCATCGGCCCTGTCATCGGCGGCTGGCTGATCGAATACTCCACATGGCGCTGGGTCTTCTTCCTAAATCTCCCGCTTGCCTTAGCGGTCATCCTGCTCTCCCCCAAGGTGCCGGAGAGCCGTAACGAGAATGCCTCAAAGCATCTCGACTGGCCCGGCGCTCTTCTGGTGACGCTGGGACTTGGTGGCGTCACGTACGCGCTGATTGAGTGGCCGGCTCGCGCTCGTCATGGCGGGCACCTCGTTGCTGCAGCAGCAGTCTTAGGCGTAGCAGCTCTGGCAGGATTTGTCGCCGTGGAGCATGGGTCCCGTGCACCGATGGTTTCGCTCAAGCTGTTTCGCTCGCGAAACTTTGCAGGCGCGAATCTGCTGACACTCTTTCTGTATGCATCCCTCGGTGGATTGATGTTCTTCTTTCCGATGGACCTGATACAGATCCAACACTACACAGCCACCCAGGCAGGGGCGGCGTTTCTCCCTTTTGTCGCCATCATGTTTGGACGGTCACGCTGGGCAGGTGGTCTGGTTGCACGCTATGGATCACGAATCCCGCTCACGGTTGGGCCTCTTGTTGCAGCCTGCGGAATTGCGCTCTTCGCAATGGTGCCGCAGCGCGGGAGCTACTGGGCCACATTTTTTCCAGCAGTCGTCGTGATGGGTCTGGGCATGACCATCAGTGTCGCTCCCTTGACTACGACAGTGATGAACGCAGTACCTGAATCCGAGTCAGGACTTGCCTCTGGAATCAATAACGCGGTCTCCCGTTTGGCTGCTCTGCTTGCGGTAGCGGTATTCGGTGCCGTTCTGGTTGCAGTTTTCAACCACTCGCTGGATCAATCCCTCGATCAACTGGCGTTGATCCCCGACGTTCGTGCTCAGATTGATGCCGCCCGGCCTCTGCTCGCTGCCACGCACAATCCCAATCCCATGGTTCAGCGTGCGATCACCGAATCCTTCGTAAGTGGCTATCATTTTGTGATCTTGATAGCGACAGGCCTGGCAGCTTCGAGTGCTATCACTGCGTGGCTACTCATTGAGTCTGGCGCACCTACGTTTGCAAAACGGGCTTAATATCGAGGTTGGCAGAGGCGGTCGTTCATTTGAGGGATTGAAGGTACTTTCGCCAGCCTCCGAAGTGGGTGATCTCCGTGGCGTTTTCGATTCCGGCTGGTTCGGCGAGGAAGCCTTTGACCTGGGAACCGTCTTCGAGACGGAGAGTGCCAATGCAGAGCGGCGGGGGAACGCCTTCGACGAAACTGCCTACGGTGTCTTCGGGGAGTGCCCAGATTTCGAGTTCGATGCCGGGGCCTTCGTAGCCGGGGACGTGGACGAGGCCGGGCTTGGGCGGGACGGTGCCCTTGAGGGCGTAGAACTTGTAGTCGGGATGGGTGCGGCAGGTGCGGACTAGGCGGCCGTTGCGCTGGGTGAGTTGCCAATTTAATGGTTGGCCGGAGAGATGCGCGCCTACTACTGCCATGAGGAGGGTGCCGGCTGGTGGGATGGTTGCGGGTAGGGGCTTGGTTTCGGCGAGCTTACGGGGAGTGCCGCCCAGGGTGGTGCTGGTTTTGGCGTCCGCGGCGCGGTGTAGGCGGTCGGCTAAGGTGAGGAGGCCGGCGTCGTGGAAGGCGGGCGCGATGAGGCTGACGCCGAAGGGAAGGCCGTCGGGACGGAGGCCGGTGGGGACGGCGATGGCGGAGAGGTCGAGGAGGTTGACGAAGTTGGTGTAGGTGCCGAGGTTGCTGTTGAGTTGGATGGGGTCGGCGGTGACTTCGGCGATCGTGTAGGTGCGGGGCGCGGTGGGGAGGACTAGCAGGTCGATGGTCTGCCAGACTGGGTTTGTTTTGGCGCGGAGTTCTTCGAGCTTGTAGGCGGCGTTGAAGGTGTCGACTGCGGAGTAGTTGGTGGCGCCGGAGATGATGGTGGCCACGGTAGGATCCATCTCGTCGGCGTGCTGCTGGATGAAGGGCGCGATCGCTGCGTAGCGCTCGGCTACCCAGGGACCTTTGTAGAGGAGTTGGGCGGCGGCTAGAAATGGGGCTAGGTCTATTTCTACGGGCTCGCCGCCTAGGGAGATTAGCTTGTTGACGGCGGACTGGAAGAGGGCGGGGTTGTGCGTGTCGCCGAAAAAGTTCAGGGCGGAGGCGGCGGGGACTCCGAAGCGGAAGGTGGCGGCGGCGGACCAGGGCGTTGCTTGCGCGCCGATGGCGGGGGTGCGTGAGTAGGGGTCTTCGGCGTCGAAGCCGCTGGCGGCGGTTAGGACTAGCGAGGCGTCGAGAGAGGTTTCGGCGAAGATGGAGACGCAGTCGAGCGTGCGGCAGGCGGGGAAGACGCCCTTGGTGCTGAGGACGCCGCGCGTGGGTTTGAGGCCGATGAGGTTGTTGAACATTGCGGGGACGCGGCCGGAGCCGGCCGTGTCCGTGCCGAGAGCGAAGGTGACGAGGCCGCTGGCTACGGCTACGGCAGAGCCCGCGCTTGAGCCGCCGGAGATGTATGCGGAGTTGAAGACGCTGGAGCAGATGCCGTAAGGGGTGCGCGTGCCGACGAGGCCGGTGGCGAATTGATCCATGTTGGTTTTGCCGATGAGGATGGCGCCGGCGGCTTCGAGGCGGGTTACTACTGTGGCGGATTCGGTTGGGGTGAAGGCGTAGGCGGGGCAGCCTACTGTGGTGGGAATGCCGGCTGCATCGATGTTGTCCTTGACGGCGAAGGGGACGCCGAAGAGGGGGAGCTTTGAGCGCTCGTCGGGCGAGAGGGCTTCTAGCTCGGCTGCGCGTTTGAGCGCGGCTTCGGAGGGGACGAGGGAGATCCAGATTGGGTGGAGGCATTCGGTTTCGATGCGGGTGTAGATCTCCGCGACGCTGGAGGAGGGGGTGGATTTGCCGGAGGCGTAGGCCTGGTGGAGCGAGGTGATGTCCATGGCTTCCTATGTGGGACGGATGGAGACGACGAGTTGGCCGGCGTTGACGATGGCGCCTAGTTCGCAGTGGATTTGCTCGACGATGCCGTCGGTGTGGGAGAGGACGGCGATCTCGGTTTTCATGGCGTCGAGGACGATGATTTTTTCGTCGGCGGTTACGGTTTGGCCGGGCTTGACGAGGATTTGGAAGATGCTTGCGGTGAGGGGGGAGGAGACGCCTTCGCAGCCTTCGGCTACGGTGGCTGCGGCGGTTTCCTGAGGCGGCTCGGGGGGCTCAGCTACGGTGAGCAGGCCGGCTTCGCGCCAGCGTTCGCGCTCCGCGTCGAAGGAGGCTTTCTGGTGCGTCTTGAAGGCGGCGGCTTCGGGGGCGATGGAGTCTAGAAAGCGCTGGTACTCGGCGAGGGAGAAGGTTGTGTCTTCGACGCGGAGGGGGTAGCCGCCGTGGGGGAAGAGTTCGCGAGCCTTGAGAAGCTCGTCGGCGGAGATTGGGTAGAAACGAATCTGGTCGAAGAAACGGAGCGACCAGGGGATGCCGGGAGCGAAGGCTTCGGTGGACTTCCAGGCGTTCCAGACTTGGATGGTGCGGCCGACTAGTTGATAGCCGCCGGGGCCTTCCATGCCGTAGACGCACATGTAGGCGCCGCCGATGCCGACTGCGTTTTCGGGTGTCCAGGTGCGGGCTGGGTTGTACTTGGTGGTGACCAGGCGATGGCGTGGGTCGACTGGCGTGGCTACGGGTGCGCCGAGGTAGACGTCGCCTAGACCGAGGACGAGGTAGCTGGCTTCGAAGACGATGCGATGGACTTCGTCGATGGAGTCGAGGCCGTTGATGCGGCGGATGAACTCGATGTTGGAGGGGCACCACGGGGCGTCGGGGCGGACGGCTTGCATGTATTTCTGCTGCGCTAGCTTGGCTTGTGGATCGTCCCAGGAGAGCGGGAGGTGCACGATGCGCGAGGGGACGGTGATGTCCGTGAGCGGCGGCATGGTGCGGTCGAGTTCGGAGAGCGTGTCGATGAGTTGTTGGCGCGGGAGGATGCGGCTGTCGTAGTGGATGTGGAGGGAGCGGACGCCGGGTGTGATGTCGATGATGCCGGGGACGTTGGAGGCGCGGAGGCGCTGCTCGAGGATGTGGACGCGGAAGCGGAGGTTGAGGTCGAGCTCGAGCTTGCCGTATTCGACGAGGAGATACTTGTCGCCGTCGGCGCGGAAGGTCATGGAGGGATCGCGGTCGGCGATGCGCAGGAGGATGGCGGGTTCGGGTGTGGAGGTTTCGGGGAGGGCTGGTGGAGCGGCGGTGAAGTCGCGGAGGAAGAGGTCCTGCTCGCGCTCCATGGCTTCGGCTTCGGCGAGTGTGATGCGTTTGAATTGGACGAGGTCGCCGGCTTTGAGTTGGCCTAGCTTCCAGAGTTCGGCCTGGACGATGGTGGCGGGGCAGACGAAGCCGCCTAGCGAGGGGCCGTCGGGGCCTAGAAGAATAGGCATGTCGCCGGTGAAGTCGATGGTGCCGATGGCGTAGGCGTTGTCGTGGATGTTGGAGGGGTGGAGGCCTGCTTCGCCGCCATCGGGGCGCGCCCACTTGGGCTTTGGGCCGACCAGGCGGACACCGGTGCGGTCGCTTTGGTAGTGGATCTTCCATTGCGTCGCGAAGAGCATCTCGATGTCTTCTTCGGTGAAGAACTCGGGCGCCGTGTGTGGGCCGAAGAGGACGCCGACGGTCCAGTGGTGGGTGAGTTCGGGAATGTGGCCGGCGGGGAGGGTTGCGGGGGTTTCTAGGGCGAGATCGTGCTGGCCGAAGTGGAGGACGTCACCGGCGCGCAGGGCACGGCCAGCGTGTCCGCCGAAGCCGCCGAGGACGAAGGTGCTGCGGCTGCCGAGGAAGGGTTGCGTGTCGAAGCTGCCGCGCACGGCTAGATAGGCGCGGATGCCTTCCTTGGCGGCCGCGACGAGCGAGAAGACGCTGCCGGCCTTGACTTCGATCGCCTGCCAGCGCGGGACGAGCTTGCCGTCTAGCTTGGCAGTCATGTCTGCGCCGGTGAGCGCGATGAGGGCGTCGGCGTGGAATTTGAGGCGGCCGCCCATGGTGGCGAACTCGATGGCTGACGCGTTCTCCGCGTTGCCAACGAGGCGATTCGCGATGCGGAAGGAGAGGTGATCCATCGGGCCCGAGGGCGGGACGCCGACGTTCCAGTAGCCGATGCGGCCGGGGTAGTCCTGCAACGTGGTCTGGGTGCCACCTTCGAGGAACTCGATGGCGTGGCGGGCGAAGGGGAAGGTGCCGAGGAAGGAGGTGGTGATTTTGCCGGAGACGAACTCGGGGGTGGTGATGATTTCGCGGAGGTAGCGGAGGTTGGTTTCGGTGCCGTCGATGGCCGTGGCGTTGAGCGCGATGGAGAGTTTGGCGAGGGCTTCGGTGCGGTCTTTGCCGTGGACGATGATCTTCGCGATCATCGGGTCGTAGAAGGAGGTGATGGTGGTGCCGGATTCGATCCAGGTTTCTACGCGCGCGATTTCGGGTGGCGGGAAGGTGACGAGGGTGAGCTTGCCGGGGGTGGGCTGGAAGTTGTTGGCGGGGTCTTCGGCGTAGACGCGGGCTTCGATGGACGCGCCGTGGGGTTGGATGTTGAAGCTTGAGAGCGGCGGCATTTCGCCGGCGGCTTGGAGGATCATCCACTCGACGAGATCGATGCCGGTGACTTCTTCGGTGACGCCGTGCTCGACCTGGAGGCGGGTGTTGACTTCGAGGAAATAGAACTGTTGGGTGTCGTCGTCGTAGATGAATTCGACGGTGCCGGCGGAGGCGTAGTGGACGGATTTAGTTAAGAGCGTGGCGGCGGTTTTGAGGCGTTCGCGAGTTTCGTCGGTGAGGCCGGGGGCGGGCGTTTCTTCGAGGACTTTCTGGTGGCGGCGCTGCGCGGAGCAGTCGCGTTCGCCTAGAGCTAGGACGTTGCCTTTGCCGTCGCCGAAGATCTGGACTTCGATGTGGCGGGCGCGGGCTACATATTTTTCGAGGTAGACGCCGGAGTCACCGAAGTTGGCGCGGCTTAGGCGGAGAACGGAGTCGTAGGCTTCGGCGAGCTGCTCGGCTGAGTGGCAGACGCGCATGCCGATGCCGCCGCCGCCGCCGGAGCTCTTGAGCATGACTGGGTAGGTGAGGGCGTTGGCTTTCGTTAGGGCGTCGTCGAGATCGGATAGAAGGCCGGTGCCGGGGAGGAGCGGAACGTTGCAGGCCTGGGCGGTGGCGCGGGCGGTGTGCTTGAGCGCGAAGGCTACGATGTGCTCTGGCGCGGGGCCGATGAAGGCGATGCCGCGGGCGGCGCAGGCGCGGGCGAAGTCGACATTTTCGCTAAGGAATCCGTAGCCGGGATGGATGGCTTCGGCGCCGGTTTGGGCTGCGGCGGCGAAGATGGCGTCGAAGGAGAGATAGCTTTGCGCGGCGGGCGCTTCGCCGATGAGGATTGCTTCGTCGGCGTTGAGGACATGGAGCGAGTTCTTGTCGGCGGTGGAGTAGACGGCGACGGAGCCGACTCCCATGCGCTTGAGGGTGCGTTCTATGCGGCAGGCGATGGCGCCGCGATTGGCGATCAGGACTTTCTTAAACATGAATGCTCTTGTCGGCTTCGTCAGCATTCCAGATGAGGATCTGGATGGGGGTGGGGTTGTAGGCGTTGCAGGGATTGTTGAGCTGCGGGCAGTTGGAGACGGCGATGAGGGTGTCCATCTCGGCGCGGAGTTCGACGTACTTGCCTGCGTCGGAGACGCCGTCGGCGAAGGTGAGCTGGCCGGCGGGGGTGACGGGGACGTTCATGAAGAAGTTGATGTTGGCGGTGAGGTCGCGTTTGTCGAGGGAGTGGCCTGTGTGCTGCGACCAGTCGATCGCGCCCTTGAGGAAGGTTTGACGGCAGGCGTGCATGCTGCGCTTCTCGAGGTCGTAGCGGACCATGTTGCTCTCGCAGGAGCAGGCGCCGCCGAGGGTGTCGTGGCGGCCGCAGGTGTCGGCGACGATGGTGAGGAGGACGTTGCGCTCGGTGGAGATGAGCTTTGTGCCGGTGGTGAGATAGATGTTTTGCTGCTCGCGGATGGTGTCCTGGGCGCTGTAGCGGTCGGCGTAGTTGTGGGCGTTGTAGAAGAGGGTGTCGACTGCCTGGTTGCCTTCGAGGTCGACGATGCGGACGTATTGGCCGGCGCGGATCTCGTGGACGAAGGGGTCGCCGGCGTCGACTGTGACGGAGACGATGGCGTCTTCGGGTAGGCGCGGGCTGGTCTTTATGATTTTTTCTGGCATGGCGAAAAGGTTCTCGGAGTTTAGAGGAAGTAGCGTTCGGTCAGGGTGAAGCCGCGGGCGTTTTCGGGGCGGGAGGTGCGGCAGGGGTCGTCGGGGCCGGGCGCTTCTACCTTTTTGAGCGTGAGTTTGACGGGGCGCTGCGCGTAGATCGGGTCGGGGTCCATGGGGTGTTGGCAGGTGTTGAGGATGACGAGGGTGTTCATCTCGGCGCGGAGCTCGACGGCGCTGCCGGCTTTGGAATGATTGGGGATGAAGTGCATGCTGCCGTCGTCGTGGACTTCGACTTTGGAGAAGAAGTTGATGTTCATCATGAGGTCGCGGCTGTTGAGGCCGTATTTTTCTAGCTCGATGAGAAAGCCGTCGAGGGCGTTCTGATGCCAGTTGTTGCGCGCTTGCTGGTAGGTGGAGGCGCCGTACTTTTTTTCGACTAGGGTGCGGTCGGAGCAGCCGCCAAGAGGGTCGTGCCAGCCGAGGGTGTCGTCGGTGATGGAGCAGAGGATGCGGGCCATGTCGGAGTAGAGGACGGCGCCGGTGGTGAGGCGGGCGATGTGCTGGGCCTTGAGGGTGTCGGGGAGGTTGAGGCGCTCGGAGAAGTTGTCGGCGTTGAGGAGGAGGGCGCCGACATTGCAGTTGTCCTCAAGCGCTTCGAGACGCAGAGCGGTTCCGCGTTTGAGGATGTGCGACCAGGTAGACGATCCTGGGAGAGTTTCCTCCCATAAGACTGAAGAGTTCAAAAAAGGCCATCCGTTTCCGTGGTGGTGTTGCGGTGTGTTGTTAGCTTATCGCGTGCGGTTTGGATTACTGTTTGCGGCTACGGCTGATCGGGAGAGAGGCGCCAGACGGTGCCCTGGCGGCCGTTGGAGAGCCAGAGGGAGCCGAGGCCGAAGCGGAGGCCGTCGCCACCGGGGCCTCCCCATTGCTTGACGACCTTGTTGGTGGCGGGATCGATTTCGGTGATGGGGAAGTCGAACATGGTGGCCCAGACGCGGCCGGCGCCGAAGGTGATCTCGCCGCCGAAACCAGGGATGCCGCAGGCGATGTTGGCGATGAGCTTGGATGTTTTCTCGTCTACGCGGGAGATGGTGCCGTCGCCTTGATTGAGGGTCCAGATGGAGCCGGCGCCGGTGGTGAGGAAGCGTGGCTTGGGGCCGATGGGGATGGTGGCGACTACCGATGCGGAGGCGGGGTCAACCTTGAGGAGCTGGTCGTGTTCGTAGGAGGAGATCCAGACGAAGCCGTCGCTGAAGAGCGGATTTTCGGAGCCTGATGGCAGGGGGATGGAGGCGATTACGGCGTTCTTCGCGGGATCGATGCGGACGAGGGTGGAGGGCTTGGTGACTAGCCAGATGGATCCGTCGCCGACGGTGATGCCGCCTTCGGAGTTGGCGGGGTTAGCGGGGATTTGCGCGATGATTTTGCCGTCGGCGGGATCGAAGCGGGTGAGGACGTGGTCGCCGCAGCTGGGGGACCAGAGCGAGCCAAAGGCGCTGGCCACGCCGGAGCACGGGTCTTTGACGGGAAGGACTTTGCCGATGGTGTTGGTCGCGGCGAGGAGCTGGACGATGTGGCTGTCGCGGCCGGTGGTGACCCAGAGGGAGTCGGCTGTGACTACGGACCAGTCGGGGCTGCCTGGGGGGGTGAAGACTGCGTCCTTCTTGATGTCGGCCATGGAGCGGGAGACGCCGGGTGTGTTGACGCCGGAGCGAACGATGTGGGGTCGGTGAGCGGGAGGAGCAGGCGTCGCGGTCGTCTCCTGTGCTGGGAGAAGCATAGGTGCGGCGAGCAGGAGAGCGAGGCAGACGGCGACCCGGGAATGGTTCTGAACGGACATGTTTGCTGAATCCTCGAAGGGGAGGTTTGGATTAGGGAATGGAGGTTGAGCTGTTGATTCTGATGGTAGAGCAAACGGGTTCGCGGGGCGGCAACATTGACGGGTTGAATGGAGACGATAGAAAGCGGCTATCTATAGAAGACTTCTATACAGTCGATTCTTGTTGGCGATAGGGATTGGAATTGCGCGGACGGGGGCTTAGTATGACGGAAACCCACAGATTGATGAGACGGGCCTTCACGCCGGGGGGGATTGAACCTTCCGAAGTTATCGGCATCCGTAATGAGCGCGGATGCGACGTTCTACAGGAGTTATCGAGTGTTTGAAGTGAAGTTGGCCGAGCCTGCCAGGTGTTCCTTCGTGACTTTCTCGGGGTACTTTCGTTGGTGCAGTCTGGCCTCCGCATTGTTCGCGAGCGCGTTGCTGGCGGTTCCGGGGCATGCTCTGCAGGCAACGGGGAAGGCAAGCGGTAAAGGCCAGGGCGCCCACGCCGCGGGCAAGAAGGGGTCGGCTGCGCCGGATGCGGATAAGGGGAAGGGCGACAAGGCGGAGAAGAACGCCTATGACTTCACGTTGCCGGGCGCAGATGGGAAGGATGTGCCGGTTTCGAGTTTCAAGGGTAAGTACATTCTGATCGTAAATCTGGGCCGGAAGTCGGCTTATGGTGAACAGTTGGCGGCGCTGATCAAGCTGAACGATGAGTACAAGGATAAGGGCCTGGTCGTGATCGGCGTGCCGTCGAACCAGTTTGGGCTGGCGGAGCCGGGAAAGCCTGACGAGATTCAGAAGGCTTATGTGGACGCCAAGGTCGACTTCCCGGTGATGGCGGTTTCGAAGATCACTGGGGACGAGGAACTGCCGCTGTATGGCTATCTTACGAAGAGCAAGGATGCGCCTCCGGGCGGGCCGGTGCACTGGAATTACACCAAGTTCATCATCGATAAGAACGGCAACGTGCTGGCGCGGCTGGACCCGGATGTGACGCCGGATTCGGCGGAGATGAAGTCGACGATCGAAAAGGTGGTGGCCGGGACCTATAAGCCGAAGAAGGCAGACGGAAAGCCTGGCGCGAAACCCGCCGATGATGACGATGATGATGATGACTGAGCTTTAGAGGTCGTTATGGCATCTTTCTATGCTGTCGATTGCAACTTCAAATGCAGGCCGGAATTGTAGCTGTTCGCGTTAAACTTCAATCGTAGCCCGAACTTGGATTTTGCCGTAAACGGTTTTGCCAGCTTACCCAACAAGCAATGCCTGCAGCGTGTAGAAAGCAGGCCAAGCGCAAACGTAACCCTTGAAGACCCAGGTGTCCATGCAATCGAAGCGGCTCGGAATTTTCTCGTTAGTGTGCAGCCTCGCGCTGCTGGTTGGCTTCTCAGATGCAGCGACTGCAAGCGCGCAGGTTCCCACCTTTACGGTCGGGTGGTCGGTGTATGCGGGATGGAATCCTTACTTCTATATGCAGAAGTCGGGGATTTTGAAGAAGTGGGCGGATAAATACGGGATTGCGATCAAGGTTCAGCGGTTCGACTATGCGGCGTCGCTGGATTCGTTTGTGGCGAAGAATATTGATGCTTGCGCGATGACGAATATGGAAGCGCTGGATATGCCGGCGGCTGCGGGCGTGGATTCCACCGCCATCATCGTGGGCGACTATAGCAACGGCAACGACGCGGTGCTGGTACGAAATAACTTGACGTTTCAAACGCTGCCGAGCAAGCCGGTGATGCTGGTGCAGAAGACGGTGTCGGAGTATCTGCTGGAGCGAGGGATGGTGTTGAACGGGCAGCAGGCACAGTTGGGCAAGCTGCATTTGATCAACACATCGGACTCGGATATTGTGGCGGCGTTTTTGAATAACAAATCGAACGAGGCTGTGGTGACCTGGAAGCCGCTGGTGAGCCAGATTGTGGCGGATAAGAGCGTGCATTCGATCTTCGATTCTTCGAAGATTCCGGGCGAGATTATGGACCTGATGGTGGTTCGGAGCGAGGTTCTGAATACGCCGAATGGGCAGAAGTTTGCGAAGGCGCTTACGGGCGCTTGGTACGAGACGATTCAGCAGGTGGCGGCGGGACAGCCGAATGCGCTGAAGTACTCGGCTGCGGCGTCGGGCGATTCGGTCGAGTCGTACAAGGAGCAACTGAAGACGACGGCGTTGTTTGCTACGCCGAAGTCGGCGGTTGATTTTGCGGATGGCGCGGAAGTGCAGCAGAAGATGGACCTGGTTCGGCAGTTCTGCTTCAAGCATGGATTGCTGGGGCAGGGAATTCACTCGGTCGATGACGTTGCGATCGCTTATCCGAATGGCACGGTGCAGGGAAATAAGACACGTGTGCGACTGCGTTTCAACTCCGCCTTTATGCAGGCGGCAGCACAAGGAAAACTCTAGCCCTCTATGACGAATCTCTCTCCATTCGACATCCAGGCACGACCCAACCGGCTGTTGGCGCAGGCGCTATCGTGCGTGTTGTTTGTGGTGTGCATTGGACTATATATGCATACGTCGGTTGCGCGGCATAGGGAGAATGCGGAGGATCGGGTGGTGCCGAGCGGGCACCAGTTGGTCGCGGGGATTCGGTCGGCGGTGCTGGAGCCGGCGGAAGAGGATGACTACATTCCCGCTGATAACGCGTCGACGTGGGAGCGGCTGCGACACTCGATGATCTGGAAGGACACGGCTTCGAGCGGAGGGCGATTCTTCATCAGCCTGGCGCTGCTGATTCCGTTTGTGGTGCTGGCCGTACACATCGGATTGTTCCCTTGGTTCGGTGCGGGATTTCTGAGATTTTTTCTGTTCTTCGACAAGATTGTTGCGCTGTCGCTGCTTCCGATTTTGTTCATTGCGTTTGGGATCGATCAATGGTCGAAGATTGCGCTGATTGTGATTGGCGTGGCGCCGACGATGATTCTGGATGTGACGCAGATGGTGAAGGCGGTGCCGCAGGAGCAGATCGTGAAGGCGTTTACGCTGGACGCGAACAATTTTGATGTGGCGTACCGGGTGGTGTTTCGGCAGGTGTTGCCGCAGGTGATCAATAGTCTGCGGCTGAATCTGAAGCCGATGATGCTGTTTTTGTTTGCGGGCGAGATGATTGCGGCGTCGGACGGGCTGGCTTATCGGATCGCGATTATGCGGCGGCATATGGGGATGGATGTGATTCTGCCGTACGTGCTTTGGGTTGCGCTGTTGCTGTTTCTGATCGACTTCTCGTTGCGAATGATTAACCGGAGGCTGCATCCATGGTTTCAGGCTTGAGTACGCCCGAGATGACGGCTGGCCTGCCCGTGTTTGGTGAGCAGGCGGCGCGCGCTGTGAGCAAGACGCAGGTGCAGGCGGCGAAGTCGATCTCGGTTGAGGATGTGTCGGTGTCGTATGCGTTGGGGCGCGCGGCTCGGCGGAGTGTGCTGGAGAATATTTCGCTGGAGATTGAAGAGGGTGAGTTTGTCGTTCTGCTGGGAGAGACGGGCTGCGGCAAGAGCACGCTGCTGCGCATGCTGCTGGGGCAGGAGCGGCCAACGGCGGGACAGATTTCGGTGGCAGGGTCGCGGGTGGAGCGGGTGGATGCGCGGTCGGGGTATGTTCCGCAGCGCTACTCGCTGTTTCCGGATCGGACCGTGCTCGACAACCTGATGATGGGGCCGCTGACTTCGAAGTTCCATATTCTTGGAAGACTGCGGCCGAGCTATTGGGAGGCGCGGCGCGCGGTGAAGGCAGAGGCGTTCCGGCAGCTTGCGCATATGGGATTGCAGGCGTCGGATGCGGGGAAGTATCCGTACCAGCTTTCCGGCGGCATGCAGCAGCGGGTTGCGATTGCGCAGGCACTGATGATGAAGAATCGGGTGCTACTGATGGATGAGGCGTTCAGTGCGCTCGATCCGTCGACGCGGTCCAGTTTGCAGCGGCTGTTACGTTCGGTGTGGAGCGAGACGCGGCCGACGGTGGTGTTCGTTACGCACAACACGGCGGAGGCGTTGTTTCTTGGCACGCGGCTGATTGTGCTGGCCCGCGAAAGTAAGGACGACGCTTTCGGCTCGCGCGTGACGTTGGATATGAAGCTGGCTGAAGGCGGTATGACGTTGCGCAGTCATGGGCAGCAGTTTCTGGACCTTGTAGAGCATATCGAAGCCGTTTCATGTGGCCAGAGGCTGACGGCTCCCGGCGAGCGGCGGACGGCGCTGCATGCTTGCGGTGAAGAGTCAGGCGGAGTGGGCCCGGTACGTGTATCTCCCGAAGATGGAGTGAGACAGTGATGAAGATCTGGAGATCTCACAAGGCGTTTGCGTGCGTCATGGGTGCTTGTACGATCGCGACGATAGGTTATGCGGCGTCGACTATGACGACGGTGCATGGACAGGAAAAGACCGCTGCGCCTACGCCCGCAGCTGCACGCGCGCAGACTGCGGCGCCGACGGAATCGAATGAGGACAATACACAGTTCTTCACGCAGAAAGTGCGTCCGGTGCTGGCGCAGAATTGCTACAAGTGCCACACGGACGAGGCCAAGGGTGGACTGCGGCTGGACTCGCATGAGGCAGTGTTGAAGGGCGGCGATTCGGGACCGGCCATTGTGCCGGGTGCGCCGGATAAGAGCCTGATGATTGACGCGGTGAGGCAGACGGGCGATTTGAAGATGCCTCCCAGGGGCGTAAAGCTCACGGATGGCGATATCGCGAACTTAGTGGAGTGGGTGAAGCGCGGCGGAACGTGGGACAGCGCGGAGGCAGCCGTGCCGGTACTAACCGCAGCCGAGGCGAAGGGCGCGCCGGGCTCGGATTATTTTGAGAATAAAGTGCGGCCGATTCTGGTGAACTCTTGTGGGAGCTGCCACCAGGAGAAGTCGTCGGGTGGGTTGAGTATTACTTCGCGGGCTGCGTTGCTGAAGGGCGGCGACAGTGGACCGGCGATTGCGCCGGGCGATCCGGAGAAGAGTCTGCTGCTGGTTGCGGTGCACCAGACAGGCGAACTCAAGATGCCTAAGGGCGGGAAGCTGAGCTCGGAGGACGTTGCGGTGCTGACCGAGTGGATTCGGATGGGCGCGCCGTGGCCGCAGACGAAGGCGCCGATGGTGTTGGCGGGTAAGCAGATCACGGAGCAGATGCGACAGTTCTGGTCGTTCCTGCCGCTGGTGGAGCCG
>Ga0302305_1000352_pt1 | contig 28661 bp, 21 predicted proteins | sample III_Palsa_E2_3_FD_198764 | JGI IMG/M metagenome (GOLD analysis project Ga0302305, IMG submission 198764) | Peat permafrost microbial communities from Stordalen Mire near Abisko, Sweden - III_Palsa_E2_3 | ecosystem: Environmental > Terrestrial > Soil > Palsa > Peat permafrost | place: Sweden... | reverse complement strand
CCAGCGCCGACATCGACAATTTGCTGACTGTGTTTGCGGCCGTGTTCGGCACGGTTGATCCAACTTTTGGAATGGGTAGCAAGGAACGCTTTTTATCCTTTAATCGGGAAGAGCCCCCTTCTTATTCCAGCCTGCTTCGTGAAAGCCTCGCAGATACGCTGATTCTATTGGCTGTATTCGGGGACCGTGCGATAAATGTCCCTGCGCAGGCTATGGTCGTGGAGCAGGCCGTCGGCAAGCTGCTCAATCGGGCTGACGAAAAATTATGGTGGTCTCTGCGGGGGGACTTCCCAAAATTGGCGGAGGCGGCGCCCGTCGCGTTTCTGACCGCGGTTGAGGACGCTCTCGCCGACACCCCCGACGCGTTGAAAAATCTCTTCATCGAAGATGATAGCCAGTTCTTCAGTGGCCACTATGGTGCACATCTACTTTTCGCATTGGAAAGACTTGCTTGGAACAAGTCTTACCTGGCGCGAGTCACCCATATTCTTGCAGACCTCATGGCTATTGATCCGGGCGGGAAACAGGTCAACCGACCTGCCAGCAGCCTGACTCAGATTTTCTTACTCTGGTCGCCTCAGACGAATGCGACCATCGAAGAGCGATTCCGCGTCATTGACCGGTTACGTGCCGCCCGGCCCGCAGTCGCTTGGAGTTTGCTGCTTGCCATGATCCCGCGTTCACATAACATGACCTTTCATTCATCTCCGCCCCAGTGGAGAGATTTCGCGGGCGGTGAACAGGAGGTCGTCACGTACGAGTTACTCGCAAAGGCTACCGAATCCGTCGCATCAAGGCTGATGGACGATGTTGGCAACAACCCACGCAGGTGGCAAAACGTCATTGACTGCATGGGTGACCTCGCAGCAGAAATCCGTACAGATATACGAAGGCGCCTGTTTGCTGCTTTGCCTCTTATCGCCGATGCACAGGGTCGTGCCGGACTGCGCGCGTCCATCCGCCACCTCCTGTGGAGGCATCGAACTTATTCAGAAATGGCTTGGGCGCTTCCAGAAACCGAGCTATCAGAACTGCAGACCATTTATGATCAACTGGAACCCAATGATGCTGTCGACCGCGTAGCCTGGTTCTTTGAACCTGGATCTGCGCTGCCAAACCCACCGTCATCAGATTGGCATGATCTGGAAGATGAGACACGGCGCCTGAGGCTTGAAGCAGTGAGATCGATTCTGGCCGAAGGTGGGGTGCCCATGCTACGTTCGCTTATCCAGCGGGCTGAACGATCGAGTGCCATCAGCGAGGCAATTGTCGCTGCGAATTTGGCCGACGAAGTACTGGACGAAATACTCGAGGCGGGCCTGCTCAGCGACCGTCACGGCGAGGCCGATGTGGCACACGCGCTCATAGCAATTGGAAGCTATTCCCACGGAACGGATTGGTCGGAAGCTTTGCTTCAAAAAGCCGTCGATCATCAATGGGGCACGAGAACTATCAGTCGTATCCTGCGCGCATTGCCGGCAATCCGAAGCACGTGGGATGCGGCAGCGGAGGCGGGGGAAGCTATCGAACTGGAATATTGGAAGAATTTTAATAGCCGTCCTTTCAAGCCATCACCCGATGACCTCAGTTTTGCCTGCGATCGACTGCTTAAGGTTCAACGCGCTCGTTTTGCGGTGCAGGTGTTAGGTGGCCCAAAACAGGCTAAGCTGTCCCCCGATCTTGTCGTCCGCGTGCTGCTCGCCGCCGTGACTGAATGTGGCGACCGTGCAGTAACGAATACAAATGAAGGGACGATGTTTGGCCACTTCGCCACGGAATTGATTAACTGGCTTGACACCCAACCTCAAGTAGATCGGTCTGTCATTGCCCGTCTCGAATGGGCATATTTTGCAATTCTCCAGTACTCACAACGCCCGGCTAAAACCTTGCAGAAAGCTCTGGCCTCTGATCCGGCGTTCTTCGTCCAGATACTCAAAATGGTCTACGGACCTTCAGATGAAAGCGGGATTGTCGAGCCGGAACCGGAGGATCCCACATCGGCTTCCGCTGTTGCCTCTCAGGCTTGGAGGCTGCTGCATGATTGGGAGCGTGTGCCCGGTACCAACGAGGATGGCACGTTTGATTCGGCTGCGCTTAATGCATGGGTAAAGGAGGTGCGCATTCTGTGTGCAGAGAGTGGCCGAGCCGATATAGGCGATCAGCGAATCGGCGAAATTATATCGGCATCCAAATGTGAAAGAAACGGGCAATGGCCGCCTTTGGCTGTGCGCGATGTGATAGAGGCAACGCAAAGCAAGCATCTGGAAAACGGAGTGTATCTTGGTGTTTATAATCGGCGAGGCGTTACCGTCAGCGGGGTCTACGACGGGGGTGAGAAGGAGCGGATCCTCGCGACATCTTTCCGGAACTGGTCCAAGGCCTTCGAATTCGACTGGCCACGCACCGCCGCATTACTTGAGCGGATCGCAGCCAACTACGAAGAACATGCCAGAGAAGAAGATGAGCGCGCAGAACAGCGCCAGTGGCGCTAAACCTCGCGGGCCCTTGGGAAGGAGGGCGGGAGATCCGATCGTCACGGCTTCGCCTATGTCATCCTTTAGTGGGAGCTGCAGGAAGGACGTCGCCAGCCACTCAACGTATTGTCGTTGCGACGTGACCAACAGAATCGCGCTAGTCTCGGTGCTGCACGCGATCAGCGCGATCTATGCACCAGGCTGCAATGATTATTCCTCTGGTAGCCGACGGTACTCCATCGGGAAGTTCAGCTGCTTGTTCACGAGGATCGGAGATATTGCACGTGACCATGATCACGGTTGTTGATTTGCACGGAGGGGGTCAGGATTCCATGCAAATCAACACGCCACCTTCAGCTGGCTTGTCTCGTCGCGGCTTGTGGCCATGGCGTGGGGCTTGGTACGGCGCAGGGACCCTCAACACCGATGCTTTTGAAGTCGGCCGGGCTCACGATTTCGAGGTATTCCATATCCTCCGAGTAGTCGAAGAGGAAGTGGCGGATACCGGGAGACTGATGAACGCAGTCACCCGCCGACACCAGCGTTTCCTTATCTTCGTACATAAAGCGAGCCCAGCCCTTTAGCATGATGACGATCTGAAAGTCGGCCTCGTGAATATGCCAGCCGGTACCTTCAACGGGGGCGTTCTTTGCCCGCACCAGATGTACGATTACTTTGCCAGAGGTCGCACTTGCGACTCCCAGATCGCGGTACTCGAAGAAACTGCGAAGTCCTTCTTCCCGGTAGGGCGTGTCATTCGGGCGGACGTGTGAGAATTTGGTAACTGTCGTCATGATTGGTCTACTCAGTTTGGAACGATGTGGCGCTCTTTGATGGCAGGGCTCGCGGCGATCGATTGTCGTCAGTTGCGACAAACGTGAGCGTCGCGTCGGTCACTTTGACGATATCTGCAAGTAGGCCCATGCGTTGCGCAAAGACCTCTACCTTGACCTTAATGGATGTATTTCCTTCGCGGATGATCTCCGCGTAAAAGCTTAGTAAATCGCCGATGAATACCGGCTGTTTGAACGTGAACGAGTCGACAGCAAACGTGACAACTCGACCGTTGGCGCGTTGACTCGCCGGTATTGAGCCTGCAATGTCAACATGCGACATGATCCAGCCGCCGAATACATCGCCATGGATATTTGCGCTGCTAGGCTGTGGGACGACCCTCAGAACAGGTGTTCCTTGCGGAAGAGTTGCGACGGTACTGGACATGGCGGGATCGGATAAAGTCAAAGGAAAGAGCTAAGTACTGCCTGGTCACATTGATGCAGTGACCGGTGTAAGCCATTGCGAGAAGCGCCCACCTTTCCCGGAGACGACGGCGAAAAACGCTTCCTGAAGCGCGGTTGTAACCGGCCCTCGCGCACCCGTTCCAATCACCCGGTCGTCCAGTTCCCGGATTGGCGTGACTTCCGCTGCTGTGCCGGTAAAGAACGCCTCGTCGGCGCAGTACATCTCGTCGCGGGTAATACGCTTTTCTACCACTTTAAAACCGTGCTCTGCGGCGAGATCCATGATCGATGCTCGCGTGATACCGTCAAGGCATGAGGCGAGGTCAGGCGTGTACAGAACGCCGTTTCGAACAATGAATACGTTCTCACCCGCTCCTTCTGAAACGTAGCCTTCAGTATCGAGAAGCAGTGCCTCGTCGTACCCGTTACGCGTGACCTCGCGATTGGCCAGAATCGAATTGATGTAATACCCACTGGCCTTTGCCCGAACCAGGGAGACATTCACGTGATGGCGGGATAGCGACGATGTCTTGACGCGAATACCTCGAGTCAGACCTTCCTCGCCCAGGTAGCTTCCCCAAGGCCACGCGGCAATACCCACGTGTACTGTATTTCCTCGTGCACCAAGCCCCATCTGTTCGCTACCTAGCCACACAAGCGGACGTAGATAGCATGCGCTCAACTGATTGTGCCGCACGACTTCCAGCTGTGCCTCGCGAATCGTCTCGAAGCTAAACGGGATTGCCATTTCGAAAATCTTCGCCGAATTGAACAGTCGCTTCGTATGATCGTCGAGGCGAAAAATCGCCGGGCCCTCAGCGGTTTCGTATGTCCTGACGCCTTCAAATACGGCCATGCCGTAATGGAGAGAATGGGTCAGAAAATGGAGTTGCGCGTCGCGCCACGGCACAAGTTCGCCGTCGAGCCAGATCATGCCATCGCGGTCGTGCATTGTCGTATTCATATCGTTCTTGCTGAAAGTTGGGAAGATGAAGCGAGAGTGGCACTGGCGTTGTCGGTTCGATACTCGGCGAGCCAGTTTTCACGTTTCGCTGCGGCAGCTAATACATTGCGTTCCTTGACGTGACCAAAACCGCGGATTTCGTCAGGCAGATTGGCAAGCCTCATCGCCGCGTCGAAGCGGGCGGTGTCGAGCGTTGCGCAGAACTCGTCGATCAGCGCGAAGTACTGCTCGATCAGCTCACGCTCATTGCGCCGCTCGTGAGTTCTGCAGAATATGTCGAAAGCTGTGCCGCGCAAGGCCCTGAATTTTGCAAGCACACGAAACATCGTGAGCATCCATGGCCCGAATCGTTGCTTCTTTAGGAGGCCGTGTTCATCACGTTTGGCAAGCAACGGTGGCGCGAGATGAAAGGTAAGCTTGTAATCGCGACCCGGCTCGCCTTCGAACTGCCTGCGAAGCTTCTCCATGTACGCGGGATCGGCATACAGACGGGCCACTTCGTACTCGTCCTTATAGGTCATCAGCTTCGCCAGATTGCGCGCTACCAGCGGCGTGAGTCGCAGCTTAGCGCCTTGTGCAAGTGCCGCTTCCCTTGTGCGTAGCCGTTCTATGGCGTCGACGTAGCGTGCTGCATAACGCGGGCCCTGATAAAGACCAAGCTGCTCGACGTTACGCTCGATCAGCCGGTCCAGTGATTCGGGCATCTGCACGACAATGGCCTGCTGTTTGCCGCCCTGCGGCACAAAAGCGTCGGCCGCGGCTTCGCCGTGCTGCGCGACATAGCGGCCCCATTCGAATGCCAGACGATTCTTCTCAACGGCAACGCCATTCAATTCGATCGCGCGATCGAGACTTTCGTAGTCAAGCGGTAACCAGCCGCGTTGCCAGGCAAAGCCGAGCAACAAAGGGTTGGCATAGAGCGTGTCACCTAACAGCGCGAGCGCGAGACGATTGGCGTCGATGAAGTCGCAATCGTCACCCACACTCGCGCGAAGATCCTGTTGTGTCTGTCCGGCGGGAAAGCTCCAGTGCGGATCCTTCACGAACAGCGCGGTCGGCGTAGCACCGCTGTTGATCACCGCCTTCGTCACCCCGCGTTGCATACGTGCCAACACTTCAGAAGAAGCAGAGACGATTGCATCGCAGCCGAGAATCAGGCGCGCCTCGCCGGCCGCAATCCGTGTAGCGTGCAATTGGTCCGGTGCTGCGGCAATCTGCACGTGACTTAGCACCGCGCCGCCTTTCTGTGCGAGCCCCGCCATATCGAGCACGGTGACGCCCTTGTTTTCGAGGTGAGCGGCCATGCCGAGCAACCCACCGATCGTCACGACACCGGTTCCGCCGACACCCGTCACCAGCACACCGTACGGCCTGGTTAAGCAGGCAATCGTGGGCCGCGGTAATGCCGAGAAGTTCGGCGACGTGGCTGCGGATGCTTGATTAGCGGGCTTTTTTACCTGCGCGCCTTCCACCGTAACGAAACTTGGGCAGAAGCCCTTTACGCACGAAAAGTCTTTGTTGCAGGACGACTGATTGATCTTGCGTTTGGTGCCCAGCAGTGTTTGCAGCGGTTCGACCGACAGACAGTTCGATTGCACCGAGCAGTCGCCGCAACCTTCGCATACAGCATCGTTGATAAAGGCGCGCCTGGCCGGATCCGGATACGTGCCGCGTTTGCGGCGCCTGCGCTTTTCAGTTGCGCAGGTCTGGTCGTAGATCAGAATCGATGTGCCTGCCATCTCGCGCAGTTCGCGTTGCAACCGGTCGAGTTCGTCGCGGTGATAGACCTTGACTCCTTCCGGAAGACGAACGTCCGTATCGTATTTATCGGACTCGTCGGTTACGATCAGTACGTGCTTCGCGCCTTCGGCAACAACCTGAAACGCGATTTGCGGGACCGTGAGAACGCCATCCACGGGCTGGCCTCCGGTCATTGCAACCGCATCGTTATAAAGCACCTTATAGGTTACGTTTGCGCCCGCTGCGATGGACGCGCGAATCGCGAGCAGGCCGGAATGGAAATAGGTGCCGTCGCCCAGATTGACGAATACGTGCCGTTCATTTGTGAAATGCATCTGGCCGGTCCACGCGACGCCTTCGCCGCCCATCTGGCTGAAAGTCTCTGTATTGCGGTCCATCCACATGGACATGTAGTGACAGCCGATGCCAGCGAGCGCGCGTGAGCCTTCGGGGACGCGTGTGGATGTGTTGTGCGGGCAACCCGAACAGAACCACGGTTGCCGCTCCGTCACCGAACGCGGCGCTGCTGCCTCGCGTTCCTTGGCTTCGATTATGGCGACGCGCGCATCGATTCGGGCCCGCAGATCGGCGGGCAGTTCGGCTTTGGCGAGACGCCGGGCGATCGCTTTCGCGATCAGGGCTGGCGAGAGTTCGTAATGTGCCGGCAGGAGTGTTTGTCCACGTGGCACGGACCATTCACCGCCTTCGTTGTCGCGCTGGTCGAACTTGCCGAACACTTTTGGGCGCACATCGTCGCGCCAGTTGTACAGTTCCTCCTTCAGTGCATACTCGAGGATCTGGCGTTTCTCCTCGACCACCAGAATCTCATCGAGACCGGTGGCAAAGTCGCGCGCGTTCTGCGCATCGAGCGGCCAGACACAACCCACCTTGAGCACACGTATGCCAATATTGGCGCAGGTTTCGTCGTCCAGAGACAGGTCAGCCAGCGCCTGCCGCACGTCGAGATAGGCTTTGCCTGCGGTCATGATGCCAAGACGTGGGCTGGGACTATCGATCACCACACGATTCAGTTTGTTCGCCCGAACGTAGGCGAGGGCGGCGTACCATTTGTGGTTGAGCATCCGCGCTTCCTGCGCGAGCGGCGGGTCGGGCCAGCGGATGCTGAGTCCTCCTTCGGGCATCTGGAAGTCGTCGGGTAGAACGATTTGCACACGGTCGGGATCGACGTTGATCGATGCACTCGATTCGACCACGTCAGTGACACATTTCATCGCGACCCAGAGGCCCGAATAGCGGCTCATCGCCCAGCCGTGCAGCCCATAGTCGAGGTACTCCTGTACGCTCGCCGGATACAGCACCGGAATCCCGCTCGCCACGAACATGTGCTCCGACTGATGCGCGACCGACGACGACTTTGCCGCATGATCGTCGCCCGCGAGCACCAGCACACCGCCGTTCGGGTCGGTTCCTGCCGAATTTGCATGCTTGAATACGTCGCCCGTACGATCGACGCCCGGTCCTTTGCCGTACCACATGCCAAACACACCATCGACCTTGGCGCCGGGCCACAGATTGAGCTGCTGCGTGCCCCACACGGCTGTTGCCGCGAGATCTTCGTTCACCCCCGGCTGAAACACGACGTCGTGGTCCTTCAGATGCCTTTTCGCTTTCCATAGACCCTGATCGAGCGCACCGAGCGGCGAGCCGCGATAGCCTGACACATAGCCTGCGGTTTTGAGGCCGGCGCGGCGGTCGCGCGCCTTCTGCAACATCGGTAGCCGCACCAACGCCTGGGTGCCGCTCATATAGACGCGACCCTTTTCGAGCGTGTATTTATCGTCGAGCGATACGTCGGCAAGCGCATCGCGCAGCGGGGGCGTTAGCGGGGCGTTCATAGGGAAGTCTCCAGCAGCTTTAGTGGAAGCGGAGTATAGGAAGCGGAATTTCCAACGTAAAATCACGAATAACGAATCCTGCTATTCGAAAAACACATGTCAAAAGACCTCACCCTGCGGCAGATGCGTTACTTCGTGGCGGCAGCCCAGAGCGGGCAGTTTTCGATGGCGGCGACGGCCGAGCATGTGTCCCAATCGGCGATCACCAATGCGGTGCTTGCATTGGAGGAAACCCTGGGCACCCGGCTGTTCGAACGCCTGCCCCAAGGCGTCACGTTGACGCCAGACGGCCATGACTTTCTGAATCACGCGAGACACATACTCGATTCGGTGCGCGACGCCGTCTACAAGGCGCCATTCCGTTCGCACGATCTGAAGGGAACCGTGCGCATTGCGGCGTCGTATACGGTGCTGGGTTACTTTCTGCCTGAGTTGATGGCGCGTTTTCGTGCGACGTACCCGGATATCGTGATCGATCTGCGCGACCTGGACCGCGAGTCGATCGAACAGGCCGTGCTCAATGGCGAGGTCGATCTCGGCATCGTTTTGCTGTCCAACGTCGAAAATATCCGGCGGTTCCTCCACCATGTGCTGATTCGCTCGCGCCGGCAGTTGTGGACCGCGCCCAGCCATCCACTCACGCAACTGAACGCACCTTCGCTCGCGGATATCGCAAGCTACCCGTACATTTTGATTACGGTGGACGAAGGCGAGCAGTCGACTCTGCGATACTGGAAACAGAACGATGTGGAGCCGAATATTGCGTTTCGCACCAGTTCGATGGAAGCGCTGCGCGGTCTGGTCGCGCATGGTTTCGGCGTGACGATTCTGTCCGACATGGTATTTCGTCCGTGGTCGCTGGAAGGAAAGCGGATCGATGCGCGGCCAATTCTCAACGCGATTCCGCAAATGGATGCGGGCATGTTGTGGCACAAGGGCGCAACGTTGCATACGCCGGCTGTTGCGTTCCAGCAGTACCTCATTCATGCATGCGGGAGTTGAAAGCCGGATGTCTGCGGACAATGAAAGCTGCGGTGCACTGCCCGAATTTGCACAAGTGCTTGAAGACGTATCTGTTTTATGCATACCCCGGTAGCTGCTTTTCCTCTAAACGAACCTCGACCAGTTCGCACCACAACGCCCGGCCAGTATTGGCCGGAACCGGGACGCACTATAATCGCCCCGATGCATCGATTCATTGAGAATCGATCGACGACCTTGTAGCCTTCCGTCATGCCCAAAGATAGAGCCAGCAAACCCGTTCAGCCTGCCTTGCGCAGCCGCAAGTCCCCACAGGGCTCGCCTACCGTGCAGGATGTCGCGCGTCTCGCGAAGGTGTCGGTCGGCTCAGTGTCGCGGGTACTGAACGGCCGCGAGAATGTAGCGCCTGCGATTCAGGAGGCGGTGCGCGCCGCAGTGGCCGAGTTGAATTTCGTGCCGAACGTGGTGGCGCGCAGCATGCGCAAAGGCAGTTCGGGCGCGATTGGTTGCCTGATCTCCGACATCACGCAACATACCGCCGCACAGATGGTGAGCGCTGCCGAAGAGCGCTTGCGGGCAAGAGGTTTCGAAATTCTGATTGCCAATTCTCACTACGATCTCGAGCGCGAGCGCGCCATTCTGTCGAGCCTGAAGCAGCGCCGCATCGACGGATTTATCGGCGCGATTTCCGACGACGAGACGCCTTCGTATTTCAACTTCCTACACACCCTGAACATGCCGGTCGTGTTGTGGGAACGCGACGCCCAGGGCGAATTTAACTCGGTGCTGACCGATCATGCCGATGGCTGCCGCCAGGCCGTGCGCTATCTCGCGTCGCTCGGTCATCGCGCCATTGCGCTCGTGGCCGGCCACGAAAACACCTGGGTGGGCCGAGAGATGGTGCGCGGCTATCAGGCCGCGTGCGAGGCCGCTGACATTGCGCTCGATCCAGCGTTCGTGCTGCGTACGAGTGCCTTTGGCAAGGACGTCTGCCGTGCCTTGCTCAGCGGTCGTGAGCGGCCCACCGCCATCATCGCCACGCTGAACGATGTGGCTATCGTGCTCGAAGTCGTGCGGGAGGCAGGTCTGTTGATTCCAGCAGACCTATCGGTGATTTCCATCGGCGAGCATGAGTATTCGGGCATTGCGTCGCCGGCGTTGACCGTGGTGACGCAAAATCCGCGCGACGTCGGCAGCGAAGCAGCGGACATGATGTTGCAGTTGATCGACGGCACCGCGCCGTCCGGCATCCGCCGCTCGAAACATCCTATGCGGATGATTGTGCGTGAGTCGTGCGCCGCACTTCCCAGCCCCACGCGCCGCAAAAAGCGCTAGTTGGATTCGCTTCCCAGGGTTTGTCCGACCGCCAAGTTACTTGACAGCGGATTTTTCGCCACCGATATTCCGTACATGGTTTTAGTGAATCGATTCACCAGATAAGCCTTGCAGATATGAGCGACAGGAAAAACCGGTTACAGTCGGGCAGGGCAACAGCAAAGGAGGCGATGGTGCGGGCCGTCGGCGATCTATGACAACAGCAGGTGTGCGGGCCGGCGCAGTGGCGAGCGGAATCGACCTGGATAGCAGCGGAGCTGGCGCGATCAGCGCCGCGTCCGCGCAGAGTGTGAGTGCGGAGATTCCGCCGATCGTGCCTGCACAAACAGCGCTGGTGATCATGCACTATCAGACCGACATCCTCGCACTGTTTCCCTCAGTCGCACCTACTCTGCTCGCCAACGCGCGCCAGTTGTGCGATGCCGCGCGGGCGAAGGGCGTCAGCGTCTATTTCGCCCAGATCCAGTTCAACCCGGGCTATCCCGAAGTCAGTCCTTTGAACAAGAACGGTCAGGGAATCAGGCAACTCGGCCTTTTCATCAACGACACAATCGCGCCGGAACTCGGCCAGCAAGCCGATGAACCCCTCATCATAGCGCGTCGTGCCAGCGTGTTTTTCGGCACCGATCTGCAGGCGCGACTTTCCGCGCGAGGTATCGACACTCTGATCATGGCCGGTATTGCGTCGACCGGTGTGGTGCTGTCGTCGGTCGCTTACGCGAGCGACTCGGACTTCCGCCTGTTCACCGTCAAGGATTGCTGTTACGACCCGGACCAGGTCGTGCATGACCATCTTTTTGCCACGGCATTCGATTCGCGCACGACGGTGCTGTCGCTCGCTGAGGCTTCGTTGCTGCTCGCCTAGGTCCGCTGCACTGTGCTCTAAACCCGCCAGCCAGGGTTTCCGATATTCTTGAAAAGTTGACTCGCCGCGTCAACCTGACTATTGTCTGTGAATCGATTCACTAAGCTCTATTGAATCGTGTGGCATTGAAAAAACAGAGGATTTCATGACTTTCAGCAACAGGCGACGACAGCTGCTCCGCGCGAGCGCCGCAGGCATCGCGGGATTCTCCCTGCCGTTCGCACTCGAAGGCCGCGTGTTCGCGGCCGAGGCTGGGGTGCTGTCGGTCGCCATTCCGAGCAATCCGCAAACGCTCGATCCGATCAACCAGCCGAATCATGATGTGATGGCGATCAACCAGTTGATCTTCGAGAATCTGGTCGGCATCGACGCGAGCGGTCAACGGATGCCGCAGCTGGCGCGTGCGTGGACGATTTCGCCTGACAAACTGACATACACATTCGATCTGCGGCGCGGCGTGCGCTTTCAGAATGGCCAGCCTTTCACGTCCGCCGACGTGAAATACAGCTTCGACTACGTACTGAATCCCGCGAACAAGGCATTTCGCCGGCCGTTCTGGACGGTGATCGATTCGGTCAGCGCACCGGACGCGTCTACTTCCGTGATTCGCCTGAAGCGTCCTTACCGGCCATTGCTCGACTACATGTCGAAGTACATGGGTATTTTTCCGGTGGGCAGCCGTGAACAACATCCGGCTGAGTATTTCAAGCAGACACCGATCGGAGTCGGTACCGGTCCGGCGATTTTCGTGCAGTCGAAGTCTAACGACTTCGTCGAGATGAAGCGCAATCCGGGCTACTGGGGCACGGGGGAGCCGCATTGGGACAAAATCGTGTTCCGCATCATTCCCGAAGAGTCGTCGCGGCTCGCGTCGCTGATGTCGAACCAGACGCAGGTCATCAGTGCGCCGCCGGCCCAGACGTTCGCGCAGATCCTCACGTCGGCGGGTCTTGCGGGCGACAGCCGCCCATCGCCGACCAGCCCGCTGATGATGTGTCTGAACAACCGCAAGGCGCCGTTCGACGATCCCGCGTTTCGCCGTGCAGTTTCGCTCGTGCTGGACCGCGCCAGGATCTGTCGCGGTCTGTGCTACGGCGCGGTGGATGCGAGCAGCATGCCGTTTGCGCCGGAGTCGTCGTGGTACGACGCGAGCTCGGCTGAGAGCCTGGCGTTCAATCTGGATCATGCGCGAGCGGCATTGAAAAGCTCGAAGTACGCGAGCGGCGCATCATTTGATCTTTTGTACGTGCAGCCCGCCTATCTGATCGATACGTCGTTGACGGCGCTTTTCATTCAAGCGCAACTGGCGTCGTTGGGTGTGCGCGTCAATCTTCGTCCGCTCGATTTTGGGCAGATGATCTCGCAGGTGCTGGTCGGCAACCATGCCGCCGCGTTGACCGGTTTTATTGCGCCGCCTGAGCCGACCTATCTGCTCAACGCGCTGTTCCGGCCAACCGAAAGTCTCTGGAAAGCGAGCGGCTTCGAGAGTGCCGAACTGCTGAAGCTGATCGACGACAGCTATGGAGTCGACGACCCCGCCGCGCTCAAGCCGATTCTCGCGAAAATTCAGCAGGTGCTCGCGCGCGACTGTCCGGCTGTCTGGATCGGCGCACTGGAAGTACAGAACCTGTGGCGCAATGACGTGAAGAATTTCCGGGTGAACACCGGCTTCTCGCTGAAACTCGACAACGTTTATCTCGCGAAGGCATGAGGCCGATATGAAAGCAGCTTCGAGGCTATTTTCCTCTGCGCTGGTGCTGTTGGTGGTGAGCGCGTTACTGTTCGCGATGTGCCGTGCGACACCCGTATCGCCCGCGCGTCTCACGTTGGGCAGCGACGCAAGCGCCGAACAGATCGCCGCGTTCGATCATCAGTATGGACTCGACCGGCCCGTCGCTGCGCAATACGGCACGTGGCTGCACGGTGCGCTCGCGCTCGATTTCGGCAAGTCCTACGTGAGCGGCAATCCGATCGGCCCGCAGATTGCCGATACATTGCCCAATACCGTCGAGCTCGTCACGCTGTCGTTCGTCTTTACCATCGTCGTATCGATCGTGCTCGGCACCGTGGCGGCGTTGAAAGAGAACAGCGGCATCGACCACCTGCTGCGTGCCACGGCGGTCGTTGGTTTATCCGTGCCGTCGTTCTGGCTGGGGCTACTGCTGATTCGCTATGTCGCGCTGAAAACCGGGTGGTTTCCGGTGGGCGGCCTCACGCCCTGGTCGGACGGCGCGGCGACTCATCTGCTCGCGTTGGTGTTGCCCGTGTTGACGATGTCGGTGTACTACATCTCCGTGCTGAGCCGTCTGGTGCGGGCGAACATGGTCGATGCGCTCTCGCAGGACTATGTGCGCACGGCCAGAGCGCTTGGTTTGTCATCGTCGCGTATCCGGATCTATGCATTGAAGAACGCGTTGCCGTCGCTCGTGAGCACGGCGGCGATGAGTTATGGCTACATGTTCGGTTGGGCGTTGATCGTCGAGCAGATTTTTAATTTGTCCGGCGTCTCGCGTGCATTGCTCACCGCGATCTTCCAGCGCGACTATCCGACGGTGCAAGCCATCGTGCTCGTGATCACGACGATTTTCATCGCGTCGAACACGTGCGCCGACGTCCTGCATGGTTATCTCGATCCGAAGGCGAACAGAACATGATGGCTGATTCATCTTTCCCGAACCTGCAACGCAAGCCGCACGTACTCGGCGCCTGGCTCGCATCGGCCGGCCGGTTGCTGCGTGCGCTGATGCATGAACCGGCCGGTGCGATCGGTCTCGTGACGATCGTGCTGCTGGGCGTGACTGCATTGTGCGCGCCGTGGCTGCCGTTGAAAGATCCGCTGCAGCTCCATATCGAACATTGTCTGGAAGCGCCGAGCGAGGCGTTCTGGCTCGGTACCGACCAGGTAGGTCGCGACATTCTCAGCCGCACGATCTGGGGCGCTCGGGCGTCGCTGTCGATCGGACTCTGTGCGGTCTCGATCGGTCTCGTGCTCGGCACGGGCATCGGCCTCGTCGCCGGTTACAAGGCGGGCACCTGGCTCGACGAAACGCTGATGAAAGTGATGGAAGTGCTCGCGTCGATTCCGCTGCTTATCTGGGCGATTGCGCTGGTCGGTATTACCGGCACCGATACGTTGCATATCGGCGTGCTTGCCGTTTCGAATGAAACCAAGCTGGTGTTGCTGATCGGCGTGCTCTATGCGCCGGGTCTTGCGCGCCTCACCCATAGCCTCGCGAAAGCCGAGTCGCAAGCTGAGTATGTCGCGGCGCGGGTTTTGCAAGGCGCGAGCGGGGCGCGCATCATGCTGTCCGACGTTCTGCCCAACATCATCTCGCCGGTGCTGATCCAGGCGTCGCTGCTGCTCGGCGTGACGATCATCGTGGAAGCATCGCTCAGTTTCATCGGACTCGGCGTGCAACCGCCTACGCCGAGCTGGGGCGCGATGCTCTCCGACGCGCGCACGCTGATTTTTACCGACAACTGGTGGGTATCGGTGTTTCCGGGTGCGGCGGTGTTCATCAGCGTGCTCGCCTTCAATCTGTTCGGCGATTCCATGCGAACCATTCTCGATCCGCGGCGGCGCAATGCGCGTGCGGCCAATGTGCCGGGAGCGTCGCTATGAACGAAGCGCTGCTGTCGATTGAAAAGCTGCACGTCACGTTCGATTCGGGCAAGACGCAGACCGAGGTGTTGCAAGGGCTCGATCTGCAAGTGAGACGCGGCGAGGCCGTCGGCCTTGTCGGCGAATCGGGCTCGGGCAAGAGTGTCGCTTCGCTGGCGGTGCTCGGTTTGCTCGGCAACGCGGGGCGGATCAGCGGCGGCCGGATCGTGCTCGAGGGCGAAGATCTGGGCCGTGCTTCCAAGGCGCGCATGCGGGCATTGCGTGGACGGCGCGTCTCCATGATCTTTCAGGATCCGGCAACAGCACTCAACCCCGCATTCACGATCGGTGTGCAACTCGCCGACGTGATCCGCGCTCACCGCCCGCTTCGCGGCCGCGCGATTCGCGCGGAAGTGCATTCCGTGCTCGCACGCGTCGGTTTCAAAGACCCGCGCACCACGGAGCGCGCATATCCACACGAGTTGAGCGGCGGCATGAAGCAACGTGCGATGATCGCTGCCGCAATTGTCTGTGAACCGGCGCTTCTGCTCGCGGACGAGCCCACCACCGCACTCGACGTGACCGTGCAGGCGCAGATTGTCGAGTTGCTGAGAACGCTGGTGGATGAAATGGATCTCGGCCTCGTATTCATCACGCACAACCTCGACCTGATGGCGGAATTGTGTTCGCGCGCCGTCGTGCTGAAACAGGGAGCCGTGGTCGAAGCCGGCCCGGTGGAGGAGATCTTTTTGCGGCCTTCGCACGACTACACGCGGCATCTGATTGCGAGCATTCCCCGTTTGCCGGCTACGCCTGCCGCAGGTCGTCATCAAACTGAGGAGACGCGCCATGTCCGCTAATGTGCCGAACGCCGCTCAAGCCGCGCAGCCGATCTTCGCGCTGCGGGAGGTCGGCAAGTCTTATGCGCTGGCGCGTTCACCGCTCGAACTCATGTTTAACCGGCGTCGCTTTCATGCCGTATCGGACGTGAGTCTCGACGTGGCGAAGGGCGACGCTCTCGCTATCGTCGGCGAAAGCGGCAGCGGCAAGTCGACGGTTGCGCGCATGATGGTCGGCCTCACTGAGCCGACTGCGGGTTCGATCTGTTTCAGAGGCGAAGCGTTGAACACGATGACGCGGGCGCAGAACGCCACCTTTCGCCAACGCGTGCAGATGGTGTTTCAGAGCACGACGAACTCGCTGAACCCGCGCAAGCCGATTGCCACGACGCTCGCGGAAGCGATCGGCAAAGACGGTGTGCCGGTGCGCCAACTGCTCGACATGGTTCGGTTGCCGGCATTCGTGCTGGCGCGCTATCCGCATCAGCTGTCCGGCGGTCAGCGCCAGCGCGTGGGCATTGCACGGGCGCTCGCGCGCCGTCCGGAACTGGTCGTTGCCGATGAACCGACTTCCGCGCTCGACGTATCGATTCAGGCGGAGATCATCAAGCTGTTGCGCGATCTCCATCAAAGCGCTGGTGTTTCGCTGGTCGTGATCAGTCACGATCTGGCTCTGGTCGGCGAGCTATGCCAGCGGGTGGTGGTGATGCGGGAAGGGCGTGTCGTGGAAGCGGGAGTTGCGGATCAGGTGCTGTTCGAGCCACGCGAGCGTTACACGACGGAGTTGCTGGCGGCGATCCCGAAAGGCATCGGCCGGCTGCAGGAGAGGCGGTCCGAGCGGTAAACAAGAAGATCCGGGCCAAGCAATGAATCAGGCCGCCTAGGGATATTTTTTTAAATCTTTGGTGAATCGATTCATTTAATATTATTAATCGATCGCTAGCCGACCGAGGTGTCGCGATCCATGTTTGGAGAAGAGCGGTGAAGGAAAAAACACTCATCATGGCAGCTCTACTGGGCGGGAGTGGTCTCGTTCATGCGCAGAGCTCGGTCACGCTGTACGGGATCATCAACGAGGCCGTCACCTACTCGTCGAACCAGGACGGCCACAGCGCGGTGCAGTTGACGGGCAACGGCGAGTATGGCAGCCGCTGGGGACTGCGAGGCGCCGAAGACCTCGGCGGCGGGACAAAGGCGATCTTTACGCTCGAGAACGGCTTTAATCCGGTCAACGGCGCGCTCGGGCAGAACAACCGGATGTTCGGCCGCCAGGCTTTTGTGGGCTTTTCGAATCTGAACTACGGCACACTGACGTTCGGGCGGCAGTACGACGCGATCGTCGGCACCTTGCAGACGATGACCTCCAACGGTGCGTGGGGCGGCGTGATGTTTTCGCATCCGTACGACAACGACAACACCGACGACTATTTGCGCGTCAATAATTCGGTCAAATATGTCTCGCCGAACCTGAAGGGCTTCACAGGAACGGCGATGTACGCGTTCAGCAATGCGCCCGGTGACTTTGCGAACAACCGCATGTGGTCGCTAGGCGGTATCTATACGCAGGGTGCGTTTTCGATCGCGGCCGCCTATTCGCTCTACGACGAACCAGGTGTGAATACCACGGCGAACGTCAACACCAACGGCGCTATCACCTGCTGCGACGCGCCGATCACGTCCAAGCGCGAGCAGATTGCGGGCATCGGTGCGTCGTACGTGATCGGACCGGCCACGCTGAGTCTGATGTACAGCAACGCGATCTACAACAACGTGGGCACTACGTTGACGAGCGGCGTTAACTACCGCTTCAACAACTATGAAGCGGCTGCGCGCTTCGCGCTGGATCCGACGCTGTTCTTCGGTATGGCCTACACGTACACGAGCGACAACGTCACCGGCGGTCCGGACGATCCCACCCAGGTGCACTGGCATCAGGTCAACCTGCTGGTCGATAAGTTCCTCTCCAAACGGACCTCCCTCTACACTGAGGTGATCTACCTGCGCGCGGCCGGCGGCGGCTTTTCACGGCCCACGGGCGCACCGTTGCCTGCGACCTCGAATGGTCTGCTTGCTTCACAGATTCAGACCCTGTTGCCTTCATCAGGACAGAACCAGGTCGTGGTTAGCGTCGGACTCGTGCACAAGTTCTAGCAGCACTGTATTTACCGGCGCAAACCGGCAACGCGTTTGCGCCGCATCGACTAACAAGTAAGGTGTGTAATGACTGAAAGACTTTACCGGGCCGGTGTCGATATCGGCGGGACCTTCACCGATATCGTCGTGATCGGCGACGACGGCGTGATTCATACTAGGAAGGTTTCGTCCACGCCGCAGGACTACGGCATTGCGATCGTCGCTGGCTTGCAGGCTCTGCTGGCTTCTCTCGATGCGCAACCGCGCCAGCTAAGCGAACTGGTTCATGCAACCACCATTGCCACGAATACCGTGCTCGAAGGTAAAGGCGCGCGCACAGCGCTGATCACCACGCGCGGGTTTCGCGATGTGGTGGAGATTGGCCGCCTGCGCGTGCCGATGCTCTACAACCTTGCGTATCAGAAGCCGGAGCCGCTCGCGAAGCGCCGGCATCGCTACGAGGTGGACGAACGCCTGCTCGCCGACGGTTCGGTCGACGCGCCGCTCGACGATGCGCAGGTGCTGGAGATCGCACAACGTATCGCCGACGAGAAAATCGAAGCGGTAGCGATCAGCCTGATTCACGCGTATGCGAATCCCGAACACGAAATCCGTGTTCGCGATCTGTTGCGCGGCGTGTTGGGCGACACTGTTTATCTGACGTGCTCGCATGAAATCCTGCCGGAGATCCGCGAATACGAACGCACCAGCACGACCGTCGTCAATGCGTATCTCGGACCGGTGGTGGTGAGCTATCTTCATTCGCTGATCGACAAGCTGCGCGGCATCGGCATGACCGGCCCCGTGCAGATCATGCATTCGAACGGCGGCGTGATGAGCGCGGCCATGGTCATGCAGAAGCCGGCCACCATCATCGAGTCCGGGCCGGCGGCTGGCGTGATCGCGGGCGCCGCCGTGGCGGCCGCATCGGGTTACGTCGATTGCATCACGGTAGACATGGGAGGCACTACGGCAAAGGCGGCCATCATCGAGAAGGGTGAGCCGGCGCGCACCACCGAGTACGAGGTGGGTGCGGGCATCAACGTCAGCAGCAAGCTCGTGAAGGGCGGCGGCCACGCGGTGAAGCTGCCGTTCATTGACGTCTCGGAGATCGGCGCCGGCGGCGGCAGTCTGGTGCGTATCGACGCGGGCGGCCTCGTCAAGGTCGGCCCGGATTCGGCGGGCTCGGTGCCCGGCCCCGTGTGCTATGACGCGGGCGGCACCGTTCCGACGCTCACGGACGCTGTGCTGACACTCGGCTATCTGAATCCGGCGTTCCTTGCCGGCGGTGAGTTGCGCATCAATCATCAGAAGTCGCTCGACGCAATGCGTACGCAGATTGCGGAGCCAACGCACACGGATCTGTACGAAGCCGCGTATGGCGTGTTCTCGATCGCGGCTTCCACGATGACGCGTGCGGTAAAAGCGGTCTCGACCTATCGGGGCCGCGATCCGCGCGAATTCGCGCTGTTCGCGTTTGGCGGCAACGGGCCGGTCATCGTCCATGCGATCGCCGAACTGCTTGACATGAAAACGGTGATTGTGCCGCCGAGCCCCGGCGTGTTCAGCGCGCTCGGCCTGTTGTTCTCGTCGACCCAACACGAATTCATGCAGACGATGTTCTGCCGACTGGACCACTCCGCCGCGATGGAATTAGGCAACGCGCTCGAAGACCTCGTAGCGCGGACCACTGCGGATATGACGGCCGAAGGCAACGCCTTCGCTGATATCACCGTGACGTGCGCGCTGGATCTGCGCTACACGGGGCAGGCGTATGAGTTGACAGTGCCGATCGAATGGCGTGCCGGTCAGCCGCTCGACATTGCGCCGATTGCTGCCGCGTTCCATGCGGAACACGAGCGCACCTACGGGCACGCGTCGGCGGACGAGGTTATCGAACTCGTCAATCTGCGCGCGGTCGGTTCGCTGCGCTCGCAGAGAGACCGCGCCTACGACGCGCAGCGCGCCGGCGGCAGCCGGGCGAGTTCGTCGGCTGGGCGCGTGCCGTTGCGGCGCCGGGCCTATTTCGGCCGGACGCACGGCTTCGTCGATACCCCGGTGATCTCTCGCGCCGATCTGCGCGCCGCGCCGATGAGCGGCCCGTTGATTATCGAAGAGTACGACTCGACTTGCGTGGTGCCCCCGAATGCCGGCGCGCGCGTCGATGCCCACGAAAACATTGTCATCACGTTTCTGGAGCAATCCGCATGACTACCCAACAGGCCGCCTCGGCAGGCACGGATGCCATCACGCTTGAAATCGTCAAGAACGCGCTCGGCTCGATCGCCGACGAAATGGCGCTCGTCGTGCTGCGCACGGCCTATTCGCCGATCGTGCGCGATTCGATGGACTTCTCCACCGCGGTGTTCGACCGTGCCGGCCGCGTGATCGCGCAGGGCCTGACCTTGCCGATCCACCTCGGCGCATTTCCGGCCGCGATGGATAACGTGGTGCGTCGCTTCGGCACGGCCGGCAAGCCCGGCGACATCTACATCATGAACGACCCCTACACGTCGGGCGGCATGCATCTGCCGGACGTGTATCTGATTCAGCCGGTGTTTTACGACTCGCGCATCGAAGGCTATGTGGCGACCATCGTTCACCATGCCGATATCGGCGGCATGGCGCCGGGCAGCATGGCGATCGGAGCAACGGAAATCTATCAGGAAGGTCTGCGGATTCCGTTGATGAAGCTCTACGATGCCGGTGACGTCAACGACGCGCTCGTCACGCTGCTGGAGACGAACTCGCGCATGCCGGGCCAGTTGCGCGGCGATCTGCGCGCACAGGTGGCGTCGTGCAAGGCCGGCGAACGGGGGCTCGTGCAGTTGCTCGACAAGTACGGCGCGGACGGTTTCGGACGGCTGGTAGAAGCGCTGCACGACTACGCGGAACGCCTGACGCGCCAGGCCATCGGCACGATGCCGAATGGCGAATATCGCTACGAGGACTTCATTGATGGCCTGGGCGATACGCCCGTACCAATCGCGTTTCGCGTCAAGGTCACGGTGGCGGACGACGTGGTGAGCATCGACTGGACCGGGACCGACGCGCAGGTGCAGGGCGCGATCAACGGTCCGTTCGCGACCACGCAATCGGTCGCGTATGCGGCGGTGCGTTGCGCGATTGGCGTCGATGTGCCGAACTGCGAAGGGTTTTCGCGGCCCGTGCATGTGTACGCGGAAAGCGGCTCGATCGTGAATCCGGTCGAACCGGCGGCCTGCGCGGCGCGCGGCATCATCGCTTACCGCATGTTCGACGTGTTGCAAGGCGCGTTTGCGCAGATCGTGCCGGACACGATTCCGGCGCTGGGCGAAGGCGGTCCGTCGGTCGTGTCGATCTCCGGGCGCAACCCGGATGGCCAGGGTGGCGCGCGTGGCGGTAACTGGCTGATTACCGACGGCGTGCTCGGCAGCTGGGGCGGTGGTCGCAACGATGGTTGCGAAGGCATTGCGAATCCGCTAGGCAATCTGTCCAACCAGCCGGTCGAACTGATCGAGGCACGCCTGCCGCTCAAGATCACCGAGTACGGATTCGTCACCAACTCGGGCGGCGCGGGCCAGCACCGCGGCGGCCTCGCGATGCGCCGCGCTTATGAATTGCGCAGCGAGCACGCGTTGCTCGGACTGCGCTCGGACCGGCGCGTGCATCGGCCGTCGGGCTCGCATGGCGGACTGAGCGGATCGCCGTCGCTGAATCTGCTGACCCGCGACGGTCGAAGCACGTTACTGCCGACCATGCCGAGCGCGGTGACCGCGCTTCGCAAGGGCGACCGCTTCTGCCACATCGCAGCGGGAGGTGCAGGTCATGGCGATCCGTTGACGCGTTCGCCACAAGCCGTGCGCGAGGATGTGCTGGACGATCGCATCACGGAGCAACTGGCGCTTGAAGTGTATGGCGTTGTGCTCGAAGGCGCGGGGCGCGATGTAGACGCGCAGCGTACTGCCGAAATGCGCGGGCGGCTGGAGACGCTTTCCGTGCAGGAGCGCGTCGCGAAGCAAGAGGTGCTGTTCCTGCAATCGACCGGTGCCGATGCTGCGACTATCGGCAAACTCTGATCCCGACGGGACTTCGACTATGTCCGTTTCAATTCTCGCTCCAGACCTCGATGCTCTGCGTGTGCGCTTGCTGCGTCCCAGTTGGGCCGAGCTCGACTATGGTGCTATCGCGGCGAATCTGGCCGTCGCGCGTGAACAGGTGGGCCAGGCCACGAAAATCTACTTCGTTTGCAAGGGCGACGGTTTCGGGTTCGGTGCCGCGAAGGTTGCGCGTTTAGCTGCGCAAGCGGGTGTCGATGGCTTTTGCGTAGGCAGTCCGGAAGAGGGGGTTGCGATTCGCCAGGCGGGCATCGATCGCGAGATTCTGCTGTTTGCCTCGACTTTGCCGGAGGATGCGGCGCTGGTCGCTGCCTTGGGACTAACGGTGACGATCCAGAGTCAGGAAAGCCTGTGTGCCTTCATCGATGCCGGTGTGGCCGTCGATGCGTTCATCGAGATCGATCCGGGTTTCGGGCGCTTTGGCTTTCTGGCGTCGCAATGGCGGGCCGCGTTCGCGGCACTGCGAGACCAGTCCGCCGTCCGGCTCAAAGGTGTGTACACGCATCTGAGTTCGCCGGAAAGCGATGATGTGACGCGCAAGCAGGCCGGCGTATTCGATGCCGCCCTGGCCGACGCACGTGCCGCAGGGTTCGATAGTTTGACGACGATGCTGGCGAGTTCAAGGGTCATGCTCGCCCATCCCCGTCTGGCGTATCGGGCGGTCGACCCTGGCCGGCTTCTCTATGGAGCGCTCGACGCTGACTGGATGTCGCGCGCGCCGCTACGGCCGATGCTGCGCGCGGTGCGCGGGCGCATCATTCATGTTCAGGAGCATCCGGCTGGATCGGTTCTGGGGATCGGCTATGCGGAACCGATCCGGCTAGAACGCCGTGTGCGGATTGGTGTTGTGCCGATCGGTTTCTGGGATGGCCTGAACCATGTACCGCCGCTGGGTCGTGTGATCGTGCATGGACAAGAGACTCGTATTCTTGGGCGCCGTTCATTCCAGCACACCGTCGTCGATATTACGGAGAATGCGCTGGCCCAGACTGGAAGCATCGTGACGCTGCTCGGACAGGACGGCGACCAGACGATAACGATCGACGAACTGGCGGCGTCGCTGCGGCTACCGGTCATGGAGTTGATTCCGCGGTTGGTTAGGAGCTTGCCTCACGTTGACGCGACAGTGACCGCTGTGCCGGTGACTGTCTAAGGCACGACTAACCGCGGCAGTCCCATTCGGGAAAATTTCTGAAGAGCAAGTTTTTTTGACGCAACGGAAGTTACTGGATCCAATCTTGAGACTAAGGACTGCAGATGAAAAATCGGTTGCTGTCAATCCTGATGCTGATCGGCACGAGCAGTTGTTTTGCTCAGAGTAGCGTGACCGTGTATGGTCGAATCGACAACGGGTTCCAGTACGTGGGCGGTTCGGGCATCCCGTCTGGACATGTTATCAGTGCGGAGAGCGGTGATTTTGGTGGATCGCATTTTGGAATGCAGGCCGTCGAGGATATTGGTGCCGGGACCAAAGTAACGGCTCAGTTGCAGATGGGGATCAACACTTTGAACGGCAGCTACGAGAACGGATCGTTGTTCGGCTCGACCGCTACTTTGGGAATGAGCAATGCTTCCTGGGGTAGTTTCAGGATGGGTAACTTCGGCGTTTCAGAAATCCTTGATGACTCGGTCTGGGTCGATCCCCAGTATTTCCAGTTTTATGGACTCACAACCCTGGTTCGAGGACGCGACTTCACGCAGGCGGGGAACGGCCTCGAGTACGTGTCGCCGAATGTGCATGGATTGACGATGAAGGGGCAATACGACTTGACTAACAGTCCTACCTGGAACGCGGGCGATCCGGGAAGCGGGCCTGGTCAGTTGTTCGGAGCGCAGGGGCGATCAGATGGCCTGGAGGTGCAGTATGACGCGAAGACGCTTCTGTTGGAGGCAATCTACGATGAAACGCGGGACCCGAATGGTGAATTCAACAATGTCTACGTATCCTCCCGTTCAGTGCTGCTCGGCGCAATGTACGACACCGGGTCCGTCAAGATTTTCGGCGGCTGGCAGCACCTTAGTGCGCCGGACGCTTCGAACGCCGGATACTTCGGCACCTCGGCGCCCACGACCCTTCCGGTTGGGGCCGGATTGCCGACGGCGGTTGATCAGGAATGGTTGGGTGCGATTTGGACGCCGATTCCGGTCATCGAATTGACCGCGGCGGTCTATCATTCGAATACAAATAATGGCAATGGCGACGCCACGATGTTTACCGTTTCGGGCCGGTATCATCTATCGGAACGCACTTTTTTCTATTCCGAGATCGCAAGCATCAAGAATAGTGCCACCTCGAACTTCGGCCTCGGGGATGGCTATACCGATCCGTATGGAGCAAACGCGAATGAAGACCCTGAGAATGGCGGTACTCGGACTGATCCGGATTATGGGCACGGACAGGTAGGTGTATATGCGGGAATCATGCATAATTTTTAGGATGCCTTAGAACAAGTGCAAGGTAGCAGCTTGCCTTTGGCATTCGAAGCAAGTCGTTCTGTTCAGACAGAAAGGAGTGGGTTCTGGGCCGGCTGCGCGACAGCGGAGTGTGTCGGTGCGGAAGATAGGCTCGCGCTGATGTACAGTATTCCGCGCCTATCGGTTGTCGGCTTTCAGGAGGTCGTGATGAATTAGCTGCGCTGAAATGCTTGACCTTGAAATTGAGTTGAATCTTAGAGTATGTCTTGCAGGGGCGATCGGCTTATCAGGACCGTCCGAAGGTCAACTACCTAGAAAAGATCGATGGATATGGGTAAGCGTGTTGGTTTACTGAGATGGACCCGACGCCCCTTCGGGGGAGCGCGATACTGCTGAATGTCGTTTTAACGAGACCACATTGGGAGGTTCGTCATGGAAATCGATATTCTCGGTTCAAATGGGACCCGCCGTCGAGCGACAGTATCTAAAGGCCCATGCATATGGCGCTATCGGTGACTTCACCGAGCAGGTCCGGCCGCTCGGGGACGCTACGGAGTATACCGTCGCCTGCCTGCAACTCGGGCACGGAATGGCCTTGGTCGCAATCGACTTCGTCGCGCCGACCATGCCGGTGCTAAAGCCGGGGCGGGGAGAGTTGCGAACTCGGAATTTTTCATATTTCGTGGCACAAACCGCGCGCACTTTCACTTTCTACGTCTCGCGGACGGCTGAACCTTGACAGGACGGTTTAAAAAGTCGAGCGAAATCAGAGAGCGAGTTTTCACTAACTGTGGCACTGGACAGCCAGTATGGCTAACAAGGTGCGTCTGCGCCGAAGGTGGCAGAAAGCACGGAGATGTCGTATTGGAGCAAGTCGTCATTACCAACCAGCGTCCTGCTCCCCGTGAAACTGGCTTCTTGCGACGTCGATCACTCGCGACGGATCGCTCACGAAGAGGTCGGCGGGCATTTTTCCATCGAGCTTCGCGTGTGGCGAATAAAGCCAGAACGCGCGCCTCCAACCGCCACGGTCGTCTTTATCGTCCGGAAGGACTTTCAGTAATTTGGCGACCTCGAGCCGCACGCCGCCATCGTTGAACTGGAAGTCCGGGTAAAGAAAGCCCCTATCCTGCGCCGACCAGACGCCAAGGAGTGTCCCCTGTGCGCGCAGACGCGCAGCATGCTGATTAGAATTTTTACCAGGCCCGGCACCAACCAGCGCGGCGACGCTCTTGGCATCCCGCCAGTTTTTCCCGAGCAACTCCTCGCGGAACTCGATCGCAGCCTGATGCGGGTCAACCACAGAAGGTGCCACCGCCGGGGCATCGGGGCCGTCACGCCTGGAAAGCGCATCCCTGATTGCATCAAGGAGTGTCAGCATTTCCGCGCGCCCGCCGCTTGCCTCGAGAAACAGTATGTCGTCGCGGACCTTGACCAGCCAGCCTTCCATGTGTATCCACAGGATCCCGGTGAAAGGTACGCCCTGGCTGACCTCGTTGAGCGATGTGCGGAAAAAGCGCTGCTGACTGGCGTATTGCCACTTCTCGATAGCCTTGAAGTGTGGCTTCGCACGAAGCTCCAAACCTTGTCGCGCAAATCGGAAACGGCCAAGGCTATCAACTATTGCTTGAACCAGTGGGATGCGCTGAGCCTTTATTGCGGCGATGGAATGGTGGAAATAGATAACAATGTCGCCGAGAATGCGCTTCGTTGTGTGGCTCTGGGACGCCGCAATTTCCTCTTTGCTGGATCAGACAGCGGCGGCGATCGCGCGGCAGCAATGTATTCGCTTATCGCTAGCTGCAAACTAAACGATATTGAACCGCGCGCGTATCTGTGCCACGTGCTGAGTTGCATCGCCGACCATCCTATTAACCGCATCGACGAATTGCTACCCTGGTGCGTCGCCGAACATCTGCGCGACCTATCCCAAGGTGCGAATCCGACCGGTTGAACAAAGGTTCTGTACAACATGCCTCGCCCCTGAGATGACTACGCACGCGTTACCCGGTAACGCTGACGAGCTACCGGGTGACCCCGAAGTAGGTATCCCATTCTTCCGAGTCCGGATCGAGCCTGCGCAAGATCGCCGCGTCCGCTCGCACGACCATTCGCTTCAGCATCTCTCGCTTCGTTACCGAGTAACGATTCGCCAGTCGTGCGAGCGCGAGATCGGCTTCAGTGCTCACCCACATACTGAGTCGCCGGTCCCCATTGCCGTCGTCTCCGGCCGTCGCTCGCCTTGCACGGTAGGCGGCCTGTCGCTCCGCTGTTGTCTGTGCCATCCCGCTTCTCCTATCATCGTTACCCGGTAACGCGATCTTGCAAACCGTTACCGGGTAACGAAAAGTCCCTAAAGCAGATAGCATGTCGTGCATCGTACCTTGACGTCCAGAAAAAAATGAACGGTCGTCGCGAGGCGCTTACTCCCCACCACTTATTTGGTGGGGACTACTTTGGACACAATCGCGCTGCCTGTACAGGCGGCCTTCAAATGACGCTTACCTCCCTTCAACGTGTACGTCGCCTCGTGGCAACTGGATTCGGATTGTGCCGGGCGCCTGTGCCGAAGGCGTCGACGCAGCCGGTTCGGCCGCGCCGTTGTCACTGGCCTCATTCACGGTGACCGGCAGCAAGGCGCATTCGCGACCGTTCACGCCAAGGCGTCCATCCAGATACTGCTTGCGCCAGTCGAACAGCTGATTCGCGTTCACTTCGTGACTGCGTGCAATCTCCGCCACCGAACGTCCACTGGATAACGTCTCTTGGACGATCCGGCGTTTCTCGTCCACGGTACGTCGGCGATACTTCCCGGCGCCTTTGGCTTCGGTGAATTCAGTCACTGTGTCCATGATTCCTTTGTGGACACAGTCACATTTGTGCCCCCGGAAAGCATGGCGTCGCCTTCATCAGGCGTCTATACGGTCAGGGTCGGACGGTTACTCTCGTCCACGGTACGCCGGCGATACTTCCGGGCGCCTTTGACTTCGGTGAATTCAGTCACTGTGTCCATTCCTTTGTGGACACAGTCACATTTGTGCCCCCAGAAAGCATGGCGTCGCCTACATCAGGCGTCTATACGGCCAGGTTCGGACGGTTACGCCGAAGGTCAACGTTAACGACTGAGTGATAAGGGGGTGTGAACCGCCCCGGGGCGGTTCAGTCATTGATGCATTTGTGATGCCAGAGTTGATCTCAGGCATCACTAACGCGGCAGCGATCATGATTGGCGAGAAAGGAGCGGAACTGGTCAAGGCGGACGCTTAACATCCGTTACTCCCCTTTGCCGCTAGAGCTGGCCAACAGCCGGTCAGCATAGCTGCCCGGATCAGCAGCATTCTCTTGTCGGAACCAGAACTAACTATGCCGGCCCAATTGCATCCTGCTCGATTGAGCCTGACGGACAACGCGTTCGCGCGGCATGGTTCGGTGCCGTCATAAACGTCGAAAGTCAACGACATCGATCTTGAGGCGTAGCGGCGCTTTGCGCTCGCGCGCCTCGCCGAGGACCCAATCAATCGTTTCGGCCCACTCACGTAATGGTCGTTGCGGACCACCTTGACACAAACATTGAAGATCCCCGGGCGCTTGCAAGGCGGCACCCGTGCAGCGCTTATACCGCACGATCGGTTTTGTCGAGACAAGGCAAAGCATCAGCCTTCGGGAGGTAATCTTCAAGATCTGGGCGCGGGAAAAATGGTGGCGTCCCCACTGGAAGGAGACCGGTACCATAGCGCATATTTTTAATATGGCATCCAAATTATATGGTCACGCGACTTCAAAAGTCAGGACTGTGAGCACGCTTTTGAATCATCAAAATGATAGAAGCGTCGTCTAGCCCGCCACCCAGCGAGCGCAAATGATTGGTGTTTTGACTAGTACTAGGCATGTTTTTGTTGTGGTACAGAAAAAGACAGCTAAAAATCATATTTTTTATAGCACATATGTGCTATAAAATATCGATCGGATGGGCGAAGTGTGCTTGCTATCCTCAGTAGGGGAAATCCCTCTTCCGGGTTGCGTTCGTACGTATTGCCAAACCAGCTGGGGAATGCGACCATAAGTGTCAACCAGATCTGACCCGGTGAGTCGCTTGGCACGAGTTTCGCTTAATAATTAA
>Ga0302305_1000347_pt1 | contig 28929 bp, 26 predicted proteins | sample III_Palsa_E2_3_FD_198764 | JGI IMG/M metagenome (GOLD analysis project Ga0302305, IMG submission 198764) | Peat permafrost microbial communities from Stordalen Mire near Abisko, Sweden - III_Palsa_E2_3 | ecosystem: Environmental > Terrestrial > Soil > Palsa > Peat permafrost | place: Sweden... | reverse complement strand
GGGGAGCGATCCGTACCGCTTTGCTAGCACCGTCGCAGACGCCAACCCAGGCAGGGAAATCGTATTTGGAATTCCGCCACCCGCGAAGTCAGTAGCGGCTCTGAACCCGAGTATCTGGTATTTGTTCCTAAATTGTGCTATGCAGGCATCCATCGGCACCGCTCGTCTGCACCTTGCACACTTGGCACACCATAAAAAGGAGCGCCCCGGGCTGGACAAAAGCCGGCACCCGCCCGCCAGGCAGCTGATATGCGATAGCCCTGCAAGTCAGGTGATCGCACCTACGTGTTGAACCAATATAAACCTTGCGACCGATGAGGCGATAGGCCATTTATGGGATAGAGACAGAGACATTGTCTTATTTCGTGCACTCTGTCACGTTTTTAGACTCGGGTTTTCGCATGACATCGCTCGCCACCGATCACCGATCTCACCTGAAAAGGCTCGAGAACGAGAGCATTAATATCATTCGGGAAGTTGCGGCGGAGTGCCGCGCTCCGGTATTCCTCTATTCCATCGGAAAGGACAGCTCGGTGCTGTTGCGGCTGATGGAAAAGGCATTCTACCCCTCGCCGCTGCCGTTTCCGCTGCTGCACATCGACACCGGATGGAAATTCCGGGCGATGATCGAGCACCGCGACAGGACCGTGGAAAAGCTGGGGCTGCGCCTGATCGTGGGCAGCAATGAGGAGGCCAAAGCCGCGGGCGTGAACCCGTTCGACCATGGTGGCTATTACACTCACGCGATGAAAACCGAGGCGCTGAAGGCGACCTTGACCAAATACGGTTTCGACGCGGCGTTCGGCGGAGCGCGCCGCGACGAGGAAAAATCCCGCGCGAAGGAGCGGATTTTCTCGTTCCGCACTCCGACCCACACCTGGGACCCGAAGAACCAGCGGCCGGAATTCTGGCGGCTATACAACGGGCGTGTGCATGCAGGCGAGTCGATGCGGGTGTTCCCGCTGTCGAACTGGACCGAGCAGGACATCTGGCAGTACATCCTGCAGGAGAATATCCCCCTGGTGCCGCTCTATTTCGCGGCGCCGCGCCCGGTGGTCGACCGCGACGGCAGCTGGATCATGGTCGAAGACGAGCGCATGCGTCTGAAGCCCGGCGAAGTGCCCGAAATTCGAATGGTGCGGTTCCGCTCGCTGGGCTGCTATCCGCTGACCGGCGCGGTGGAGTCGACCGCAACGACCCTGCCCGAGATCGTGGCGGAAACCTTAGCGGTGACGACTTCGGAACGCGGCAACCGGCTGATCGACCGCGACCCCGCGGACAGCATGGAACGCAAGAAGCGTGAGGGGTACTTCTAGGATGGATAGCATGCCCCCCAAAGTCGCCGAACGCGGGTTGTTGCGGGTGATGACCTGCGGCAGCGTGGACGACGGCAAATCCACTTTGATCGGCCGCCTGCTGCACGACACCAAGATGATCCTCGACGACCAGTTGAGCTCGCTCGAGCGCGACAGCCTGAAACACGGCACCACCGGCGAGGACATAGATTTCGCCCTGCTGATGGACGGCTTGGAAGCCGAGCGCGAGCAAGGCATTACCATCGACGTGGCATACCGCTTCGCCACCACCGCCGAGCGCCGGTTCGTCATCGCCGATTGTCCGGGCCACGAACAATACACCCGCAATATGGCCACCGCGGCCTCAACTTCCGATGTCGCGATCGTGCTGATCGACGCGCGCAAGGGCGTGCTAACCCAGACCCGCCGCCACAGCTTCATCCTCAGCCTGATGGGCATTCGCCACGTGATCCTGGCGGTGAACAAGATGGACCTGATGGATTTCGATGCCGAACTGTTCGAACGCATCGTCGGCGATTATCGCGAGGCAGTAGCCACCGGTGGCTTCAAGACCATCGTGCCGATCCCGCTTTCCGCCCGCTTCGGCGATAACATGACCGAGAAAAGCCCACGCACGCCCTGGTACCAGGGCGAGCCGCTGCTCGCCGTGTTAGAACGGATCGAAGTCGAGGACGAAACCCTAGATTTGCCATTCCGTATGCCGGTGCAGTGGGTGAACCGGCCCAATCTGAACTTCCGGGGGTTTTCCGGCACGATCGCCACCGGTCGGCTGCGGCCGGGTGACCGGCTGGAGGTGGCAGGAACCGGGCTCTCCAGCCTGGTTTCGAGGATCGTAAGTTTCGACGGCGACATGGACGAGGCGATCGCCGGCGACGCGGTGACGATCACGCTTGAGGACGAGCTCGATGCCTCGCGCGGCACCGTGTTGGCCGACGCGTCAGCGCCGTTGGTGTTGGCGGATCAATTCGCGGCGCATCTGATCTGGCTCCACGAGAGCGGCCTGATGGCTGGGCGCGAATATTTGTTCAAGATCGGCACCAGGATGGTGAGCGGATCGATCACCAGGATCCGGCATCGGATCGACGTCAACACCCGCGATAAGCTCCACGCCGATACGCTGGGTTTGAACGACGTCGCCAAGGTGCATCTGGCGCTCGCGCATCCGGTGGCGTTCGAGCGCTACGCCCGCAGCCGCGATCTCGGCGGATTCATCGTGATCGACCGCCAGACCAATGGCACGGTCGCAGTGGGGATGATCGACAACGAATTGTCGCGCGCCGCCAATATCGTTTGGCACAAGCTCGACATCAACAAGAACGCGCGTTCGGAGCAAAAGGGCCAGAAACCGGCGGTGCTATGGTTCACCGGTCTGTCCGGCTCGGGGAAATCGACCATCGCCAACCTGGTGGAAAAGCGCCTGTATGCGTTGGGCAAACACACCTACCTGCTCGACGGCGACAACGTGCGGCACGGCCTGAACCGCGATCTGGGGTTCTCCGAAGCAGACCGGGTGGAAAACATCCGGCGCGTGGGCGAGGTCGCGTCGCTGTTCGCCGACGCGGGCCTCATCACGATCGTGTCGTTTATCTCGCCGTACCGGTCCGAGCGCGAAGGCGCGCGCGAACGCCTGCGACCCGGCGAGTTCATCGAGGTGTTCGTAGACACCCCGATCGAGGAATGCCGGCGGCGCGACCCGAAGGGGCTATATGTTAAGGCGGACGCCGGCCAGATCGCCAATTTCACCGGCATCAGCGCCCCGTACGAAGCGCCGGAAGCGGCGGAGATCCACCTGAAGACGGTCGAAGCCGAACCAACCGTAATGGCCGAGCGCGTGATCGTGTATCTGCGCGATCACGGGTTTATCGGTTAGCAGAAGGGGTAAGGCGGGGGCTCTGCCCCTCCACCCCGCCAAAGGCGAGGGCCCTTGGAACCCATGACTTTTAGAGTGGGGGTCCAGGGCAGAGCCCTGGCCTTTCCCTTCAGCTTGTCCCGCAATTCCGTTACCACACAGATATCAAAGGCCAGCCAGGATGCCTTCAGCCGCTTCGAACAACTCCGGCGGTACGTGATGGCCGGAGGCGGCGGCGTTTTCGTCGATCTGGCCGGGGCGCGAGGCGCCGATGATTGCGGCGGCGACGTTGGGCTCGCGCAGTACCCAGGCTACGGCGAATTGGGCTAGCGAGAGGCCGGCTTCGGCGGCCAGCGGTTTCAGCGCCTGCACCGCGTCCAAGACGGCGGGTGTCAGCCATTGTTGCCGGAAGAAGCCGTTCATAGCGTAATTGGCGGCGCGGCTGTCAGCCGGAACTTGCGCGCCGGGCAGATATTTGCCGGTTAGGATGCCCTGGCCAAGCGGCGACCAAACGATCTGCGAGATGCCTGAACGGGCGCAGAGCGGGATCACAGCCTGTTCGGGGTCCCGGTGAAGCAGGGAATATTGCGGCTGGCTCGAGACGAATTTGACGACATGGGGTAGCGCCAGCGCCGCCTCGATCTTGTCGGCGGGCCATTCGGAAAAGCCCACATAACGCACCTTGCCGGCCCGGACCAGTTCGGTCAGGGCTGACATGGTTTCCTCCAGCGGCGTCTCGGGATCATAGCGGTGGCATTGGTAGAGATCCACATGATCGACCCGCAGCCGGGCGAGCGAGGCGTCGATCTGTTTGTGGATCTGAGCGCGCGACAGGCCGCGATCGGTTTCGGACATTGGAAAGAAGACTTTGGTCGCGAGCACGTAGCGATCGCGTGGCACCCCGTCGAGCGCCTCACCGAGGACGGTCTCGGCAGCGCCGCGGCCGTAGACGTTGGCGGTGTCGAGCAGGGTGATGCCGAGGTCGAGGGCGCGGTGGACGCAGGCGATCGCGGTGTTTTTCGCAACGCCGCCCGAGGTGGTGAGCCAGGTGCCGAGGGCGATTTCGGATACTGTGATATCGCTGTCCCCGAGTTTGCGGTATTTCATCAAGAATCCTCCGTACTACGGTGACCAAAATGAAAAAGGGCCAGGAAACTCCCAGCCCTTATTATCAAAAGTTTTCTGCCTCTTTTTTTCAAAAAAGATGCTTTCTTCTTTTTAGTCCGCGGCCAACTCCATCATCCGCCGCGACATTTTCTTATTCACGTGGTCTTCGACCGCGCTTGCCACGCGTTCGGCGTGGTTGGCGAAGATATGATCGGCGCCCTCGAAGATGCGGTAATCGACGGTTACGCCCTTTTGGGTGTTGAGTTTGTCGACCAATTTGCGCACCGCGGGTTCGGGCACGAGTTCGTCCGAGTCACCGTGGAGCAGCAAACCGCCAGTGGGGCAAGGCGCGAGGAAGCCGAAGTCATAATGGTTGGCCGGCGGGGCCACGCTGATCCAGCCAGAGATCTCCGGACGGCGCATCAAAAGCTGCATGCCGACGAAGGCGCCGAACGAATAGCCGGCGATCCACAGTCCACCCGAGCTGGGGTTGACCATCTGCATCCAATCGAGTGCCGCTGCCGCGTCGCCGATCTCGCCGGTACCGCCGTCGTAGCGGCCCTGGCTGCGGCCGACGCCACGGAAGTTGAAGCGCATGACCGAGAACCCCATTTTCTGAAAGGTCTGGTACATGGTGAATGTAATACGATTGTTCATGGTGCCGCCGTGCATAGGGTGCGGATGAAGCACCAGAGCGAGCGGGGCACGAGGTGTTTTTGAATGGTGGTAACGACCCTCTAAGCGGCCATCTGGGCCCGCGAACATCACTTCAGGCATGGTTGCAGATATCTTCCCTTCCCGGCTGGGTGTGGAGGCCGGGGCTCGCAAATGTTGCACTATCGCTCGTCCGCAGCATTGGGCGCGCGGCTGATACATATGTTCCGGGGCGGGTGACCGAGGGGAGGTACTCGAAAGCCGCGATCCCAGAACAGGATGCAGCCTTCGGATCCCGACCGTGTCGTCTCCGGGGGGCTCGCTTATGGATCCTTTCGTCCTCTCCCGGCATACGCCATTCTAGGGGCGCTCGGTTCCGGTGAGATGCACTATAATTGAACCGATGCGCGAGTTTCTATCATAATCCGCGCATAGGCTTTATGAATCTTTCGCCTATCTGGGGGTTAGGGCGAAGTATGGTCTATCTCGACGCCAATGCGAGCGAACTGCTGCGTCCGGAGGCTCGCGTGGCGATGGAAAGTGCCTGGTCACTGCCAGGAAATCCATCCTCGGTGCATCACGCCGGCCGGGCGGCACGCGCGTTGATGGAGGAAGCCCGCGCGCGGATCGCGACAAAGCTTGGCGGTTCGGCCAAGGATCTGATTTTCACTTCCGGCGGCACCGAGTCGGACGCGTTGGGGCTGCACGCTTTAGGGTGGGGACGGCGGTTGCTTTATGGGGCGACCGAGCATGATGCGGTGAGAAGTGCGGCCAAGGCGGCCGGCGCGGAGGTTCTGTCAGTGGACGGAAACGGCGTGGTCCGGCTCGAGGCGCTCGAAGATCAGCTCCGCGCCGGCGGCCCGGCGCTGGTTGCCCTGATGCTGGCAAACAATGAAACCGGCGTGATCCATCCGATAGCAAGCGCGGCGGCCCTCTGCCAGACTTACGGCGCGCTGCTGTTTGTCGACGCCGTGCAGGGATTGGGGCGTATTCCTTTTGATATCGATGTGTTGGGGGCCGATGGACTGGCGGTCTCCGCGCATAAGATCGGCGGCCCGAAGGGGATCGGAGCCCTGTTGCTGGCGCAGGATTTCCCCGCGCGTCCCTTGATCTCGGGGGGCGGTCAGGAACGCGGCTGGCGCGGCGGCACGCAGAACTTACCGGCGATCGCCGGGTTTGCTGCTGCATGCGACGGGCCGGTACCGGACCATCTGGGACTGCGCGAGCGCATTGCGGTGGCGGCGCGCCAGGCTGGAGCTTTGATCGCGGGCGAGGGAGCGGATCGGCTGCCCAACACGTTGTGCTTGATTTTACCTGGGGTGCGGGCAGATCTGCAGTTGATCACCCTCGATCTGGCGGGGTTCGCGGTGTCGGCGGGCGCCGCCTGCAGCTCCGGAAAGGTTGCGAAAAGCCACGTACTGGAGGCGATGGGACTGGGCGAGCAAGCCGGCTCGGCGATCCGGGTGTCGCTGTCCTGGCAGACCGATGTTGCGCAGGTTGACGCATTCATTGCAGCGTATGGTGCGATGGCGGAAAGGCTGACCCGCCGGACGAGCTGATTTTCCCAGGCGTACAGGGGACCATGATCTATCTGGACAATCACGCCACCACGCGCTGCGACCCGCGAGTCTTGGCGGCGATGCTGCCGTTCTTCTCCGAGGAATACGGCAACCCGCACAGCGCTGAGCACGCGATGGGGTGGGCGGCCGACGAAGCAGTGGAAGCGGCGCGCGGGCAGGTGGCGGCAGTAATCGGCGCCGAGCCACGCGAGATCATCTTCACTTCGGGCGCAACCGAGGCGAACAACCTCGCGCTCTACGGCGTCGCCAACATGGGGCGCGACAACGAGCGGCGCCGGATAGTCACACTCGCGATCGAACATCCCAGCGTGCTCGAACCCCTCGCCGACCTCGAAGACGACGGATTTGATGTCGTGTTGCTGCCGGTGCGGAGCAACGGTCTGGCCGACCTGGCCACGCTACGCGAGGCGCTCGCGGTGCCGACGCTGCTGGTATCGGTGATGGCGGTCAACAACGAGATCGGCGTGATCGAGGACGTCGCTGCGATCGCGGCCGCGGCGCACGAGGCGGGAGCGCTATTCCACTGCGATGCCGCGCAGGCGCTGGGCAGAATCACCATCGACGTGGCGGCGATGGGCATCGATCTGATGTCGATCTCGGCACACAAGATCTACGGGCCGAAGGGGATCGGCGCGCTATTCGTGCGGCATCGCCCGCGCATCCGGCTGCGGCCGTTGATGGCCGGCGGAGGGCAGGAACGCGGCTTGCGGCCCGGGACAATCGCCACCCCGTTGGTGGTGGGGTTCGGGGCCGCGTGCGCGATCGCCGGACAGGAGATCATCGGGGAGCAAATCCGGCTGGCGAAACTGCGCGACTCAATGGGGGCAGGGTTATCGGCGCATTTTCCGCGCGTGATCCTGAATGGAGACGGCGCGCCCCGGGTAGCCGGGAACCTGAACGTGACCCTCCCCGGCTTTCCCGCGCGTGAGCTGCTGCGGCGGGCGCCTGATCTGTGTATTTCAACCGGCTCGGCGTGTGGCTCGGGCGAAGTGCGGGCGAGCCATGTGCAGCGCGCGATCGGACTTTCTGAGGCGGATGCGGTGTGTACCTTGCGCCTCGGGCTCGGACGCTTTACCTCGCAGGCCGAGTGTGACACCGCGGTAAAGGCTTTGGCCCACGCCGCGCATGAGATCGAGGCCTTGCCATGCCCCAGATGACTTTTGTCGAGCGCGACGGCACCGAACATCTGGTGGACGCTCCGTTGGGACTATCGGTGTTGGAAATCGCCCATAAGCATGGGATCGATCTGGAGGGCGCGTGCGAGGGCTCGCTCGCCTGCGCCACATGCCATGTGGTGATCGACCCGGCCTGGTTCGGCAAGCTTACGGCGCCCACCGAGGATGAAGAGGACATGCTCGACCTCGCGTTCGCGCTGGAGCGCACCTCGCGGCTGGGGTGCCAGATCGTAATCACCGAAAAGCTCGACGGATTGCGCGTGCGGCTGCCGGCGGTGGGGCGCAAGACCTGAGTGCGCGTTCTAGTTGCCATGTCGGGCGGGGTGGACAGCAGCACGGTCGCGGGCCTGCTGGCGGAGGCCGGCCACGAGGTGATCGGCGCGACGCTATTGCTCTACGACCACGGCCAGGCGACCGGGCGCAAGGGCACTTGCTGCGCCGGCCAGGATATTCACGACGCGAAGAACGTGGCGGCTCAGCTCAACATTCCGCACTACGTGATCGACGCCGAGGAGCGCTTTCGCCGGGCGGTGATCGAGAATTTCGCCGACAGCTACGCCGCCGGCGAGACCCCGGTGCCGTGCGTGCGCTGCAATCAGAGCGTGAAGTTCGGTGATCTGCTAGATCTCGCCGGCGATCTGGGCGCCGAGGCCATGGCCACCGGGCACTACGTACAACGGATCGACGGCAACACCGGCCCCGAGATGCATCGCGCGATGGATCCCGCACGCGACCAGAGTTGGTTCCTCTTCGCCACCACGCGCGCGCAGTTGGGACGGTCATTATTTCCGTTGGGCGGCATCGCGACCAAGGACGAGGTGCGCGCCCATGCGGCCCGGATGGGCATCGCGGTGGCGCAGAAGCCAGACAGTCAGGACATCTGCTTCGTGCCGCAGGGCTCTTACGCCGACCTGGTAGCTAAGCTGCGCCCCGATTCAGCCGAGCCCGGCGAGATCGTGAACCTCGACGGTGCTGTGCTGGACCGGCATCGTGGCCTGGGCAGCTACACGGTGGGCCAAGCGAAGCGTTTGGGCCGCGCGAGTGGCGACAACGTCGTAGTAGCACTCGATCCCAGCACTCGCCGCGTAATCGTGGGTCCGCGCCAGACTGGCAGCACCGAAGTGCGTCTGCGCGAATTGAATTGGTTGATCGAGCCTCCAGCCGAGCCCCTCGCCGTCCAGGTAAAGCTCCGCGCCCGCGAAGCGCCACATAGCGCGACCGTTGTCGCAACGAACGATGGAGCGCTGGTTACGTTGCAGTCTCCGGCCCTTGCCGCCCCCGGTCAGGCATGCGTTCTCTACGACGGGGAGCGCGTGCTCGGCGGCGGCTTCATTCGCAGGAAGTGAATTGACAAGGTAGGGACTTAGGAAGTCTTCTTTTTCGAAAAAAAGAAGCAAAAGCCTTGTCACTTAGGAACAAGTCGCCCAGAGCTAGAGATTTGGTGCTCCGATCCATGCCAACAAAGAAGAAAGCACTTTCCTCCCTTTCCCGCCCTGTGAGTCGACTCAATATCCCCCCGGAAAACGAGTGACTTCGTGAAAGCCCATCATGCCATAATTTTGGCGATCGCCGCGACGCTGCTGGCCGAACCCGGTCAGGCGAGCGCTGCCGGCGAGATATACCAACCGCCGTTGGGCTTTTGGATCGCTCCGAGCAACCATGATAACACTCTCTACGCGCCGACTTCTTCGTCGGCCAATTGGCACGTCTCACAGTGGTCGATCCCGCAAGACCTGCCAGGGTTTAATGCTCAGGGCGTGGCACAAAACCAATCGGCACGAGTGGCCTGGCTGGGCGCGGGCCGATACGAATTATCCCAGGATGGGTCGTCGCTGCCATGCTACAAAGTCTTTCCTTCAGGCAGGCGATTGCCTGACGAGTTCGACCTGTTTACCACTCCGAATAACATAGATGTACCGGGCTATCCGCAAGCCGCCGGTGCTGGTGCTGGCATATCTCTTGATGCGGTCACGTCTCTGGACGCCAGCATTACGCTCGATGTCACGCGGGCCGACGAAGTTGACGATAGTTGTCCGATCACGCGAACCGCCTTTCTCCTTGCTGTGGTGCTATCCAATCCGGTCAGCCGGCAAACGCTGTTCCTTCAAATCCAGTTGGGCACCATCCGGTTCGACAACCCGAACAGCGAGATCACAACAGGTTGGTTCTTCAAGGGGCGGAACAACCAGTCCGGTGGAGTCGGTGCCTGGGGCTACAACGACAATGTTACGTCATACGGCCAACCGTGGGCATCGGTGGGCGGTGCGGAAACCTATCGGCTCGATTTGTTGCCTCGGCTACGCGGCATCATCGCCGACGGCGAAGATTCCGGACTGGACCAGGACTTAAGCCATTGGCGTGTCGCCGGCACCTACCACGGCCAGAGTGTGTGGGGGCACGTTCGGAACGACGTGATCTGGAGCGGGTTCTCGCTCGCGACTGAATAAAGGAAGTGTTCTTTTTTGAAAAAAAGAACCAAAAAACTTTTGTACAACAAGGCCAATGCCCCACTCCCGCGACATTGTGCCCGAACCTAAATTGACAAAGTTTTTTTGCTTCTTTTTGTTCACAAAAAGCGGATTCCTCCGCTTGTCTTATCGCGAAGCAATCCCCCCATCCACGAGCAATTCCGTCCCCGTAATGAACGAAGCCTCATCCGACGCCAGGAACAGCACCGCGCGGGCGAGTTCGGCCGTGGTTCCGACCCGCCCGAGCGGGGTTCGGGACATCATTTCGCGTATGGCGGAGCCGGCTTCGGGCGGAACGCCGATCGTGCGATCGGGCAGCGGCGTTTCGATCGGGCCGGGGCTCACCACGTTCACACGGATGCCGCGGGACGCGAATTCGTCGGCGAGTGTGCGTCCCAGGGCGACCACGCCGGCTTTGCTGGCGGCGTAGGCGGAGCCGCCCGGCGGGGAGCGGCGGGCGGCGAGCGACGCGTTGAAAACGATGGCCGAGCCTGCGTGCATGAAGGGCAGGGCGGCACGAACGGTGAAGAAGGCACCTTTGAGGTTGGCGTTCAGGATCTGATCGTAGATTTCTTCGGTGATACCTTCGATCGGCAGCATGGCCGACGTGCCCGCGTTCACGAACAGCACGTCGATGCGGCCATGTTTGGTGCCGACGTCGCGCATGAAATTCTCGATCGCCGGGACGTGAGTAACGTCGAGCACCGCGGTTTCGATGCGGTGGCCGATTTCGGAAGCGGTAGCCTTGAGACTGGCTTCATCGCGGCCGGTGATAACCAGACGGGCGCCTTCGGCGGCAAAGGCGCGGGCCGCGCCGAGGCCGATGCCGCTATTGCCACCGGTAATTACCACGATTTTGTCGGTAAATCGGGGGGGCGTGTGGGTGCTCACGGACGGGCGCTTCAGAACATGGTGTTGTCGTTGAGCAAGTTCTCGTGGGGAACCGGGCGGGCGACGTCCCAGTGCTCGATGAGTTTGCCGTTTTCGATGCGGAAGATGTCCATCACGGCGAGATCAGGCGCTTCGACGGCGTCGATCACGTTGACATGCAGGGTGACATAATCCCCGTCGACCAGGGCGCGCACCACGCGGACCTTGTGGTTGGGCGAGTTTTCATAGACCCAGTGCATGAAGGCGAGCAGCCCCTCGGGACCGTCGGCGACTTCGGGTTTGTGCTGGATATAGCCGGGATCGACGAAATCCGGTACGCGGTCCCATTGTTGCCGGTTAATGACGACTTCGTAGAAATCGAGAACCAGGCGGAGGTTCTGTTCTTCTTGAGCGGTTTTTGGGCGGCTGGATGTTTGGACGGTCATGGCGGTTCCCCCAAAGTATGACGGTTGAGTTGAGGATAGCGCAGTTGACACTCGACGCGAAGGGGGGCCGCACCGCCAGTCTTGTCTTTCCCATCACCCCTCCCCAAATTGCGCCGGATGGAAAACTATACTCCCGACTTCGCCGGCTGGCACGGCACCACGATCTTATGTGTGCGCAGCGGCGGGCTCACCGCCATGGGCGGCGATGGCCAGGTCACGCTTGGCCAAACTGTCATCAAAGGCAACGCGCGCAAGGTGCGGCGGATCGGCAATGGACAGGTCCTGGCGGGGTTCGCCGGCGCCACCGCCGATGCATTTACGCTGCTCGAGCGGCTGGAGGCGAAACTGGAGCGATTCCCATCGCAGCTTGAACGAGCCTGCGTGGAACTCGCCAAGGATTGGCGGACCGACCGTTATCTGCGCCGGCTGGAGGCGATGATGGTGGTGGCGGATCGCGATCACCTGTTCACGCTTACCGGTCAAGGTGATGTGTTGGAGCCGGAGGACGCGATTGTAGCGATCGGCTCGGGTGGGAATTACGCGCTGGCCGCGGCCCGGGCGTTGCTTACCGTTGATGGCATTCCGGCTGACGAGGTGGTACGGCGCGCGATGAAGATTGCTGCCGACATCTGCGTTTATACTAATTATAACCTTATACTTGAGACAATCTGAGCTATGGAAACACCGACATTTTCTCCACGTGAAATCGTGAGCGAACTCGATCGCTTCATCGTGGGACAGAACGACGCCAAACGCGCGGTAGCGATCGCACTGCGCAATCGCTGGCGCCGGCAACGCTTGCCCGACGGGATCCGCGACGAGGTAATGCCAAAGAATATTCTGATGATTGGACCTACCGGCTGCGGCAAGACCGAGATCGCAAGGCGCTTGGCGAAGCTGGCTCAAGCTCCGTTTCTGAAGGTAGAAGCTACCAAGTTCACCGAAGTGGGCTACGTCGGACGCGATGTGGAAAGCATCGTGCGCGATCTGGTCGAAATCTCGATCAATATGTTGCGCGATGCCTCGCGCCGCGATGTGGAGACACGCGCCGAGAGCGCCGCCGAGGAAAGACTGATCACTGCCCTGGTGGGTGAGGGTTCTTCCGCCGACACTCGTTCCAAGTTTCGCCGAATGTTGCGCTCGGGCGAGATGGAAGACAAAGAAATCGACGTGAGCGTGGCCGACACGGGCACGAACCCGATCGGTCAATTCGATATGCCTGGAATGCCGCCGGCGCAGATGATCAACCTGGGCGAGATGATGAAGGGCATGTTCGGGAAGTCCCAGAAGACTCGCCGGCTGACGGTCAGCGCTGCCAGAGTTTTGCTTACACGCGAGGAAGCGGACAAGCTGCTCGACGACGATCAGCTTACCAAAGATGCAGTGTCGCACGCGGAGAATAATGGGATAGTGTTTCTGGACGAGATCGATAAAGTCTGCGCGCGAACCATGGAAGGGGGATTCAAGGGCGGCGATGTTTCACGTGAGGGCGTGCAGCGCGACTTGCTGCCGCTGATCGAGGGAACCATTGTTTCGACCAAATACGGACCAGTCAAGACGGATCATATTCTGTTCATCGCGTCGGGCGCGTTCCATATGGCGAAGCCCTCGGATCTTTTGCCGGAACTGCAAGGAAGATTGCCGATCCGGGTAGAACTCGCGCCACTGTCGCGCGACGATCTAAAACGTATTCTGGTCGAGCCGGAGCATTCGTTGCTGAAACAGTATTCGGCACTGCTGGCGACCGAAAATGTGACGCTGGAATTTGCTCCGGATGCGATCGACGCGCTGGCGGAATTGGCAGCGGATATTAACGATAGAGTGGAGAATATCGGGGCAAGACGGCTGGCGACGGTGCTGGAAAAGCTGCTCGAGGAGATCAGCTTCACGGCTTCGGATCGCCCGGGGGACGCGATCGTTGTGGATGCCTCGACGGTACGGGAGAAAGTGGCTCCGCTGGCGGGACGGACCGATTTGAGCCGGTTTATATTGTAACCCCCGGGCCACGGGCAGCACCCCTAACTCACAAAGTTCTTTTTGGTTTACTCCGTATGCTTGAAAAGCCGAAAAGAGTCGCGAACAGCGAGGAAGTAACTGCCAGTCCTGAATGATACTTAGTGAAAACAATAGGTTGTCGTAAAGGAAGGAAGCATCTTTTTTGAAAAAAAGAAGCAAAAAACTTTTGTTCAAATAGGATCGGAGCACTGCGTCTTCATTCCGTGCATCCCTATTCCTAATTGACAAAAGTTTTTTGCTTCTTTTTTTCAAAAAAGAAGACTTTTGCTTGCCTTCCTGACCTACCGCTTTTTCGGCTTCCCAAGCGGACCGAGTATTCTTTTTGTTCACAAAAAGAACACTGCTACTCGCTGGTGCTGCCTACCGCGTGCTGGTTCTGCGCCAATGTTTTCCGAGGCCATCTCCGGTGCCATTTCGCTCGGGCCGGGATCAACGCTGGGGCCGGGGGCACATCGGCGCACGACACAGCTACTAGCGGCTGCGACAGGTTCTTGCCGGCGGCGTAATCGGGCAGGTCATTCGCTGATGGCAGCGACATAACCTCGTCGAACATCGGCTCATTGAGCAGGCACATATTGGTGCCTTGGGAGAGTCCGGCGGTGGATTCCGCATTGGCGAGGCTGGTAATATAGTCATCGTGCGCTTTTTGTCCTCCGTTTCCGTAGGCACGGACGAAGTACGCCATCAGGTTGTGTTCGTGCACGACGAGGTCTTGCTGGTATCTGGCCATGAAGGCGTTGTAGCGGGTGCTATCCTGGCAGGTGATGGCGGTCACCATCAGCTCGCTTTTCAGGCTGGCTACTTTCAGCGCGGCCACGTCCTGGGGGTAGGTGCAAGTGCTGGCGAGCACCGGCTGGGCGATCATCATGACCGCTGCGAACGCGGATAACGTTAGACGCATCGGGACTCCTCTTATCTATATTCTTCGTGCCAGGTGCGACCATCACGTTCGATCATCGCGATCGAGGCGGTCGGACCCCAGCTTCCGGCGGGGTAGACTCGGGGTGGCTCGGAACGATTTGACCAGTAATCGAGAATCGGCGCAACCCATGTCCAGGCCGCTTCCACCTCATCTCTCCGCATAAATAGGGTCGCCGAACCACGTACCGTGTCCATCAGCAGACGTTCGTATGCGTCGGGGTAGCGGATCTGGAAGGCTTCCTCGAAACTGATGTTGAGGTGCGCCGGACGCAACCGCATGCCGCCGGGGCCCGGATCCTTGGTCATCATATCGAGCCGCATGCCCTCCTGGGGTTGCAAACGGATCACCAGCCGGTTGGGTTCGAGGTCGCCGGCGGAGCGTGGGAACACGAAGAACGGCGAGTCGCGGAACTGGATCACGATTTCCGAAACCTTCTGCGGCAGGCGTTTGCCGGTGCGCAGATAAAACGGCACGTTGGCCCAGCGCCAGGTGCGCACTTCGGCCTTGAGCGCGACAAAGGTCTCGGTATCGCTGGTGCGGCCCGGGCCGAGGTCGGTGATATAGCCAGGGACCGACACGCCGTTCGCCACCCCGGCGGAATATTGGCCGCGCACCAGGCATTGCGCCAGACTCGCCGGGTCCAATGGCTTCAGTGCGCGCAGCACCTTAAGTTTTTCGTCGCGCACGGCGTCGGCCTCGAGCGAGTTCGGCGCTTCCATCGCGACCAGACAAAGCAGCTGCAGCAGGTGGTTTTGCAGCATGTCGCGTAGCGCGCCCGATTTGTCGTAATAATCTCCGCGGCCCTCGACGCCCACGGTTTCGGCGACGGTAATCTGAACGTGATCGATCACGTCGGCGTTCCACAACCGCTCGAAAATCGAATTGGCGAAACGCAGCGCCAGCAGGTTCTGGACGGTTTCCTTGCCGAGATAATGATCGATGCGATAGGTCTGGTTTTCCGCGAAGTATTGCCCCACGTCGTTGTTCACCTCCTGGGCCGAGGCGAGATCCTTGCCGATCGGCTTCTCCAGCACCACGCGCGACAGCGGTGTGATCAGCCCGTTCTCGTGCAATCTTTGGCAGATGTTGCCGTAAAGATCGGGCGAGGTGGCCATGTAGAATACCCGGATCCGCCCGACGTCGAGCTTCTGCTTCAGAATGTCGAAGCCTTCGCCGCTGGTGCCGTCGACCGGGACATAGGTGAGCGTGCGTATGAAGCTATGGAGCGTAATCTCGTCGCGTTCGCGTTCGGGCACATGTTGGCGGATCGCTTCCATGGCGCGAGTGCGAAATTGCTCGGCCGTCAGCTCGGAGCGCGAGGCACCGATGATCCGGCTGTTGTGCGGCATCTGCTCGTCGCGGAACCGATAATACAGCGCCGGCAGCAACTTGCGCATGGTGAGATCGCCGGTGGCGCCGAACACCACACATTCAAACTGCTGAACCGGAATTATTTTGGCCATGTAACGCCCCTACCGCAACTGCGAATAGGGAGCCTAACCGAGCCCTGCGCGCAAGGGAAGCGGGGCTTGATTGGTTTCGATTGCGGGACGGTTGTTAAGGGAATATTCGCGTGGCCGGGGCAGGATGGCACCCATGACCAACAATATTTCATGCCAGAATCGTCTTTCGCGGAATCCCTTCTCCGGATGGCGGGCGACAGTTCCGGCGCTCGCGATGCTGGTTTCCAGTTTCATCTGCTTGGCGTGGCTTAGCTTTCGCCCCAGACGCATGGATAGGCCGGTGCTGGTGCTGTTCTCCCCCCTCTTGAGTGCCTCGGGTTCGATGCGCGCGGCGGTGGCCTCAGGAGCGCGATTGATCTCGCCGACGCCACTGCCGTTCGGGATCATCGTGCAATCATCTCAGCCCGACTTCGCGCGCCGCCTGCATAATGCGGGTGCGTGGCTATCTCTCGACGCCACGTCACGTGGCTTTTGCGGCACGGCCGCGACTTCAGAATAAGGACGACTTCGCCGATGACGAATGATCTGCAATCTTTGCGCGCCGTTACCGGCAAGTTTCTGCAAATCGGTCTGTGGCTGCAGGTGCCGCTGGTGGCATTGGTCGCCTGGGGGGTGGGTGCCGATCCCTGGCTGCCTGGCCTGCTTGCGCTCGGCTTAGCCGGGGGCGCCAGCCTCATGGCCTTCCTCGATCCGACTGCCGGACGTAGCGATAATAGCGAAGGGGGGCGCGCTGCCCGGATGACGGGCGCGGTGGCACAGATCGGGATGGTGTCGCTGCTGGTCTATGCGATGCGCGGTCACGCATGGCAGGTCGATCTGCACATGTATTATTTCGCGAGCCTCGCGCTATTGGCGGCCTATTGCGATTGGCGAGTGATCGCGATGGGGGTTGCGACTCTCGCGACACAGCACCTGGTTTTGAATTTCCTATTACCCGACGCGATCTATCCCGGGGGTGGTGATCTCGGACGACTGTTGCTGCACGGCGGGATCGCGGTGGTCGAGGGCGCCGGCCTTGGCGTACTGACCCTGAACTTGGAGCGCCTGTTCGCAAACAAGGAAGTGGCGGAGCGGGGGTTATGCGAAGCACGTGTGGCAGAGGCGAGCGCCGAGGCAACCCGTGCCGCGTCGCAGTCCCAGGTTATCGCCGCCATGCGGGCCTCGAACGGAAAATTGGCCGCAGACTTTGAAGCCAGGGTCCAAGGCGTGGTGAGCGAGGTTTCCACTGCGGTCGAAGGGCTCAATCGTTCGGCCGGCGATCTGGTTCGTTCCACGACCCACTCCGTAAGTGAGAGCGCCGCGGCAGTGGTGGCCACCGCCGATATTACCGGCAACGTGCAGGGTGTTGCGGCTGCGGCCGAGCAATTGGCCGCATCGGTGCTCGAAATTACCCGCCAGGTGGCGTCAGCGACTCGAGCCACTGGCGAGGCGGTGGACGAAGTACGTAAAACCAACGGCACGGTGGAGAAGCTGGCCGCGCTTGCGACCAACATTGGCGAAGTGGTGGAGTTGATCAACGGCATTGCGGCGCAGACCAATCTGCTTGCGCTTAACGCCACCATCGAAGCGGCCCGCGCTGGTGAAGCGGGCAAGGGCTTCGCCGTAGTGGCGAGCGAGGTGAAGGCGTTGGCCAACCAGACAGCCAAAGCCACCGAGGAAATCCAATCGCAAATCCAAACCATCCAAACCGAAACTCGTGCCGCGGTGACCGCAATTACCGGGGTGGCTCATACCATCAGCCAGATCAACGCGATCAATGCTACGGTGGCAAGCTCGGTCGAGCAGCAGAGTTTGGCCACGTCGGAGATCGCCCGCAGCGTACAAAGCACTGCGAGCCACTCGCAATCGGCGTCAAACCGCATCAGTGTCGTGCGCGACATCGTCGGCAAGTCCGGTCACGACGCCCAGCAGATGCAACAAACCGCCCAAACCCTGACCACCCGAACCGCCAGCCTACGCGAGGAAGTGGCGGCGTTCGTGAACCAGATGCGGGTGGCGTAGGAGGAAGAAAGGCGGGGCCAGCCCCGAACCCCGCTGGGGTCAAGGGACCCCAGACCCCCGAGACTTTGGTATGAGGGGTGCGGCGGCCGGTGCCAAAATTTGAAACGCCGTGCGGAGTGATCCGCGCGGCGTTTCAAATTTTGTCACCGGCCGCCGCACCCCTCATACCAAAGTCGTGGGGTCTGGGGCCTCTCGGCCCCAGCGGGTCCGGGCTGGCCCGCCTTTCTTCTTATTACCCCACGCGGTTCTCGATCAGGTCGCTCACCACACCTGGGTCGGCCAGGGTGGAGGTATCACCGAGGCTGTCAGTTTCGTTCGCGGCGATTTTGCGCAGGATGCGGCGCATGATTTTGCCCGAGCGGGTTTTGGGTAGGCCTGGGGCCCACTGTAAGACGTCCGGTGAGGCGATCGGGCCGATTTCGCGGCGAACCCAGGCGATCAGCTCCTTACGGAGTTCCTCGGTGGGTTCGATGTCGGACTTCAGGGTTACATAGGCGTAGATGCCTTGACCTTTCAGATCGTGTGGGAAACCTACCACCGCAGCCTCCGCCACTTTAGTGTGGGCCACCAGCGCGCTTTCGATTTCGGCCGTGCCCATGCGATGCCCTGAGACATTGATCACATCGTCGACCCGGCCGGTAATCCAGTAATAACCGTCGGCGTCGCGTCTCGCGCCGTCACCAGTGAAGTATAAGCCTTTGAAGGTGCTGAAATACGTCTGGATGAACCTGGCGTGGTCGCCGAATACGGTGCGGCTTTGGCCCGGCCAGCTATCGGCGATGCAGAGATTGCCCTCGATTGCGCCACTCAGAAGCCTTCCGTCGCCATCCACCAGGACCGGCTTTACGCCTGGCAGCGGCAGCGTGGCCGAGCCCGGCTTTTGACCGATCGCGCCCGGTAGGGCCGTGATCATGATGCCCCCGGTTTCGGTTTGCCACCACGTGTCCACGATCGGACAGCGTTCGTCGCCGACCACCCGGTAGTACCATAACCAAGCTTCGGGGTTGATCGGCTCGCCGACGCTGCCCAGCACGCGCAGGCTTTTGCGCGAGCACGCGCGCACCGGCGCCTCGCCTTCGCGCATCAGCGCGCGGATGGCGGTGGGCGCGGTGTAGAAGATGTTCACCTGATGCTTGTCGATCACTTCCCAGAACCGCGAGTTGCTCGGGTAATTGGGAATACCCTCGAACATCAGAGTAGTCGCGCCGTTGGCCAGCGGCCCATAAACCACATATGTGTGCCCGGTGACCCAACCCACGTCGGCGGTGCACCAGAATACCTCGCCGGGCTGATAATCGAAGACATTTTCGTGAGTGAAGCTGGCCCACACCAGGTAGCCGCCGGTTGTGTGCAGCACCCCCTTCGGTCTGCCGGTGCTGCCCGAGGTATAAAGAATAAAGAGTGGGTCCTCCGCGTTCATCGGCTCCGGCGGGCATACTGTAGAGGCCTCCGCCATCAGCTTGCGATATGACAGGTCCCGGTCCGCCGCCATGGGCACCTGGCTGTCGGTGATCTCGACTACCACCACGCTTTGGATGGTCGGACACTGCGTCAGCGCCTCGTCGGCGTTGGCCTTGAGCTTCACCTTGCGCCCGCCGCGTCTACCTTCGTTGCCGCAGATCAGCAAAGTCGAGCCGCAATCCTGGATGCGATTGGCCAGACTATCGGGGGAGAAACCACCGAACACCACAGAGTGGATCGCACCCACCCGCGCGCAGGCGAGCATCGCGACCGCCGCTTCCGGCACCATTGGCATGTAGATAGTTACCCGGTCGCCTTTTTCGACGCCGAGCGATTTCAGCACGTTGCTGAACCGGCACACCTGATCGTGCAGTTCCCGATAGGTTATCCTACGCCCATCGGCCGGATTATCGCCCTCGAAAATGATCGCCACCTGGTCGCCGCGCTCTGCCAGATGCCGGTCGAGACAAGTCTCGGTGATGTTCAGCACCCCGTCCTCGAACCACTTGATCGAGACGTCGCCGGTGAAACTGGTGTTCTTGATGATGCCGGGCCGCTTGATCCATTGCACCCGCTTGGCGGCCTCCTCGGCCCAGAACCCGTTTGGATCCTCCGCCGCACGAGCCGCCATGGCGTGATAGCGCTCCGCGTCGATGTGCGCCTTGGCCGCGATTTCGGGTTTCACCGCAAAAATTTGGTCGTCGCTCATTCTTATTAACTCCCTGCAATCGATGTTTCTTGATCGATCTCCTAAGCACGGATCGTTCGAGGTGCGATCGCCCTCGAAGCTTTACTTTGTCCACGTGTCGCAGAAATGACGTGCCCGTAGAAGGAATTCGGAACCTGAGCCGGCGCCGGGGCGGACGCAATAGCTAAATGAGGGCTAGGAAGATCAGGCAACCGTTCTTTTTTTGAAAAAAAGAACCAAAAAATTTTTGGACATTTAATTCCGTGCACCCCTCAGCGTGCTCGCGAAGCTTTTCCAACCAAACCTCCTGCCAACTGCAAAATGTGATCCCACTCGGCGGCCGTCACCGGAGCTACCGATAGTCGTGAGAATTTCACCAAAGCCATACCATCCAACACCGGATCAGCTTTGATCTGCGACAAACTCACCGGCTTTTTCAAACCGGCCACCGCCCGGACATCCACCGCAACCCAGGGGCTATCCGCCTCGGCACTGGGGTCGGGATAGGACTCGCGCACTACCTCCACTACACCCACGATCTCCTTGCCGGTGTTGGAATGATAAAAGAACGCGCGGTCGCCCAGCCGCATCCTTTGCAAATTCTGCTTTGCAGTGTGATTGCGCACGCCACTCCAGGGCTCCACACCATGCGCCACCTGCATATCCCATGAAAACGCCTCCGGTTCCGATTTCACCAGCCAATAAGCCATCACGACACCTGCTTACCGTCTTGGAATACGATCCGGAACGGCTGCATGGTCACCGTGGCGAACAACCCCGCCAGTGCGTAAGGATCATCAGCGATAAACGCTTCGGCCGCGGCCTCGGACTCCACATCGACTATGATGAGGCTACCCGCCGGCTTGCCGTCGGCCGATAACGGACCGGCTAGTACCAATCGCGCGGCGAATTGGTTAAGATATGCCAAGTGCGCCGGCCGGGTGGCCATCCGCAATTCCAGTGAATTTTCTTTGTCAGTACAATTGATCGCAAACAACACGGTCGATATTCCTATATTACACCCCATAGAATGCAGCTAATCGACCCCCCTCGGCAAGGTTCCCATGACACTGGAATACGTAACTCTTTCGATCGATCTGGAGCAAAACGCACATGAACTCTACGAACGCATCTGGCGTCCGCTGGATTTTCTGCGCTGGGCCTCCGGCATGTGCGGCGCTGGACTGAAGCAGAACGGCGCCATCTGGACCGGCGAGGGCATGGAAGGTCCGCTGCGGGTGCGCTTCACCGAACACAACAAGTTCGGCATCATGGACCATTATGTGAGCCATGCCGGCGAGCCGGAAGTCTATGTGCCGTTGCGGGTCATTGCCAACGGTGAGGCCGCCACGGTGCTGCTGACCCTGTTTCGCCAGCCGTATATGACCGACGGCATGTTCGCTACCGACTCCGAATGGGTGAAACGCGATCTGGAGGCGCTGAAGGAATGGGTTGGAGCTTCACTCCTGACTACCTGATCGGGGCCATATGGCTGCTTTGGGTCTTATCTTGGCTCGTCGCCGCGTTTTGGTCGGATCGCGCCTCCCTTCGCGCGCCCGGCCAGTGGCGTTACCGCCTTATCACCTGGGTGGGCATACTAGTGTTAGCCAGGCCATTCGCGCACCGTCACCACATGGTATGGCAGTCGCCGGTGGTGATCGGAATCGCGTTTGCGTGGTGGGCTCGCATTCACTTGGGCCGGCTGTGGTCGGCCAATGTTACACGCAAGGCGGACCACCCCATTATCGACACCGGCCCTTACGGCATGGTGCGTCACCCGATCTACACCGGCCTGTTGCTCGCGCTCATCGGCACGGCGCTTGCGCGCGGTCGCAATAGCGACTTCGCCGGGGTCGCCCTCATCATCTACGGCACCTACCTCAAGGCGCGGCTGGAGGAGTCCTTTCTTCGCACGCAGCTTGGTGCGGATGCCTATAATCAGTATGCAGCCCGCGTTCCGATGCTGGTGCCGTTCACCAACGGCAGGTCCGTAGGATAATGAGTTGAATCAATAGGTTTTAGCGAAGGAGATCAGCCTCTTTTTTTGAAAAAAAGAAGGCCCCTTATCCTGCCGCCGCCGCTACTATCCTGACATGCGCCGCCGAAGCAGGGTTCCTATCTTCGGCCAGGAAGTATTCATCGGTCCCGTCCACCGAGGAGGCAGTCTCAAAACCGGCCTTTGTGTACAGCTCTCGGCACGGCGAATTCGCCGCCGTGTGCACGATCGAAGCATCGATGCGACCGTACCCATGACTTGATCGTATGATTTCTGCAATATGATCGACCACGGCGACCTCGACGTCCAATCCCAGTACTCGGCAGCTCATCACGTACTGAGTGATCTCATGTCCCATGATGAAGACAATTCCAACCAGGCCGTAATCGGAGTACTTATCCGCCACCAGGAAGGATAAAACCCGCCCACCCCGCTCCAGATAATCAGCGAACTCTTGCAGAGTCCAGCGTTTCCCGTTGGTATTGAATTGGTTGGTCTTATTCACCAATTCGAAAACCCGAGTAAATTCCACTTGCTTCAAACTGCCAATCTCTACGAAAGTAACCGTCGCACCAAGGCTCGCAAGAAATTCTTCGCGGGAGACGCCGGATCTGTCAGATTCTCTTTCGATCTGTTTTTTGATCAAGGTTTCCCGATTTCGGGACTCGGTTGTTAATCTTGCGACTTGAGTTTCCGGCGCCCACAAAAGTATGCGCCGGGTTACAAATGGATCGGAGCCGATCGTCCGAATGCCGGGGAGCGCCGCCCTGACGGATTCTCGTTCTACCGGGTTGTCATCGACGAAAACCGCACTACTTGGCGTAAGGCTGAAATCCGCTAGTATCCGCGCGACGTTCTCCGCCTTCGGCAGCCAGTTTATTTGGGGATTAGTAAAATCAGAGAATTTGACGAAAGGCGGCTGAACGACCGAATCCCAGCGCTCGCGCACGAGATCCAGATCGTTCTTCGACGCGATGGAGGTCAGGATGCCGCGCGCTTTCAAATGGTGAACAGCTTCCCACAGGCCGATCGGCCATCCGTCCACGTAAGGCCAACGCTGCCCGGGTTGATAATGCTCCGCGATTTGCCCGCGCCACAGCGTGTTATCCAAATCGAATATCACCACTTTGACCATGTCGATCTGGTGGAATGCGCGGTAGAAAAAAACGATCTGCCGGTAAACCGCGGCAAAATATTCGTCGGTCCGATTCTCGTAAGTTTGCCACAGCGGCGTAATCTCTTCGACTCTGCCGCGTTCCGGTGCAGTCCAATAAGGTGTGCGCTCGTGCCCAGCCCAATCCTTGTAAAGCAAAGAGCCATGGCTGTAGAAGGCGATGCTGTCATCCAAAAAATATCGCTTGCCGAGAGATGCGGCAATCATTTCGATATTGGCAAAATAGGCATTCTGGAATTCGCGCACTCGCGAAGCAAGATGCGCATTCAGATTCTCGATTATGTATCGAATGTCCAGGTCGGTATTGACGACGTGCAAATTGCTCGCGGTATGGCCTTGCGGCACGATAAAGCCCGACACCAGCGTCAGGATTCCGTATTTCACATTATATTCGAGCGCGGCGTCGACGAACTGGTCAAGATTCCGCACGGCCATCGCGTAAAATTCGTCTACCTGTGCTTCATCCGCCAATTCTCCCACTCTCACAATTGCATCTGAAACAACATTGCGCAACGGAATTTGGACATATTGGAGCTGGTAGGACTCGATCGGAGAAGGCGGCGAATTCGGTAGCTTGGCTGCGTTGTTGAAAAGTACGAAATCACAAATCAGATCGGGATTTATTTTGATAAAGTTCTTCTTATAGGCTTCGGCGAGACACGATCCAATAACCAAAATTCTCTCTAACCTGGTTTCTGAAACCTCCAGGTCGCGGGGAAAGAGAAAATCCTTGGTGTCCATCTTGCGGCCTTCACGTCAGCCCAATCAAGGGCATTCCGATACCAAAACGACTAACTCTCCAGGCACTGTGCCGGCGGTCCGTTCGTTCTCGTGTCGACAGCAGGTCTAGATACGACGCTTGCTTCGGTCAATCGGTCTGCGACGTAAGAGGGCGCCCCGTTGCGTGCCTGACGGCTGATACCCTGCTGTGTGATCAGAGTTTCCCGATCGCGAGAGCTGGTGGTTAAGCTAGCGACTTGAGTTTCCGGTGCCCATAAGAGTACTCGGCGCGTGACAAACGGATCTGAACCGAATACTCGGATACCGGGGAGCGCCGCTTTGACTGCGTCTCTCTCTGCCGGGTTGTCATCAACGAAAACCGCGCTATCGGGAGTAAGGCCAAAATCCGCCAGTATCCGCGCGACGTTCTCCGCGTTCGTTAACCAGTTTATCTTCGGGTCGACAAAATCAGAGAATTTGGCGAAGGGCGGCTGAACCACCGAATCCCAGCGCTCGCTCACGAGATCAAGGTCATTCTTCGACGCGATGGAAATCAGAATGCCGCGTGCCTTCAAATGGTGGACGGCTTCCCAAAGCCCGACCGGCCATCCGTCAGTATACGGCCAACGCTGCCCAGGCTGGTAATGCTCCGCGATTTGTCCACGCCACAGAGTGTTGTCCAAATCGAAAATGACCGCTTTGACCACATCAATTTGGTGGAATGCGCGGTAGATAAAAACGATCTGCCGGTAAACGGCGTCAAAATATTCGTCGGACCGGTTCTCGTAGGTTTTCCACAACGGCGGAATGTCTTCGATTCTGCCGCGCTCCGGGGCGGTCCAATAGGGAACGCGCTCGTGCCCGGCCCAATCCCGGTAAAACACCGCGCTATGGCTATAGAACGAAATGTTGTCGCCTAAGTAATACCGCTTCCCGAGAGAAGCGGCGATCATCTCGATACTGGCGAAATAGGCGTTCCGGAATTCGCGCAGTCGTGACGCGAGATGCGCGTTGAGTTTTTCAACGATATGCCGAATGTCCAACTCACTGTTGACGGCATATAGATTGCTTGTGGTCTGGCCCTGTGGTACGACAAAGCCTGCCACCAGAGTTAGAATTCCATACTTCACATTATATTCAAGCGCGGCGTTTAGGATCTGATCCAAATTTCGCCTTGCCATCGCGTAGTATTCGGCGAAACCTTTCGCATTATCCAATTCTCCCACCCTTACGATCGCATCCGAGACCACGCTACGCAATGGAATTTGGATATATTGAAGCTCGTAGGACTCGATTGGGGAAGGTGGCGACTTCGGCAGCTTTGCAGCGTTGTTGAAAAGAATGAAGTCGCAAGTCAGGTCAGGATTTATGTTGCTAAAATTGTTTTTATAGTTTCGGGCAAGGCAAGACCCGATAAGCAATATCTTCTCCAGCCTGGTTTCGGAGACCTCCAGGTCACGAGGAAAAAGAAAATCCTTGGTGTCCATCTCATGGCCTTCCTGACAGCCCGCGAACATTAACCGGGCTTTACGCCCGCCCACACTCCGCGGTCGATACGGTTGAGTAGCGGCAAGTTTTCGCGGGCAGCAAAGAACTCGTCGGTCGCTTTTCTCGATCCTGCGAACATGCCGTAATCGTCGACGATCAGCACACCGCCGGGGACGAGCCGATCGTACAGGGTCTCGAATTCGATCTTCGTAGAGTTGTAAAAGTCGGTGTCCAGACGCAGCAGACAGAGCATTCCTGAGCGAAAATCCGGCAGAGTCTGCTCAACAAAGCCGCGGATCAGTTCGATGCGCCCACAGTCAGGAGCGGCCTGTGCGATATTGTCGCGGACATCGGCCTCGGTGTCGGCGTACCGAGAACTTTTGACTGGCTTACCCAGCATCGCGTCTTCTTCGCCTTTGGGAAAGCCCTCGAAGCTGTCGAAGAGATAGATCGTCTTGTCCGAAATACCGAGATGATCGCGCAGCAGCGCCATGAAAATGCCGGCGCCACCCAAGAAGCACCCGCACTCCACGATATCGCCGGGCAACCTGTTGCGCGAGATGTAGTTGAGCGACTGGAACAGATTGTAAAATCCGGTGACGTGGAGCAGCGAGAAGCGGGATGCGTTCCCGTAGACCTCCCAGAATAGCGGGTCCACGATTTCCGGGAAATTGGCGCGAGTTCGGCCCGGGAGTTCGTTGACGCCGGCATATCTAGGCCCGAATTCCGATGTCTGCTTCACGCGAATGGCTCCGAAAGATATTGTTCACGCCACGCGGCATTCACCGGTCCTGCCTGCCGTTCGAGGCGGATTTTCTCCGGAGCGAAGCGGAAATCGGGAAGTTCGAGCTGCGTGCCAAGCAATCTGGCTGACACGTCTTGATCAGCAAGCAGGTGTTCGTATATCAGATGGATCGGAACGATGCCGTTGCGGGCAAAATACAGATTGAAGTGCTTGTAGCACTCGACAATGCCAGCGAGAATACTGTCGATCCGCTGGCGCGAGAACTCCACCTCCTCGGGCGCTTTTTTGCCGGCCATCAGCGAGGTGAAGCGCTGAGTCGCAAACGAAAGCGCGTACGAGATCGCTTGCCCCAGTTTGTCGCCACGCTCAATCATCAAAAATTTCGACCGATCTTCGACCTGCTCAAGAATACCGGCATGGCCGAGGAGTTCGATCTGGGACACGTCGGCCTTCACGAAGAAATGCCCGGATTTCTTCTGTTTCGAAACCAGCCAAGCGAAGTAGTCTTGAAAACTATTAAGATCGAGTCGCTTGGAATGCGCAACGACCGTATCCCAGTTCAGGTTCTCGCCGGCGCAATTGTAATCGCCGCTCGACGCCAGCAATTCCGCTACATAATTCGACCCGCACCGGTTGGTGAAACACAAGAATATGTAAGATACGTCGGACGGCAGAGATGCTGCCTGGGGCGCGACCTCTCCGAAATGTTCGATGAGTTTGTGGAGATGGACGTTGTGTCTGCCGGGGGGCACGTAGCGCGGTTTCACAGCTTGTCGCCGCCCGCCGCACGAACACCCCACCCAACGGCCGAAGAATTAGTTCGGTAGTGTACTCGCGTGTTCTGCATGCCGTGATGTTCCTAGACAATTTCTTGATAATTCCGCTCAAACTCAAACAACAAGTCTTTCTTTGAGGGTACGTTTGGCTTCCGCCGCCCTGCGTTCCACTGGCCTTGCGTTAAAGTCCGCCGGGCTCGCATCCTTGCGATGCAGACCGATACGTCCGGCCGAGAAATCGTCGAGCACCCGCACGACTTCGACCGGATCGACCGGAAACGAAAAGATCACGCCGAAGCCACTTTCGCGCACGCGGTCTGCCGGCGCGCCTATGTTGGGGACAAACGGAATGAAGCCCTGCGCTACTACTTCCGACAGCGTATAGGAATAGGTCTCGGGCCACACCGACAGGAACAGGGCAAAATGTCCGCGCGCGGCTCGGAGGTTACGCGCAAGTTCCGCCGGCTTGTACGGCCCGGTGATCAGGACGTTGCCCAACGCCTTCAGCTTGTCGTCGATATCGGTGTAGCCGACCACCCGGAACCGAAGAGACGGGCGAACCAGCTTGGCGCGTTGCGCGATCTCCAGTAGCTTGCGCGATCCTTTATGTGGCCCGAGCGCACCCAGCAGAATGACTTCGTCGTTGCTCCCGTCGCGGACCGCGGAAGGAAAATTCACGCCTGGCTCCGGATGGGGCTCAACGTTGATGCCGACGGCTGGGAACGCGCGTTTGTAATATCCGGCAGTGCTGGCGGACGGTGCTACCACACGTTTGAAGTTCGCCAGCGCAGCGCCGAGTAAGATGCGATGCTCTGCTGCGCCGAGATCGGCGGTTTTCGATGCTTCGTGCATACCGCCGATGGCAATGCAGCGCGCACAGACATCGACGCCGGCAACGTCGCAGAATTCCCCGGCCGCGTCGATCATGGTAACGCGCGGACAAAGCGGGTAGAAATCGTGCGCGTAGAAAACTGCATCCCGTCCCCGCACCCATCCGCTCAGTGTCGAACTGAATGCCGAAGTGAAGCCGAGCAATTGGTGGACGATAACGCGGGCCACCGGAATCGCCGAAAGCAGGGCGAACAGCGGCTGTACTTCGTTGGGGGCAAATATGGCGCAGATGGCGGGCGCCTTGACCCTGAGTTCAATGTAGCCGTCCTCACGGCACGTCACGCCGAGCTTCCGGGCAGGTCCGTAGCCCACCGATTCCTCGCTATCCTCGATCGCCTTTTTGGTTCCGCCGCCAAGCCAGTTGCTCACCACCACGACGAACTGCACGCCGGCCGCGGCGACTCGCTGGAGACGCGCGACGTCCAAGGGCCAACGTGCGCCGCGCAACGGATCGGTGCGTTCGGCTTCCATGATGATGGGCGTATATTCCGGATAGCGGCTGTTCAGGATCGCCGAGTTAGTTTTCAGCAATGAATCCTTGTCTTCGAGAAACGAAGCGCTTTCCCTGTGCATCACGAATGAGCCTGGGGCGACGACATTACGATAGCCAAGGTCGGCGGCGCGGGCGCAAAAGTCATTCTCCTCGCCATAGCCGCGGCCAAAGGATTCGTCGAACTTTCCGACCCGGTCGAGTACATCGCGCCTTACCAGCAGGCAGAAGCCATGGCCGGTCGGCATGTCGATGGTGAGACCTCGGTTGGAACTCATCGCCTCGGCCGCCACCTCCGGCCAGCCGATATCGTCGAGTTCCGCGGCACGAAGGCTGGCGTGGGGGTACGAGAATATGGTTGCGTTGTTTGAGATTGCAGTAACCGTGCCGATGTTTCCGGAGCTGTTCGCCACTCGCCACATTTCTTCGAGCACGCCCGGAAACACCTCGGTATCCGAATTGAGCAGAAGTACGTCGCCGGAATCGCAGAAGTTAAATCCGCGATTGATCGACTTGACGAAGCCGAGATTGGTCTGATTGTTCAGCAGAACCACGTTCGGGAACCCTGCGAAATGTTCCAGAAGCTCGGCCATTTCGGGTTCCGGTGAACGATCGTTTACCAATACGACGCGA